>Ga0172380_10000989_pt1 | contig 50931 bp, 41 predicted proteins | sample Leawe162metaG_FD_119747 | JGI IMG/M metagenome (GOLD analysis project Ga0172380, IMG submission 119747) | Leachate microbial communities from a municipal landfill in Southern Ontario, Canada - Leachate well 162 metaG | ecosystem: Engineered > Solid waste > Landfill > Unclassified | place... | reverse complement strand
GCCAGAGTGGTTGCGATGCGAGTGAGCGAGCATTGCAAGGTTTTAAAAGAAACCAGGACAACCGCTCTGCACAGTTTTTTGTTTGAGGCCATGCCGAGTAATGGAGAGGTGCCAGAGTGGTTGAATGGGTCACTCTCGAAAAGTGAAATAGGGGCAACCCTATCGGGAGTTCAAATCTCCCCCTCTCCTCAAAGATTTAAATGTAGAAAAGATTTGAAGGGTTATGTTTTAACAAAAACATGACGGGCAGAAGCGAGATATGAGCGAAGGCGAATAATCGAGAGTCGATGAATGAGAGCGTGCGAGCATTCAGCGCTGCCCAGGACAACGAGTCGCTAGCAAGCGACGAGGAGAAAGTTACTTTCGAGTCGGAGCGAGCAGGAATCTCCCCCTCTCCGCAAATCTTAAAAATTGGCATTTTGTGCTAATTTTTCTTTACATACGGCAAAAATAATGCTACGCTGCCCTATGTATCCATTATAAATATCATTTTTATGGCCCTGCTTTCTCAATTTTCCATTTTTATTGCACTTGCTGGTGTTTTCTTGGCTATTTTGAGCCTCATTTTTAGCATTTTAAACATGTTGAAGATCAAATCAACCCAGAAAAATCTTGAGATATTTTTCTCAGGCAAGAAAGCCGTTGATCTGGAATCAATTTTGCTTGGGCATTCCAAGGAGATTTTGGCTATAGACAAGGAAATTCAGGAACTTTTTGAAATTTCCAACAAAATTCATAACCTCACCCAGCGCTCAATTCACAAGATTGGGATCATTCGCTTCAACCCATTTAAGGATATAGGCGGCGATCAGAGCTTTGCGCTTGCGCTTTTGGATGGTAAAGATAATGGAATAACCATCTCATCCCTGCATACTCGGGAAGGTACCCGCATCTATTCCAAGCCTATCACCAGAGGTGAATCAGAAAAATATACTCTAACAGAAGAAGAAAAAGCCGCCATTAAGGCCGCTGTAACCATTAAGCCTACCAAAATCTAGTTGCTTAATGGGCACTCAAGCAGCAATTAAGATAATAAAATCAAATATATCATGACTGAAGAAGCAAAAAAAATCGTCAAAGTTCCCACCAGCATCACTGTTAAGAAATTTAGCGAGCTTTTAGCTTTGCCTGTTTCTCAAGTGATCACGGAACTTCTCAAAAACAATATCCTTGCCACCATCAATGAGGAAATTGATTTTGACACCGCCACCATCATTGCGCAAGACCTTGGCTTCGACACCGAGGCTGATTTGGTTGTTGCTGACAGCGAAACCATCACCGTTGAAAAACTGATTGAAATCTGTAAAAAGGAAAAAGAATCTGGCAAAAACCTGCGTTCTCGCCCACCAGTAGTAACCATTTTGGGACACGTTGACCATGGCAAGACGACTTTGCTCGACACCATTCGCAAAGCCAGTGTTGCTGCCAAAGAAGCGGGCGGAATCACCCAGCACATCAGCGCCTATCAAGTTAAGAAAAAAGGACAACTCATCACCTTTATTGACACTCCTGGACATGAAGCCTTTTCTGGAATGCGAGAAAGAGGAGTAAGTATCGCTGACATCGCCGTGCTTGTTGTTGCAGCTGATGATGGCGTGCGTCCACAAACCAAAGAAGTTATCGAATATCTCAAAGAAAAAAAGATTCCTACCGTGGTAGCAATCAACAAAATTGATAAACCTGATGCCAACCCACAAAGAGTCAAGCAAGAATTGGCTGATAACGGAATCATCATTGAACAATGGGGCGGCGATGTGATGGCCAGCGAAATAAGCGCCAAACAAAACATCGGTATTGAAGATTTGCTGGAAAATATCTTATTGGCAGCTGAAGTTGAAGAATTCAAGGCTGATGACAAGCGAGATGGTTTTGCTATCGTGCTTGAATCCAATCTTGATCCACAAAAAGGACCTGTTGCGACAATTTTGATCAAAACTGGAACTTTGAAAGTTGGTCAAGATGTGACCGCCGGAACAGCTTATGGCCGTATTCGAAAAATTGAAGACTTTGCTGGACGAAACCTTTTGAGCGCTGGACCATCAACGCCTGTGACCTTAATGGGACTCAATAGTACTCCCAATACCCATGATGTGCTGCAAGTTGTGAGCGGCAAATCAATCGCAAGACTAAAATCCAAAGAATTTTCAGGCGGATTGATTGAACGCAAAGAAAAAGTCACTTCTCAAAAACTGATGCGCATCATGGAAGAGGACAAGATCCAAAAACTCAACATCGTGCTGAAAGCGGATGTGCAAGGATCACTGGAAGCCATCGAACAGATCATCTCCACCATCAAGACTGATGAGGTCATCATCAATATTGTTGAATCAGAAGTTGGAAACATCACTGAATCTGACGTGAAAGTCAGTGCACCTTCGCAAGCTGTGATCTTTGGCTTCAATGTCGAGACAACTCCGGTTGCCAAAAGATTAGCCGAGGGTAGTGAAGTGAAAATCAAAACCTTCAAGATCATCTACGAGCTCGTTGAAGAAGTTAAAAAGATGGTGATTGACATGTTGCCACCAGAAATTGTTCGCACTGACCATGGAACTGTCAGCGTGTTGGCAATTTTCAAAACTGGCAAACATGACATGATCGTCGGAGGCAGAGTAAACGATGGCAAGCTTATCAAAGGCGCTCAAATTGAAATCAAACGCGATGGTGAAATTGTTGGCAAAGGAAAACTGCAGCAACTTCAACAGGACAAGAAAGTGACCGCTGAAGTTGGAAAAGGAAATGAATGCGGAATCGTTTTTGAAGGCTCAACCAAAATCAAAGAAGGAGACACACTGATTGCCTTTACCGAAGAAGAGAAGAAAAGAACTTTATAGTTTATAAAGTTCGTAAAGTTGCAAGTTTGTAAAGTATTTAGCTGTCGCGTAGCGACTCTTTGAACTTTATGAACCTTATAACCTTATGAACTTGCAACTTTTATATTATGTCCGATCGAATCGTAAAACTAAATAAGCTCATCAAGGAACACCTTGGAGAAATTTTTCAAAGAGAGCTCAGCCTCAAGCCTGGTATTTTTTTGACGATTGCCAAGGTTGACACGTCCCCCGATATCCGCTACACTCGAGTATCCATAAGTGTCTATCCCTACAAGGATAGCGACTATGCGATGAAGACACTCGGAAAAGAAATTTACTCCATTCAAGGAGCCTTGAACAAAAAACTCAAGATGCGCCCACTCCCACGGCTGGAGTTCATCTTAGACTCAACCGAGGAAGAAGCCGATAAAATTGAAAAAATTCTTACTGATATTTAGTCAACAAAACAAAAATACTTTACTTTTAAAACTCTTAAACCTTTTTTGGGTTTAAGATTTTTTTACCCCAAAGGAGCATGAAGAAATTTATTCAAGAATTTAATACCCTTTCCTATATCATCAAGAATTCTCAAAAAGTTCTGCTTTTTGCGCATTCCGGTCCAGACGGAGACACGGCTGGCAGCGTGCTGGCTTTCAAAGAATATTTAGAGATGATAGGAAAAAAAGCCGATATTTCTTGCGTTGATCCTTTGCCGTTATTTTTGGAAACATTAACCAAGCAAACATTCTTGTCTCCACAGCATCTCGATCTTGCAAGTTATGATGCAGCGATTGGATGCGACAGTGTGGAGCGCGGTTTTCAAAACATCCTGCCACAACTTCCAGAAAAAACTGCCACGGTCATCATCGATCATCATCCCGACATCACCATTGCTGCGGATGTCGTCATCATTGATGCCAAGCGTTCTTCCACTTGCGAAATCATCTATGAATATCTGCTGAATCAAAATGCGCACATTTCCAAAAGCATCGCAACCTATCTGATGATCGGAATTCTTTCAGACACCGGCAACTTTCAACACGCCAACACATCAAGCCGCGTGATGGAAATTTCTTCCGACCTGATGAAAAAAGGCGCTAGCGTTTCCAAAATTATTGAAGCCACTTTCGCCAACAAAAAACTTTCCACTTTGAAACTCTGGGGGCGCGCTTTTGAAAAAGCCAAGATCAACCAACTTAATGGACTTATTACAACAGTTCTGACCGAAGCCGATATTGAAGAGTGTCATGCTTCCACCGAAGACATCGGTCAAGTTGCTTCGATTCTCAACACCGTGCCGGGAACAAAATTTTCATTAGTACTTTCAGAAAGAGACAATGGACTAATCAAGGGCAGCCTTCGCAGTGAAGAATACAAAGGAGTGGATGTCTCACAAATAGCCCATCTTTTTGGTGGTGGCGGACACAAGCTTGCTAGTGGATTTGAAATCAAAGGAAAAATAATTGAAACACCAACTGGCTGGGAAATAGTTTAAACAGGTTGTAGGATTTAGGAAATAGGAATTAGCATAAAAAAACACACCAAAGTGTGTTTTTTTATTTTATAAATTTTTGTGAACATGTTTACTCCTTATAATATTCAAGTTTCAATTCGTCACCCACGACAATGTAAGAACAGTTATCCAACCAATCTCCTGAGTTGGCATAAGTCACTCCATCAGGATCAGTGATAAGATCTGGCCAGTGAGAGTGACCGATAATAATTCCATCCATCTTTCTTGAGCGCGCATAAGCAAAAGCCAAAATTCTGATGCGAGAAACCAGTTCGGCATATTTCTTGGAATGCTTGTCAGCCGAAAGAGATTTTTTTGACCTGGAAAAAATTTTAATGAAGGCATTTGCTTTGACCAACAAAACATACAATTGATCCAGCAAAATGGAAATAACCACATGATTTCTAGTGAAGGCATCAAACTCGTCGCCGTGCATCACAAGATATTTTTTATGATCATGCCTGATGACATATTCATTGCGCATTTTTATTTTTCCAAAAGTAAACTTGAAGAATGCTCGAAAAGCCCTGTCGTGATTACCTGGAATATAAACTATCTTGGTTCCTTTTTCTGAAAGTTCAGCCACCAACTTTATGACGCGATGTTCATCAGCCTCAATGCTTTTATAATTAGTGCTCCAAAGTTCAAAAACATCACCGTCCAAGATAAGTCTGTTGGGATGATTTTCCAAAAGTTTATGCAAAAAATTTCCCAGTTTCTTGACCTGACTTTTTTTTGACCCCAAATGTAAATCGCTGATTACTATTGTATCCTCTTTTTTGTAATTTAAATTCATCAGGCAGTAGAAGTTCAAATGAGCTTCGCTCAAAAAAATTCCTGTTTTATATGTTTATTTTTTATATTTCCTAAAAACTACCGTCAGCTTAACTTGCTATATTTTTGAATTTTCACTGCCTGATCCATATTTGTTTTTTTAAAAAAGAAAACGGGCATTTTCGCCCGTTTGTTTACTCAATATATCTATTATAGCACGTTTTTTCACTTCTGTCCATCAGGGCAAAATTTTCAATTCACAATTTTCAATTTTCAAACAATACTCAATGTTTCAATGATTCAATTTTCAAACATTTTGAAATTTAATCATTGGAAATTGTTTAGAAATTAGGAATTGAAAATTAGAAATTTGCCATCATTGTTAAACTCTTGAACCTCGTGCTACCATTAAATTGTATTAATTAGGCAATACTTAAATTTATGCTAATCGGTTGTCATGTTTCAATCGCCGGAGGAGTTTTCAATGCCCCGGGGCGAGCCGCTGAAGTTGGCTGCGAAGCCATGCAGATTTTCACCCGCTCTCCACAAGGAGGAAAAGCGCCTGAGCTTACTCCGGAAGTTCTTTTGAACTTTGAAAGCGAGTCGCGAAAATATAAAATCGAGACGACAGTTGTCCATACGCCTTTTTATATCAACTTTGCGTCTGCTGACAATCGCATCCGCTATAGTACAGTCGCAATTGTGCGCGATGAGCTTGAGCGCGCCAGCTTGCTCGGTGCCAAATATGTGATGACGCATCTTGGCTCAGCAGGAACGCAAGATGAAAACGAGGCAACGGAAAAAGTAATCGAGATGCTCAAAAAAACTTTAGACGGCTACACTGGCTCAGCTGAACTTCTCATTGAAAACGCGGCTGGCGCTGGAAAAATCATGGGCGCAACCTTCACCCAGATTTCTCAAATTTTAAAAGCGGTCAATCATCCCAAATTAGTAGGGATTTGCATTGACACACAACACTCCTTTGCTTCTGGTTATGATTGGCGAGATTTTGAAAATACCCTCAAGCAAATTGACAGCGAAATAGGCTTGGAAAATCTCAAACTAATTCACGCCAACGATTCAATGACTGAATTGGCTTCGCGCAAAGATCGCCACGAACATATCGGCAAAGGCCTGATCGGCAAAAAAGTTTTCCAAGACATCGTAAACTTTGCCAAAGAAAAAAACATTACCATGATCCTCGAAACCGAATACGACTTCGTCGCCGAGGATGTTGCTCTGCTAAAAAAATTAAGAGGGTAAAAAATATGCTAATTGCAATTGTTTCTGACACTCACGACAATCTGCCAAACATCACCAAAGTTTTGAATTATTGTCGCGAGCATAAAATTGAAAAAATGATTCACTGCGGAGATTTGGCGGAAATTGAAACGCTGGACTTTATCCGCGAAAATTTTTCGGGAGACATTTTTTGGACTTTTGGAAACATGGACCGAGGACATGCCGCAGACTATCCGTTTGCGGATGGAAAATACAAATCCATCAATATTTTTTCCAAGCACGGTGAGATTGAGATCGCCAACAAAAAAATGGCGTTCGTGCACTTTCCTGGATATGCGCGCAAACTTGCCGAAGAAGGAAAATTTGATTACGTTTTCTACGGGCACACGCACAAACCATGGACTGAAATTGTTCAGGGTGAAAGATATGAAAACATCAAGCAGTGCGAAATGCTCAACCCTGGAAATGTCGCCAACCAATATTATCCCCCAACTTTTGCAGTCTTGGATACGAATGATTACCAATTCAAACTTGTACTAATAAACGGACTCAAGTAACCCCTGAAAATTAAACAGTCTCAATAGTATGTTCACCAAAGCGCAACAACTGAAAAAACTCAACGCCGCAATGACCAATTGCTCTCTTTGCGTTTTGCGCAGCGGTTGCTCAAAAGTTGTGGCTGGCTCTGGCAATCCTAAAGCGGAAATAATTTTCATCGGTGAAGCGCCAGGGAAAAAAGAAGCAGAACTTGGAGTTCCTTTTGTCGGAGCTGCTGGAAAATTTTTTGATGAGATGCTTTCTGCCATCAAACTGAACCGCGACGATGTCTACATCACAAACATCTGCAAATGTCGTCCACCGGAAAACAGAGATCCTTTGCCAGCAGAAATCGAGCAATGCGCTCCTTGGCTTGAAAAAGAAATTGAAATCATCAAGCCAAAAATGATCGTCACACTTGGTCGTCATGCCCTCGGAATTTTTCTGCCCAAAACAAAAATCACCGAAATGCATGGGGAGACATTTGAAAGCGCTCTCGAGAAATTCAAAAAATATTCCTTCATCGCACTCTATCACCCAGCTGCCATGAAATACAACGAAGACATGCGCAAAGTCCTGATGGACGATTTCAAAAAAATTCCAAGTTTACTAAAAAAATCTCTACCCAGGTAGAGATTTTTCTTTTTGTACCGCGAGCGAGACAATCTCACGTCGCTTCGCTCCTTGAAAACCCACGGCATCGTCATTTCATTCCTCTTTAAAACCTTTCGGTTTTAATATTTCCACCACGGGACAACTATCGTTTTCCCGACCCCTTTCAAGAAGCTACGCTTTTTTCAAAACTTTCCTCCAACGGGGAAAATTCTTTTCCCCGACCCCTTTTGTGTTCGAGTCTCGTCATATATAAATAAAGAACCCTTAATTAAATAAGGGTTCTTTATTTATATGTACCGCGAGCGAGACTCGAACTCGCAAGGGCTTACGCCCGAGGGATTTTAAGTCCCTTGTGTATACCATTCCACCATCGCGGCGTAAAAATAAATGAGGTCCGTACCAGATTTGAACTGATGTAGACGGTTTTGCAAACCGCTGCCTAACCACTCGGCCAACGGACCCTTATATTTTCTCGACATAGTCTCGATCAAAAAACTGATTGGCCTCGGATTCCTGGGTTTCTTTTGAAACCCTTTAAATGTTCGTATTCCTCACATTCAAACCACTCGGCCAACGGACCTTTAATATCTCTAGCTAAACAACAATACTTAAGTAAGCTTACCAAAATATATAACCAGCGTCAATCGAGCCCTAAAACACAAAACACCCCACGCAAATGGGATGCCTTGCTATTTTCTAGCGGAATGAGTGAAATGAAAGTACTCTTTCAATTTCCGAGTGAGCGACGAAACCAAAAGGTTTTATACCTTTTATTGAAAACTGTTTGTTGTTACTCAACCACTTGGGCGATAAGGTTACGTCTACCAAAAGCAAAAGCTTCTGATTTAGTTTCCACATAGATATCTATGTGATTTCCTTTGATTGCACCACCACGATCCTCACAAACAAATGTTCCATAACCTTCAATGTTCAGCTTGGCACCGAAGGGAAATTCAGGGGGACAAGCAATGGTTCTTTTGGCCTGAACCTTAATTCCAGAGGATGTGATTCCAAGATCATTATCACATTCATCGGCAGCAGCAGTATAAGCTGAAGCATTGATGGTAAATTTCTCTTTTGAAAGATTGTCCCATTTTGCAACCTGCTTTACTTTCCATTTAGCCAAAATAGCCTCATTTTTGATTTCTTCCTCAGTTTTCACTGGCTCCTCTTCAACTATTGGCTCAATTATAGCCTCTTTAGTTTCATCAGCCTTAGCAGCCTCAGGAAAAAAGAAATTGGCGATAGTATTGAAATTTATATTGGTTTTTATCTCAGTGTTTGGTGATTCGCTTGCTAAAGTTACCAATGGAAGCATTACTGCTAACATTACTAGCAAGGCTACAACAAGCCTGATTATACGCATTTAATAAATCTTACTTTTTAGCCAGTATTTGCTTTGCACTTGCAAATAACTGAGCCGACGTCTAATTTCATGGTCGACCGGATATAATAGCATAGCATCAGCCAGGAGTCAACCGTAACTGCCAACTTTTGGCTCAAATAAGCCATTTTACATTATAAAAATAGCAAAAAACAGCCTCTTGCGGCTCAAACAAGGCATTTTGTAAAAATTTTCTTAAAGCAGCAATCTATCTTACCAATTTGAATATAAGTTCGAATTTTTTTGAAGAAGGCGCGCCAGATTCATATACTGCTGGCATCATATCCGTTTTAAATATTTCAGGAATATGCGGATACAAATTCTTGCTCCCATTGCTAATTTCAATTGGCTGAGAAAATTTTCCTGAATTCAAAACTGCCCTATAAACCCTTCCTTCACTCGGATTCTCAGTCGGAAGACTGGAGTTTTTTTCAGACTCCATCCAGGTAATATTTATTTTTCCAGCCTTGCCGACTCCAATACTCGGAAAAAATTGATATCGCTCAGAGAAGGCAACTTTTTTTATCTCAGACCAAGAGTCATTCTGCAAGGAACGCTGCACAATCGCGGAAGCTGCCAAAGAATTTTGAGAACGCCAAGCCAAGTATATCCGCCCTTCAAGATCGGTTGCTGCAGTTATGTGCCTTGAATCCAATATAGGATCGGAAAGTTGTTCCCAATCCTTCCAATTTTCACCCTTATCATCTGACCATGAATAAACAATTTGCTGCTTATCGTTCTTGTTGCCGAAAGAAGAGTATGCAAACAGATGCAGCCTGCCTGCTTCATCTTGAACAATAGTGGGTCTTGATTGAGTGTTGTTCGGTGTTATTTTAATATTTTTCCAATTGCTCCAAGTCTCACCGCCATCGGTTGATTTGGAAAACTTTATTTGTTGACGTTTGTTTTCATTATCCTTTCCCTCCCAAGCAGCAAAGAGTTCTCCACCTGCACCAGCGAGAATATACGGATGCTCCTGCCAATAATCATCTTCGCTGTCATATCCCTCGACTATGGAGATATTTTTCCACTTTATCCAACTCGCGCCCCCGTCCTCAGATCTGGAATATTTAATTTGACGATTGTTGCTTTGATTTATCAAGTCACTGCCATACCAGATGACATGAATCGTATTTTTATTATCAATTGCAATTGATGGAACCCTTTGATCTGCATCCCTGTCAACTGCGGAAATTGGCTTTTCTATTCCTGAGATTTTCCAGTTATTTTTATCATTGGAAACTTTCGCCACAAATATTTCTGATTTTCCATTATACTTTTTTCGATAAGCCACAAAAGCGTCACCATTCTTATCAATAGCAATCTTTCTTTGACCAGCATATCCCAATCCTCTTGCATCTTCAATTTCATCTATTTTTATTTCCACCTGTCTTGTTTTTTTTATTGCCTGATTCCAATAGGTCAAACCTGCCGCCAGCAAAACCAGCAGCAACACAAAGCCCAGCAAAGATATTTTATCGCTTAATTTCATTTTCATTACTGTTAATGGTGATATATACATCCTTCTTATTTTCAGAATAATTTAAACTGCCATAAAATGAATTCCTATAAGCATCCTGAATTGAAATGCCGACAACATTGCTTGTTACGGAATTTTCTAGAAAGATATTTTCATTGGCTTCACCATAAACATGTATGCCATTTTTATTGGATGAAATTTGATTGCCTTCGATATAATTCGAGGAGGATTTTTGATTGAGTCTTATGCCTTGCATATTTTGATAAATATTATTTTGAGCAATGATGTTATCATTTGAATCATATATCACAACTCCATCCTCATTGCCAAAGATCTCATTATTTTGAACGATATTGTTATTTGATTTTCTATCCAACATTATTCCATGCAACTTGTTATCATGAGAAAAATTTCTTGAAATTTCATTATTAAAACATCTTTTGGAGATAATAATGCCATGATTGCCGTTACCGTAAGAATTATTTTCAGTAATCAGCAGATTATTAGAATCATCATGCGGGTCTATTCCATATTGAATATTTGAGAATACTTCATTGTTTTTAATAACAACACCCGTAGCCCCAAAGGTGTATATGCCAAAATAGTTATGGTGAATAGAACTGTTTATTATTGAGCCTGTCAGGAGGTTTTTTCCAAAGCTACCGCTGGTTATCTTCCAAGATAACCCATACGATCCGCCAAACGGTCCACCTCTTCTAGGCAAGCCTTCATAACCCAAAAAACTGATCTCTGAATTGACGACGTCCATTCGGCCGCTACTTTTTGCAACAATAAAACTGCGTCCATCGGTGTATTCAAGATCAGGTGTTTTCATTGCTTCATTCCAAGAACTGATCTTGGTGTTGGAAATAAGGATGTTGCCTCCTTGCGAGCGAATCCAAACGAAGCCAGTCATGTCACTTTTTAATTTCAAAAAAGAAACTTCTTTTTTATCAAGCACCAATGTAACATTATCTCCCACATAAAGATTTGCGCGCAAAATCCACTCTCCAGTTTTTTGCTCCTCTAAAAGCTGCTTATCATTTGGCAAAGCCTCTCTTATTTTAGACAGTGTTACGACACTTCCGCCACCTTTAGTGTAAATCGTATTTGTAGCTCTATCAAAAGAGATTATCGACAATCTTTTCCCAAACTGATTTTTTACTATCGTATCTGCATTTAGGGGGTTTCTGAGTTCCGCTACAGGGATCATGATTTTCTCTCCCACGGCAATACTGTTAACATCCCCGATCGTAAATTTTCCCGCATACATTATTGACGCAATACTATTGAGATTGAATTTTTTTTGCAATACCGATAAGGTGTCACCAGGCAAAATAGCATAAAAACCATAGGCATCATTTTTTTTGCTGAGAATGTTTTCTTTTTTTTGTGCAAGTGCCACGTTTGAAATGCTTCTTGGTTCTTCGGAAATAACCTTGGGAACATTTTTTATTTCCGTTCTTGCTGTTGGCTTTGACAAATTTTGTTTGTAATATGATTTGATGACAGCAAAATAACTGCCAACAAAAAACACCGTCAGCAGCAAAGCCGTCAGCTGTCTGAACAACCCAAGAGATCTGAGTCTACCTGCATCCCAGCGAGTAATCCAGCCTTGTTTATCAAGGGTGAAAAAAGCATATATTTTTACGACTGCTATTACATACGTCAGCACGACATATGTCGGCAGAATAAAGACATCCCTTGGTTTTTCTTTCAGGTGTGGGAATATTTTAATCATGCGACTCATTAACCACCAACCCAAGATAATCGCGGCAATTTTCCAATGACCGAAATAAACTGCCACTCCCAAATAAACTGGTCCCAGCAAAAGCGTAAGCGGAGCGATGAATTTATCTAACATATACAAGGCGAGGACTTTGTGATTTTTCCATATCCAACCACTCAGCAACAATTTTGAATCCGAACGCAAACCGTTTCTTGCCCAGCGTAATTTTTGCTGAAGAAAGGCAAGTACCTTTGGCGCTCCTGGAGTATAAACTTTAACATTGCGCAAAAAAACAGTTTTCCAGCCAGCTATCTGCACTAAATTAGTTAAAGTCTTATCATCCCCACTGATCATTTGTTGCCCCCAAAATTTTTCCTCCACCAGATCATGCAGCTTATCAATAATGGCCTTGCGTCTATAGACAGCGGTTCTTCCGGAAAGACAGAGTAGTGCACTGGAAACTGTCGCTAAAAAAGGATATTCCAAAAGATACCTTTCATCTAATAAAATTTTAAATAATTTCCTGGCCAAAGTGTTTACCTCTAATACGTCCTGACGAGTGGTCAACCCTCCAACTTTTTCATCCACAAAAGGTGCCAGTAATTTTATTTTTATATTGTAATCCCAAATGGTATCGCTATCCACAAGCGCGATTATTTCACTCTTAGTTGCTCTTATTCCGTCAGCCAGCGCCTCACGTTTTCCTGGCTTAGGCGTAATAATAAGTTTTGCTCCAGCAAAATTGAGGGCAAAATTTTTAAAGATCTCAATCAATTCAGGATTAGTATGATCAATAACGGCCACTATTTCATCAGGCTGATTAAGCTTCCATGATTCAAGAGCCAAGCGAAACATTTCGGGATCCTCATTATAAACCGGAGTCACGATAGCAAGCGTTGAAAAAAAATCACCAGACGGCACTTGATAAAAGAATGAGATGCTTTTTTTTATCAGCCACACTGACCACCTCCAAACACCGACTATGCCAAGCGGTACTAAGAAGATGATTGCATTCCAGTATTGCATAAGCTGCTCTTTCATTTTTTTAATATTAATACGTTCTACAGAGGAAGGGTTTGCATAGCGCTGTCTCGTGATTTGCTTTTAATTTTTTGTTTTTTTGAAAATTCTTTAGGCAGAAATTTTTTTTCCAGCATTGGCATTATATGATAAGTTTCCAATTCAATTTCCTGCTCTAAATTTTTTATCAATTGATTGCTACTGACAATTTCCTGCATTATCCTATTGGTTTTCATCGTTCCTTTTAATACTGGCATTTCAAAATTTGTTGTTTCTAATACCCAGGTGAAGAAAGCTTCCGTATCCTTAGGCAGACAAACTCCGCCATAGGGTCCAAAGTTTTTAATTCCATACTCAGGATTCCACATTGCTTCTGCACTTTTAACGACCACTGGGAAAAAAATTTCAGGATCTGCGCCTACCACATCACTAACGAGTCTCATTTCATTGAAAAAAGATATCTTCGTCGCATTCAACAAGTTATGTGCATATTTCATCATCTCTGCCTCCTTGAGAGACATATGCACAACAGGGCAATTGAATTTCTTATATATTTCTTCCAACAATAATCCTGCGGATTTGTCATTTGAGCCTATGACAACCATCCAGGGATTGCTGAAATCTTTTTCTGCACTGACCTCCCTCAAGAATTCCGGGTTCATGCAGACTCCGAAATCTTTTGGATATTTTTTACCTGATGCTTGTTCCAAAATGGAGACTGCCAGATTTTCAGTGGTGCCGGGCGGCACAGTGCTCCTGATCACAAAGACAGGCTTTTTGCTTGCTTTTTTGAGCGCCTTTCCGAGCATGCCCAAAGCATCCTTCAGGAACATCAACTCGACATGACCGTTTTTCGTGGGAGTGGGCACGCTTATCATGAAAGTTTCTATCTCCTTTCCATCAGGTTGCGGATCAATTGTGATGTTCTCAATGTTGTCCGCCCAATAACCCTCCTTTTTCAATGAGGATACTATGACGGGATTTTTATCATAAAACAAAACGTCATGTCCGACTTTAACAAGACCCTTTCCTGTCGCCTGACCGACAATTCCGCTTCCAATGACTGCTATTTTCTTTGCTTTTGTCTTATCCATATGCTTATTTTAATTGCATATCTTTAGTACAATGAAAGTATTTTTTTATTACCTCAATCTTTCCGAGATCTCTCCTGGCGAATTCCGTTAAAATCAATATTTATGTATTTGACGCTCCCTAAGACGGGGTGTAGTATTTCCCTACTGTTGCATCAAAAATTGCGCAGCGTCATCTCGGCTTAATCAATAATAAAAAAATAATGGGACAAAATATAAAAAAATACGCTATTGCCACTTTTTTTGCCTTTTTGCTTCTTACAGGCCTTTTTTTATACCAAAACTACTCTCAAGCAGAGAAAGCCAGCAGCAACACAAGTAAAGACAATATCGCGGAACCCTTCATGAAGCCCTCACGGGCCAGCAAGGCTGAGCCGCAGTATCAAACAATAGCTGCCACCGAGAAAACAGTTGCGCCCATCGAAACAGCGGCGGCGAACTGCGTTTATCCTTCACAAATTTTAAATCTTACCAGTTGGAAAGAAACGCTCCCTACCGGATCAAGCAACAAGCCCACAGAAATAAAACAAGCGATGCTTGCATCTTACGCAAATCCACACTTTCGACCAAATTCCCAATGTGATGGAGTGATTTTTAGAGCACCGGTAAATGGAGTCACTACTAGTGGTAGCGGCTATCCTCGCAGCGAACTACGAGAAATGACAGCTGACGGCAAAAGTCTGGCCAGTTGGGCAACTAATATCGGCACGCACACCCTGTTCATTGATGAAGCCATCACCGCCGTACCGAAAACAAAAAAACATGTGGTAGCTGGCCAAATTCATGACGCTGATGATGATGTTGTCGTAATCAGGTTGGAATATCCCAATCTTTTTGTAGATGTCAATGGCAAAAAAGGACCAATTTTGGATTCAAGTTATCAACTTGGGAAAAGATTCACTGTTAAATTTGTAGCTGCTGCCGGACAAATAAAGATCTATTACAATGGCAACACTGCGCCAGCGTATACCATGAACAAAACAAGCGGCGGCAACTACTTCAAGGCCGGAGCATACACCCAATCAAATTGCAGCAAGGAAAAAGATTGCGGCAATGACAACTATGGGGAAGTGACTATCTATAAACTTTCATTGGAAAATTAAGCGGGATTAACCAGCTAAAAACTCCCTTTTGGGGAGTTTTTAGTTTCAACTATTTTTTTTGATTCACTACTTATTTATTCAACCTCATAAGTCAACGTGACCTCCACTTTTATCTCATTTTGTCCTGTCTGGATTGTTGGCGCAGTCAATTCCTTCTGACCGCTATCAACAGCTTCCATCTTAGCATTGGCATATGTTGGATACACGGGCGCAGCAATATCCTCGGTGACATTTTTTATCTCTCCCAATCTAATACCGGACTGCTTGGCTATCATTTTTGCTTTTTCCTTAGCTTTTTGAATTGCCATTTCGCGTGCCTGATTTTTCAAGGCAAACTCATCGTCAATTGTGAAATTAATATTACCGATCTGATTTGCACCCTGCTCGGTGGTTTTTGCAATAACATCTCCAATTTTATCCAAATCCCTGATTTTAAGATTCAATGTTTGAGTCACTTCATATCCGGTCAGCTCCTGTCCCCTGTCTTCAGTCCAGTTATAAATAGGATTCAAATTATAGTCACTGGTCTTGATGTCTTTTTTTTCAATTTTAAGTTTTTTTAATTCTGTAATAATATTATTCATCTTATCACTGCTTTCTTGTGTGGCCTCAGCTGCTGTTTTTTTTGCGCCCGTTTTCAATCCCACATTTATATTTGCAATATCAGCTTTTGCATAGACAGCTCCGCTGCCAACCACAGAAAATTTATCCGCCTGATCTTTTTTATTGGCGGTCACCAACGCTACTATAATAATAGTGCCAACCACTAACATTAGCAGCGCAATCAAAAACGCATGTATTTTTTGCATATATTTAGAGATAAGAAATTACACTTTCATTATACCACAAATCAAACGCTCCCGTGTACAAGCAATAAATTTCAAAATAAGTTCCATTATTGGTGAGAAAAGTTTAATTATCGTATAATAAAAATACTAAAATAATAATCTGCATATAAAAAAATATGATTGAATTTATTTGGAAAGACGAATATAGCGTTGGAGCGGCTGATATTGATTTTCAACATAAGCAGTTGATGAAAGCGATTGCTGATTTAAGTGAAGCTATAAACAAACACACCGCTGAAAAGGAAATTGGAAACGTGCTCGACCAACTGGATTCCTATATATCACACCATTTTTCAACTGAAGAATTATACTTCGAGCGTTTCAACTATGAAGGTGCCAAGGAGCACATAACTTTCCATCTTGATTTTGCAGTAAAAATAGCTGACTTTAGAAAAAAATATGAAAATCATGAATCAGAAATTTCAGCTGAGTTGATCAAATTTTTGGAAGAATGGTTATTGGAGCACATGCTTAATGTGGACAGAAAATATATGGACTACTTCGCAAGAAATGGCTTAAAATAAAAATCTCTGGAAATATCTTACCATGACAATACAAAAAACGGCACTAAAGCCGTTTTTTATTTTCTTGGAGCTGCTTAGTTAATGCGACTAGAACTGGATTTATAAAAAAGACTATCTTGCATGATTTAAAATTTATTCCAAGTTTAATACCGAAAAATAACCTTCATTGCCCTTTAAGGATAGGGCTGGAATGGAACAATAATTTATCTCTCCCACTTTGTAACAACTACTTCTCCCATGAACATGCCCAAAATAAACATATCTCACCTTACCACTTAGATCTAACATATCTTTAAAAGCTTCATGTTGAGGATAAGTTTTTAATATTTCAATTGGAGAGTATGGATAACTTGGAAAAATTGTTTTAATTTCAGAAAGATTTGGAAAAAGTGGTTTATATTGAAATATATTATGATGCATTGCGATGACAACATTATCGCTGCAAGCTAATTCTTTTTCAAGCCAAAGTAGTTGCTCTCCATAAAATCCACCAGCACCACCCGGGTCTTTTTTTGAAGAATCCAAAACAATCAATTTCCACTTACCGAAGCTCATGCTGTAATAATTCGGCGTATTAAAATATTTCCAAGCAACCTCCTTATCATGATTGCCCTTTGTCCAAATAACATTATACCCATTCAAGCATCGAATGATTTTTTCTGCTTCTGATTCCTTGCCATTCAAGGTGTTGTCACCAAGCGTTAATATATAATCTACTCCCGATTTTTTGACTCCATCAAGATTTTCACAATAATGTGCCGGATAATACCAACTTTCTTCCCTATTCGAAACTAACTCCTTGTTGCCAGCATGAATATCTGAAACAATGCCAAAACTCACCGCCCCTGTAGGGGCAGGCATAAAAACTAATATAAGTAGTAAGAAATAGCCTATTTTCATTATTCTCAAATTATCTTATTCATTAAAGTATATTTTAATTTTGTTATTTTTTCAACAAAGCAATTTATATGATTCTAGCCTAAATTTTGGACACTAAAAACAGGCTTTAAATAAAGCCTGTTTTTTAATTTTGAGCGGGTAAGCAGAATCGAACTGCCGTCTCATCCTTGGCAAGGACGTATAATAGCCACTATACGATACCCGCAATTGTCTATGTGGGTCCAGCTGGAATCGAACCAGCGACCAAGCGGTTATGAGCCGCCTGCTCTAACCGCTGAGCTATGGACCCCGATTAGTGTGCCTGAGGAGAGAATTGAACTCACGACACGTGGATTTTCAATCCACTGCTCTACCACTGAGCTACTCAGGCATTGTCGCAGCATAGCTGCTCCTTAATTTTAAATTTAAAATTTGAAATTTAAAATTAATTGTGTATACGTGTGGGTGATACTGGACTCGAACCAGTGACCCCTTCTTTGTAAGAGAAGTGCTCTAGCCAACTGAGCTAATCACCCGTTTTAGTTCATCAAGTAAAAAGTTATAAAGTTTATCAAGTTTTTGAATTTGAATACTTTATGAACCTTATAACTTTATGAACTTTACAACTTTCTCGTGGGCGAAAGAGGACATTTCACGTCGCTGTCGCTCCTTGAAAACCCACGGTTTTCAAACTTTCCTCCATCTGGAAACTTCCGTTTCCCGACCCCTTCCCGTTCAACTCCTCTTTCGGAACAATTAATGCATGTGGGCGAAAGAGGACTTGAACCTCCAAGGGATTGCTCCCACAAGAACCTCAATCTTGCGCGTATACCAAATTCCGCCATCCGCCCAGCAAAGTTAATTGCGCAAAAATTATTCTGCCTTAACTTTCTCAATCACCTCTTCAACAACTTCTTCAACCTTTTCAATCATTTTTTCCATTGGAGATTCTTCCTTATCAGAAACCTTTGCAATTGCTGCAAGATCTTTATATTTCATTTTCAGAGATTTGGCACTTCTTTCACGCACGAAATATAATTTTGATTGACGAACCTTAGCTCGTTTCACCAAATCAATTTTTTCAATGGCTGGAGACTGAATAGGCACAACAATTTCAACACCAACACCGTTTGAAACTTTTCGCACAGTTATCATGGTTGATGAACTTTGTTTTCCTTTCACAGCAATGACCATTCCTTCGAAAACCTGAATTCGTTCTTTTCCACCTTCCAAAATTTTTCGAAAAACCTTCACAACATCACCAGCACGAAAAGCGGGCATTTCAGATGTCTTTTGAATAACATTAAAGTCAAGTAGTTTGTTGTTCATAGCGTTTAATCCCACACTTCAAAGTGAGCTATCTTTTAGCTTGCGCCCTCACTGGCTATAGGAAACTTCATTTAGTTTAATTAAAAAGCTTTTCTATCATACTGGCAAAAGGGTTTTTCGTCAACCCTTTTTCACTAATTTATCAAAATACTAATTATATAGCTCTGTTTTTGCCTATTTTAGCCAAAAAAGTATCAAAATCAGCTGGAATTGGCGCAGCAAAATCATATACTTTGCCAAACAATTCAAATTTCAATTTTTGAGCGTGGAGCAGCTGTCTTTGAGCTGAAATAACAGGCAAATCAACTTTTTCCTTTTTGTCAGCCTTGGCGCTGGACAGACCATAAATCACGTCTCCCACAATAGGATGCTCAATTGAAGCAAGGTGTATCCTGATCTGATGAGTGCGTCCGGTTTTGGGCGAGAGTTCAACCAATGTACAATTTTCAAATTCTTCCAAAACTTTGAAATGCGTTTCTGCCGGCCTAATTACCGTTTTAGTATTATGACGAGCAATGATTTGTTTTTTATAGCTAGAGGCCTTGGCAATTGGCTTATCGATCACACCTTCTTTTTCAGTAAAGATTCCCTTTGCAACTGCCAAATATTTTTTTTCCATATTTCTATTTTTGAAACTTTCTTTCAGCGCGCAGAAAGCCTCGAGGTTGCGAGCGATCACCATCACCCCAGATGTATCCCTATCAAGCCGATGAACGATGCCTGGACGCTGCTGAGCATCTGTGCCCTCATCATGCACATTGATGATTTCAGGATAACGAGACAAAAGCGCATTCACCAAGGTATTTTTCTTTTCATTGAAACTTGGGTGTACTTGCAGTCCGGCTTGTTTGTTGATAACAACCATGTCTTCATTTTCAAACAAGATAGCCAGAGGTATGTTCATGTTGCCGACCAAGCTCTGATCTTCCTGCTCTCTGAAAAAATTTTCCAGCATTATCGTGTTGCCCTCTTCGAGAGTATAGCTGGGTTTAATTGGCTTATTATTAACCAAAACCTCCCCATTTTTAATTCTCTTGATGATATTTGCTCGAGAATACAAAAAAAACTCCTTCGCAAGGAATCTATCTATCCGCTCTCCAGCATTTTTTGCCTCTACGATTATTTTTTCCATGTGCCCAGGAGAGGACTCGAACCTCCACAGATTGCTCTACCAGTTCCTAAGACTGGCGTGTATACCAATTCCACCACCTGGGCATCTATTTCACAATAGATTGAGTATAAAACATTTATTGCAATAAGACAAGCCTTAAACCAGCAGTTTCAGAATTCTTTCCGCTTCCACCTTTAAAGCTCCCTCGTCCTCATATTCACCATGATGCCTGGTGCCAGAGCCATAAGTTTCCTTCTTTTGATCCAAATGAAAATTTATCACCAATGACGTTCCTTCCACATGAGCATACATGTGAAAACGCGGATAACCGCTTCGCGCCAAAGGCCTAACAAAACTCATCTCATCCTGCTCGTTGCGCTGAAAGACATAGCCTGCTCTGCGCAGCAAATTGACCAGATTTTCCTTGATATTTTCTATTTTAAGACGCATAATAAGAGTATCTATTTATTACTACCTAAGAATAAAGCAAACAAATCTTATGTCAACTTTTCTACGAAACTTATGCGAGAACGACGAACCTGTCACACTTGAAAAAATATTGTTTTCACTTTTTGGCATCACTATCATCCGGACTTTTTTTGAAAATTTTTCAAGTCCCAATCCTGACGGCTATTTTTTTTCGTGGAAAGACACCTGTCTTGAATTTCCCATATATTACACCTCAGTTTTTTTATCTTTTGCTCTTATCTTACATTTTTTTTCAAAAAAATCATTCAACAAAATCATAAATTTCGAGATAAAGGTTTTCTTATTTGCCCTGCTTCCGCCTATTGTGGATTTATTAGCCACTCATGGCAAGGGTTCACCGATGTCATACATTGTCACCGAACCGCAAAACATTCTTTCTGCCTTTTTTGAGACCATGAACCCTCTGGGCTTTTCAGGCATAACTTTTGGAATTCACGTTGCAGCCTACCTGATCTTATCATCAATGGCCTTGTTCACGTATCAAGCTACAAAAAACTTTTTTAAGTCAATATCCGTCGTTTTAATAGGCTACTGCATATTGTTCCTTTATGCGATAACACCAAGCCTCATTGCCATGCCTACTTTTTTCAGTTCCAATTCCGAGTCAATCAGTGCAGCCTACCATGCAACTGTCCAGCAGAGCTGGTTGGCCACAACGCAAGAACAATCGATTGCGGACTTCTCGTTCCTTCAATTTTTCAATCCAGCGAAGTTTCAAAATGAAACGACGACGCGAACATTTTTTTTATTGTTATTGTTTCAACTCGCATTATTGTTCTTTATTTTCAAGCCTAAATTTTTCACTGCCATCAAGAACAATCTTCGCCTAGAAAGAATTTTATTTTGGTCCATCATAGCTACTATTGGCATCGTGCTGAATCAACGATTATTTGGCCCTATAAATTTCTCCAATACGATCAATATCATAATTTTAGCGATATTCTTTTCATTGATTGCGCTGAATGCTTGGCTCGCAATTTGTATCAATGACGCTGAAGATATCGCTATCGATGAAGTTTCAAATCCAAATAGGCCGCTCGTAAAAAAAGAAGTTTCCATTGGTGATTGGAAAAAATTTCAAACAATCTTGACTGTTCTTGTCGTTCTAGGGACAGCCATAATGAATCACGCCGCAGGGTTTCTGCTCATACTTGCCCAAATGGCCTATTACTTATATTCCGCAAAACCGCTCCGATTGAAAAAGCATTTCTTGACTTCATCCATCCTGATAGGAATCGCATCCGTGGCGATTTCAATGGCCGGCTTTTTTCTTGTTTCACCCGATCAACATCTCTCTTCCTTTCCAATACAGGCCGTGATCATCATCGGATTTTCCTTTGCTTTAATTTCAAATTTCAAAGACATCAAAGATTTTAAGGGTGACAACCATGCTGGCATACAAACGATTCCAGTTGTCTTTGGCTTGGAAAATTCAAGACATATAATAGCTACCTTATTCGCGCTTGTCATGGTGATTGTACCATTGTCATTAAATCTTTACACCCTACTTTTCCCCACACTTTTAATGGCGTTATTCACATACTATCTTTTCATAAAAAAAGAATACCAAGAGAAATATGTCTTCTCAGTATTCTTTCTTTATATGCTGACTTTATTTCTTGCAACACTCTAATTGAAAATGCAATCATGCAACCCAGTGTTTTCCCTTTATTTCTTTATCATCTTCTTCTTTTTTTTCTTCAATCTTTTCTTTGGCCATTTCGCGAAGCTTTGACAAATCTTCGCAGTCCAATTCTTTAGCGCGCGTCAAAAGATATTCTCGATTGTTTTTTTCAGCTTCCTCAATGACCTCCGCTAACAGCACATCCAAAATCGCGCCGATTTTTGGACCAGCAGCAATGCCCAAATCCTTCATCAAATCATTGCCATTGATTTTTAGCATCTTAACTGACACAGCATCCTTGGAAACTTTTTCGATCACATATTCCAAATGTCTCAATTTGTATGGTTTGGCTTTTGGCGTGCCACTTCCCAATCGGTCAGAAATTCGCAAGTCCATCAAGTCCTGCATGTTCTCCAAACCAACTTTTTTAATAAGCCTGCGGACACTCGCTTCCCCCACCTCATCGGGGTTGTAATAAAACATATGATTATCAACCAACATTGTTACATTATCAATCACCTCATTTGAAAAACGAAGCCGAGTTAAAATTTGTCTGACTATTTTTGCGCCCACGTGATCATGGTTATAAAATGTCGCATACAATCCTTCTCCACGTTTTGTTTGCGGTTTTGCAATGTCATGAAAAAGCGCAGCAAAACGCACCTCCATTTTTCTAGACGGACAATATTTGAGCGCCAAAATCAAGTGCTTATATATCGTATGAATATGATGCCTGTTTTGAGCCACGCCAACGCCTTTCTCAATTTCAGGAATTATATGCAGCAACAATCCGGTTTTATGCATCATCTCAATTCCTTCGGCAGGATTGTCAGAAAGAATCACGCGCGTAAGTTCATCCTTAATTCTCTCCAATGCGACATGGTTAATAAGTGCGGAATTTTTTTTGATCGCTTCAAATGTCTTTTCTTCAATCTCAAAATTAAGCTGCGCATGAAAACGAATTGCACGCATCATCCTTAGCGCGTCTTCGCCAAATCTCTCATCTGCATTTCCCACTGCCTTGATGATCTTTCCTTGCACATCTTTTTGCCCTCCGAAAAGATCCACGATCTCATAATCAACATCAATTTCAGCTGATTTATCTTTTATTTTTTCCAATTGAAAATTGGAAACCTTCAGTGCAATAGCGTTCACAGTAAAATCCCTGCGACTCAAATCATCTTGCAGGGTCTCGGCAAACTTAACTTCGTCAGGACGTCTGCGATCTGAGTACATCGATTCAATTCGATATGTTGTCACTTCAATCACGTCATGTTCCCTATCTTCGCGCAACAATCCGTTTCCATTTGCAATGAATTTTTCAACTTTCACTCCAACAGTTCCGAAATCATTCTCGTAAAAACTGTCTGGAAAAATTGCGACGATCTCCGTTGGCGTAGCATTGGTTGTAACATCCCAGTCCTTTGGGTTTTTATCCAACAACAAATCACGCACGCAGCCACCGACAACATACGCCTCAAATTTATTTGCTTGAAGCTTCTTTAATACTTCAAGCACTTGCGAAGGAATTTTTCTGATCATATTTAATATTGTGCCCCCAGCAGGAAAATCTCACTCGCTTCGCTCTTTGAAACCTTTCGGTTTCAAGACTTCCACCACGGGAAAACCAAAGTTTTTCCCGACCCCTTTCCTGGTTCGATTCCTGCTGGGCTTATCAAAGTTTTTAAATTGTGCCCCCAGCAGGAATCGAACCCACATTTTGTCCTTAGGACGGACCAGCTCTATCCATTGAGCTATAGAGGCCTTTTTAGCTTAAATTACACTTACAAGCCATTGTGTCGAACCAGTGTGGAGATAAGGAGAATCGAACTCCTGCTACTTGCATGCCATGCAAATGTTCTACCACTGAACTATATCCCCAACTTAAATAAAATGACCTCTCTCTATCATAGCAACTACAGCGCCATGGTCAATGCTTTAACAATATTCATTCAAACGAACACCCTTAGGCATACATCCACCTACCCCCAAAAGCGCTAATTTAGACTTTTTTAATCTATATTATACAATATTTAATCATAATTGTCAATCAAGTATGACTTATCTCTCTCCAAGATGTAATTGTTCCACGTGGAACAATTACATCTTTTCTTGTTCTATTAAGATACACAAACAAAATTAACACATGTATCATAAATTTGTAACATTAAAAAATGCTATATCAAAAAAAGTTCAACGATGTTCCACGTGGAACATTACTAATACATTCATAACTTATTAACTGTTTATTAACATAGAAACATCATTATATTGCCTCCATAAAGGCATTTTTTATTTATGGATATTTAACTGTTAGTAACTATGACACAATAACGTCGCTGATCAAGAGTAATTTTAGCATCTATTTTTCATGTTTTATTCTACGAAAACACAATTGTTCCACGTGGAACAATTTAAGGTATTCATCTTATACCCCCCTTTTTTTAATGTAAATTATCTTCTTTCAACAATCAAACAATTGTCGAAAGATATCATCACAAACAAGTCAAAATGTTCCACGTGGAACATTTTGATATTTAAAAATTCTCCAAATAAACACCTATTTCAAGGTAACAACATTATTATTCAAAACAGGCCACCCCTTAACTGCAAAAATGTTCCACGTGGAACATTTTCATTTTTATTAGATCAATGAATGTACCATCTTCTTTATTGGGTTAATTTATTACTATGAGCCAACAGAAAACATCCATAAAAAATAACTCGCACATAAAAACAGTGTTACTGAAATATTTTGTTCCACGTGGAACATTTCGAATGCCCACCCAAAAAAGCCACACATCAGCAGGGGATTAATCTACTTTTTACCTTGTGGCACCCTTTTAAAAGAAAAATAGCCTTAAATCATGCGTTATTCTATATGCAAGCATAATGTTCCACGTGGAACATTATGCTTGCATATAGATTCCTGACTTTATTTTTTTCATTAAAAAGACCCTTGCCAAATATGTAGCACACCAGCCATTATAATGATTGCTTCTTGAAAATGCTCGTCCATATCAATACATATCAATATATTGATATGTATTGATATATCTTAACTTATGCATGTGCTGCCAATAACCCACAAAAAAACAGTCTGCTTTTTCATGTCTACAGGAAAGTGTTGTGCTAAAATTTAAAAATGTAGTATACTATTTACATGTATATAAAAATAAAACACATCAAAAATTTTCTATTGATTTCAGCTTGTCTTTTTTTTGCTGGCTTTAATTATTTGACCTATGCAAATGCTGAGGATACGGCAAATAGCACAGCAAACAGCTGTGATAAGACTGTGGACGCAGATTGCGATGGTCTTACGAATGCAGAAGAAAAATTATATGCAACAGATCCAAAAAATATTGACACTGATGGAGACAGCTATTCAGATGGAATAGAAGTGAAGAGCGGATATGATCCAACGAAGCCAGCACCTGGAGACAGAATCGCAAACAATGCAACAGCCAGCGCCACAGCAAATCAGGTTGTTTCAACGGCAACTGATAGCAATGCAGCTTCACTGACAGATCAGTTTGTTGAAGAATTGCAGGGCTATGCCGATTCCAAGGATGGGGCGGAGGTTTCCCCAAGCGAAGTGCAGTCTTTCATGAGCGCCTCTGTAGATGAAAAGTTAGGTGAGCCAATGACATGGGAAACACTTTCTACTGTTGACACCACAAAAATAAAGATTTTGGATCAAACCTATCCAAACCTGAAAGATTCGGAGAGGAAAGCCAAGCTGTTGCAAGACGCTTACAAATATATCGCAGCCATGGAATATATTCTCAGGAGCAATTCACCATCTCCAATGATTACCGATACTGATTTGCCAATCTTTGCAGAAGAATTCAAAGCTAAGTTATACGCCCTGACCACAAATGCGCCCGATGTTGAATATTTTGCCAATTTAGGCGACCGCCTAGAACATGCTTACGAAGAAATGACTTTCGTGGAAGTTCCTAGCACCATGCAAGATTTGCATATCAAATTTATGGGACTCCTGAGCGGTCTCTTGTCTTTGCGCAACTCAACTTCATTGAATCAAGCAGATCCGATGGCCAACATTGTTATTTTTTCCAAGGTACAAAATTTGATCGATCTCAGTTCTGATTTTTTTGAAAACGACTTCCAAAATTATTTCAAGCAATTCTAAATAATAGCCAAAGATAGCTATTATTTTTAAATTATTGGTGGCATTTATAATTCATAGACAATCAAATAAGTGGCTAAAAAAATGCTTACAAAAAAAATATTCACAATTTGCTGCATCAGCTTAGCACTGAATCTGCTTTTCATTCCGAGCTATAACCGCGCCATGGCCTATACTGATCTTCCCAATTTCGGTTTGAATGCCGTGCCCGCCATCACTAATCCAATAACCGCAGGCACCACCGGAGCAACCGTTGGAACTACAGCTACTACCGCTGGTTCAAGTATTGCTGGAACTGCAGGAATTTTCACTCAGATCGGAGAAACCATAGTTACATTTGCAAAAAACAATTTGGCAGGAATCGCTTTTTCAGCACTCAAGATCAGTGCTCTCAAGGTTGTTCAACTGGCAACCCAAAAAACCATTGGCAAGGGAGGCGGGGGCGGAGTCATTACTGACTGGAACAATTATCTTTACACTGGCCCTAAGCAGATTGCATTGGCGCAAATGAACTCCTTTTTCAACACAGCCAATAGAGGCAGGGCTTCTTCACTTAATTACGAGGGGGTTGGCAATAACTATAACGCATATTTGCTTAAACAGGCTCGTCAATCTATTGAGGGTCAAAAATTCACCACTAATTTGCAATCAGTAGTTACTGATCCGCAACATGTTTTTGCAAGCGGAAACATGAAGGGTATCATGTCTTATTTGGAGCCTGCTAATAACCCGATGGGCTTTAGCATGATAGCTCAAAGTCGTTATGCTAATGAGGTGTCCAAAATAACTGCTATTGCAGTTGCAGAACAAAAAGATGGAATCAAGCCTGTAAAACAAAATGGTAAAATAATTCAACCAGCTACTCTTGTTGCAAGCGCGCTCACACAAGTTGATCAGCAAGGCGAGAGACTCATCATGGAAGCTAAGGCTGATACCGCTGAAGGATACACTGGAGCTGCCAAGCAAATCCTGGCTGGAATGGCACTGAGTTATGCTGCAAGAAATCTCAACTACGCAGCGGCTGATAGCAAGGGAAAGGCAGCCATTCAAAACAGGAATGATTCCTATCCATTCAGTGTTTCATACACTCAAAACAAAACCACAGGGGGGCAACTTAACATAGGCGCCGGTAGCACGATTATCTCCACCAACTCAAACACGCAGACACAAGGAGGAGCAAATCTGAATAATGTCAGCTCCAATTTGACAGCTATTGGAACAAACACTTTGCAAACAGTGGCAAAAAGTGCCATACAAACTGCCTGCAACGCTCTTCCTTACAGTGCTGGCACGAAAACAGTCAATATAGGCGGAAAGAAATACAGCTGCACAACTTTATTGGTGATACCTTAAGGCTAGCATTCAAAATTGAAACGCTCAAGCACCCATTGAAAATAAAAACAATCTCGTGTCAACAGATGAGATTGTTTTTTTGATTTAAATTTGATTTAAACTGGCGCCGCCTCAAATCTTTTTGCTGACAGCTTTCTTTCAGTCAGTGCAGCACCATACTTGAAATCCCTAAAATATTTGGTGGGCATATCCCGACTCGAACGGGAGACCTCTACAATGTCAATGTAGCGCTCTAACCAACTGAGCTATACACCCAAAATACAGATGCTGTTTACTTTTTACAAGCAGATGAATTAGATCAAATAGGTGAAGCATTTGTTTTTCAAATACTCTCCGGAGTAACTGTTTTTACCACGACCTCCAATTCTGCTGCTACTTCCTTATCTTTGTGTTTTTCAAAGGCGATTTGCTGAAAAAACAGAAGCCAACATGTCTGCACAAAAGATTCATACCAGGAAACAATCGCAACTGCAATTATCAGATAAACCAAAATAGCAATCCCTGCAACCACTATTGCTGCTGTTTTTGCAAACAACAGATGAGCAATCAGGCCCAGTGGAGCAAAAACAATTACAGCAGGGAGCAATAGCAACAAAAGGGTTGCAACCAGGGCAATATTTGCCATCACTATTATCAATCCCATAATCAAACTATCCTTAATGTTTTTGGAAAATAAAGCATAAGCAGATTCCAAGGCCACCCTAAGTCTTTCATTTGTTAAAATGACGTAGAAGCTTCCGTATTTAATCAAATAATACGCCAAGATTATTAAGGGCAAAGCTATGCTAATTGCCAGCGCTAGCGCAAAATAGGACAATATTTTTGCTTTCAATGCAAATAAATACAATACAGGAATGGCCAACACGAAACCAATCACGAATAAGGCCGACCCGACAATAATCTCCAGCCAAATCAATTTTCCGAGATAACTGCCTGATTCCTTTAATATGGAGGTAGTAGAAAGCTGTTGATACAATTTAATGTTATTCACAGACTTAACAATGCTCACGAACGCCATTATGCGCAGCAAGAATAAAACCAGTACAATTAAAATCAAAATTACGCCTAATACAAAGGAAAGAGTTGGGTTGTTTTGAATAAAGGTTATTAAATATTGATTTTTTTCTCCTTGCGCAATAAAACCATTGTCATTCACTCTTAAGTCGGATCCAATGGATCCTAAAAAAATCAAGAAGCCAAAAAACCATAGGAATTTATTTTTCCAAGTAATCAAGCATGCTTGCTTTAGAATATCCAAATAATTAATATTCTTCATACTTTTGCAACAATTAAATAAACAGTGCTCTTAAGATACAATAACCAAGAAACAAACATCAAACAAAATTCAATAAACAAATCACAAATATTCAAACTATTTGAAAATTTGAGTATTGTAATTTGAAATTTATTTGGTTATTGTATCTTGTGTCTTGGTTATTTCTTTTGCTGGCAACTCTATTCCAACAATTCGGTTGAATTCATCTCGCTCGATTGTTTCTTTTTCCATCAATTCTGCCACGATTTTTTCAAGAATTTCTTTTTTGTCAGTCAGGATTTTTTCAGCAGTTTTGTAGGCATCTGCAATAAAACGTGAGACCTCCGCATCAATCGCTTCGGCAGTATGATCTGAATAATCCCTTTCCTCGTTTATTTCACGACCCAAAAATACCATTTCTTCTTTTTTACCAAAAGTTCTTGGTCCAAGTGTGCTCATGCCATAACGAGTGACCATTGCGCGTGCCATGTGTGTTGCGCGCTGCAAATCATTTGAAGGACCCGTTGTTACATCTCCAATAAACATCTGTTCACTGACATGTCCGCCCAGCAAAGTTGCCAACTCATCAATGAAATATGCCTTAGAATGAAGACTTTTATCTTCAGTTGGAGCTGAAAGGGTATACCCTCCAGCTTGTCCACGAGCGATAATGGAAACTTTTTGAATTGGATCAGCGTTTGGCAGGATTGATCCAATCAAAGCATGACCAGCTTCATGATAGGCGATAATCTTTTTTTCTTTTTTATTGATTGCCTTAGAGCGTCTTTCTGGTCCAAGGATAACTTTCTCGATTGATTCTTTGAGTTCATCTTCAGTGATGGTTTTCTTGGCACGTCTGACTGACAAAATGGCAGCTTCATTCACCAAATTAGCCAAGTCTGCTCCAGAAAAACCAGAAGTTCTTTCAGCCAGCGTGCGAACATTGACCGCTTTTTCAATTGGCTTATTTTTCATGTGAATCTTTAGGATTTCTTCACGTTCATTAATATCTGGCAAATCCATCACTACGCGACGATCAAAACGTCCTGGACGAAGCAAGGCTGGATCCAAAACATCAGGACGGTTCGTTGCAGCAATCACAATCACGCTAGTGTTTCCTTCAAAGCCGTCCATTTCAACCAAAATCTGATTCAAGGTTTGCTCTCTCTCATCATGTCCACCGCCAAGTCCTGCTCCGCGATGACGTCCAACTGCATCAATTTCATCAATAAAGACAATCGCTGGTGCGCTTTTTTTGGCCTGTTTGAACAAATCTCGCACACGAGAAGCTCCAACACCGACAAACATTTCCACAAATTCAGATCCAGAAATATTAAAGAAGGGAACACCTGCTTCACCAGCCACTGCTTTAGCCATTAAGGTTTTTCCTGTTCCTGGTGATCCAAGAAGCAAAACTCCTTTAGGGATTTTAGCGCCAATAGCGATGAATTTCTTTGGATGCTTCAAAAATTCCACGATTTCTCCCAGTTCTTCTTTGGCTTCTTTGGCACCAGCCACATCAGCAAAAGTTGTGCGCTTGTTTTTGTCTTTTGGATCAGTCATGCGGGCCTTGCTCATGCCAAATGACATAGCTTGCGAGTTTCCACGTTGAGCTTGACGAAGCATAAACCAGATGAAGCCACCAATAATAAGAAATGGCAGCAAAAAGGGAAGCAGGATATTGGAGGCAAAAGCGCTGAAGCCTGAAGCTTGCTTGATATCTATTCTGATATCCTTGATTTTTTCTTTATCAACACCATAGTTATTAAGAGATTCTGTCAGTGAGCTCTGTGGCTCTTTGACTGATTTCTCCTTAGTACCATCTACGAGCTCAACAGCCAAATCATTAACATCCACTGAAATGTTTTTCACTTTGCCTTCATTAACCTGGCTTGCCAACTCTCCCAGCGAAATCTCCACCGGCTTTTGTGCTGGACCGCTGTACAAAATCATAATAGTTGATATGAGCAAGAATGCCAACACGACAAAACCGATATTTTTCAATAGTTTCTCCATAATTTTTTTTAATTTTAATTTATTTATAAATTCTAGCAACGTATATCTACCTTATCACCTTTTTTTGATATATTCAAGCCTCCAATGAACGCTTTTTGCGACTTACTCTTGGCGGATTTGATAACTTTAATAAGCTCTTCGATCTGCCTGTTTTCTATGTCCAAAGTATTTTCTTTAAGCTTATCTATAATACTACGCAAAACTTGACGCTGGATAGAGGCGTGTAGCAGCAAAAAATTTTGCGCGCTAAAGTTGGCACACTTGTTTTTACAAATGTCTTTGCTAAACATTTCCGCATTTTGAGCGATAAATTCATAGTCATCTGCCACCGCTAAAGACCATTCACTTAATGTTTTTTTAATTGCCGGATTAAAATTTTTCTCAAGATAGGGAAGCAGGCCACTTCGAACACTATTTCTGGTGAATTTTTTATCAAAATTAGATTTGTCAGTTCGATATGCAAGTTTATTTTGTTTCATATAAGCCAAAATTTCTTGCTTGTTTGTTTGTAGCAAGGGTCTGACGATGTTTTTTGTCTTGGCTTTCATGGCGCTGAGACCATTTAGCCCAGCTCCACGCATGATTCTCATTAAAACTGTTTCAGCTTGATCATCTTGATTGTGGGCAACTGCAATCAAATCGAATTCTAGCTTGTTTCTGATTTTTTCAAAAAAATCATACCTGATGTCGCGCAAACTATTTTCAAGATTTCCTTTATAATCAGCTTTTTTTGGTTTAAGCACTGAAATTGAAATGCCATGTTTTTTGGCCAATTCTCGCACAAAAAGTTCGTCTTTTCTTGAATCTTCCTCGCGCAAACCATAATTCACATGTGCAACATGAAGCTCCAGCTCATATTTTGGTGCCAATTTGCTGAAAATATCCAGCAGACAAGCGCTATCCGAACCTCCCGAGACACCGATAATAATCTTGGAATTTTTTTCCCAAAGCTCATTTGCAAAAGCAAAATTTTGAATTGTCTTGATTAGTTGAGCCATACTTTTCTTCTTTAAAATACAAAACCTTTCTTTTCTAATATCTTTTCAACTGCTTCAACTGCTTCCTCGAGCTTACCGTCTATATTAATAATGGTTGTATTGTAATATTTTTCCTCATTTTCAATTTCATTTTTTGCATTCTCTAATCTTTTTTCGAGTTCCAGCGCAGTCATTTCAGGATTTCTTACTTTCAACCTCTCCTCCAAGACCGCTATCGACTCCGGCTTAATAAAAATTGTCGTTGCATCAAAATTTTCTTTATAATAAATTGTTCCGACATAATCAGTATTAGCAATAACGTAGCCGGCTTGCATTTTTTTCTCAAAATCTGGCTTATAAGTACCATAGTAGATATCCCTATTTTCAATATAAGTATATTCTAAAATAAGACCTTGCTTGATTAGTTTCTCAAATTCCTCTTTTGAAAAAAAATAATAGTCTGCCCCTGCTCGTTCTCCACTGCGCATTGGACGAGAAGTAGCCGTAACCAATCGTTGAAAAATAGGGTGCCTATTTACGAGCTCCTTGGTTATGGTGCTTTCTCCACTGCCAGTTGGACCACTTAAAACAAGAATTTTATTGTTATTTTGCATATATTTTTATTCTATTAGGTTACCGAATTATACGCGTATTTTAGCATAATGCAACCTTTTAAGCACATAAAAACCGCCATTGCTGGCGGTTTTTATTATTCAAAGCTAATATCAAATATTATGCTTTTACAATCATTAGTCCCATGCGATGATCTTTTGGCTCAATAGAAAGGATTTTCCAATCATAAGCTTCTCCAGCTCGCAGGATTTCATCCATTTTCTTTCCAGGATATACTTCTTGAAATTCGCTCACGTGAGCCAAACCATGAATGTCCTTGTCCAAATAGACAAATGCTCCAAAAGGATTGATTTTATCTATTTTTCCAGAAACGATGTCTCCGACTTTGTATTTCTCAGCAATTTCACTCCAAGGATCTTTAGCAAGAGCCTTCATGGAAAGAGAAATTCGAGTGTCATCAATACCGATAATCTTAGCTTTAACCTTATCGCCAGTCTTAACGATAGTTCTAGGATCATCAATAAGTTGCCAAGCAAGTTCTGAAATGTGCACCAAACCTTCGAGCTTGTCGCTTTCACGGTCTGAAGTCATTTTAGCTGGTGGCAAGAATTTGATAAATGCACCAAAGTCCACAACTCCACTAACTTCACCCTCGATAACATCTCCGGCTTGTAGTTGAGAAATAACTTCTTTTTCTTTTTCACTTGAAGCTGCGCGCTCAGAAACAATCAATTTTTCTGTTTCGCGGTCTGCATCAAGGATGCGAACCAACATTTCTTTTCCAACCAATTTTTTGAGCAGTTCAAGAATTTTGTTCTTGTCGCCATCTTCCACGCGTGGATAATGTTCACTTGAAAGTTGTGAAACTGGCACGAAACCAGTGATTCCATTAACTTCAACCATAAGACCACCCTTGTTCGCATCCAAAACTTTCGTCATCACAGCGCCCATTGCGTCTCTTTTAGATTCAAGATCATCCCAAGCGCGTTCATAGGAAGCTTCGCGAATTGAAAGTTCAATATATCCATCTTCATTTTCAAGATCAATCAAAGTTGCGCCAACTTTGTCACCTTTTTTCACTTTGCCAACAGCAAGTCCGTCTTTGATTTCTTTTCCAAGTACGATACCAGTTCCAAGTGCTCCAAGATCCAAGAGAAGGGAATTAGAAGTGATGTCAATTACAACTCCTTCCAAAACGTCTCCGATTTGAGGAATTTTGACTGGATTTTCTTCCAAAAGAACTGCCATTGGAGACATATCCTTTTCCTCTTCTTCTTTAATAACCGTTTTTTTAGCTTTTTCAGGAGCTGCCACGACTACTTCGTCTTTGATTTTGTCCACTTCCTCGGCCAATTTGTCGAGAATGTCTGTTTTCTTTGTTGCCATAATACATACTTTCGCCAAGAGTGCCACTCGGCTTTTTATTAATAATTAGACACTAATATACACAAAAATCCCTCTTTAAAGGGAAATTAATCAGAAATTCATTTGCAAGATTAAAGCATCTCACTATTAAATTTTCTTAATTAATTAACCACTTGACTATCTTATACTATATTTGGTTTTTTGGCAAGAGCAAAGCTTAAATTATCTCGACAAGAAGTTTTGACCATGATATACTCCATCTGTATCAAAAAAAATTAAACACAAACAGTCCTGTCCAGTAGTGAAATTTGAAAATATTCATTTTTAGTCTGGACAAACGTATTAATAAAAATAAGACTTTAAAAACTATTACGAAGAACTTTGTTTGAGCAAAGCTCATTCAAATTTCTACTACTGGATATGCAGATACAATATTACGGTCACTCATGTTTCAAGATAACAACCAAGCCTGGAGGACGCGCCACTGAAGATATTACTCTTTTTTTTGACCCATTCGACAAAGAAACTGGACTAAAGCCACCGCAAGGACAGGCCGACGTTGTTTTTGTTTCGCATGCTCACCACGATCACAATAATATTAGTGCGCTCAAAGGAAATCCTGTTGTTATTGATACACCAGGAGAATATGCCGTAAAAGGAATCAATGTTGTTGGAGTGGATTCATTTCATGATCAAGAAGAAGGAACGCTCAGGGGACGCAGCACTATCTATATTCTTGAAGCTGAAGAATTGAAAATTTGTCATTTGGGAGATTTAGGCTCAGATCTTAGTGGGAAACAACTAGAAGAAATTGATGGCGTTGATATTCTTTTTATCCCAGTGGGAGGAAAATATACAATTGATGGTAAAAAAGCAGCAGAGCTGATTCGAAAAATTGAACCAGGCATTGTTATCCCTATGCACTATAAATTGGCTGGGACAATTTCGGATATTGAAGATGAAAGCAAATTTTGCGCTGAAATGGGGAATTGCCCTAAAGAAAAAGTAGCCAAATTTAATGTTAAGAAAAAAGATTTGGAAGAGAAAAAAATGGAAATTGTTTTAATGGACAGTGAAGCTTAATTGTTGCCCAGAAAAAAGACAAAAAAAATAAAAGGGTATTAACGCCCCAGGGCTTGCCTTGAACCCTTTGGGCTCACGAGGCAAGACACGTCGCTCGCGAGCGAACATGTCAAGCCTCGAGGTATTAAACCTTTTGGTATCGTCGCTCGCTCGGAAATGCCAGTCTGCTGACTGATCATTTCACTCACTTTGCTAGATAATAAATGTTTTAAAATTTCATGCAACTAAACAAAAAAATTTCGGATAAGATTGAAGAGATCAGGCAACAGCCTGAGCACATTCGTCTTCGCTGGGTTTGGGGAGCCGTAGCTGTTTCGATGCTTTTTGTTTTAGCTATCTGGATTTTTTCAATAGGCTCACTGTTTAAAGGAGAAAAAAATACCAGCCAAGAGTCGTCAAATGCTCCAGACATCACGAAGCAACTTGAAAACCTCAAGCAGCAAGCACCTTCCATCAAGGATTTTCAAGATATCTCTGCAACAAAAAGCAAGGAAGGTGCCACGAGTGTTGACACTGAAAACAAGCGGCCACAATAGCCAATTATTTCGCTAAAAAATAGTATCTCGATTTAAGCAAATATATTCACGCCCTGCGCTTATATATGTTTGTTTTTCACAAAGATATTACCCGAGAGCCTGTTCATAATCTCAACGTAATATAAATCAAAAAATTCAGTTTGCCTGCTAAAATGTCCTAATTACGGCTGCAAACCTCTCAAAGCTCGTCGGGTTATCTCGATAGCCCTCCTCACTTTTCACGGTTTTCGCTCGAAATTAGAACATTTTATCTGGGCATGAGATTATGAACAGGCTCTTACAAAAAAATTTAATCACCTCTGTGTTTAATTTAAAAAATGCGTATAAGTAGAACTTAGACGTGTTTTCTCAACTATCTATGAAAGCAGCAGCTCAAAAAACATTGGATTTTGTCCCAGAGAATATTCAGCCTCGTCAAATTGTGGCAGAAGTTCAACAATCCTATTTGGATTATGCGATGAGTGTTATTGTCGCTCGAGCTTTGCCCGATGTGCGCGATGGTCTCAAACCGGTTCATCGTCGAATTCTTTATTCCATGTGGGACACTGGTCTTCGTCCAACAGCGAAATTTCGAAAATCTGCCACTGTGGTCGGAGAAGTGCTTGGTAAATATCATCCACATGGTGATACTGCCGTATATGATTCGATGGTTCGTTTGGCTCAAGATTTCTCCTTGCGTTATCCTTTGGTTTGGGGGCAAGGAAACTTCGGTTCCATGGATGGAGACTCTGCCGCTGCTTATCGTTACACTGAAGCAAAACTTCGTCCAATTGCTGAAGAAATGCTTTTTGATATTGAAAAAGACACTGTTGATTTTATTCCAAACTTTGATGGCGTACACAAAGAACCGCTCGTACTTCCAGCCAAACTTCCACAGCTTCTTTTAAATGGAACCATGGGTATCGCCGTGGGTATGGCAACAAACATCCCACCGCACAACCTCAACGAATTGGCTGATGCTATCAATCATTTGATCGATAATCCAGAAGCTAATATTGATGACTTGATGAAGTTCATCAAAGGACCGGATTTTCCAACCGGAGGAATCATGTATAACACCCCTGGAATCAAAGAGGCTTATTCAACTGGTCGTGGAAAAATTGTTACCCGCGCCAAAGCCGATATCATCGAAACAAAATCTGGCAATTTTCATATCGTTATCACAGAAATAACCTATCTCACCAATAAATCCAATTTGATCATTAAAATTGCTGATTTGGTAAAAGAAGGAAAAATTCTTGGAATCAAGGATCTTCGTGATGAATCAGACAAGGATGGTGTGCGTATCGTGATTGAACTGAAAAAGGATGCTTACGCAGAAAAAGTTTTGAACAAACTTTACAACGCAACTGATCTGCAAAAAAACTTCAATGTGAACATGCTGGCCTTGGTTGATGGAATTGATCCGCAGATTCTTTCGCTCAAATCAATTTTGGAACAATATATTGCTCATCGCAATATCGTGGTAAAGCGTCGCACCCAGTTTGAACTCAACAAAGCCAAGGATCGCGCACATATCCTCGAAGGACTCAAAATTGCGCTGGACAATATCGATGCAGTAATTGAAACCATCAAAAAATCTCCAACTCGAGAAGAGGCGCATGCCAACTTGATGCGAAAATTCAAGTTGTCAGAAAGACAAGCGACTGCCATTTTGGAAATGCGTTTGCAAACATTGGCCGGACTTGAACGCAAAAAAATTGAGGATGAACTTATTGAAAAACTTGCCCTAATTGCGGTGTTGGAAGACCTGTTGGCAAGTCCAAAGAAAATTTTGGCTGTTGTGAAAGATGAATTGATCGCACTTAAGGAGAAATACGGCGATGAGCGCAAAACAAAAGTTCTTAAAACTGGCATTGAGGAGTTCAAACAGGAGGATATAATTCCAAATGAAGAAGCCATCATCACGATTTCTCAGGATGGATATATCAAAAGAATGAACCCTGATGTTTATAAGGTGCAAAAGAGAGGTGGCAAGGGAGTTATTGGAGCCACCACGCGAGAAGGCGATTCCATTGAAAAAGTTACCAGTGTGATGGCACATGACAATTTGATGTTCTTCACCAACACTGGAAAAGTTTTTCAAACAAAAGCCTACGAAATTCCAGAATCTGCCAGAACATCGAAAGGACAGGCTGTGGTAAACTTTTTGCAACTTGCCCAAGACGAAAAAATTACAGCCATGATTCCGTACAACAAATCTGATGGATACAAATTCTTCTTCATGACAACAACCCTGGGTGTTGTCAAAAAATCAAAAGTTGAAGATTTCGACAATGTTCGTCGCTCAGGCCTTATCGCCATTACGCTTGATAAGGGTGACACCCTGAACTGGGTGCAGCCAACCACTGGAACTGATGAAATTATTATCAGCACTTCCGATGGTCAAGCTATTCGCTTCAATGAATCAGATGTTCGCGCCATGGGAAGAAGCGCTGCCGGTGTGCGAGGAATAAAATTGAAGACTGTTGATCGCGTCGTTGGCATGGATATTGTCGCCAAAGGACAAAAAGGCAATCAACTCTTAATCATCACTGAAAACGGCTACGGAAAAAGAACTGATCTGAAAGCCTACAAGATTCAAAAGCGTGGAGGCTCAGGCATTAAAACCGCCAAGGTTACTCCAAAAATAGGAAAATTGGTTGGAGCAAACATCATCAATGTTGACGACATTGAAAGAGACCTTTTTATAACTTCCGCACAAGGTCAAATCATTCGTATTCCGCTGGCCAGCATTTCAGTGCTTGGTAGAGCCACTCAAGGAGTTCGAATTATGAAGCCACACGCTGGTGACAAAGTTGCAGCCTCAGCCATCATCTAGCTTTCAAAAGCCAAATTAAAAAAGAGCGAAGCAATTCGCTCTTTTTTTGTCCAAATTGCCAACTCTTGTCAAATTCAGCAATGCGTGTTATGCTTTTTTAGTAATTAATATTTGAGCATGTATTGGTCTTCGGCCTTTCATTGGAGCTTTTCGCTTCAAGGTAACCAAGACGAGTATATTGCCACACAAATGCTATGGCACTTACGCACAAGCAAAAGGAAAAGGTGACAAAAGATGTGAAACGTCACGACAAAGATACTGGTTCTCCAGAATATCAAGTTGCAATGTTCACAGAAAGAATCAAGAAATTAACTTCTCATCTCAAAAAGAACAAGAAGGATTTCCATTCTCGTCGAGGTTTGCTTAAAATGGTTGCAAAGAGACGAAAGCTTCTGGCTTATCTTGAAAAGACCAATGAGAAATCTTACAAAAAAATCATCAAAGAACTTGGTCTTAAAGGCTAAGAACTACTTCCAAAAGACAGGTTCGCCTGTCTTTTGTTTTTCATATAAGCCTTCTTTCGCATTTTTGTTTCGCCTGTTTCCTTTTTCGGCACGCTCGCAGTCAGGAGTTAAGACTGCTTCGCTAATATCTCACTGTCGTTCGATGTCGCCTCTAAAGAAAACAGGCTCACAAAAATATTTTCATAAAATAGCTCTTGTAAACATTTATACATAATAAATATATGCTTAGATCAAAAGAACAGCGTGTCGGCGTCTTGGTCGATATCCAAAACCTTTATTACAGTGCCAAGGCTCTGTATGGCAAAAAAGTGAACTTTCAAAAAGTTCTTGAAGAAGCAGTGGGCGAGCGAATCTTTATTCGCGCCATTGCTTATGGAATCAAAACCTTGGAAGGACAAGAAGAGAAGTTTTTTGAAGCTTTGGAAAAACAAGGCTTTGAAGTGAAGACCAAAGATTTGCAAATTTTCCCAGGTGGAGCCAAAAAAGGTGACTGGGATGTGGGCATCGCAGTGGATGCCATCAAACTTTCCAAAAGTTTGGACGTTATCGTGTTGGTTTCAGGCGACGGAGATTATGTTCCTTTGGTGGAATATATTCAAAGCACTACTGGTTGCCGTGTGGAAGGAATGGCTTTTGGTGAAAGCACCAGTGCTAAACTTGGAGAATCATTGGACAGATTCACCGATCTTTCTGAAAACAAAAAGAAATTTCTGATCTATTCTGGCAAACAAGAAATGACAAGTAGAAAATAAAAAGCTTCAGATTAGCATTTTTCGCTTCGCTAAGTTCCTTTTTCGGCACGCTCGCAGTCAAGAGTTAAGACTGCTTCGCTAATAGCACCGCTGTCGCTCCCTGTTGCCTTAAAAGGAAATTGGCTCGCAAAAAAATAACCCAAAAAGAATGCTCTTTGCATTCTTTTTTTGTTTTCATTGACAAAATGCCTTAAATAAGCTATTATTTTCAGTGTTAGCAGGGTTAATAAATAATTTTAAAAAACCCTTATTAGTGCCTTAATTTGACAATTTCCATCAGGCAGACAAACCACAGTCGAGAATTTGAATCTTTTGAATTTTCAGCTGTTGTTTTTCAGCCTCTTGCATGATTTTGCTTTGTTAGGGTTATCAATTTGGGTCAAAGTGTTTTATGGCACAAAAAAAGTGGTCTCTTCAAATTGGAGGACGCGAATTGACAATCGAAACTGGACTCCTTGCCAAGCAGGCAAATGGAGCAGTGACCGTGCGTTATGGTGACACAGTTGTTTTGGCAACTGCAGTGATGAGCAAAGGAGCATCAAGAATTGGTGGATATTTTCCATTAATGGTTGATTACGAGGAACGTTATTACGCAGCTGGAAAAATCAAAGGTTCTCGTTTCATTAAACGTGAAGGACGACCTTCAGATGAAGCAGTTTTGACTGGACGTGTTGTTGATCGAACAATCAGACCTCTTTTCAATGCTCGCATGCGAAATGATGTGCAAGTCGTGGTAACCGTGCTTTCAATTGATGGAGAAAACGATCCAGCGATTGTTTCTATGATTGCTGCTTCAACCGCACTTTCAATTTCAAACATTCCTTGGAACGGCCCTATTGGAGCTGTGCGTGTTGGACGTCTGAATGGTGAATTTATTTTAAATCCAGTTAATGGAGAAGTTGCAGAAAGTGACATTGATCTCATTATCGCTGGAACAAAAGATAAAATTAATATGATTGAAGCTGGAATGAAAGAAGTTCCAGAAGAGGACGTGGTCAAAGCTTTTGCTTTTGGACACGAAGCCATCAAAAAAATCACTGCACTTATTGATGAGGTTGTTGCTGAAGTTGGCCAAGCCAAAGCAGCTCCAGCACTTTTGGCCGCAGATCCTGCAATTGAAGCAGAAATAAAAGAACTTTATCTTGCAGAAAATCTTTCAGAAATTCTTTACCACAAAGAAAAATTTGTGATTGAGGAAAAAATGAAAGTTATCAAAGAAAAAATTAATGCTATTTTAAAGGAAAAATATCCTGCAGAAGCTGACAAATTGAAAGAAATTGCTGAGCAAGTTTTTGAAGAAACTTCTGATGAAATTGTGCACCAAAACATTTTGGAAAATGAGCAACGTCCAGATGGTCGCAAATTAAATGAAGTTAGAAGCATTTCTTGTATCACTGGACTTTTGCCACGCACCCATGGCTCTGCGGTTTTCACTCGCGGAGAAACTCAAGCTTTGACCGTAACCACGCTTGGTTCTCCTGGAGATGAACAATTTATCGATACCATGGAAGTTGATATTAAGAAACGATACATCCATCATTACAATTTCCCACCATTTTCAGTGGGAGAAGTTCGCCCAATGCGCGGACCAGGCCGACGAGAAATTGGACATGGTGCCTTGGCTGAGCGCGCACTTGTGCCAGTTATTCCTGCCAAAGAAGTTTTTCCATACACGGTCTTGTTAGTTTCTGAAATTTTGGAATCAAACGGTTCCTCTTCAATGGCCTCAACTTGCGGCTCAACACTTTCCTTAATGGATGCTGGTGTGCCAATCATTCGACCAGTAAGTGGAATTGCCATGGGAATTATTGTTGGCAAAGATGACAAATTCAAAGTATTGACTGACATTCAAGGATTGGAAGATCATTATGGCGACATGGATTTCAAGGCAGCTGGAACAGTTAATGGTATTACGGCCCTACAAATGGATGTGAAGGTTGATGGAATTACGGTTGACATGCTTAGCGCAGTGCTTTCTCAATCCAAAATAAACCGCGCAGAAATTTTAGCTATCATGCTTGAAACACTGCCGACTCACCGCGACAACATGTCACAATATGCACCGCGCATCATCACCATGCACATCAACCCTTCCAAGATTCGAAATGTGATTGGAACAGGTGGAAAAATCATCAATGAAATTATTGATGAAACCGGTGTGCAAATCGACATTGAAGACGATGGTTCAATTTTCATCACTTCAGTAGACGAAGCATCTGCCAAGAAAGCACAGCAATGGATTGACAATCTTACTCATGAAGTAAAACCAGATGAAGCTTTCAATGCCAAGGTGACTCGTCTGATGACTTTCGGTGCCTTTGCTGAAATCTTGCCCGGACAAGAGGGCTTGATTCACATCTCTGAATTTTCCGACAAACGCATTGATCACATCGAAGATATCGTAAAGGTTGGAGATATTGTCCCAGTGAAAGTAAAACTTATTGACGATCAAGGTCGCATCAACCTTACTGCAAAAAACGTAACACCCAAGGAGTAAAAATTTCTTGGCAATAACATTAAATTGTTGTAAAATAGAAGCACATTAGCGTGCTTCTTTTTTATTGCTTAAAAAACAATAAAATCTTATTCATAAAAATAAAAATAATGAAACCATTATCTCCTTTCCAAGATGTCAATAAAGATAAGGCACCGGAAATTGCACAGAGTTTTTCCTTTCAAACAATGCAAGGGGACTTATTGGGCGCACCAAAAAGCACCGTACTTGTCCCAGACAAAACAAAGGAAACAATAACAAATGATCCTTTTTTGATTGACAAAAAAAATATTACTCCACCACAAAATACAGAAAAAGTGATCGCCGCTGATCTCAGCAAGAATCCATTTTTCACTCCAGTCGCAACAGAAACTACCGCAAAAAAAGACCCAATCACTCCAAGTATGCCCTTAGCACAAAAAGCTATCATAACTGAAGCTCCACTGCCTGAAGAATTTCACTCGGAATCAAGTAGCCCTGCCTATAAAAGCATTGTCTACATAATTATCATTTTAATAATCTTGATAACAACTCTGGGCGGCTATTATTTCTGGCTCAGTCGCACACCCAAAACCGCTCCTGCAGCAATTGAGCCTGTTGTCGAAACACCAATTATTAATCCGGTAGTGGAAGAGCCTGTTGCAGAGCCGATAGTTATACAAGCTCCTGTTGAAAAATATTCCACCGAAAAACCAAATTATCTAACAATAGATCCATCGACAATGTCTGCCGAGGAAATCAAAACTGCAATCTCAGCAGTTGCAGTTGAATTAAAAGACTCCTCCTCACTGCTTCCTTATGAATTTATTCTCGTAGATACTAACAACAATCAAATCTCTTTTCCAATATTTGCAGCTACCGCCAAATTAAATTTTTCGCAAGCACTGCTGACACTGTTGGATGAAAAGTTTTCTCTTTTTATTTACAATGATAATACAAACGCCAGAATCGGGCTGTCGGTATCAACACTCAAGGCAAAAGCGCTCTCCAGCGAACTATTGAAACAGGAAAAAACACTTGTCTCTAATGCATCATTATTATTTCTCGACACGGTGCCGGAGATTAAAACGGGTGCCTTTAGTACCAGCGAATACAAAAACCATACAATCCACTATTTAAACCTAAATCAACAGAAAAATTTGTCTATTGATTACACCATAACAAACTCTCAATTCATATTAAGCACCAGCAAAAACATGCAGCGTGCAGTTCTTGATAAGTTGAATTCCAAAGAAGTCATGACTAAATCAACACCACTTGCAACTATTCAAGAAAGTCCGGTTTCTATTCCAGGAGAAAATGACCCTCAAATAGATTCAACCAATTTGGCCAACACTGACGTAGCTGAAAGCGCGGAAGAAAACATTGTGAGATAGCCAAATATTACCGTTTTTCACTTAACTGTGGATAACTTGTGAACAAGCAAGGTCATCTGGGGATAAAAAATTAAATAAATTACTTTTATAAATTACTTTTATTTTTTTCTTTTTCAAATTAACCCAAAAATATTACAAACCATTCAAATTCTCTAGCATATTTAGCATTATTACAACACAGCGTTGACCGAGAGCATATTTTCTGCTATAATTGGAATATAGAGAAATCAGAGAAGTCTATATTGTCAGCACTCGCTCGGAAATGAAAGATTACTTTCACTTCGCTCGCTTCGTTTGATAATCAGCAAGTAAAACGTACTTTCAAAACTTAATTCTTCACCCGGTACTCACGTTCCAATCACAATTTCCCCCTATTTGCGATTGGAACGTGAGTACTGTCCAAAGTGTTTTAATTCAAAGAATTAAAATCGCTCCTATTCTAAGGGGAGAAACAAAACAAAAACAAAAAATTGGGACCTACCAATGAGCATGCAACAATTGTATATTCATTGGTAGGATCTCAAAAAATCTTTTTTAAAAACAAAAATAAATAAAAAAGAACAGTTCTTTAAACCCATCAAAGGCTTCGTGCCAGAGGATAGGTACTTCACAAAGTAATGTTTGAATAAAGGCTTAGAACAAACATGAAAAACCGTATGTATACAAAATACATGTAATCCGTAAACGAAAATGCCTTCACCCGGGCGTTAAGTTTCAAATTTACATGTTGATACATACATAACACTTGGCGCAGATCGCCATATAAATTATTATTGGGCGCTTATCTGCGCCAGGTTTCCATACCATCTTCTTGTTTCAAGAAAATTGTAATTGCGAAATCTGGTTTCACACTCACATTTCTTTTGAACTTCTAAAAATCCCCTTTGTATAGGGATTTTTGTTTTTTTAATCGCTTTTTTGTGAGGCAGTTTTCTTTTTAGGTAACAGCAAGCGACAGTGAGCTATTAGCGAAGCAGTCTTACTTTTTGACTGCCAGCCTCGCGTCGACGAGAGGTTGTCTCCGCGAGTCGAGGCGGGCGAGCGTGCCTCAAAAGGAATTTAGCGAAACAAAGATAACTTCCCTTAACAACAATTTCTTTTTATCCTACAATATTGGTATGTTTAAACTTAATTCAAAAATACCACATCTCTCTATTGGTCTGCGCGGCGAAAAAGCAGCGGAGAAATATCTAAAAGGGCTTGGTTATGCTATCTTGGAGACCAATTTTTGCAATCAATCAGGCCGTCGCATTGGAGAGATAGACATTATAGCCAAGGATGGGGAAGAAATCGTTTTCGTTGAAGTAAAAACAAAAGAAAAAACCAACAACAACACTTCTCTGCCAGAAGAGAATATAACCACCTCAAAGTTGTATAAACTAAGCAAGATTGCGACTTATTACATATCTTCAAAGAAGCTTTATTCAAGCCAATACAGATTCGATGCAATATCTATCCTTTCAGACTCACGGAACAATACCGCTCAATTAAGGCATTTAAAAAATATCTTCATCTAGACATTTTGGCTTTTTTTTGTTATTATAGACAATAGAAAACAAACTAATTTCATAAAAAATAACCCTATGATACTTTCTAAAGAAATTCTAGCCGAGTTAAAAGAAAAATTGGTTGAAGAAAAAAATCGCATAGAGAATGAATTAAGCAAAATCGGAAAACCAACAACCGATTCTGGTGATTACAGCACTAATTTCAATGAAATGGGGGAGGATGAGGATGAAAATGCTTCTGAAGTTGAAGAATATACTGATAATCTTGCATTAGAATCAAATTTAGAAAGACAATTGAAGGAAATATTAGAGGCTCTTGAAAAAATGAAAACTGGCACCTACGGAAAGTGTGAGAATTGCAAAACTGAAATTTCCCTTGAAAGATTACGCGCCTATCCAGCAGCCAAAACCTGCATAACTTGCTAAAATGATTAGCATAGAAAAAAATACAGCATTAAAGCCTTTTTTTTCTTTATTAATGTTTTTTAGTGGTGTTATTATTATTGTATCAACAGATCAATACCTAAAACATAAAGTCCGCTCAAATGGCGGATTTTATGTTTGCAATCAGGGTATTTCCTTTAATTTACCATTACCTCCTGTTATTTTTTGGCTTATTTTAGTAATTTTTTTGTTTGCATGTTTTCTCTATTTTAAATATTTAACCAAAAACAAATTACTAAAACCACTTTTACTTTTTGCTTTTATTTTTATTATAGGAGGAGCACTATCCAATAGTCTAGATCGCTTTTTAAGCGGTTGCATTATTGATTTTTTTTCAATCAAACTAGCCCGTTTTCCATTTTTCAACCTCGCTGATATTATGATTTCCATAGGTAGCTTTCTGTTTTTTATTTCATTAACTACAAAAAAGGACTAGTTTCTTGTATAAGCAGTGGATAACTAGCCTTAACTTATTGATTTCTTGTGGATAAATAGACTGCAACACTGTTAATAATTTAATCTTTATTTTTTTCTCCAACTATTCACTTTTTTATCCACCAACCATTCTACACTAACTACTTTCTTTATACACAGTTATTCTTTGTATTTTTCATTTTAACTAAGCGTTTCTTTAAGTTTATCCACAAAATTCAAAGGTGCTAATAATAACAAATATTATATATTTATATAAAATACAATTAATACATTAATACAAATCCTTTGTATTTTTTTTGGAGAAATATTTTTTAAGTAAGTTTTTTTAAAAAAGTAAAAATATTTAAAGCAGAACACTTGAAAAAAGTTATTCTATTTATACACGAGTTATACACAAAGAGAGCCATTTTGATTCGAAAGTATATTTTACGTATTAGGCTTAAGGTGGTATAATTCGCTTAATAAATAACGGTAAAAAAATAAATGCAAAACATTAAAATAAACAAGCAACAATTAGTAACAATAGTTTTTATTGTGTGTTGTTTGGCTGGTTATGTTTTTTTCCCTGCTAATGGTAATTTTCAATACAAAACCTCCTTTTTTGTATTTTTAGCTGTGTTACCATTTTTATATAACAAATATTTTTTAAAGAAAGAGAATCTTTTTAAGAGGATTAAGGTGGGTAGATGGAAGAAAAACATTCAATATCTTACGATAGGGTTATTATTGGCGCTTTTGTTGATGGGTATTGTTTTTAAATTTACAGATGTGATTGGGCATTATTATTTGCCAAAAAATGTTAAGGCTGATTTCTGGGTATTTTTGTGGTATGAGTTTAGTGGTATTGCTTTCATGGTGGCTGTATACGAGATGTTTTTTAGAGGCTTTGTGATGAATTATTTTGCTGATACGCAAAAATGGTCAATATTGATTCAATTTTTGTTTTTTTGTGTAATGATTATGCTGTTATGGGGTTTACCATATTGGTTTTATATTGTCTATTTAATTTTCACGCCTTTTGCTGGTTGGATAGCATATAAAAGTGATTCAATCCTGTATTCATTTATTGGTCAATGGTTATTTATAATATTTATAGACGCTGCCTTTATTGCATTAGTTGCCAACAAACAAGCGTAGTGATGTGTTGCATCATTTAAAATTAAACAACAGTATATGCAAAAAATAAAAAACAAAAACAAAATATTAATGCTGGCATTGTTTTTTGTTATTGGAATAATTTTTTCAACCAATATGGTGTTTGCCTATGATACAAGCACTAATGTTGTTTTGTGGGATGGGAATGGCGCCGTTCTCTCTGGAAGCAATGTTACTGTCACTGTCAGGCAGGAAAACACTTATCCCGGGTGGGCTTTTCTTAAATATGTTGCTCCAAGGCCTGAATATGTGATAACTCCTGGATATACTGATTTTGATGGAAATTGGATTCCACCTGTAATGCGAGATGCGGTTGCTGCAAGTTGTATACCAAACTCCGATGATCCAAATTTAGATCCAACTGGCTTAGTCTTGAGTCCAAACCCTACGAATGGTTTTTGCAGTGCTATGGCTACCTGTAGTGGTGCCAGTAGTGTGGAAAGCATAGTTCCTTGCACGACTGTGCAGGAATGTGCTGCCATAGATGTTTGTGTAAAAATACAGGCCGATGCTTACAATAGTAAGATAATAGCAGCGCAGAATAAAGCCTTTGATGACTTGGTGTCAGCGGCTGGTCTTGACTCTTCCTCAACAAGTGGTGTGTTTATAACGTGTAAGGCTGACTTGACCTGTATAAATTTAGCGCTGAGATCACTGGGTGGAACCGGTAATTTTGACAAAAAAAATGCAACTTCTGATCCCAATGGAGCGCTGACCCTAACCCAATTGCAGGGATTAATGAACGATGACGGCAATATTCCAACAACAGATGTACAGATAAACGCGGTTGATGCTGGAATATTAAATAGCGCCAACAATCAAGGGAGTATCACAAACAAGCAGAGCGACCCACAGGTAGACGTTGTCTTTTCAGCTGATAGTTATAAACAAGGATCAATAGTGTCTGCCGAGGCTGTGCCAAGTTTTTTCAATAATAACTCCGATGCCAAAGATCTTTATTTCACGTGGTATTTGAAGCATGTTGGTTGCGAAAACGGAAAAGATGTTTCAGGTTCGGATGCTGCAACAATAGCATTGAAGATTAAATGTGATTTAGATGACAATGATAAAATAAATGAAAATGACTGGAAGATAGCAGCAACTCGAATTCTTGTCAGGGGAGGATTTGATTCTACCGGCGTGTCTTATTCTGCCAGCACGGTCGATTCAGGCTTTACTGCGACTCCAAGTCCAATTTCAAAATGGGATGGTACTCACACTGACAATGTGCAAAATTGTTATGTTAAAGAAAGTGTGTCTGGTCTCACTTATGAGCTGAGGGATGTTTCAGACACCTTTAACGATTCTTGTCCTGATGGGTATGATAGGGCATGTGCAAAAGATTCCACACCTATTTCTTGCAACGTTTTAAACCCAACTTATAGTCAGCAAGAAGCGAATACGAATTCAGACTACGCGATATCTAAAACGAAAACAGAATCGGTTGGCACACCATGTGTGGTTTCTTGGTCGTCTTCCCAAGAAAGCACGGAACAGCAAAATTGCGAAATTGCTGATGGTTCAGAGGGTCTCACTAATTATAGAACAAAAGTAATATGCGAAGGCGGTGAGGCTGCAATTTGTGTGAAAACCCAGTCAAGTACCATATTGGACACGCTGTTTCCAGAAAACGCTTCAAATAATCTTCCGCTCAAAGGCATAGTGTTTGCCAATGCCCCCACTGAAAATAATCTGTGTGGTTTAATATTCAAACCAAATTCAAACACTTCGCTTCCGCTCGTTGTTAATCCCCCAATATTACTTGAGGAAAAAAACAGCATGTATTCTAGTTTTGAAACTGGTGGATGTGAGGCCACTGGAATCAAAATGACCGATTCAGTTAACGGAAACGCAGAACTAAAACCTACTTGCGGCTTTGTGAAATCCACAAACCGTTGCAAGCATCTTTTCCCGAAAGTTCCCGGCGAAACGACCGGAGACGGCTCATTTACATTAGCTGAAAAGAAGTTTTGGGGCTTGAATCCTAATGCTGCCTCAACTAACAGTAGCGGGAAAAATGACGAAGAGGTAGTGACCGGCCTGGGAATGAATCAATTTAGATGGATGTATTCAGTCGGTGATCAACTTGGCTTAGTGGTGGAAGGAGACAGTGTTTTTGCATCAGATCATGCTGACTCTTCGCACAAAAGAATGTGGGCATTTTCAAAAGGAACCTGCAAAAGCCTTACCAAAAGTCTTAAAAAGAAAGATGCTATCGGCTTCTATACGGAAGGAACTGAATCAGCGAGAAGAGGATTTTTTACTACAACCTTTGATGTTAACGACTGTTTGGAGGAAAATTTATTGAATCCGGACGAGAATGACCCTTCAAAGTTAACAGTTGAATTGACTGCAAGTCCAGCTGATCCTATAAATGATGAAAATGGAGGAGATGTTTTGACTGTGTCTGCCAATCAAGCAAATGTTGAAAACTTAAACGGTCTAATGTATGAATGGTCAGTGCAAAAAAGCAATATTGAACCCATCGACAATACTATATGGAAAGATATAACTGAGGATATAACAGGAGATGCTAGAACAGAAAAATCATTCACTGCTGCAGCTCTGACAGGACTAGGAAAAGACAAGCTCGCTATAAATTTAAATATAGCGAAAGATGTTTTGGAGGATAATAGTGGCAATCTCGCATCATTTTTCTATCTCCGAATTAAGGTCAAAATACAAGGGTCATTGATAGATGGATCTCAAAATGCGCAAGGTGCTGTTGTCGTTAGAGTCAGACAACAAAAAAATAAGATAGAAGTATTTCCTGTTGAAGCAACAAGCACGGGCGCTCTTTTGCTGAAAAGGGACGGAGATCCTTTTTGTGTCAATGAGGATGGAAAGCAAACCGAAATTTGTTATGTGACAAAAAATCAAATAGTTGGCGTTACTATCCCCTCAAATTCAAGCAATAATACAACGAAATTCTTGTGGTCCATTAATGATGCCGATATTGTTTGTGATGCAAGTATTTCAGAGCAATGTAGCAACTCAAGCTCATTGGTTGGTAAAACTTTGTTTTTTCCCATATTGGGCAACGAAGGTGAGGCAGTAGTAGTTACCGCTGCAGGTCTTGGCGTAAACGGGGAACTAATAGAAGTCAGCAGGCGATTTGTGATTGGCAGTTATCAATTGCAAATTAAGCCGGCAATGTCCAATTATAGTATTCCTTGTGGTGATGCCTGTCTTATTGACAACAATGCCTGTCCTAAATATTTGGGAAAATATATAGATTTGGTAAACCCAGCAGCATCGACACTGGATTGCAGTGAGGAAGTTTGGCAGACAAGCGCTGGGAAAACTGTATTGTTGCAAGCAACAACATCAGGAGAAGGATTGGAGTGGGCAATTGACGGTCAATTAAGATCAGAATATAGCGATCAGCAGCAGATAGAACTTCCAATCGAAAAAAATACAGGAGAGAGTTATAACATAGCACTTTCAAACTATATAACACCGCAAAAAGTGACAGAAATTAATAATTTGCGCAGAGCGCTTTATTTACACTGGGGTGTTCCACCAGCAGAGTCAGTTGAGGACAACGAAAATCAAAGCACGAGCCTTCAGTTGGAGGTTATTGATAACCCAGGAGCCGCCATATCAACTGCAAAATCAAATATTTTTTCTGCAAGTTTAATAACTCATTTACCAGAACAAATGATATTTCTACTGAAGATTTCCTTGACCTCAATAATGATATTCCTAATAACAGGACTGTTGTTCGCATTTATGCCAAAAAAGCTATTCAAGGAGGAAGAAGTGGTGTAGTTTTGATGTAAAAGCTAAAAACAAAAAATGAACAAAGGAGAAATGTCCGCCAAAGGTGGATCCGCCTTTGGCGGAAAAATAAAAAACAAAACCAGTAAGATTTTTTTCTTGATCCTTTGTTTGGGGTTGTTTTTTGTTGCAAAACAAGGTGTTGCGCATGCCGCTTTCAATTATCAGTTGCTAGAATCATTTCCAGGCTTTTTTGAATCTGGAAAAAATCTGACAGACCTGCCAACCATGATACTAGCAATCTACAAATTTGGAATCTGGACAGTTGGAATTGCAGGCTTATTCATGT
>Ga0172380_10000988_pt1 | contig 50938 bp, 68 predicted proteins | sample Leawe162metaG_FD_119747 | JGI IMG/M metagenome (GOLD analysis project Ga0172380, IMG submission 119747) | Leachate microbial communities from a municipal landfill in Southern Ontario, Canada - Leachate well 162 metaG | ecosystem: Engineered > Solid waste > Landfill > Unclassified | place... | reverse complement strand
GATTACAAGGTCAAGACCGAGCGTACTCGTCAGACCGAAGAATTTGCCGCAGAAGTGGCTCGTTTGAAGCGAGTCGAAGCTTTGCACGAAGAAGAACTGAAGCGTAACTGGACTCAGCGTGAAGTTGAACTCCAGTCGAAGGAATCCGAAGTCACCGAACTCCGTGCAAAAGTTGCATCGTTCGACGAGACTCTCAAGGCTGCTGTCTCCAAGGCCGAAGCCATTGTCGGCAACACGCTCAAGAGAGAATACGACAATCAGGCCAAGCTCTTGCAGAAAGACATTGAGGCCGAGAAGAACCTGCACGCTGCTCAGATCGATTCGCTCAACGGAAAGATCACTGGCCTTACCAGCCAGATTGCAACGCTTCAGACTCAACTCGAAGAAGCTCGCAAGGATGCCAAGGAAGTTACCGCTGCTGCTCTCCAGAGTGCATCGGGCCGAGATGTTACCAATGCTCTTCAGAAGGCAATGGAAACCAACTCCACCAACACCAAGAAGTAAACTCTCTTGGTTGCCAAATGAAAAAGGCCCGGTTTTACAACCGGGCCTTTTTTGTTACACAATGAATCCGATACACATAAATGTTCCATGTTCGTACAGAGGAACTCCGTTGCGAACAATGTTGATCGTTGTGCTATCGTATGTCCGAAGCATCCAAACTTCGTCGCCTTGTTGAAAGTTAGATTTGATCCTCTTCCAACAAACATCGTCAACTAAGTCTGGCTTGCGGGATTCGAAGTGATCGATGCTGTCGTATTTGAAATGACGACAGTAAACCTTTCTACCTAATCGAATCCCGCCTTCTGGAACCTTCTCTTCAACTATGGGTGTTTCCCTAAAATAGTCCTTGATGATTGCATCAAGCATTAGGGGCGTCCTTAAACTCATCGAATCGTTCTTTGTTGAACTTGTAAGTCCATTGGCTCTTGTCGAAACCCGGATTCGGAATGAATCCCAAATATTGGAAGTCTGACATGAGTCGGTTCACGAGTGTACCTTCGTTCTTTCTTTGGAACTCAGGTAGTTTGCTATCCCACGTTTTATTGTAGAGATTGAAGACGTTTTCCTTCGTGATAGGAATCGCCTTCGCATTACACTCTTTCAAACGATTAAACATCCATCGGAACGTTTCGTTGGCTTTCAGCCAATCCTTGATGACTTCGTTAGTATAAGCAGACGTGGCAACGAACTGCCCTACAATGAATCCTTCATGGATTACCTTATCCCAAGCGATGCTGTATCCGATAGTCCGATCAGGACTGTCAAACCCTGATCGGCTTGCTCCGAGTCGTCCAGCGGAGTCCGCTAGATAGAAACCATCGAGCATCTTGCCGATAGAATGAAATGCCCTTTGAACTGAATTACCCCATTCAAGACGCTGACAGTGCTGCGGCACATACGCATCATTAAACGGGACTTCCACAATTGCTTCATGCGTGTGGTGGTGAGCAACATGATAAGTGTTCCCCATCCCTCTAAGTCCAACGACGGCTTTCTCAGGCTCATCCCTTGAAATCGTCTCATAGGTGGCTTCGCAAGTTCCTAGGCCCACGAAGTCCAGCATTTCTTCCATTGTTTCTTGAGGATTTTCACCCTCAGCTACCCTGAACGGCACGATGAGATTAAAGTGTCGTTTCACTATTTTCACCTTTGTCACTGTTATGTCCTTCCGTGGAGCCTTCCACGCTAAAAGATTTACTTACGCTTGACAGCCCATCGTAAGATTCAACAGTGATCACGACCTTGTTATTCAGAGACGTTTGGTTTCTGAATGAAATATTTACAGGTTCGTAAGAATCAAATGATGCAAACAATGAATTGACAAGTTCAAAGATCCGCTCCGGAGTGATCTTGGGGATAATAAACTCGGAGCATCCAAGTTGCTCCTTTTTGGCAGAGTTGACTTGGCTCTTTGTGTAACGACGGTGTCCGCCATCTGTCCGCTGAGCCGGGACCAACTTACCACTCGCCTCCCAATTGCGAAGAGTTTGTTTTGATACCCCCAAGAGAAACGCCGCCTGATCAATAGTCAGGTGCATTTCGCTTTCTTCCGGGAGAGAAGACTGTAGAAGTTCCTTACACTCGTTGATTGCCGAAACTGGTACAAGTTTTGGAAACTCGTCCCACGTTTTGAGAGCATCCTTGCTCACGCCTAATAGAGAAGCGGCTTCCTCTTGTGTAAGTTTGACTTCCTTTTCTACCATCTTTCTTCTCCGATCCTTGTACATTATCTATGCATCACTTTCTTAAATTTTACACTTTTTTGTAAGATTTCAAAAACCTTCTTTTTGCCAATCCACATCTTCAATAGAGTTTGGCTCTTCCAAATCTCCAAGGCTATCCCAAATGATGACATCGCCCAATGGATTAAAATTGAGACTCAATAAGTCTTCTATTCGAATTCTATGTTCGGGACGAGTCGCAGGTGGTTCATAAACAGCAGCAGGAACATTAAGTTCCCGTATCATCTTCTCATAAAAGTATTGGAACGAAGGACTCGACTCCATCTGAAAAGAGATCGGTTCAATCGGCCCCAACATTCTGTAATCATTCGCTGGCATTAGAATCCCTCCTTTTTCCAGTCAACCTCTATTGTCTCAAGACTCGTTCTAGACATTGCAGCCATCCATCTTTCAAGCTTGGCGATCATTACAGGATCGGTTTCTTTATGTCTATGCTGTGGAGCATATCTCCATCGAATGAGATTCACTAACATCAGAATCCCTCTCGCTTCCAGTCAACATTCGGATCAGGCTTCACCCATCTTCGTTTAAGAAGACGTTGTTGGCCCCAAATAATGAAATCTTCAGAACCAAAAAGTTGGACAATAGGATTGGCAGTCTCATATCGAAAAGGATTGAGTCTCCCTTCTAACATGTCAATCTGATCGTCTTCATCAATGTCGGGGTCGTAGTAAGCATCGACCGTAGACTCATAGCTTAGTGACATTAGAATCCCTCCTTCTTCCAATCAACGTTCTCAGCGAATTTCTCTAATTCACGAAGTCGCTTTTCTTCGGCATGCCGCCAACGAAGATAGTATACCAAACCAGTCGGGCCTACCAATGGCTGAACTGGCATAAGCAACTTAGCCAGTTTTGTAGAGTTTATCAAAATCCCTCCTTCTTCCAATTAACCAACTCCTCTTGCCGTATTCTAGGCTTGTACACTCTCGTCCTAGGCAAAGTCTTCCAATACTCAGAAGCTCTGAGGTAGAACTCCAATGTTGATGGTACTGACCCAGCTTGTATGGGTCGGCACGGCGTTGTGATTAAAACTGGCATATAGCTCCTTACGAAAACACCCAACCGAAGTTGGGTGTTTTGAATCCAAACATTGTATCAGAGCGTTAGAGCTTGATATTTCCACCGATCTGAGCCATCATTCGTTGCTGCATCATCGCTTCCTGTTCCATGTTCTTTTGCATCATAAAGCGTGCAATCAGCCAGCGACGGCGTTCAGCGTCCATTTCATAAGCTTCAGATGGCGGACATTTCATAAAATACATAAGGAGGAAACACTCTTCATCCTCCTTCGTTGCGTTGTAATTCACAACCAACTCTTCACCTTCTTCTTGCTCTTCACTCGACGGCAGAATGATCTCGGACATTGTGGACTCCCTTTGAGGTTGAAAACGAGACCATATCGTAATAGATACAGCAAAGGAGGTCAATATGCGATACCTAATCCTATTGCCATTACTGATGGTTGGGTGTTATTTGCCACCACAACCGCCACAATACATTCAAGCTCCGGTTCAAGAGAAAGAGACGATCCGTCAAGAAAAGATCATCATCGATAATCGACGACCATATTATGGGCCACCGGCACCACCGCACTACTGTCCACCACCAAGACCGTATTGTCCGCCGCCGCATTATCATCATCCATATCCGCAACCACGAGGACCGGGTTTCCATCTTAACATTCATGATGGCCCGAAAAACAACGATTCATTTCATCTAGATATTCGCAAGTAAGACAGCCCCGTAGGATAGTACCTTACGGCCCAACGCTCCTAGGATTTATTTCTTAGGAGCGTTTTTGTTTGTACAGTGCTATATACGCAAGACAACTTCAAGGAGGAATTATGTCAGATCAATGGGTAGACCAACAAGGTTTCTTACGCAACAGTTCAGGAAGATATCAAACAGGTAGATCACCAGCTTCTATTGCTATTGAGAAAGATGACTTCTTATTCAATTCTGCAAAGGGATTCGAATTCATTTCGTCACCTCAAAATGCTTGGGCAAATTCTGTTCGCCCTAAATTGGCCGCAATCTTAGTCAATGAAAAAATGAAAGTCGATGATGGTCACGTTTTCATCGGCATTGAAATTGAACACGCAAAACAACTTCGAGATCAGTTGGATCGAGCCATTTGGGCATTCAATGGACTACATGAGCAAATGGTTAAGCAACCAGAAGAGACACGAAAAATGCTCTGTGATAACGCAGGTATTACAATTACTTGAACACAAGCTTTCCAAACATTGACGGATCGTTTGTTGGAGTAACACCTATCACAAAACTCAAAACAGGTTGTTGCATCATCTGATAAGCCCTCAGACGATGATGTCCATCTTGCAGATGGAACACACCACCTGCTTCAGCAATCAACACAGGCACAAGGTCAAAATGCTGCTGGATCTTAGAAGCAAGTTCTTCTGATCCATATCGCATGTCTCCTCGATCAACAATTTTATTCGTCGGGATACGGGCAATAGAAATATAACCAAAGAAGGGTGACGTTTTAAGACGCCCGCCCTTCTGTTTGATAGTTTCCTTGATGCGAGTGATTCCGTTGTAAATTACCGACACTACCTCTTGGTGATATTGAGGCTCCCAATTGAATGAACCTTTAAGAGACTCAAAATAACGATAAGCCTGTCCGTAATCACTTTCGCCATCTTCAAAATCGGCAGTGGGGAATAGACTTCCAATGAAATTCTCTATGTAATCCTTGAAGCTAATCACTTCTTGTACCCCGGCTGATCCTCAAGATTCAGAATGTGAAGCTCGTCCATCGCTCTTGTGATGGCGACGTAACGCATGTTCTCTTCCTGCTTCAGATCCTTGTCTCTCGTTGATTTTGGATGAGGGAACATGTCGTAACGGAGCATGTACACACGAGGAAACTCAAGACCCTTGGCCTTGTGAGCGGTCGTGAGAATGACCGGACTCTCTTCCTCCATCTTCTGCTTGTACGTTGCAAGATCACGCTCATTATCCTGAACATCCAGACCACCAAGACGCTTACTCAACCAACCCTTGAAATCCTTAATTGAAGGATTGGAACGAACACGATCATAAGAGTAGCCTTGTGAGGCTCCTTCTTGATCTTGCTCAGTAATGAACTGAGTAATACAAGCCTGCAAAGCTCTGGTGACGTTGCCAAGATCCTGAAGCATACCCTTCTTCGTACTGGAGCCAGAATGCTTGTCCGTCTCCTTCTCTAAGAACTCATGCAAAGCATTACCTAGATCATTAACAGAAGATTCATCCTTCAATCCAAAGCGGCCCATCTTATTGATGTGCTTTTTCAAGTCCCGAGCCACGTCCTTACCAACGATCACGAACGGGATCTTGTCGCCAAGCAACTGAAGAGCCGTCTGAACGAGCGGCTCATTCGTTCGAGAGATAAAAGCCGTTTGCTTGATCTTCCCAGCCGCCCGCTCAGCTTTCAATTGTTGGAAGGCATCGCCATACTTCATTTCGAACTTGGTGACAGATCCATCGCCATCATCGAACTGCTTGCCTTGCTGGAGATTTTTGACGTGCGATTCCTGATTGGCGAAATCAATGATCGCCTTACGGGAACGGAAGTTCTTGGACAAGCCAAACATGCTATTGCTGCCGTGCGACAAACCACCCAACATGGTTGAAATGTTGTTGAATGATTCGTCATCGGCACCACGGAAACGATAGATAGCCTGATTCGGATCGCCCACCGCTACAATCTTTGCACCGGCTTGGGCAAGCTTGCGGAGCATGATCTTTTGCGATTCGTTGAAATCCTGTACTTCGTCCGCTAGAACCACGTCGAACTGCGGCCAATTGATTTCGTCAGCATGCATTGCTGCAAACCAAAGGTCATCGTTGAAGTCACGAAGATCACCAAGATTGAAGTTCATACGGCCATGCTGGAACTGTTGCTGAGTTCCTTTTGGTGTACTGATTTGAATCAGTGCCTTAGTTGCTTCAGTGATCTCCTGAATATAATCCTTCGACATGAAATCGTATCCAAGGATTTCATTCAGCGAATCTATGACAGCATCTTGGAATGACCCTTCACCATAGTCATGGATTCTCTGCTTGATTTCAGACATATCGGTATCGAAATCATAATCTTGCAGAAGAAATTGAAGACGTTCGCCCAAACCGTCTTGATGACGTGGATCAACAGCATAGGATTTAGCAATCCCAACAAGCTTCAACACTTCTTCTTTGAAGGTATATGAGAGAGAACGAACCAAGCTTGCAAGGGTCTTGCCAATACGACCATATTGTCCCGGATTCATGACAACGGTCGGAATACCGAGCTTGTACATGAGTTGAGTGAATTCTGGCCCGTCTGCCAAGAGGCGAATCTTTTCCGTGCGAGACGGATCGTCATCTTCATCACCGCCACGAGAATTACCCATTGCCTGAACAATACGTTCAGTCTTGGGCATGCGACCTGTATTGTCTCGGCTACCCAAGACTTCCCCAGCGAAGGCGTTCGAGGTACGAACCTTCACGTTGCGAGGAAACTTCTCCTGTGCTTCAACCTTGTTCTTTGTTCCGAAGACGAGATACAACCACTTCTGGCCCTGACTATATTTGTGAGCCAAATGCTTGAGCATCGTGGTCTTACCACTACCTGCCAAAGCGTTAATCATGAGGTGAGACGCCCCCGGTTCTTTCATAGCCTGTTCAAACCGAGTATCAATCGCTTGCTGCTCCTCACTCATCATTTCATTTGGGATGAGGTGAGACTTAGCAACATTTGGTTTGGCTTGTTGTAACGGCTGTGCTCCTGCGATCTCGCCGCTATCCACCATTGTCAGACCGTACTGCGACCACTCTGGATCAGAGGCATAAACATCATCTGCAAGTTCCTTCATAGAAGGACGTATGGTGCGATAAGGTTGTTTTTTTTGATCTCGATGAGATTCAATAAATCCGGCAGTCACTTGCTGTGGAGTAAGTGTACGAATCTTCTTGAGTGCCGGATCGTTTGTATTAACAACGAATGCATCCCAATTACCGTCTGGTCTCTTGGAAAGAGCAAGTTCTGCTCTTTCCGGGAAAAGCGGATTTGGTTTTTTGACATAAGCATAAATCCACGTCTTCTGACCTTGAGGCTGATTCGATTGTGCTGGCTGGGGACGATTCACAGAAGGCACCTGCTGTCGGGAAGGTTGCTGCTGAGGTTGGGCCGGAGTAGGCCCCGGAAGTGGTCGTGTGGCTTTGCAGTTAGGATACTGACTACAGCCCAAAAATTCACCCCCAGCATTGAAACCGGTGCGTGCGGTCCGTACCTTCATAGGAGCACCGCATTGAGGACATGGAGGAAGATTGGCCTCTACCAAATCACGAACACATGGAAACGTGCCACGCAGAGAACCATTCAGAAAATCCCACAGTACCGCTTCACTGAGCCAATCCTTGAAATTCATACATTCTCCTCATTCCCCAACATGACCACATCCCGGACACTCAATACCATGTTGGTAATGAGGGGCTGGCGTGCCGCAAATCGGGCACTTTTCCTCCCCGCCACCGCACGTAACGCAGTGGTTATTTGTAGGTTTCGTATTTACGGGTGGCTCAACCTGTTCTGCACGGCCCATTCGAATTTCTCGAAGAATAGCGTTCAGGATCTTTCCCGGTGCAATTTTTGCAGCGTAGCTCCATCGACCATGTAAAGCGGGATCAATGCGATAGCGATATTTCTTACCATTGATCACAACGGTAACTAAACCATCATTCTGCCATGCGGTAAAAACGATATCTGATCTGCCTTCAAGAAGCATCCACTCAATGAAATCTCTCATAATCTATCTATGCCTAACTATCTAAACTCACTTCTATATATGATTATGAGAAACTTCATTGAATGGCTATCCGAAAGTACCGCCCAAATCCAGATCGACGATTCTACTCTCAGAAAAGCGTTTGAGCAGCAGATGGGCGAACTTATTGAACGTGGCCGAGAACGCCGATACCAGATCAGCATGTTCAATCCAACGCAGTTTTTTCAAGAAATTCAGATTGCGTTCAAGGAATATCCCCAACTTCAGATGCTTATGCAGGCTCTTCAATCGAAGAATCAGCAAATGATCTTCCAACAAATGAAACTTCTTAGAGATTGGGCGACCACCAATCGAAAAGATTTCTTCAAAGATTATCGCAAAATCTACCTCTACACAGACTTCTTAGACAAAGAAAACAAAATCGAAGATAACGATGAGCAGGTTGTCAATTGGGTCAAGGAAGCCATTCAGGGAACACAGCAAGAAATGCTCAAAATCAAAGCGATTATTGAGCAGGCAGTGTCTCGCATCGCTCATTGGAATAACAGTCCAATTGTTATTGAACCAAGCATTCCTTACGGAGAATTCAACAGGCCCGAGATCGCTGTTGCAAACAGTGCTCATATCAAATTGATGGTTGGAACCTATCCGCCCGGTTTCGCCTACTTCCAAGATGAGAACGGAAAAGTCGAGATTGATGACGTTCTGGAAGGCGGTGACGAAGAGATGCTTGAGACGCCAACCATTCAGGCGGATTATTTCAATTTGATCAATGAATTACGCAAACCGGGCAGTACCAGCCAAGGTCGCACGATCAGCTTGTACACAGCACGGCCAGCAGAAGATCGAGAACAACTTTTGCAAAGCAACACGCTACCAATCAATATTTTCTTGGCTAATAACTATGATCATGTTGAGGGTTTGGCAAACGATCTGTCTTCTGGCAAAATGCGAGATATCTGGAAAGTTCGTATCGGAACTCAGTATCTTACTCAAACGCTCGATGGCCCAATCAAATACTATCAGGTCAGCGTTCCGAACGCTCCTGCCAAAATGGAACTCTTAAGGACAGCAGAATAATGGCTTACAGCAGTGAAACAGAAAAGATTCAAGGACGAGTCAGCAAGTACCTAAACGGACGCATCATGGACATTGGTTGCGGTGCCTACAAGATTACTCCAGACGCCATTGGGATTGATGGACGATCAACCGAATGTGCTGGAATGATTAAAGATGGTCTTTCAAAGTTCGAGCCAGAGTTCTATGAGACAGCAGACGTTGTGTATTCTTCACACGTTTTAGAACACATGGAAGACGATTACGAGACCTTGAAAGAATGGACTCGGTTACTTAAAGTGGGCGGCACATTGATTTTGTACTTGCCAGACGGCCGTCATTACAACAACTATGAAAATCTCGAACACATGCGAGATTACACCTACGAGCAATTCATGATGTTCTTCAAGAGGGCGTTTTGCGGCGAAGGTAAAAACTACAAGGGCGAATACCTGCCTAAGTCATACGAGTTGCTCGAACATGACATGGATCTTGGGCCAGACCGTTACAGTTTCTATCTTGTAGCCCGCAAGGTTTAACCAGCTACAATCACTCGGAATTGATCAATCTTCGGAGAGTCGCCAATGCTGAGCTTACCGGAGATTGTTCTCTTATCTTTCGAGATAGTGATCTCATCGCCGCCATCAAAAATACCACGTTCATCGGCATTTGGTATCGGGATATCCAACATCTTTTCACAGACAGCTAAGTAAAGATCGGAAGTGATCAACCCCAAGATAGACTTCTTAAAAGTTACGCTGAATTCGACAACCGGACGACCCAATTCTTTTCGGTTTGGAGCGTCAAAATGGAACATGAAGATATCGACTGTGCTGCCAGATTTAATGTCGTCATCACCGTGAGTGGTATAGGTTCCAGCACCAACAACATTAACTTTGAGCGTCTTAGGTAATTTGAGATTGTCTTTTTCCAAAATTACATAAATTTGATCTTGCTCTTGAAATTTACCAAAACAAGGACACTCAGGTGCCTCTGAGTCATACTCATAAACCTTGATATTGGTGTACTTTGAAATCTTATCGTCACACTTAGACCCCATTTTGCCCCCTTATACTGTAGTTACACAGTTTCTCTCCAATTCTTCACGCTCTCTTGTAGTTCTCATGTAAATGCCAAGGATCGCCATACGCTTCTTGTCGAACTTCGACATTTGTGCCAAAAGTCTATCCAAATATTGGATTCTCTCATCATACCAGTCAAGTAACGCCTCCCCTTGAAGATTAGGCGTCTTGACCGCCATTTCAACGTCAAGTTTGACAGGAAGGCGTTCTGCTGTCGGAATGTTGGTTTCTTTAACTCGCAATGACTCTCTACGTTTATTGAGTAGCCACTGAATGTCTAAAAGACACTGTCGCTCTTTGTCTCGTGTTGCAACAGGAAATAGAGCATTGAGAAGCTTAGTTTGAGTCCGAACCCACATGAACTCTTCATCAATTGACTGTCCATTGGGAAAGGCAAAATCTCGAACAAAGGAGCCAATAGCCTCTTCCATGTTGTTGTCAACAACAGGGTTCCACTCAAATTCCTCTGTGTTTTGATCTGCTTCATGCCAATCTGTTGGCATGAGCTTATCTTTCTTTGCGAATTGAGGAATCACGGTCACCAAGAGATACTTGTCAATATCGAGATTCAGTAATACAAAGACAAGTGGCAACTCAGAATGCCTTCGATATACGAAGTTGTCTACTAAAGCGAAATTACATTCATACCGTTCCATCGGAACAAGCTTTTCCAAATTTTGTGATAAACTGCTTTTATCACCCCGTTCGTACCAGCGTTCAAGAGCGTGTTTTGAGATAATGATTTCGTCTTGCACTTTTCTCTCCTATTGCATAGAAATCTCAACACAGTTTATTCAATATCCAAGGAGAAGTCAAAATGAACTTGCGTTTCTTTAACTGGTCGAAGAAAGAACCCGGCCCACCAAAGACCTTCGAAGAGGCTGTGAATTTTGTGTGCGAAAACATCGAAAAGGATACCGTTAACAAACCGGGTTACCATAACTCTGGCGGAATGGGTGTTCGCAACGATCTCGGTCTTTGGGACAAGAACAGCCCACTCTATAAGCACATGCAACAGCGATTCGGTATTTGCCACGCTGACGATACTGGAGCTTTGATTTCAGCAGCAGCAGATGCCAAGATCAACGGCAGAACTTATGATCCTGCACCAGATATTCAACGTTTCAAAGAACATTGGCGTCGTTATGGATATGACGCCGCCACGATGGAAAAGCTTCCTACTCCATCTGCATTTGCCGATGATCTACTATGATAGGGCATGAAAATTGCCATTTGTTTCTCGGGACTGGTCAGGACTTTTGAACAGTGCTGGCCGTCCTACGAATACCTTCTCAAACGCTATGACTGCGATCTCTTTGCAGTCTCAACACCGGGAAATGTACTTCACAAATACCCATTCACTAAGATCCTCTATCAGAAGGATGAAGTGATGCCGGACAAGTGGTACAACTTCAATTTCAATCCCAAAAGTCCCGGCCAGTCCATGCTGCTCCAGTTCTATGCTATTGAGCAGTGCAATGATCTTCGTAAGCAGTACGAAAAAGATAAGGGTGTCAAATACGACTTTGTGGTAAGAACCCGCACCGATGCTCAGCTTATCGGTGAACTACCAGCCTTCGAAGACTGCGACCCATGTAAGATTTACGTTCCATCAGGGAACGATCATCCAGAAGCCATTCCGGGGTTCGGTCTAAGCGACCGCTTTGCTTTCGGAGGCGACTATGTCATGAATGTCTATTCGAATAAGATTGGCGTGATTGATGAATACATGTCCACGCCTGACCCTTGGTACTTTGCAGAAGTGATTCTCAACTGGACATTGCGTAAGAACAACATCCAGATTGAGAGATTCGACGATATGGTGAAGATCCTGCGTCAAACCGGCAATTTGGTCTGAATCTTGAGTTCCATGATTCTCATAGTACGACATCCTACTCTCGGTGGTGGATTGTAGTCGGCAAGAGGTATTTGATAACCACTCGTAGCTAAATCCTGTTTGAGTCTCTTGCGGAAGTCAATTGGACTATGACATTCTCGCAAATTGAGAGATTTGACGAACTCACACCACTGATGAAATAATACCATGTCTCCCGGAACTGTCTCCGGCACATACATAGCATCAACATAGTGGTTGATATATTCGATATACTGCTTGTGTCTCGCAGCATCGGCCTCTTCAATCTGTCGTTTCACTTCTGCGGCTGCTTCTACTGTATCGTAGCAACCGAGACAATCAAGCGATTCAACATAGTCGTAATCTTGACCAACTTGAACTAATGCAAACATTGTTTAGACCCTCTGCTTCACGGAGACTACGTTGTCGGCTCTCTTGAACTTCCAACCTTGTTTTTCAAGCTTCTTGGCAACAGCATCAAAGATAGCATGTACGTAGGTAATCTTCTCGGGCGTCGAGATATCAACCTGTAAGTGCTTTGCCATGTTGTGAATCGTAAAGCACTCTTTAAGATCGAACCGCATCAAGTAATCTTCGATCTTCTCCGGCAATGGACGAGCCATTGCTTTTTCAAGCTTCACGCTATCACTGACGCCCAAGCTTTCAATGAAACATTCCACCCACTGACGGTATGTTGCGTCAGCAGTAGTGTTACTTGGTTTGGCAAGAATATTTGCGATGACTTTATCACCGTCAGCCAAACGTCCTTCAAACAAACACGTTTCGAGTTCGTTGAATACTGTGTAGAGATTCTTTTTCATTAGAAGCCTTCCTTTTGCCAATTCACGTCTGGCGTCGTTGTTCCAAATGTTGCAAGCCACATTGTCTCAAGAAAAACTTCTGGCAGATCGCCGAAGAAATTATCTATCAAGTTCAAACGTTCCCACCAAGGGATTCGTGGATATTGAATTACACTCATCACTTTCCAATACTTGTTATTGAGATATACGTAACGATGAGAAGAGTCATTATAGAAACTACTAGCCGTTGACATCAACCTCAATCTTTGACCCCAAGGATTTTGATGCCCTTCCTCCGCAAATATGCGGCAGCTTCCGCCGTCAGTTCGCATGTGAGCCGGGTAAACATCGAAGATCGTTGACCAATTCCAACTATCGTAAAAACAATCGTAATTCGTTAAGTGATAGTTTCCGATTTCGTGATGCGGGTTCCAATCATGAACCCACACATCCTCTAACCGATCCGATGGAAAACCCAATGATAATTCGATTCGTTGGTGCAATGGGTTTGTTGGATATTGCTCAAATAGTTGCTCTTGAAAATCACGCCAACGTTCGAAATGGAATTCCATGCGTTGGTTTTGATCACACCAAAATTCGAAAGGGTACATTACTTAACTTTCTGTTTGAATCATTTCATATTGGCTATTGTACAGTGAAAACATTTCCTAAACCCTTCAGGCGGTAAGGTGTATTGACTTACAACAGGTAAGCCTAATTCAAGTCGGATATCTTCTAGTTTTGTGCAGAAAGTGTTCAACCAGAAGTAAACCTTTCCTTGCTGAATGATGGGGCTATAGAAGAACTCGATTTCTTGGCCCTCGTACTTACCCCAATGCTCCAGATTAACGGGAGTTTCTTTCTCCTGTCGCACAACGGTAATGTGTGCGGAATAGCGAGGGCGATTGGTCGATACAAACTTTGGAATCAAACTACGGTAATAGTCACTCAATTGCTGATCGACTTCGACGACCAGCTTGTGGCCGATCTCGAACTCATACCGCAATACGCCTATCGATTTGTAAAGCACTTCTTGCATAGTGCTGTATAGCTCACAGGACTATGTCTGTCAAGTTTCGCCGAAACTCAATCACCGAATTCTCGATCTGCTCAAGCTCCTTGATTGAATCATAATCAAGGAGCTTGCTTACTTTATCGGCCCTTGCAATGGCAATCATCTGAATCGCTACACCAAGTAAAGTTCTTACTTCAACAAGCGTTCTTTCCATTTCTGTCATAATTTTCTCCAAAATCTACCAGAATCAACATTATTATAGTATGCATTGCACAATTTGTTGATTTTAGGAGGATTTATGATTGCAAACGAAGAAATGGTAGTTGGCATTACAGAGGCCGCAGAGATTCTTGGAGTGTCGGTCTCATGCCTAAGAAATTGGGATGATTTGGGCATTCTATCGCCGACTTTGAAAACGGCGGGTAATCACCGTCGATACAAGATAGCTGATCTTGAGAAGTTCAAGGCCGAAAAGGTTAAAGTCTCGACAAGCTATTACATCAATTACATTCTCGCAAAGCGAGCACAATGGGTCGAAGAATGCGTGGCTAGACATATTCACGGATCTTCTAAAGAATACGCAGCTAGGGTTTGTGGCGGGTTCACAGAAGAGGAAATCGCATGCTTGATGGATAACATGTGTACGGCTCCAGATGAGTTAACACGTAAACTTGTTCAAGACAGAGAGTTGTTCTTTCGAATTGCCGGAGAGTGGTCTGCACCGCATCTCTTCAAAGTGTGTCCTTTGAAAACCCCTCAAGAGACTCCCCCGTATCGTCGGCCCCGTTACAAGGAAAATGGAGAAGTTTACCAAGTTATTGAATCCGAAGATTTGCATACAACAATATTAAATGCTCCTATGGAATGCGATTTTTCCATTACAGAACACGATGATAGAGAAGAGGTTTTCAAAGCTTACAAAAATATGATTCGTGAAGCAGACCAGCAATACATCAATGATATTCGCAATAACGCCGGGACTATATTGTCCATTGGAAACAATGATGAAGAAGCCATATACAAATCAATCAATGATATGATTGATGTCATCAAGAAAAAGACGCTTGATGACGGAGAATTCTGCCTCGTTGTACCGCCTGAATTAGCTCATATTGCAACAAGTCAATACAATCCGACTACAGAAAAATTGAACTCCAATCTCAAGATTGCTCAAACCAAGTACATCAACTACCAAATTGCGAATAGCGATGAAATTGGCCGTGAACTTACAGTTTACGTTAGTCGTATGATGCCAGAAAATGAAATCATCATTATCCTCAAAGGACGGAATGGCAATACGGGTTATATGTTTGCACCACATCTATTGATGTTTGCTGAAACTTTTGTTAAACCAATGTCTTTGTGGCAACTTCAAGATGAAACGGAAATCAAGTACGGAGCTATGATTGGTCGCAAGCTCTTAAGAGAAGGTTCTAAATTCTTCGGTCGCATTACTCTGCTATAAGTACCTCGTGTTCTCGAAAGGAGAATCTTGACTCAGTCAGAGATACCGCAACCAGTTCTAATCCCAATTCAAGACGAACAGGGAAACGTAATCAAGGATGCAGGCAAGAGAGTGACAGTCAACTCAGTCGGAGGAGCTTTAATCAACGTAAACGGCGTTGTTACCGATGGCCCTTATCGGTTTCACCAGAATTACCACAAAAAGAAGTTGGTCTTCGGGCGTCCGACCTACAAGGAATATTTCCTTGACTCCGTTCCCTACTGGAAAGTGAAACTCGATGACTACAATCTAGAAATTCACTTCACAGAGAAGGAACTCAAATAAAAGAAAGAGCCGGGGAAACCCGGCTCTTTTTACAAAACAATACTCGAAAAATTCAGTTCCGTAATAATCTCTTGGAGAGCGAACTTCTCTCCAGTCGGCTCATACAGATTCGGTGACCCCGTCAAGTTCGCCAAATTGACGATCTTGTAGTTCAAGATGACCTTGTCCTTATACAAAGCCAACTTCTCCCTCTCCTTCACCGTCAATGTCTCATGAGCAAAATTCGCCACGAGTTCATCAATAGACTCAGACATGTTCACCAACATGATCTTTGTCTTAGTCAAAAGACGTGGAACACCTTTGATATTGTCTGAATCGTCCCCATCCAACGCCTTATACATGGCGATCTTGTAAGATGGAACACCCCATTTCTCCATACAAGTCGATGGGTTCATGAGCGTACTGCTACTCTCAACATGCACCGAAGATGTCACCAACTGCTGCATATCCTTGTCGTTCGAGACGATCAGGATCTTCTTGTAGGGATTGGCGAGTACAAACTTTGCAATCTGCTCGTCAGCCTCTTCCTCTGGATGGTACAGCGTATGACACAAACCAGAGAAGGCGTCCCTCATGCGTGAGAGACGAGCCGTCCAATCAGGTTCATCACCATTGACCTTGACTCGGCCAGACTTATATCCTTCGACCAAAGTGCTACAGCGGACAGGTTTCCCGTCCCATGCGAGGTAGATTTTCCCCGGATCGGTCTTCATATAGTTCACGATTCTCTTGATGAATCCGAACTCAAGGCCGGTGGGCACACCGTTGTGGCTTAAATCTTTAACAGGCCACCACATTCGGTAAGCCATGTTGTAAGCATCGATGACGATGTAATCGTATTGCATGTTAATCTTCATCCGATTCGATGGTATTGAAACCCGAGAGTTCGTTAAGATACTGACATTTAGGACATATTCCTTCAAGTCGATAGTAAGCCTTTGCTGGCCCTAGAATGTGCCAACCATCAGAAAGGTCGTCTGCATAGATAAAATCTTCAACGACTTGGCAATCGAAGCAATAAATTTGACCGTGAATCACTAATTTCATTGTCTACCTCACAAATAAGGAAGATAGAAGATTACATAATCAGAGAAGAACTTTCAACTCCAAATTTTGCAACACCGACGAATTCCATAAGAACCGAATTCACATAGATGCACTTCTGAACGGTGCCAAGTTCCGGCAAAATCGCCCTGACAACGTAACTGTCAATGATCGAATCAACGCACTGATTCAGATAGTTGTGTAAGACCTTGGGGATCAAATCAGTTTGTTGTTCTGGTTGGGTGAGCATCGAGAAAGCGAACTTACCGAGTACAGGCTCAAGGTTTTCGTTCGCCACACACCACATAGGCAAAGAAGCCAAACTCTTGATAGCATAAGAGATTTGCGTTTGATCGCCAGCAGCAATAACCAACTTATAGATATTGAAGAGTCGCTCCTTCTTGATGACAGCATATCCTTGCAAATTGCCCACAAAGATCCAATTGTCTTCAATGGCCCGCTGATTGAATGTCTTGAAACTCCAACAGCGACGGTGCTTCTTACCATAGGTCTCATTGTACTTCTGATACAGCCATTCTTTGTGCTTTTCGTAATCGATAATGTTCATCTTCTAGTTCCGAGGACACTATACTCTATATGATACTAAGAAATTATGCAAGTGGAGATGACTCATGTAGCACCCATATTCGCCATCACGAAGGCGACGATCTTTAATCTGGATCAGCCCTTCCTCAATCATCTGATCGATCTTTAAGTCTTTGTCATTGACCGCTGTAACGAATCGGAAGTCAAAGATACCTTGTTGAATCAATTCTTCGGTTATCCGTGTCTTCCGATCCGTGCGATGCTCTAGATTGATGATGTGTACTGGAATCATCTCTTAGTTAATGAAATTGGTCGGATTTTGGAGTTGGAGGTGTTGTTAGTGGAATCATTGTAGGTTGCACATTTACTTGTCCGTTAGGGACAGGTGCAGGGATTCGTTGAACACCCTTAATATAATCATCATGGCATGGATGATCGAAATCACCCCCAGCGTTTGATCTCCGTTCATATTCAGTAGATTGGGAAGCATCCACCAACAATTTCATTTCTGCAATGTATTTTGAGAGCTTTTTACAGTGCAGCTTAAAATTAGCATTAACATCAAGTGGTAGATCCACTTTGTCAAAACAACTTTCAATAAGTTGGCTCTGAAGAGCCAAAAAGCGAACAAGCGTTGTTTGATTCAATTTTTTCTCCATGAAGATGAACCCGGTAGCACTTACGAAACTTTTCTTTGTCATAAGAGTCTGCTTTCTTGAGATTCTCAACTCCTGACAATGGACGAAGATTACACAATGCATTCACTAATTTCAAGTCGAAAATGCCATGATCCAGAAATGCCTGAACCGGAAAGATATGATCTACATGCCAATCGCCGTTCTCAACACAACTTTTGTAATCTGAATGGTTAAGGATGTGTTCTTGCAATTCTTGAGGTGTGTAACCAAGTAGATCGGCACTCTTCTTGCATTTCGTCTCGCCAGTGGCTTTCATGAAGCGATGGATCATGTTGTTGCAAATCTTGCGAAATTTGTGCCTCAAAGCGACGGCTTCTCGATCAGGATCATACATGTGGCACTTTTCGCCAGAAATCTTCTGAGACCCGCACTTCTTGCAATTTGGATATCGTTTGAAATTAGTGAGATAAGCTTCTGTGATATTACCGCATTTACACTCGTATTCTATGCGGGAGTGTTTCTTATAATTGAATAAGCGTATGAGTTTACAACCATTAACCTCGCACAGTTCAATTACTTCTATTTCTGGAGTAGCGAACAACTTAGAGAGTTTGACTGATTTACAATTCTTGCATCGTGTCCCTTGATTGAAATCAGCGAACGTAATAAAGGCTTCACTGCCGCAAAGACATTTGTAGTGAAGTTTTTGTTTGCTATTATCGTAATGATTACTAAGCAGTTCGCAGCCGTGCTCTGAGAAGGTTTTGCGAACATGTTCCAATGTAAACTTTTCGTTTCCAGCACAGACTCGACAACCTTGGCCTCTCTGGAAGTTGTTCCATGTGATAGTTGTCTCGTGTCCCTCTGGACATTGCACATTAAGCGGCTTCTGGCTGCCGTGGTATTCAGCATCTCGACAAATCCAGCCAGCCTGAGCAAATTGGATTTGTACTTCTTCTATGGTCAGCTTTTTCATTCAATCCTCTATGACTAAGTTTGAGGTTGAAATATTAAATAATTCATTCCTAAATGTCAATGGCACAAAAACGAAAAAACCCGGCCATTTCTGACCGGGTTCTTGTTCTAAACGTCATCACTAACATTAAATTAGATGATGAAATTCGCAATACTCATGCGGGCATAAAATTTTGACCCCTCTCGGAGCAACTTCTTGCCGTATCGGGTAAGGATACCCTTACGTGGGCAGAACGAGTCCGGATCAAGGACGGTCGGAGTCTGCGTCAAGGGCACGTAAGGACAGTAGAAGTAGCCGCTATCCATGTAGCTGTCGCCCTTGTAGCCCATGAGGATTTGACCCTGTGGGAACAATGGATCTTTGTAGACTCGCCAACGGTTGTTGACCGAGCCGACGTACTGGATACCGATGCTGCTGGTGAAGGTCTCAGACGGTGCAGGAGCGAAACCAGCCGTAGCGGTTTCGAAGATCGATGCAACTTCTGGAGAACAGACGAGCCAGTTACAGCCGCCACGAAGCGTCTTACGATGGACGACGTTGGAAACTTCGACGACCTTGACGTACAAGGATTCGTACTTTTCCTTAATCGTGTCACCGTATGCCGTGTTGAAGTCCCAAACGGCAACCGTACCAGCGTTATTACGAAGGTCGGTGAGCACCTCTCTATCGATCTCCAAATTGATTTCCTGTGCCAAGACGGCCGTAAGTTCTGCTTCGGCGTCTAGGTTGTGCTGCGAGCGGAGATCCTGCTGAGCTTCGTAAGACCAAACAGCCTTGAGCTTGCGGGTCTTAGCAGCAATTTCTTCGCTTTCAACGAGAAGGTTGACTTCCGGAAGATCCTGATTGCACTCCATGTTGTATTCGTAAGAAGTAACGATGGAGTTAATGCCGGGATCGCCGCCGGAGTTCCACTGAAGGTTTACTTCGCCGGTGCTGAGGTCAACGCTCGAACCAGCCGAGATTGCCTTGATGGCCGGAGTTCCGATATCGGAGAACGTGAACGTACCGGAGGTCGAGACGACGAACGTCTGAACAGCGGTCGAGCCACGGTAAACCGTACCAGTGAGCGTACCTTGAAGAACTGGAGTGTGCTCAAGAGGAGCGTATGTGGACACCCAGCTATTTGCTCCACCGGGATTCGTCGAAGAAGCTTCGTTCTGGATGAATTGGCTGGTGTAGAAAATGTCAAGGTTGCCGTCACCCGAAGCAAGTTGCATCATGGATGCTGCATCATCGGATGGGTAACCACCCTGAAGAGTTGCACCACGCATTGCACCCTTGTTCGAGGAATACTTGAATCGCAAGTAGTAAACGAGGCCGGTTGGGCCGAGAAGCGGCTGAACGCTAACAATCTTGTTGGCGATAAGCTGCGGATAAATACGACGGACAAGCGGAATGCTGATACGCTTAAACTGAGCGATATCTCCGGAGTCGGTCATGGCTTCGTTCATAAGGTGCTGGTTCTCAAGGAGAACTGCGGTCGCCGAGCGGACGAAGCGGTCTTCTAGACCGTGAAGGAGCTTGGTCTTCGACCAACGCTCTTCAGTCTTCTTAGCTTCATTAAGAAACTTTGCGTTATAGTTCATTTATTCATACCCCTTAAAAGACTTACTTGTTTTTCTTGCTCTTGGCACGAGCTTCGATAATATCACTCACACCAGAGAGCTTTAGGTATTGATCGAGTAAATCATTGCTCTCAACTAGATGATCTTCATCATCCTTGGTAACACCAGTCGAGAATTCAGGGATCAACGCCCCCTTTGACTCAGTAATTACCCTTTGACCACGCCCACTTGCATTTCCAGCACTATTCTTGCGATTCTTGCGTTCGGTTTCGACTGCATGACTGCGAGCCTCGGAGATCAACTGTTCCTTCTGACGAACGGCTTCAGTCAATTCCGTATTTTTTGCGGAGATGCGGACATTACGGGATTCAACAACTTGGAGGCGGTTACGAAGTTCTTCGTTTTCACGAATAACTTGTTCAACCTTACCACTGTTGTTATTAACGACACCCTCAACTTGGAGGTAGTCGGTCATAATGTCTGCCATCTTTTCGAGAGCAACACGGTGTTCGACCAACTTAGGGTCGTTCAACACGTCACGACGAGCTTCGTCGTAAATTTCAGCTTGGCTCATCTGCAAGAACTGATCGAGCTTCTCGACCATGAAATCTCGCATTTGCTTGAAGCGTTCATCGTATTCCCTGTGGATTTCAAGAGAAAGGTCATTGTTTTCGCTCTGCTTGGATTCAAGCATTTCGAAAGCTTGCTGATAACCTTCCTGCATCTTGTTTTCCCACTCTCGATTGGTTTGATCGAGACGGAGACGCTGATCTTCAATGATGGCGTAAGCCTGCTGATAACCTTCTTTGGCCTTCTGTTCAATAGCTGCAATTTCTACAGCCTGTTGATCATAAGCTTCCTGAAGCTTAGCATCGAATTCGCTCTTCTTCTTGTTGTCAATTTGCTTTGCTGCCTCGGAGACGAGACCTTCTACAGCCTTCTTAACATCTTCAACTTGCTGGCTGGAAAGTGAAGTCTTCTTGAGAGCTTCTAGTAGTTTGTCCATTTGCTTAACCTCGCCTTATACTTTTTCAACCTGAGACTGAACAATTTGTCCAAGGCAAGCAATAAATGCTTCAATGCTTACCGTATCTATGCCGCTGCTTTCATTTTTCATAGGCGAACTAATAGAAATTCGCTTACGAGATTCATTTCGTTCGCCACCCTTACCAACGACTCGCTCTTGGAAAGCCGCATAGGTGGATGGATCAGCAACGGCATCAAAAGTGATTAGCTTATAGCCTTCGCCGATAACAAGTACACCATCTTCGTTAGTAGAACCTTGACCAATACCACGAGACGAAATGCCCATAGAGACACCATCGTCAAGCAGAGCCTTAAGAATATGACCAGAAGGAGTAGAAAGAATCTCGCCTTCTCCCATTAGGACATTATCTTCCCACCAAAGCTTCGTAATAACGTGCGAAGCATTAGCGAAATGGACGATGCTGTCAGATGGGTGATCGAGTTCGCCGATTAAACGACGACCACGAATCGCTTCTTGTAGGTTCTTAACATTCTCGTCGAGAACGTCATAGGGGTACATACGCTTATTCTTATTGATTGCTTCTGCTTCCTGAAACTTGCCTCTGAACTTAACGAGGCCCCGTTTGCCGGTGCTCTCGTTAATTTTCAGAGATTCATTAAGTTGCAAGTGGAAAGCAGAGCCATCACAACAGTCGATTAAAAGTTGATCGCCGTTTCTCATGGCTCCCCTTTGTTACTTGGTGTTGACGCCCTTATCAACGATAAGGTCTGTTTCAGGACCATTCTTCATCTTGTAACCCTGACCACCAGTTGCCCCATCTTCTTTCGGAGTGTATGGGTTCTTGAGGTTAGGCCATGTATCGCTCGACTGCCAAGATCCGTGGTGCTGACCGAAGGTGTCCTTATCAACACCCTTCTCGCCCTTCATGGTGTAATCACCGAAAGGCTTAGGAGTGTAAGGATTCTTCAAGGAAGGCCACGTATCTTCGCCGCCAATGTTGCCCCAAGAACGGTTGCGGGCTTCTTCGGCGTGCTTCTTGTTGTAAGCCATGTTGTCCTGACCAATCATCGGAGCAGGATCGTCATAGCCACCATTGTGAGTACCGGCGATTGCAGGAACCTTAGCGTTCTTGCTCATCTGTGGGTGATCACCGTTAATGGTGTGATGTGGCATGTTCGAAACATCCCACGTTTCAGCAGAGCCAGTAATGTTGGATTCAATGAAATTGGTGAGCCAAGAAGCAACTTCTTCTGCAAGCTCAAAATCAAGATCAGCACGTTCGTTCAGAACGTCGGCCAAATCATTGATAATGGCAGCAGTTTCGCTCTTGAGAGCGTTGTTATTGCGACGGTCAGCAATTCGATAGATTTCGACAACCGACTCATAGAGGTCTTCGAACACTTTGCGTTCGAGGCCGCTCTTGTAATCAACATATGGATAGAATTCGTTAACGACATTCTGGAAGTGCTCGTAAGCATCGACCCCTTCGTTGGCCTTTGGAGCCGAAGCGAAGTGAAGGATCTGAGCAATACGATCCGTGTTGGTTTCCTGAATCTTGCGAAGAACAGCTTCGGCCATGAAGGCACAAGTGTTGTCATCGAAGTTCGTTTCGCCAACAAGGTTAAGAGCTTCGGCGATGACGCTGGCAAGTTCTTCTTGGGTCAAGTAGATGACCGAAGGCCACTTGGTTGCGACTTCGTCCAAAACGTCTTCAATACCAGCAGTGTTCGAAATAGCGTTCTGAGTCTTGAGTTCAGCAATCTTCTTGCAGAAGTTCTGATCTTCACAGACAGACTTGGCACCGCTACGGAGAACCTTGACCTTATGGTTTAGAACCTTCCAGTCAAAACTGAGTAGCTTGCCTTCGTTGCGAGACTGAGCGTTAGGAATCTGAACGTCGGTGACGTTACCAAGCTTATCGGTGTTGACAGCAGTGCTTGCCAAAACCGGGCCGAGGTTCATCGTGTTCAAGTGATCCAAAACGTTTTCAGCAACAAGATATGCTTCTTCGATCTTCTTGCCAGCGGACTTAAGACGCTTAGCGAAAGCATCCTTACCCTTCTTGAATGGGAAGCCCTTGGCTCCATCTTTTTCCTTAGCCTTTTCGTTACGGCTCTTCTTACCCTTGAGCTTTTCGAAAGGAGATTGCTTTTCTGGAAGCTGATTTGGCTTCTTTTTCTTGTCGTCCTTCTCGGTGGCCTCAAAGTCAGGTTCGCCAATGTCACCCTTATTCTTGATGACAAACTTCTTGGCTTCCGTGAAGGAACTTACTTTCAGATAATCCTTGAACAGGCCCTTAGCCTTAAGCTGACCCTGTTCTGGTTTGTCCTTGATGATAGATTCGAGCAGATCCGACAAGATAGCCTTACGACGGGATGCCTTCGATTCGTCATCGATTTTAAGCTCTTCAATATTCGAGAAAAGAACGTTCTTTCCTTCGAGCTTATAGCTGGCATGAATGTAAGTGTCTTCTGTCGTTTCGAATAGCACCGTGGAGGGAGTAAACGAGTGAAGGCTCAAATTATCCTGATCCAAAACCTTGGACAGGATAGAAGAGGCTTCCGTAAGTTCGTTCTCGACTCGACCCACAGAACTATTAGCGATCTGTTCGAATGCGTCTTGCTGGATAAGTTTACGTCGCATGTTCTATAGCTCCTCGATAATCGCTTGATTTGACTTGGTATATACTCTTGCGTTTCTATTTTTATGAACCGAAGTTGCTAAATAGACAAGAGGATCGCACGCCTAACTAGGCCCAAATCAGCCGCTTAGTATTCATAAGTATGCTTATGAAGAAGAAATTTGCACGGAGAAGATCAACAAATGCCAATTTGCAACTTCAAACAATGGCTAAATCAGCAAAGCAAAACCCTAAGTGAAGATGGGCTTGGTGGTAGCGACCCTACAGATTCATTCCGCTTCAATCCCAAGGATCAACCTATGCAGGATTCAGCGGAAGACTATGAAAAGCTTAGAGATGAGGTTACAAAACTTGCATTTTCCAAATACAACAGCCGTGTCATGGACTTCCTGCGAACCCTCGGTGAAGAGAACTCGGATCGGGAACTCATGATGCTAGTTGAGAAACTACAAAGCGGAAGCAATTCCGGCTTAATGCGACGAGATTGGAAACCTCGTAATGCTGGCGGCAATAATGAGATCGTTCCACCTGCTGCTGATAAGGGCATGGACCCTAATGCTGCCGATTAACGAACTTCACAACATCATCCAGATTGCAATCATAAAGGCCGCAACAAGAGAACGGCCCAACCTCAAGAACATTCAAAACATGCGTTTTACAGATGTCCATGATCCAAACCTTGTCTGGATTGTAGTTGACATCCTTAAGCACATTCTTAGCATATACCTCAACTTCTGTTGGGATGCCTTCTTCTCTCTCCGGCTTGTACTGACAACCAGCCACAACCTCTGTGCCGTTAATGACCAGACGCCATTCAGCCTTAATATCTAGGTTCACAGGACTGAACAACAAAAGTTCATCATGATCCACCCGCAACCTCAATAGTTTCAGTTCGGCAAGGAACTCGTCCTGAGACACCATTTGACCTTTGAGATACTTAAAATCATTTGACTTCACAAAGACCTGACGTGTGCTGTTGATAAAGATTTGCTTCAAGAAACGCTCAGCATCACCAATAGGGATGAGACGATACTGGCTATTCAGCAAATGCTCCCGGAACTTTGGATAATAGAAAGTACAGTTGTACTTACGAGAGTTTCCGTACACTCGCCAGCGTGTATTCTTAGCAGCCCATGAAACAAGCTGACTTCCTCCATGTACGACAACATCATCACCTATCTGTAGATAGTCATTGTAAGGTTTGCCGAATTTAACCTGCTCAAATTCGACACCTAAACGAGTCAACGCTTCAGGGAGTCTGGTATCGTTATTGAAAACTTCTGTTTCGATGAGCCATTTCATTAGTGAGTTACCCTCGTGCGACAAAGAAGAGCGGGCTTTTCGCCGTGATCGTCTAGGTAGACACCGTCTAATCCTTGAACAATCTGAGCTTCCTTCCAATTGAAACCTTCATTCAGAATGTTGATACACTCAACGTTTGACCAAGGTACAATACGAGTTTCCTCGGTGCTCTCAATCATTCGATCCGTATCAACCATGAAGGACTTGTAGTGAAAAGCTTTGCACTCAAGTTCAAGAAAAACCTTATTGTACTCGATGACACGGCCAACCAGAATGTGGTTGGCCGCATCAGAGTACAGCTTACGAGTTCGGAGTTTGATAATATCGTTCGTCTTCATGCCCTATCATAGTAGCATGATTAACGTTCCGAGTAATCAATTTCCTCTCTGTCCATGTCGAATGAGTAATCCTTAATTTCAAGATTGTACTTCTTGATATCCTCATCGGATGCTGCTGGGATTGCCATTCCTTGAGAACCTCCACCTTGCGGCGGTGGGCCTCCCTGTGGAGGTGGGCCACCGGTTGGTGCTCCTCCCATTGGATCGCCGCCTTCTGGTGGTGGGCCACCCTCCTCGCCCGGCTGTCCACCCAACATTGGATTTTCTTCGCTTGGTTCAGTGCTGATCTGATCTTCATCAGGGTTTGGCACACCCACGCCGCCCAATGTTGGATTCTGAGCGATGATCTGCATCTTAAGTTCTTCAACGTTCTGAATCTTAAGACGAGCAAGCATTTTCTTTGCTTCATCTTCGCTGTACTTCATCCAGAGAGTCAAGATGTCGTAATCCGACATGAGCTTAGCTCCCTTCAAACTACCAGCGTTCTGAATACGACTTGCCACAACTTCGGCTCGGGTGAGTTCACGCCAATCCGAAGGAGCCGTCATCTTAATCTCAAGATCCTCATAAGCTTCTTCTGGAAAACCACGAAGCTTCAAATGACGATCACAAATCTCCCACAAAGCATCTTCAATATGACTCTGAAGACGTTCGATCATACGAGCGAACTTCACATCCTGTGCAGAAAGAGAAACACGGCTCGTTTGAGGATCGTCGTTGTTGTAGTAGTTCTTTGGGAAGTTCAAAGCAGTGAAAAGCTTGTTACGGAAGTAAACCGTATCATCGATTTCACCAAGATTCTGTGCTCCCGGCAACGTTTCAATACGAGTGTTCGTGTTGGGGCGAATCGGAATCCAGTAATCTTCGTCAGCCGCCGGAGCATGCCAACGTTCTTCCACTGCCGATGCTCCCTCGCCCATACCTCGATTCATGCTGACTTTCTTCTTCTTGAACTGATCTTTCATACGTTCAATGAAAGCCTCAGCACGAGCCGAAGAAAGTTGCTGAACATCGATATAGAACACTCGACGTTCTGGTGCTCTGGACAAACGATACACAACCATTGCATCTTCCATGAGTCGCAGTTGATGTGCAGGCCCACGAGCCGCTTCTACCAATGAAATACCATAAGGGTAGAACGTCTTTCGATCATCGCCGATTCTCAAGTGAACAACCTGTTCTGGTGCAAATCGAATAGCTGTTGATTGCTGTAAGTCTGCATCAGTTGCTTGTGTAATATCCACACGAGCTAAGCTTTGGTAATCCGGCCCTTCCTTTGACTGTTGGAATTCAACCAAACGAGCCTTGGTTGTTTCAATACGATACATACTCTCGGCTGGCAGTGGAACAAGTTGTTTCACGCCTTCCTTTGGATTTTCTGTATTGATGACGACTTCCCAAAACTCATCGCCGTTGATGAACAAGTTCTTGGCACGGTTCCACATTTTCTTCTGATCGAAGTTCAGCATCTTCTTATGGAACATGAGGAAGTTCAGTTCAGCCTGAATGTCTTCGTCTTGACACTTGATACTGAACACTTTGCCTTCATCGTTCTTCTGGCAGTTATGGACAACACCCCAATTTGTACAGAAGTTCTGATGTTCTTCAACAGAAAGATCGTACACCTTCATGGTGTCCCAAGGCGAAATACTAACGACTCGGCGTTGCTCGCTCTTCTTACTTAACCACTTAAGTTCTTCTCTTGCCCAACCATTGCGATCAAGTAAATTGTTCGTTGTCTTAAAATCTTCCTTGAGCTTTTCTTCTATCTGTTCATGGTTAAGTCCTGCCACGACCATTCGGCAGACTTCATTGACCTTCTTGTATTCTGGAAGATCCTTGCCGAGACGCCACTCATCAATGAATTGACGTTCGTGTACCCAACCTTTATGGTGCGTCAAGATACGTGGGAACTGATTCGTCTTGCATTCTGTTATACTGGAACGAGCTTCAACTTTATGGAAGGCCATGACGTTGTCACCACGTTTAAGCTTTCCTGCTTCAATCCAGTTCTGGTTTGGCAGCAGAATGCGGTGATCTCTTGTGCAAATGACGTTTGTGCCATCATCAAAGACAACCCGAACTGTTGGAGCTTCTTTTGTAATACGTGGATTGAAGGCCCATCCAAGAGCGAAATCTTGGCGATCAAAGTCCCAACAATAGACAAGGAAACGTTCCTTCATGTTCTCCGTAAGCCACTGGATTGATTTGAATCCGTGAGTTGGAGTTGCGATAAGAGTTTCACCAGACAAGCATGCTTCATCTGCGAAAACTGTCATTGCCATTTCAATTTCGGGCATATTTCGCAGTCGGTCGTACTCTTTATAACGATGCATACGATTTGTTACTGTGGACAAGTCCACGAATTCATTCGTATCACGCAATTGAACTGAGCCGCCACCCGCACCGCCCTGTCCGGAACGTAAGTCCGGCATTGCATCTGGTTGAGGTGTACCTGCACCGGAAAATCCTTCTCTTTCCTTCTTGGAAAGAGGGTCATCCGTGAAGGCATAGGTAAATACCTTATAAAAATCCCACCAAGCCATAATTCCTCCTAGTTACTGTTACCGTCGTTTTGCGACTTAATATTTAGGAAGCACACGTAAGAAATGAGCAAATTTCTGTTCCTCATGAGTCACATCGGGTCTGGTTCAAGCCGTCTCTTCGACTCTCTTTCAAATAGTGACTCTATCCACGGTTTTCGTACAGAGATTGTTTACGACTCTCCGGAATCACTTCAACACCTTCAAAACAACTTCCATAAGAACGACAACAAAGCGTCTGTCTGGATGGATGAACTCTTACATAATTTTCGATTGACATGTAAGCCGTTGTGTAAGACATGTCAGTTGGTGTTCTTGTTCGGAGACCCTCACGAGTCCATCGAAGAAATCGCCAAAACATATCCGTCGTATGAGGCTTTGAACTACTACCGATTTCGTCTACAAGGCATGCTTGAATACATTGCCAGAACGCCCGGTTGCCTGATTTTTACTTGGGATCGTATTGAATTTGAGGGATTACAATCTTTGGAACGAGCACTCATGATCCGTGCTCCACTCACGGCTCCAACTCGCCCAAAGAGCACCGAAAAACGTCTGTCTCTTGATGTCTACAAAGAGGCGGAACTCATCTATGACAGACTGTGCTTCAAATTGAAAGCTCTTGAGAAACGATGCTAAGAGGCGGCTGTTTCTTAGAGATACGATCTTCAGCTAAGGCGATATAATCCTGAACCATTTCGCATCCGATGTAAGCTCGTCCTAATTCTTTTGCCACAGCTAAAGTTGTTCCTGAACCGCTGAATGGATCAAGTACAACGTCGTCAATTTTGGTGAATAGTTTAATGAACCATTCTGGTAAACTTTCTGGAAAGGCTGCACTGTGGTATTTGTTAGAGCATTCTGTTGCCAAAGAAAGAACGTTGCTTGGATAGACCATTTCACGTGATGCACAAGCTGCTTGATTCTTGCCAAAGCCAGAATTGGTTGTAGACTCAAGTCGAACCTTATCATTGGCACACATGTTCTTAGCACGAACTTTAGCCCAATCGCCAACTGGCACCATCACTTCATTCTGATACATGTTGAAATGACGTTGTTTATTGAATTGAATCAGGCGTTCCCATGCATCACGGAAACGGTTGGGCCATTTGCCGGGATAACAATTCTTCTTCGCCCACACGAACTCTTCAGTCCAAAGCCAACCTTGCTGACGAAGTTTGAGAATCAACTCCATCACGTATGTGTGTCGCTCGCCCTTAACGGTCTTCTCTTTGATATTCAAAACAAAGGTGCCAGTTGGCTTGAGAACTCTTAGGAATTGCTCGGCTCTTGGAGCAAACCATTCCACATAATCGTCTGGATGAATGCCGCCATAGGTTTTCTTGCGTTGATCTGCGTAGGGAGGCGAGGTAAAGATCAGGTCTACTGTGTTATCAGGAATTGTCTTAAGAGTTTCGAGGCAATCACCTTGCAGAATTGTGTTTAGCATAGCAGCATCCCTTTCGGTAGATCAAAGCATTCCAAGAAGTTTTTGAACGATGAAAGGTGTTCATTAAAGCGGATCGTCTCTTTGTAACCTTTGCGAGAGGAGAACTTGATGGAGTTCACGTCAAAGGTTTCGCCCTCGAATTCTTTCTTGTTTTTGTATTTCTTCCCCTCACCTTTCTTAACGTAAGCGATGGTGACGTGAGGTTTGTAGATCGGATATTTGTTGGTGTAAGAGAGATTAGCTGTGAATTTCTTATTGAGTTCATGGAGCTTGGGGCAGTTGACTTTGACCATAACAACATCAAATTGGGGATTGGTGTCGAATACATCAATGGCTCCGAGAGTTGCTTTGAACGGGGCAAAGTCTTTAACAATTTTTCGAGAGCCTGAAGAATTGTCTCCGTGAATCCCATATAGAACAGTGACGTGGATTTCATTTTCCCTGCCAAAGCTTGGGTTTTTGACATCCTTAAAGATTTCTCTGTCCGGAATGGCTCTCTTGCCCCAAGAAATGATCCTTTTACTTAAGGATTCGGGGAGATTTATCTGAACAGAGGAATAGCTATACTTAACATTGTTCATGCCGGTATATAGCAAAATAACAGCTTATCTCAAAAACCGTCGCATGGTTAATAGATACAGAAAGTTCTTTAGGAGAAGGTTATGAAAACATTTCAAGAATATGCTCAGGCAAGAATGGCAGAAAATGTAGCCTTGTTGCTGTGGGCTACTGATACTGACGTTAACGATTTTTGCGAAGCTGTTCTGTTGATGGCTCAGAACAAATCCCTGAATGAGGAAGTTCTTACCGAACTCGGGTGGCGTAACATCCTCGGTGGTGCAAGTAATATCGCCACAGGTCTTGCTGGTCTAGGTGGCGGTGCTCGCTATGTTGGTCAGCAGCTAGGCCGTGGAGCCAGTGCAGTTGGATCAGCTATTGGCTCCGGAGTTAGCGGTGCTACTAATGCGGTTGGTCAGGGAGTTACAAATACTCGTGACGCCATTGCCGCCAAATATCAAGCTGGTCGTGAAGCCCTTGGTCGTGGTGCTTCGGCTGTTGGACAAGGTATAAATACCGCCGCAAGCAATATTGCAGCAGGTGCCAATCAAGCTTGGGACAAAACTGGTGGGGCCGCTGGTCGTGGTATTCACCAAGCTGGTTCAGCAGTTGGCGATTGGGCATCTAAACAAAAACAAGGCTTCATGGCAGGTGTCCAACAATCTACTCAAGGTGAAAAATTGAGACAAGCAACAAATGCTGTACAAGCTCTACAACAGCAACTTTCTGGCTATGGCTACCCGCCAGAGTTTCTCAATCAGGCTCTCAGTCCTTTGATGCAGGCTCTCCAGCATGATTCACAAGCCAATCAGCAGACTGGTTACAAGATTGGTTCCGGCCCATACGGTCAGCAGGCTCCTGCCGCTGCTCCGGGTCAGACTGCCTAATTGACAAGTCAACCTAAACTACGTAAAAAACTCCTAGATAGACATCAGTCCCTCTAGGAGTTTTTCGTATGTGGTACTTACTTGGCTTCGCTGCTTTGCTTCTCTCTCTCCCGCTCCTGCATGGGTTCATTCAGGGATTTCGAGAAGGTGACATCCTGCCCCGCAAACCGAAGTTCACCGTGCATTTCAACGACTAGTCTTTTGGATACTCGTACCGGCTTCGAGCCTTGCGACCGCTGCCGTCACCATATTCTCGCATCGTGTGCAGGAACCAAGGCTTGTCGAATACAACTTTTGTTCCATCTACCTTCGTCACTTCTTCGACGTAATACGAAGGTACGATAGCGAGAACACAATGGCCGATTGGATGGCCGTTCTCAGCAATGATGGCGATACTTTCGAAATAGCCATATCGAACCTTCTCCTCACGTCCATCTTTGTAGATGTGAGTGCATTCCATTGGATGAGGGAAGGTCAATTGCTTGGCCTTCGGCTCAGTTGGCTCATCCTTTGCATCCCTGATGTATTGGAACAGATCGACCATCTTCAATCCTTCAAAAGACTTGGGTTCGGTTTCTGAGACTGTGACACTTTCGCCTCAAGATCGTTGAGAACCTTCTTCTCTTCGGCGACCATCGAATCCAACATACCAAGCGTCTTCATGATGGCTTCTTGAGCCTCTTTACTGTACGAGTAGTTCGTGAACTCCGCAACCTGAGTGTGTCCGACCGGCGGCTTTGAGTTTTCAACTTTTCTTTGCATCTGAATCTTCCGAGCTTTGTCGAGATTCGCAATTGCTTGATGCATATGAGACTTGGCCTCAGTCACAGTGCGGTGGTTGCTGAGAGAATTTGTGGCACAAGAAATGGCCTGTGTCATCAACTTCTGAGCCTTAATCAATTGATCAATATTCATTTGATCTCCTTAAATTTGATGGAGATAAACTCGTCTTTCGCTTTGAGTATCTCGGGTTTCGTAACGGTCTTGCTAACTTCCAAAACTTGCACTTCACGATCCTTGAGCATGATAATGTCTCCCGGAACTAAAGGATCAGACAGATGACGTACCTTCGTTACGATGGTGTCTCCATGAATCTGAACATCATACAAGTTACACAATTTGCGGGTACGAAGACGTTCGTCCCGAATCTTCTCGTACAACTTGCCCGACCAATCCTCACGAGGCATGATCTGCAAGTAATCCATTTGTAGATATTGACAGGCACCATCGCAATGCACGCTATCACCCACCATTAAGGCGGATTGAGGCTTAATTTGCATCATGTTGAGTGCTTTGTGAAAGATTTCTAACGTCGGCTTATGTACGGCATAGGTTGCACTAGAAATGACAACCTCGAAATGATGGAGGATGTTTGCATCCGCCAAGCAATTCCGAACCCACCAACCATCTTGGTAACGGTGGGTGTTGGAAATGATGCCCAAGCGATACCCGCCATCGTAAAGGCGGGAGATCATCTTGGGCATCCAATCATAGACACGCCACGTGCCGTCAGGATGAGGACTCGTGAGCGTGTCTCCAAAATCAAACAGAATTGTAGAATATCGCATTACCAACCAAACTCTTTCAAGATAGCGTCGTGATTTCGCTTGAAGCGTAATGTAATAGAAGTAGGAATTTCATCAAATTCTACATCCAACACTAACCCTGTGTCTTCATCTTCAATCTCGAAGCTCTCGAAAGAGTCTTTGGACAATTCCTTTTTAATCTCCTCGAAAAGCTCTACCTTGAACTTCTCGTTCATTTCTTCAGGAGCAGTTTCAGCACCAAGCGGGCCTTGACGGGATTGACCGTCTCTAGCATATAGAGCAAGACACAATGCCATAATGGCGTCGTCATGACCGTCGTTCGCTGCTTCAACCTTCTTGTTGGCGGTGTTGTAAACAAAGGTCTTCAACTCACGCAGAAGACGTGGACTCCACATTGGCAATGATTTCGTGATCATGCGGGTATGAAGACCGTCAAGGAACGTCGCTCGGTTGCCGACCGTCGTCTTGATACCAATCTTTGTACTCTTACCCTGTACCGTTTCGTAAAGGTTCTCATAGTACAAATCGTGTTGCAAACGGCTCAGTACGGTTGCACCGTACTTTTCGTTTTCCACGACGACTAGAGCGGTATTGTACATCACACCGACTTGAGCAATGATCTGTGCGAACACGTGGTTTGGACATGTGTTGCTGTAGAATTCGGCAACCTGTTCGCACGTTGCGGCATCAATAATCTGGAATGAGGAATTGTCACCATCCGGCCCGATGCCTTCTGCGGCATCGACGCCCATGATATACTCTCGACCATCCTGTGGTTCTCTCCAAATGTATAATGCTCCGGGGTCAACTTCTTGGCTGTTGACGTTCTCGTACTTCGATGATTTGGACGCCCAATCTGAGAACAAGATTCTTGAAGGTTGAATCTTCATGATCTCCTGTTCGTAATCGTTCAAGATGTGCGGCGGAACCCATGTATCACCGGCACCAAGGAAGTCGCCCATAACTTCCTGAAGCCAACCTTTTTCTCCAAGCTGAGCACGAGTTTGTTTAACCCACTCTGGATCATCGTAATCCGGGTGTTCTGTGTACTTCAAGTCAATGATGTGGAAGTGGTTCTTACCTTTGGTTGCACCGTGATAAGTTTGCTCATACCAGTTGCCGATACCATTCACCGTGGAGATTGCAATGCAACGACCACCAGTAGAAATGGTTGGGAACATAGCCTTCCAATACTTTTCCATGTTTGGAATGAACGCTGCTTCGTCCAGAATCAGATAGCTGATAGCACGACCACGAGCAGCTTCCGGCGTATAGAAGAAGAGTTTGCAACCTGTCTCAGAGAAAATCTTCTGATGGTCGTTGTTCTTTTCCATTTCTGGACGCATCCAGCTTGGAAGTTCTTCAATAGCTCGCTTGACGATTTCACCGGCGGCGATAGCTTCACGGTCAGACTTGGACAAAAGCATGATGGTTTCGTCAAGCTTGAACAAGCAACGCCAGAGACACCAGACGGCAGTAACGGTGGTTAGACCACCTTGTCGGAACTTACGGATAATCGAAAATCGATTCTCTTCGTATTCCTTAATTACACGACGTTGGTAATTAAACAACACGAATGGCAAGAGGCCACGTGTTGGGTGAGTAATCTTAACATATTTGTGGCAGAAGTATGCAAAACTTCTAACACACTTAATGAGTTCTTCCCGTTGTTTCCTTGCATCGTACTGTTCTACTAGATCGATTGGCTCACTTGGATCAATATCGAACTCAAACTTATCGAAACTGTAGTAGTTTTTGTCAAAGTTGTTTGCATAGTACGACTTTAGACTTGGGTACTTTTCCTTCCATTTCGGATCTACTTCATTAGGCTTCTTTGAAGCTGTTACGGTAGTCATAATGACCTCCTAACTTGTTGTTACCATAACTAGCTATGCAATTTTCCTAGCAAATTACTCTTTTAGAGCACTAATCTTGGAGAATTTTCGTATGACTGGAAAGAATTTGGCGACTTTGATACTAGTAGCCATCGTGAACTGTGCTGTTGTAGCTTTTGTTGTCACAAACAAAACGGCCCCTCAACCAATCATTCAGCAGTCTTTTGTCACACCTCCAGTGCCGACACAACCCATTGCTGAACCGCCCAAAGCTAATACAGAACAAGCCAAAAACACCATCAGTGAATCGGACTTAAGGAAACATATCTCTTGGCTTGCTCACGACGCTCGTGAGGGACGCATGTCCGGCAAGCGAGGCAATATTGTCTCAGCCGATTACATTGCAGATCATTTCAATTCTCTTGGATTGCAAGTCACTCGTCAGAAGTTCCCAATCAAACGAACTAACCCCGGCCCAAATAATGAAACGGGCGATGATTTCACTCACAACATCATTGGGGTTCTTCCCGGTCGTACCAGCCGAACAATTATCATTGGTGGTCATATGGATCACATTGGTTATGGGCCAGAATATTCTCGACAGGGTGGAGGACAGATCCATAACGGTGCCGATGATAATGCATCAGGCACCGGGTCAGTTATGGAAGTCGCAGAAGCTTTCACTAAGATGGAAAAACTCAATCATACATTGGTCTTCATCTGCTTCAGTGCGGAAGAAATGGGACTGATTGGTTCAAGGTACTTCGTCAAGCAATTGACAGAGGAAGAAAAGTCCAATATCGACTTGATGGTCAATTTCGATATGGTCGGATATCTTAAAGATCAGAAAACGAATGAAATCTACGGAATCAAAGACATTCCAGAAGTCAATGCCATTGTTGGTAGATTGACGACCAAATACCCGATTCGCTTTTCAGCAGGCGAGGCGGGGAGTGGCGGTAGTGATCATGCCCCGTTTGGAAACGCAGGAATTCCGTATGCCTTTTTCCACACTGGACTACACGCTCACTACCATAAACCCAGCGATGACGTGGAGCGGCTCGACTTCAAAGGTCAAGAATTGGTTACAAAGTTTGCGTTTGAAATGGTGGACGAGTTTGACAAAATCAATCTGGTTCGCAAAGCCGCTTTCTCCTATCCTACGCTCAACGAAGAGTTCCATGATCACGGTCACTCAGAAGAGCACCATCACCCTACAAACCTGCCAGCAGTTAAGGAATTGCAATGACAAAGAATGATTTTGTTGATCTTCTGAAAGAGGATCTGAAGAACGAATACAAGCACATGTTGTTCTATTTGAACGCAGGTGTGAATATTCAAGGGCCACACCGAGCAGAGATCGGTGAATTTCTTCTCAAAGAAGCCCGAGAAGAACTGGATCATGTTGAAGAATTCTGTCGCCTTATCATCGATCTGGATGGTGTCGCAGATTATGACAAGCTCGATTATCCGACAACGAACCTGACAGACGTTGCCTTAATCCTCGAAGAGATTTTCAGGATGGAGACAGAGGTTGTTGAACGTTATGTCCAACGCATCAAGGATGCGGAATCATCATTGAACGATGTTGATGCCAAGTATGTTTCTGTCTTCCTTGAAGATCAAGTTCTCCACTCCCGGCAGGCCGCTGCCGATGTCAACCAGATGTTAAAGGGAATCTGATGCCAACTGAGCACGAGTACAAGTATGTGATCAAGCTTGATGCAGAAGAACGAATCAAGCTTTCAATCATTCACGAAATCACGCAAGGATATTTACCATGTCCAGATGTTGTGCGTATTCGACGACTCAAATTGCTTGGTGATCCATGTATTCGAGAAATGTTTGACGAAGATGAGGATTTGTGGACTTTCACCTATAAAAAAAGAATCGGGCAACGTGTTGTTGAAATCGAAACGTATCTCGATCAGAGGGATGGTGAAGATTTACTGAGTGAATGTAAGGATGTTCTTATGAAACGCAGATTTGCGTTTGAAAACAACGAGGGCGAGAAATGGGATATTGACTTCTTCTTTGATGAAGAGGGCGTGTATTTTGCTTCGGCAGAAGTTGAACTTCCGGAAGGATCTGAAAGACCAAGTGTGCTCCCGGATTTGTTAAAGAACGAAGTGATTTATGAAGTTCTCTTGACAGATGATCGATTCTCTAATAAAAATCTGACAAACAAATGGTACGCCAAACAGTTGTACGAACAGATTTCGAAAGGAACGAAATGAGCAAATACACATTAGTCAACAAAAACCCTGTCGCCCGGTTCTTCTACAAAGGGCCACGACACACCCACCCTGTCCGTCGCACAATTCTTGTGATCGAAGAGGACAACACCAAGCTTACTGGCTACGAAGTTCGTGAGGGAAACCTCACTCGTGAGACACGAAAAGCTCCGGTCAAATCGTTCCTTAAAGAACGAATTGCCAATTACGGTGACTACAATCGCCTCAAAATGACGGCAAAGACTTACATGAAGCTTGACAGTGAATCGACACTGGAGCGAGCAAATCTTGAGGATTTCGTGCTTAATGGTGCTTAAAGGTGAGCCTCCGGAAAATCGGGGGCTTTTTTTTATTTTGAATCATATGTAGTAGCGAGGATTACTCTTGTAATCGTAGCTTGAAAGCTGGAGGGAACGTGGATAACGAAAAGAAAGTCGAAAAGCTTGTATTGGAAGATGGACGTGTTGCTGAGCGTCACGTCTACACTGACGTTGAAGGCAATGAAGTTGTTGAAATGTACGCTGAGCCTCAGAAGAGTTTGAGTCTCAATCGCCGTATCGTCAACAAAGTCAAGCCAGTTCTTGTTGAGCAGGTAATTGAAACCATCAAGGATGGTGAAGTTGTTGATCGTGAGGTTCATTCAACTGAAGCTCCAGTCAAGATGCAACTTCGGGAACATATCAAGCGATATGATCGACCTGTTGCTAGTGAAACCGTCACTCAAGAACAGATTGCAAATATTGTAGCTCAGACGGTCAGTCAGACTCTCGAAGCTCAAGCTGCCGTCAAACAAGAGCCAGAGATTTACACTGAAGCTCCGATGCCGCCGGTCATCAAGATTCAAAGTGTTCAGCCGAAACAAGCGGTCTTTTCCGCTCAAAGCGTGGTGGCTGAACGTGTTGAAGAAAAGAAGAGCAGCGATCTGTGGACGGTTCTTGCTATCGGTTTCAGTGTCATTCTTCAAATTGCCGCTGTTGTTTGGTACTTAGTGTAATGCTCCCCAAGTATGAATTAGTGAATTTTCCTTTTGGGAAAACTGAGGTGGTTCATGCTGAAAAGACAATCGAATTAAAGGCACTTTCCGTTAAAAAGAAATCACGGAAAGTGCCTTTAATTGATGATCCTCTTTGGCGATTGTTCGAAGATTCTAAGGGCCTTTAGAGTCCCCACCGCTGCTTCAGATCCTCCAAGAACAGCCGAGCTTTCTCAATCGCTGTTGCTCTCTTTTCTTCCGCAATTTCTGCCCCCAACTCTTTAGCCTTCTTCGTAGCCTGCTTGTAGAGAGGCTCAACAATATTATCCTCCCATTCAGGCTGAGGATTGTAGGCATATAGATCACCAAGCTTTTCTTCGTAAACAACATAACCTTGATACTGTGCTCTAATCTCGTTGACTACAATATTGAGTCTCACCTCAAAATGCATCCCTCGACTTAAGCCATCAAAGATATAACCTTCCATACATTGATATGCATCATTGTACGTAGGAAGTTTGTCTTCCTCTTCAAACATATCATATGGATCAGTCAGAAAAGTCTGATCCATCAGTCCCGATCCTTGACGAATGATCGGGGTTCCTAAATACTTGGCAATGATGCCGAGTTTACCGCCTGAACCCATCATATTCTTGTTGGTAGCAAGAAGTTGTCTGCGTTCACGAATAATCCGTGCCTTTTGGGCGAGTGTCATCTTATTGGGCATGATGACATATATAGAACAGGAGGCGGTATGCTCAAATCATTAAGAAAGGTTTTTGACTACTTCTTCGGAGAAAAGTACGGATATTCCAATAAGGAGCGGGCCATGACTGCAACTACAATCAACAATGCACCGATTCGTTACTCTATCATTCACCCTTCACATCCTTTAAAGATGAGTGTTTCTCCCCCTGTCAACAAGACCGATCTCAAATTCACGGTAGATCGTTATTCTGGAGGCGGATTCGCCGAGAACACACCAGAAGCTAAGGCTGCAAATGCTTACGTTACACTGACGAACATTCTCAATTCCATGAATGAACTCGGCATCCTTCCAAAAAGATGGTCGAACAACAAGACGCTTTCTGTCTTCCCATTTGCTGGTCAGGATATGAACGCCTATTACAACCGTGAATGTCTAGCTTTCTTCTACGACAAAGATCAAGATAACGACTCTTGGTATTTCACTGCTGACGCCTCTGATATCGTCAGTCATGAACTCGGACATGCTCTCCTTGACGCTTATCGTCCGGATCTATGGGATGCGGCCTCAATTGAGATTTGGGCGTTCCATGAAGCATTTGGTGATATGGTGGCATTGTTGTCTCTTCTTCAACATCCAGCCGCATTGGGTTACTTACTCAAAGAAACCAATGGCAATTTGATGAAAACAAATATTGCATCCAACATTGCCGAAGGGTTCAGTCGCATTGTTGCCCAAGAGAAAAAAGATCAACCTGAAGCGTATCTTCGTAGCGGCATCAATGAATTCACTTATACCGACCCTCAGTTCTTGCCAAAGAAAACGGATAATGCTTCTCTTGCCCGAGAGCCTCACAGTTTTTCCAGAGTGTTCTTCGGGGCATTCTATGATATCTTTGTAACCATCTATGAGCATGAGATTGGAACTGGTAAGGTTCCTCCACATGCGTTGACGGTGGCACGTAACACGTTGGCTAGATATCTCGCCAAAGCCGTTCAGAATGCTCCAGCTTCGGCGAAGTTCTTCGAGAGCGTGGCGAAGACGATGTTGTGGGCCGACTGGACTTCTGGTCGTGTGTATCACGACAAGATGTACGAAGTCTTTTCGAATCGAAAGATCATCGTGCCGGAAGTGAATGCTCAATCGATGAGCAAAAGTACAAATTTGGAAACAGGCATCGTCAAAGTTTGCACCTCAAAACGAACTAAACTCAGCCGCTTCAAACAAAAAGGCGTTAACCTCTTCTCGACCTTATCGAATGATATCGAAAGATCGGATATGTGGATGCCTCGTCAAGAAGCTCATCTTTATGACTCAAAAGGCTACTTGCTCTCAACCCATTCAGTAAGTCAGGAAGAAACTGAAGAGGCCGCTGAGGAGCTTGCGAATTACCTGAAACTTACACAAGGTTGCACTAGCGATCCGCATACACCATTCGAGATTTCGAACGGACAGCTAAAGAGAACCATGATTTGTTGTGGTTGCGGTGGTGGCGGACATCGTACCCCGTTGAAAAGCTCGCCCGAGTTTGAAAAGCAGTACAAACCAGAAAACAATGCAGGGTGTTGCGGCGGTTGTCGTCCACCGGCACAAGCAACTCCAGAGAAACGTAAGGTTCTTAGGGGTTGCTTTGTCCGTTACAAAATTACACAACGCTAGTAGCTTTTTTCTAAGAAGTAACTAAAATCGCAAAATCGGCTCCCGAAATGGGAGGGTGTTATCTAATATACCTTGCCTTGTGAAGGAGGTTGTTATGAGTAAGTTTGCAGCAGAATTGTTCCAGCCGGATTGGCTGGTGGAAGCAGAGTTTGTAAGGAGCAAATCCATGATGATGTCTGACGAATATGAAGACGAAACAGTCCTGTTCGAAGAGCCGGTCGAAGACGACGACGAATTCGAGTGGGATGAAGAGTTCGATGACGAAGATGAAGAATTTGACGAAGACGAACTCGACGATGAAGAGTGGGAAGATGAAGATGACGAATTCGATGATGAAGAATTCGACGACGATGATGAGTTTGATTGGGAAGAAGATGACTTCGACGATGAAGAGGAGTGATCCATGAACTTGGCAATCGACTACATGATTCGTACTGGCATCTTTAAGAAGATGTTTCGAACGCCATCCACAATGACTCTTACCAGTTGTTACGATGATCTAATGTGGGTGGTCTTCGAACGTGAAGATAATGATGTCGTGTTGGCGAAGTTCTGGAAGATCGAGCGAAAAAACACGGATCTTCCAGAACCAGTTACAGAACTTGTACCGAAAGCAGAATTGTTCTCCCATGAAAGATGGAGACATTTCAAGCCTATTCCTTATTTCTCAGAGTCCACGAAATCGGAATTGAATGCTTACAACAAACCAATGCCGAAGGACATCTACGAGGACTATTGGAATGGGATGCTGAATTGTAAAAAGCACCTCATCCTCAAGAAAGCACTCTTGTGGAATCGTTTCATGCAACAAAAGTGTGTCTCGACGCCATATCGAGAGCAATTGGAGTATGAGGGTGATTTCAACATGCTCTACGAACTCTTTCCAAGAGAGACTGAGTATGTTGAATGCTACTACGACGAAGAGTTTCAAGAGTGGGTAGATAAATGGCAGACCCCGATGATCATCGATGAAAATAGTGATCTTGGCGGAGTTGCCAATGAGTTAATCTTTATGAAGTAAGGTCAATATGAAAGATTGGTATGGAATCATGAAGGTGTTGGATATCCAACACCTCGACAAGAACAAGAATGTTCTGTGGCAGCAACAGAATATCAACAACCTTCTACACCTTCGTGGAGAAGAGTTTATTCTGAGAGCCGTCTTTGCAGGCGGACGTGTCAGCGATGTGATCCCCGAAAACTACTACCTTGGATTAGACAATCGACCCACCGTGGCGGTGAGTAACGAAATGTCCGATCTCGTAGGTGAACCAACATTCGGTGGTTATACTCGCCAACCCGTTTCCTCATCGGGTGACTTTACAGTTGTCTTTGAGAACAATCACTATATTGCCATCTCCGTCATCGTCGCTTTCCAAGCAACGAGTGGCTCGTGGGGACCAGTGCAAAATTTGTTCGTGGCAAATGCAGCGGGCACAGATGGAACGCTCATTTCTACAGCAAGACTAGAAGTCCCCGTTGTAGTCAACACCGGGGAATCTGTAACAATGCGTATCGGCATGACTTTGAAAGATTGCCCAGCAACTTAAGACTTCTTTCCTTCTCGTAACTTGATTTTCAAATTCAGATAAACAGAGCCATCTGGATCGATTTGGATCATGCTCATCAGAAGAGAAATCATTTCCTTAGTTTGTTTCACGTCGATAGACTTGATGAAATCTACCACCTTGTCAACAACTTCACGATCAAGGAATTGGAAAACATCCATTACACCTTGAGCTTGAAGTTCAATGTCATTTTCTTGATCGTCGGATTGATTCATAGAGTCCTTTACCATTTCCGCCCAATGGCGGTCTTCAGTCCTGATCTCCGGAATCCAATTCGGAGGCGTCTGACTCATCTGGATCAACGGAGGTAGTGGGTTCAGGTCGTCGTACATATTGCATACTTCCTTCGAGATACTTCATGTCAAAGAAATTGACATAGTGAACGATTCGCATGTAATCGCCGCTACTCTTGACACGGTTGGCTTCTCGATACATAAGGGATTCTGAGCCACCATCCTGAATGTCCAGCAAACTTGCTGCTGACATCTCTCTCGGCATGGCCGTATAGTAAGCTTCTCGCTGTTCTTGGCTCATTGCACGCCATTCATCGTTGGAAACAGTTCTCTGTTTTCGAGGAATGCGATAGGGCAAATTTATTAGATAGCCATCTTTCAGGATTTTGATGGGTATTTCCTTCTTCGGGTTGGAAATGTAATATTTGCAGTAAACTTCTCGACCCGGCTCCGAAGTCTTAGATCCAATAGCCCAAACTGGAACAGAAACTCCCATTGTTTCAACATCCACTGAGTTGTTTAGCTCATAACGTTGGTCATGAGTAAGGTAAATGTTATGGTGGATGAAAAGTGTCAGCATAAATTTCTCCCGGTGTTTCTTTCTTATATACGAGTAACCGAGAGGATAAGAAGTGAACAAGAAAAAAATCATTGCTGTAGTTTTGTTGACCCTGTCAGTCTTTACCGTCTGTCTCAATTTGAGTAAAAAGTCAGGTAGCGGCCTGAACGGTATGACATCTAAGATTATCGATAGGATGCCTCTCGTTCAAGACGACCCTTTCGCCGCCTTCGCTTCTCAAATGGAGCCAAAGGCCGAGCGTGGCCCTGAAGTCCAAACATGGATCGAGGCGGGGGTTCGAATCCACGTTACAGGTGCTCTCGGTTCTGGAACCATCGTCTATTACGACGAAAATGAAAAAACGGCCTATGTCCAATCCTGCGGACACCTGTGGGATGGCAATATGACCGCCGAAGAAGGTAAGCGTAAGAATCTGACGTGTAAAGTCATGCTCTTCTATAAGAATGGTCAAAGACTATCAACGCCAGCGGAATATCCAGCTAATGTACTGTTTTACAGTAATAATAAGAACTCAAACGGTCATCTTTGCCAAGACGTAAGTTTATTGACTTTCAAACCAGATTTCATCCCTCCGTTCTTTCCAGTTGCTCCCGATGATACTGTTGTTCACCAAGATCAAAGATTGCATTCTATTGGATGTGACCACGGAACCGAAGTAGCCCATTATAGCGTCCGAGCCTTGGGGGAACGTGGAGATCAACAAGGGCAATGGCCGGATCTAGTTACTACTGAGAATTCGCCAAGACCCGGTCGCTCAGGTGGCGGGTTGATCTCTGATGAACGCACCTATGTCGGGATCTGTTGGGGGACTTCAAGCTACGACGGTGGTGGTAACGGTTACTTTACCCCTCTCAAAACCGTTCGATATTTCAATGAGAAAAACGGTTATGGTTGGATCAATAATGTAGGATCTGGTTCGCTTGCTCAAAAACTCCCAATTGTGGATCGCAACAACAAGCAACAGAAATATCCGCCCAACTACATTCCATTGCCCCATAATAGATAATGGTTTCATTTGTCATCTACTACCATTCGACAAGAGTCTCTAATCTTCTACAGACCATTCGTTTCCTTGAGAAACGAGAACCTGATCTCAAGGACTCGGAACTTGTCTTAGTGTGTCAAGATAAACAGATTGATATCTCAAGCCACTTTGCTTCAACCATCAATATTGGTTTGGAGATCGGCACATACAAGAAGCCGGTCATGTGCAATGCGGGCGTCAGGGCGGCCAAGCATGATCTGATCGTGTTAATGGATAGTGATCGCATCCTACCTTACGGTTTCTTTACAAAGCACACAAAGAACTTTCCGCAGAAGTCCATGCTAACATCTGTTAGACTTTACAAGCTACAACAAGATTACACAGACGAACAAATCGAAAGCGGAGAGATTCAGAAGGTAGAAGATTTCAAATCTTCTACCAATGAGATTCGTAAGAAGAACATGTTCTCTGGCAATACCATCTTTTGGAAAGATGACTTTCTTGAATGCGGCGGGATGGATGAGTCATTTGTTGGATATGGGTATGCTGACAATGACATTACACACAACATGCTTCACTCTGGTATTGAGCCAACCTATCTGTTTGATGAAGAATTACACCTTAATCATCCATGCTCGATCTTTGTCGAATACGAAGAGATAACTCAATTTAAGATCATTTCAGCTATCAATGGCGTGCGTTATATGAAGAAATGGAAGATCCCATTGAGCAAATCCTTCTATGAATTGCACAAGGAGATTATGGAAGGGGATTTTGATCCAAACAAAAAGGCCGAGTTTCGAAAACTAGCGGCCTCATTGTTGTGTATTTAGCCTTGAAACATGGATAGCTTAGAAAAATCTCCGTCCCAAGAAGTCTTGAACTGGCTGGACTTAAAGAACGGACAGATCGTAGCGAAATTACAACGCTGGCACTGATCATTCACAACACCACGGACATTGTCCACGTCATGTTCTTTGATCTGATTGTAAATATCCAATAACGTTTGTTCGGCGTCAAGAATCGACTTCATCGAGTAGGAAGCTGCAATAAGCTCTTCGTCTTCTAGATAGTACAAAGCACACTTGATATTCTCTGGTGCAATGCCAAATTCCTTGTTCACGACACGAGCGTAAGTACGCAACTGGATGTCGTATGGCACCGTTTCCTTGTTGACTCGCCACTTGCCCTTCTTAGTTGTCTTGTAATCCAGCACAAACGCCTTGTCGCCTCGAATCACCAAACGGTCGATGAAACCTTTTACAAGTTTTGAATTCGGAGGATCAAGATCATAGTAGAAAGGATGCTCAACGATTCCATCGCAACCAACCTTGGCAGTCAACCGTTGAATAGAGCGAAGGTGGATAGGGAATCGTTTGGCGTAATCTGGCGGAAGAGGCGGGGCGATCTTACCCGGCTCGATTTCCACTTTACCTTTCATCACCTCAGTAGAGATTTGCCCGAGGGATCGTTTGCCCCGCTCAGTTACATACATTTCGGCGATCTTGTGTACAATCTTACCATACACAAAGTAAAACGGCTCCGGAACAGGAGAGGGTGTTTTCAGGTGATAGTGAAACTTGTACTTCTGAGGGCAGTCTTTGTAGGTCTTACTTCTTGAGACACTGATATGTTCGATATTCATATTGCACAATCCTCTAGGATGGAAGATAGACGATCTTAAAGAATTTTGCAATCCTCTTCGCCCGATAAGTCAAAATCCTCTTGCACTTCTGCATTATCCCAAGGTTTTGTGTCGTCCATTTTTTCGTAAGTCTTCTGGAGTTTAGCGATGAAATCCCCAACCTCTTCCTTCGAAAAGAAGAAAGTGTAAGTATCACCGCATCGCATGAATTGTGGCGTGAAACTCACATAGGTGTCACCGATAACCAAAGAATCGCTCGATGTTTCAAACATCGTTTCTGTAATAGAACCTTTTTCCTTCGTCCAAACTCCGTCATCGTCTTCCGTAAGTAATTGATACATAATTGACCTCCTTATGTTGACATGATCGGGGATTCGACGATAATCCTTTAGCACGGAGACACAAATATGGTTGATTACGAATCATTCCTCGAATGGGCCAAAGGCTACTTCGGAGAAGAGAACATTACATTCACTAAGGGCGGCAATGAGATTTGCGTTCCAAGCCCTTTCATTGAAGATTTCAAACGACACTTATGGATGAATCCTTCGGGCGGAAAGTCCAAGCATCCAGAGAATGGCTCTTATCGCTGTTGGAAATCTGACAAGCGAGGAAGCCTCGTTTCGCTCGTAGCGTACCTTGAGCATCTTGATTGGGATGAAGCTCAGGCGATGATCTGTGACCAATCATCTTTAAGAGGGTTAGAGAAAAGAGTCCACGAGCTTTTCGGACACAAAGTTGAAACACCTCAAACACAACAATCGAACGTCGGTCTTATTCAATTACCACCGTTCACATACTTGATCTCATCGCTGAGAGAAGGCGAGCGGTACGAGATATTGGCGAAGGATTACCTTGCCAATAGAAAGATTCCCTTCGAAGGATTGTATGTCTGTACATCGGGGAAGTACGAAGATCGTATCATTATTCCATACTATGACCGTAGTGGTAATCTAATTTGGTGGAATGCACGGTCAATGTACAAGGACGAATACCTTGAGAAATACGGTATTCAAAAATACAACAAACCAGACGTGCCAGAAGACAGTGGACTCAGTCAGAACAATGTTCTGTATGTGAAACGATGGCCTCGACCCAAGCAGCGAATTCTCGTGATGGAAGGGGAATTCGATGCAATGACAGTTCTTATGTGTGGACATTTTTCCGCAGCGTGCGGGGGAAAGAGTTTGTCTGACAGTCAGATCGATATGATTCGAGATTACATCCCGGTTCTGTCATTCGATACAGACACGTCAGGAAAGCGTGCTCTGATTGAAATCGGCCAACAGCTTTTAGGCCAAGGATTTCCTGAAGTCTACTACGTTAGAGCACCAAAGCAGTACAAAGATTGGAACAAGTTTCTTCAAGTTCACAATGAAGAAACTGTTCGCAATTATATCGAAAAGTACACCAAGCGGTTTACCACTTGGTCAATTCAGCAGCTACAGATGCAGGATCTTTAGGAACCAGCAGAGCAAGAGCAACCTTCACACTCACAGTTTTTGCAAGAGCAACCTCCGCAATCACCGTCTTTACAAGCTTCGCAATTACAAGTGCATTGATCGTTGTTCATAGAACCCCCTTTCCAATATGTATGGATCAAATTAGAAAATGAATGCCAAAACACTCCAAATGATGAGAGAAGCCTTCTTGGGAAGAGTCTGCTCAATCTTTACCAAGCCAATGAATCGATCTTTTGATGAGGTGCGATGGCGGGAGCATTTTGTCGTTCGAGTGCAAGACATTAACTCTGACGGAATTTGGGGAACGCATCCTTACAACAACACGGTCAACTTCTTCCGATTAGATCACATTGTCTTTCTTCAAGAAGAGATCGAACTCGATCCAACCAATCCAGTCCATCGCCAGATGATGGAAGAATACGAAAAGAAGAGTGGCAAGAAGATCGTCAGCGACGTGAGTCCACACCTAGCACCGGTTGTTGAAACACCAAAACCTGTTCAAGACTTACTTCCGATCCTTGATGAAAAGGAAGAGCCGCAGGTCATTGATGAACAACCTACGGCTCCTGATGTCAATGCAACTTTTGTGAATATCGATATCTTGGAATCATTAGCTAATGAGACCAAGCGTATTCATGATATGGTGCAGTCTAGCCCAAAATCACCTTTTTCAAGGTGATACCATCTTTCGCAAGGTGTTCGATGACGTAATCTGCCACATCTTCTGGCTCGCCATCGACACCTTCAAGAATCTGGTCAAGGTTCTCTCGGCTAATCGTTGGTTGAAAATCAGAAAGAATGTGTTGAACTGAGTCTGACAATCCCTTACGAACAACTCTTCCACCCGATCGCATAGGACGATCCTCTTCTTCTTCATCTTCATATTTGGCGAAAATCTGTTGTAGTTTTCTGACCCATAGAGGATCATCAGCCTTCTTCATGAGAATATCAAGATTGTTTGGATCATCTTTAACGTATTTGTCAAACAACTCATTGGCTGCATCTTTCATCTTTGCATTCAGTCTAGTATCTAAAACATCAGCAACTCTATCGTGCCAACTGTCTCTTGCAAGACTCAAAGCATCTTGTGGTTCCTCGGTTGGGTTATCCGGGAGAGGTGTTCCCGCATAAGGATCGTCATCATCGTTCTTAGTAGATGGCGGTTCATCATCAGTTCTTCCGCCAGAATGTGTGACGATGTCGGCATTATCTGATGGAAGAGGCTCGTCTTCTTGACTTGCTGCCGGTGCTTCAGTCGGGGCGGCAGGAGCCATACCTTGAGCAATCTTCTTGGCATAATCCTGAATTGATTCGCCACCCGGTGGGTTAGACTTCAATTGAGCATCCATCGCAGCCATGATTTGATCATCGTTAACATTGGCACCGCTTGCCTTAGCCAACTTCTGAAGCAACTCAAACAAAGTTGCGTATTGAATATCATTCAAACCACCCGGAATCTCATGCTTCATATCAGCCGATGGTTCCTGACCTGTTGGTGTGGCTTCCGGAGTAGATGAAGTAACCGATTGGGCCGCAGGCTCTTGAGCCGGATCAGTAGATGAGGCGTCTGTCGCTGCTGCCGCCGCCGCTGCTGCCCTACGACCACCGGGTACGACCTCCCCATCAGGCATTGGGATTGTAGCGGCAGCTTGCTTATCACTCACTGCCGAGACCGGATCAGCTTGATTGCCCATATGGACAACAGCGGCATCATGACTCGGATCAGAATTAGTCAATAGACCAAGTCTCCCTAGTGCCTTACGCAAATAGGTCTGAACAAAGTACCAGTCTCCACCCTTACCATGTGGGTCGGGAATCTTATTCTGTGGCATACCAAGAACTGTCGCCCAATGCTTAAGATGTTCCTTACCCGGAACACTGTGGGTCAATGCATCAATAGCACCAGAGGAAATACCCGCTTCAATCATCTTACGACGTTTACTACCCATACGACCAGATTTGCCCAAGAATTGTTCTTTAGACATTGTTTCATAAGCAGGAACGCCCGTCGCAAGCGTGTTTGAAGCATCTGCGGATGCCGTGTGAGCCGCAGGACGTTGTCCCGCTCGGTCAGCAATCTCTTGATCCATGCCCATTGTCGCCGAAGGAGGATGTGCCAAGGCATCTGCTCCAGAAGCAGGAGGTGCAGCCGCAGGGTCAGTGGGCGGCTTCTGGAAGATTGCTCCACTCGAAGCAACCTGTGCTCCAGACGAAGTCATTTGTGATGCGGCAGTTGGCGATGCTGGAGCAGGAGATCCCGGAGTTGGTGCAGGAACGCCGCCAGCAGACTTAGCCATGACATCAATTTGTTTATCAAACATATTAGCAACAAGGGATGCGAATTGATCAATTGAAGCATCAATCTTTGGAAATTGAGCAGCATATTGATTTTCAACAAACTGCTGCAATGCAACTGCTTCAGTCTTGTAGTTGTCGATTTCCTGTGCCCAAGGGTGATCTTTATCGCCAAGCATTTTACGGAATGTACTGAAACGTTGGCGACCTTTCCACCAACGGCCCCATGCAGATGGGCTGAACAAATCTTTCAACCAGCCGCCAATACCACGACGTTGCGGAGTTGGTGAACCCGAAGCGGGAGCAGTCGCAGGAGAACTTGCTCCTCCAACCGTAGGTGCAACATGACTGTGACCGCTTGATGGAGTTGGCGTGGTGGCAGGACCGGAAGTTGTAGAAGGGGAAGACGAACCAGCGACACCCGGAGCAGTTGTCGGGGGAGGTGCAAGACGACTCAAACCAAGAAGTCTACGAATTTGAACTTTCAATTGACCAGCAAGCTTGGTTGCATAATTACGAAAATGCGTTTTCATGCGGTCTGGAGTGATCGTTTTTGGTGCCGCAGCGGCGGCACCAACCTGATTTTCGATGAACTGGATCAAATCCGTCTTGAAGATGTGAAGTTGTTCAGAGATCAGAATGTTACAAAAGAATTGGTCTTCCTGAGACTCAAGCTCAAGAACCAAAGAACTGACTTCGTTAAAGAATTCATCACCGATACTCTCGCTGAGAACTCTTGGAAGTTTTGTCGCTTCCAAGAGTTCCAGTCTGAGAATTTCACACTGAAGATGCAATGCTTCTCGGAGCGAAGCATTGTCCAGAGAGTCTTGAAGTTTACTCTTTCGATAATCATTAAAGCTTAGCATATCTTCTCCTATTCTGAGAATATATAGCCGCCTGAATGAGTATTATCGACCGGGCATGTATTCACCGATCTTCTTCAAGCCCATCAAGCTGGAGTCATAGGTCTGGTACTGACTGGTGAGGTATTCGTAAGACAATCGGCGGAACTGATCATCTTTACCCTTTGGATGCGAGAAGTACACATGCTTGCCCTTCTTGCCCACCACCTTAAGACCCATAGAGTTTGGCTTATATTCGTGCATCAATAGATAAGCCGCTACCCCCAAATCAGAAACACACTTGTGCGTGTTTTCATCCATATCTTCCGGTACGTACTCATTGATCTTCTTAAGGAACATCAAGCACGAATCGAAAGTATAGAAATCGTTGGGTGGTTGGTAATCAAGCACAAGTCGATCAAAATTGTCAGCCTCTTCTGGTGTGAGACATTCAAAGTAAATCGATTTAGCCTTCTTGCCAATTACATCGTAGCCGTGCATCAACAAGTAAGCGGCCACACCTAGGTCATTAACAAACTTATGTAATCTTTCAGTCATTTCATACCTCTTAAAACACTTTTTGTAGTTTCTTCCTCACCAAGCGTGAGGTCACATCCAAAGCCTTGTCCAAGCCTTCAAGCTCCAACAGACCTAAGAATAGATATTCAATACCCTTCGAAGAAATTTTCGTGGGTACGCCATTTACAAACAATGACTCTTCCGTAAGCCCCAAGGACATACCCTCTGGAAGATCCTCATTTACAATAGCCTTCATGAGCATGCACCGATAATCACCATTGCAATCCTCCGGATCACACTCTTCGGCATCAACTGGAACAACGCCAGCTAATTTCAACATATCGATAGGAAGTTTCACTTCCTCTTCGATCAATCGTTTCTCATCTTGCCGCTGATACATCTTCTTCAAGAAATCAGCGGTTTCTTTATATACTGGTCTCTCTTGATCCTGAGACAAATCATCGTAAATATCAACAAGTTTCTCAGCACTAATCTCGAATTCATCCGGGAATAGCGGATGTTTCGGTTGTTCTTCAGGGTTAAATTTTGCCTGTTCTTTGGCAAAGATACTCTTGAACTCTTTATAGCTCAATGGCTTAAAGTCATGGACAAGTTCAGAAGGACGAGGGCATGTGTTCGTAACTTCAGGTCGGTTGATTTCTTTGAGAGGTTCTTCAAATGTTCCATACTTCGCAGCCAAGTCTTCGGCCTTAGTTTCAGCAAGTTTCTTCTGCATTTCTTTGTTGCGAATCTCTGGCTGAG
>Ga0172380_10000987_pt1 | contig 50945 bp, 67 predicted proteins | sample Leawe162metaG_FD_119747 | JGI IMG/M metagenome (GOLD analysis project Ga0172380, IMG submission 119747) | Leachate microbial communities from a municipal landfill in Southern Ontario, Canada - Leachate well 162 metaG | ecosystem: Engineered > Solid waste > Landfill > Unclassified | place... | reverse complement strand
TTATTAAAACTCCTGGAATTGGTTGTGTAATTATAGATTCTGTTGCCATGATAACTCCTCAGGCTGAGTTGGATGTTGACTTATCTAAAGACAAGATTCAACCAGGAGGACAAGCAAGAGCAGTTAATCTTCTTATGAGGATTATTTCTTCTTCTTTGAATTCGTGGCCGATTGATGACGTTGAGACACTTCAGCAACAGCCTGCTGTTATTCTTCTGAACCAGGTAAGACAAACTATTGGGATTGCTTATGGAGACCCTAATTATTCTCCGGGCGGAAAGGGGAAAGATTTCCAAGCATCCATTCAGATTCAGACAGCAGTTGGGCCTAAAATTAAAATGAAGATTGGTAGTGAGGAGAGTGTGGTTGGTTTAACGCTTAAGGCCAAATGTACAAAGAATAAAACGTGGCCTCCGTACAAAGTAGCAGAGTATGTTTTATATACCATGAATGTGGAAGCAGAAGACGGTCGTCACGAAGTAAGTAAGATTGATGAAGTAGATGAAGCAATGCGGTGGGGGGCTTATTATGGTTTAGTGGAAAAAAGAGGTCCCATGTACAAATTTGGAGAAGTTGACGCTAAAGGGCAAAATGAGTTTAGGCGCATAATTAGAGAGAACACTGAATTGTTTGAGGAACTTAGGACAGGAATTTACGCGGAGGCACTAGAACGCCGTGGCTAAAAAACCTGAATTTAAGATGGCGCTAGTTAAATATGCAGGAGCAAATCCAGGGGACACCAGATTGGGAGTAATCAGGACCTTAAGTAAGAAGTATCCTGGTACAGATGTGTTTGAACAGTTTGAAGAAGCAAAGCTGGATGGATGGATAAAAGTAGTAGTGGAGAATAGCATAGAAAGGGTTTATTTGGACGATGAGGGGGAAAGGATATTTAGTGGTAGGAAGAAGAAGTTGTATTATGGTCCTAAAATTGGAGGAATGCGGTTATGACGATTGATAGGGAATACGATATAGAAGATTTAAAGAAATTAAATATTCTTTTTGGCGGAAAGAATACACAACATTGTACTGTGAGTTTTGTCGAGATTAGAGAGGGTTTAGAAGAAGTATTAATGACGGAGATTTTGGATAGATACTTTTTTACTGTATCAGTTGGAGAGGTTGATGATGCTTATGATGATTACAAAGAGGTTTATGATAATATTTGTTTAGTTGATCCTGCTAATTTTGGGTGGATGTTTGATGTTCAAAGGCTACACTGTTTTGCTTTTCTTGTTGGGGATAGAGGGCCTACAAAAGAAGAAGAGGAAACAATTAATGAGTATCTGTTTGGAGGATAAGATGAAAGCGGTTATTCTTTGTGGTGGTTTAGGATCAAGACTAGAAGGCTTAACAGAGAATAAACAAAAGTGTTGTATTCAATTAAGTAAAGAACATACTGCTCTTTCTTTGAATATCAAAGGTTGCCTTGATTTTGGAATTAAAGACTTTACATTTCTTGTTCATCATCGGGCGGAGGATGTTTTTCAAGAAGTAGATAGAGTTTTATGTAAGGAAGATGTTAGGATTCTATACGTTGACACTTATCTTGGATTAAAAGAAACTTTAAAAGTACTTCCTTTCTGGTATTACTATGTTATTAATGGTGATACAATTCGTTACAATTTGGTGGAAGAGTTAAAGAAGATTAAGGATTATCCTGTTTATGATGTTGTTTTATGTTCTTTGAAGATGTTTAAGTATGGAGACAGTTTTAACAATATTTCTTTTGGTGATAAGCACTTTGAGGCATTTAAAGGAAAAATTAAACACACTAAGATGTCTTCATCATTTGGGCACAGGTGGACTCCTTCGGGAGTTTATTACATAAATCGTTCTTATGAACCTAAGTCTTTTCAAAGTGATGCTGCAGGGGCAGAGAGTCTTTTAAGTAGTAATTGTGCATTTGTACCTGGAAGTGAGTCTTGGATAGACATGGGGACACCAGAAGGGTTGGAGAAAGCAATCAAGATGGTGAGTGGTTTTTATGAGTGACAATATAGACAGGGCTGCATACCAAAGAAGACTTGTAGAAATTGTGATGGATTTATACTATAAGGACTATGATTCTTACCACGATCTTCCTTATGATTATGGGATTATAGATGAACTTAAAAAAGATAAATATATTGTGGATGTTAATTATCATGGGTATTTTATTGGTTATTGTTTAACGGATGCTGGTAGGGTTTTTTGTGATCAGAATTTCTTTGAAATTAGAAGACTACGTTTGGGTAGTGGAGAGTTGCCAACAGGAGAAATTGATGAAGAAAATGAGATGTTTTTAGATTATCTTGGAGAGGGTTTTGGTAAGTGTGTTCTTCCTGAAGAAGAGAGTTTTCCTGTGCTACAGTACGGAGGTTTTGTTAGGTTAGAAAAAGCATTTAAAGGCTACAACAGGTGGATTATGACTGACAAGGGCAAGAAGTATTATGAACTATATTTGAACAGGGATAAACATGAAATCAGTAAATGAGATGTCTTTACAGGAAATTGAAGATGTGGTGTCTAGATTACATGAGATGTTGAGATTAGAACTAAGTATAGAAGAACCAAGTAAAAATAGATTTGGTAATTGGCATGTGAAGGTAGTATTTGCAAATGAATTTGTAAACAGCGACAATTTTATAGATGTTAGGTGGGAGGGTTCCAGGTCTCCCAATTCAGGAGAAGAAGGAAAGTTAAATGCCGCAAGAAGGGCTTTAATTAACTTCTTGATGGAGTTTGGACTACTTGGTAATAATGATGAAGTTTTATTGGATGAGGAAGATGGGTATGGGCATTAAAGGAGAAAAAGCAATCTGTAAAGAGTTTGGGTTAATTAAAACTCCGGCATCAGGGGCACTTTGGAAACATAAATCAGACGCTTTAGACAATGATTGTAGATACGAAATCAAGGAAACAGACGGAACAGGTATTAGGGTTACAGAATTAATGTTATCTAAAATCAAAAAAGAGGCACACATTACCAACAAGAGTCCTCGAATGATTTTACGAATTAAAGATGAATTTTGGGTAATGTTGCCTGCTAGGGAGTATTTTGATGATTGAAGTAAATGATGTTAATTTTGGTGATTGTTTACAGTTAATGCAAGAAATACCAGATAAATCAATTGATATGATCTTGTGTGATTTGCCTTATGGGACAAGTAAATGTAAATGGGATGTAGTTATTCCTTTTGAGCCTTTGTGGAAACAGTATAAAAGGATTATTAAAGACAGAGGAGCAATTGTTTTAACTGCAACTCAACCATTTACAAGTTTATTAGTTACAAGTAACTTAGAAATGTTTAAGTATGAGTGGATTTGGAATAAGATTGTTGGAAGAGGGCACTTAGTTGCTAAGAAAAGGCCTATGTGTCAACACGAGAACGTGTTAGTTTTTTATAAAAATGCTCCAACGTACAACCCACAGATGGTTTTAATGGATAAACCTCAAAAAGGCAATAGTATGGAATCAAGTAGAACACAGATAATGGGCGGTCATACAACAAAAGAGAATGAGAAGGTAGTAAGAACCCATAAGTACCCAAAAACTATAATTGTGCAGGGGGTAGATGGTAATCAGGCTCATCCAACACAAAAGCCTGTTGCACTTTTTGAGTATTTAATTAAAACATATACAAATGAAGGAGAAATGGTTTTAGATAACTGTGCTGGAAGTTGCACTACAGGAATTGCTGCGAAGAGTTTAAATAGATATTTTATATGTATTGAAAAAGATGAAGAGTACTATAATATTGGAAAAAAGAGATTGATGGACAATGTTCGATGAATTCAAAGAAGAGTTGTTTTCTTGCGATAAGTGTGAGTTATGCAAGTACAGATCATCAGTAGTTTTGGGAGAAGGAAGTTTAGATGCAGATATTATGGTAGTTGGAGATTTTCCAGGACAAAATGAAGAGAGACAATTTAGACCTTATTGCGGATACGTTGGGTTGGTTATTAATGATTTATTGCTTTGCTCGGGAGTTAGTAGAGATCAGGCGTATGTCACATATGTCGTAAAGTGCAGACCTCCTGAGGAAAGACAACCCACAGTGGAAGAGGTTTCCATTTGTAGTGAAAACCTCTCGTTTGAAGTTGCTTGTATAAATCCAAAGGCAATTGTTACCATTGGAAACATAGGTTTAGAAAGTGTGTTGGGTGGGTATAGTACTATAGACAAGTGGGGCAACTATGTAAAAAACGAGTTGGGTTTTTATCTTGTAGAGACTAAGACAATTGATCGTTTAATGAATAAATCAGAGTTCTTTGTGGCTCAAACAGTGTTCTTTAAGTTGAAGGAATTATTGAATGTAGAGGACAACAGACTTTCTGATTTCATTGACCCGTTAGTTGTTGAGTACAGTGTTCCCTTTAAGTTTAGTTTCTTTACTGATAGCTTGGCAGTTTATAGACTAGATTTCATTTTGGCCCAAACAGTAAGAAAAGTAAGGGAATTAGGATTATCAAAAAAGGGGGAAGAGGTCCAGTATTTAAGAGATTACCTATTTAAGGCGTGTAAGAGTAAGTATTCTCTTTTGGTGGACAGGCTGGATAACGACTTAGAGATTATCTTCGCTTTTAGGAACAGCAACAATGTCAAGATAGCAAAAATACTAGATGTAAGGGGTCTAAACACTGATGAAGGTTACCAAAAATTGGAGCAAAAGTTTGTATGAGTTTATGCGAGCATGTGGATATGTTCTCTTTTCAGTTTTAATGTTCGGGGCAGTGTTGGGATTAAGCATTCTGGTCTTTAAGCAGAGCTTAGACATTGGGTTCACAACCCTATTTGGTTCTGCAATTGCTGGTGTTGGTATTTTGATGAGTTTAGCGTTTATGGCATTTGGAGCATTGGTGGGGGTAGTTGCTTTGTGGATGCTATACGGGAAAAAGGACGAGAAGAAAGAGGAGAAGAAGCATGTGGAATAAAGAGTTGAGTATTGGTTGTAATCTCGTTACTTGGTTTTTTCGAGTATTTGTGTTTTTTACTTGGGTGGTTGGTGTTGTAACTACTTCTTTTCTTTTGTATAAGTTTTACATGTATTGGTGTACACTGTCCTTTTCGAGTGTAGAAGACTGTTTGGTGGTTGGGTGGATGTCTATTATCGGTGTTGTTTTGTTCCTTTTCGGTGTATTTTGGCCTACGCTTGTTTGGGACGACCTTATTGTTCAATAGGAGAATATTGTGGGATTTCTAGAAGCACTGGCTGATTTGAATGTTGCAAAAGAAGATAAAATAGACAGATTAATTGAGGAATCAAGAAGCACTGGTTGGACTGCACCAAGAGACTATTTCTCTCCAAGTAGGATATTCTTCTGCCAGAGAGGTTGTTTTCTTGCGCGGGCGGGGGTTCCATCAAAGAATTCAGCACAAGCCATTAGGAGAATGGATGTAGGTAATCTACTTCATGAGTATATTAGAAGTTTTCTCAGGGGTTATGGGGGTTTTGGCCATGAAGAGGAAGAGTTAAAAGCACTTGGTATGTTCGGTAAGATTGATGGTATTGTAGACTCGTCTTTAGTAGAAATTAAGACGATGGGCAGTAGGTCAAGTGACAATGTAAGAGCTTATAGGAAGATGCCGGAATACTATGTAGATCAAGCTTTGTGCTATGTGGCTATGTGGAACCATCTACGAAACGAGAAGTTGGATAATGTGTGGTTTATTGTGCTTAATCGGGACACAATGGAGTGGATTTCAGTGGATGATGTAAAGGTTACAAAAGAATTAGTGGATGAGACTCTTAAGAAAGTGTTTTATTTAGACGAGTTGTGGAAAGCAGGGGAAATGCCTAAAAAGAAGAAGAGTTGTGGGGATTGCCAACATAAATCCATTTGTAGACAAACTAAGAAATTAAGTGATATACTTAAAGGAGGAGAATTACGTGGGAGCAATTGATAACTTGGTGAGACAACATAAAGCAAAGTTTGAAGAATACATGGAGTCTTATATCCATAAGGTGGACAAGTCTCTTGCAAGTTTAGACTTAAATGATGTAGTAAAGCCAGAGATTAAAGAGGGTCTTTTGGACATTCCAAAAGACATTTCAATGCTTACTGACATTGAGGTAGGTCAGAAGCATTTTGCCGCTGTTCAACAGTTTGGATACATTTCATGTTCGGCAGCACGGGCGGGGGTAGAGGTTGTAGCAGCGGAAGAGGCTAAAGACGGTGCTTTTAGTGATGCTATTCTAAAATCAGATGGTAAGAGTGCAGATGATAGAAAAGCAGAAGCAGAGAGAGACCCAATTTACAGGGCGTGGAACAATATTTGGATGGAGAAAAAGGCGCTGTGTGATAGGTTGAAGGTGCTGGCAAATTCTTGGGACAGGCGGGCAGAAAGCTATTCACGGGAAATGACGGTTCGTATGAAAATGCTTGATAAAGGAGTCTAATATGAAATTTGGGGACTATGTAGAGGTCAATTTAGAGAATGAAGAAGAATTGTTGAAGGTATCAAGTACCACACATTGTAAAAAAGTAATGCAAACCATTATGACATCCTATAAGAATAAGAACAAGCATCGAATTCGTGGTATTGGTGCTGCGGCTATTAATGCCATTGTTAAGGGGTGTGTTCTTGTAAGTGATGTTCTTAAGAGTGGGCCTGTTCCTGTAGAGATGATGTTGAGTGTAAATTGGGCTACAGTGCAAGGCAAGGACGGAACAGACGTGAGCGCAGTTGAGGTTGTACCACATTATTTCTATAAAACCGGAGAGTCTGAATGACTGCTAAGGAACACATTGAAGCAGCAAAGCAGGACGGCATTGAGCTAATCGAGGTAATTGATCCTAAAGAGAGTAAAGAGCTTGATGATGAAGTGGCTGTTGCATTTACTGTTCTTTTGGGTAAAAAGGGAGTACGGGTAGTAGGAGGAACAGTACCAGTTAAGCATGAACGTTCTCCGTCTTCAGGGGAAATTAGAGCAGCATGTCACGAAATTGTGGACGGTCTAATTTTCTCTCAGGTGATTAATTCGTTGCAAGCAGCAGCAAAAGTTGAGCAGGCAAAATCAAAACTCATTGTCCCGAGGAAATAGTGATAATCCCTACTTATTTATATAATGTATTTTGGTTTCTTGTTGGCTTTTTAGCCTGTCATGTTTATTACAGAGTTTGTTTATATTGCTTCAGATTGAAGTGGAAGAAAGAGTGGGCTGAGGCCAAGAAGCTCTTTGGGGGACTCAATGGGCCATACTGAGTGCGAGATTTGTGCATTTTCCAACTTGTGCCCCAATAAGGGTAAGAATTGTAGCATTCTTCAGGCAGACCCAGTAGTCATTGAGTCTGTAGACGATATTCGTTCTCTTCAGAAGAAGATTTTGAATGATGCAATTCTTACCCTAAGGAAGGCAGAAGCCTTGGCAAGATTGGGGATTGTGGAGTATGATGTAACAGATAAAATGAGAAAGCAGATTTTTGATATCACACAGAAGATGCTAACTTCATTGTCACCAGGAGAGGATTTTGTTCCTGAGGGTATTGAGAAGATGTTAGGAGATATAGATGAATGACAAAACATTAAAAGATGAAAAGTTATATAATAAAAGAAGTGTGTGTTTAAGTTTGAGTGAGATTGCGGATGATGATGATGAACAAAAAGCACGTATTTTTGCAGAAAAGTGTATAGTGGAGGCTCAAAGACAAAACTTTATATCATTTAGTGAATTTATTAGAGGATAGTTTTCTATATGGGAAATGATCTTTCACCGCCACCTGTAAAGGTGGTGGACAAACTTATTGATAGAATCTTAGCAGCGGCTGAGATTGTGGATACTGATATTGAGCATTTTTATCCTTATCAGCGAGATTTTGCGTCTCGAATTCTGGAGAGTATTATTGTTAATGACGGTGATGTAATCATTGGTGAATTCTCACGTCAAAGTGGTAAAAGTAGAACGCTGGCCTCGATCATGTCTGTTGTTCTCCCGATGTTGAGACCCCTCAGCCTTGACCCCCGATTAGAAAACACTACGTTGGGCCGCTTTAGAGGTGGTTTTTGGTCTGGTATTTTCGCTCCGGCGGAACACCAGGCCCAAAACGTTTATACTAAGATTCGCGATAACTGTAGTTCTCCTGAGTATAAAGAGCTGTTAAAAGACTTTGGCGTTAAGATTATTTCTGATACTCAGAAAACTATTAAACTTAACAACCTTTCTTATGTTAAGGTGCAATCAGCATCATCTTCAGCTTTGGTAGAATCGTACACATTTCATCTTATTCTCATTGATGAGGCACAGGATGTAGCGACCACTGTGGTTCAAAAATCTATTCATCCCATGTGTGCAGCTACATTGGGAACCATTGTTAAGATTGGAACACCCAAGGAAGATATTTCAGACTGTGACTTTTTTGAGTCTATTGAGGCGGCAAAAACAGATAAAAAGACAAGAAGGAACTATTTTAGATTTGATTCAGACACAGTAGAGAAGTATAATAGTAGATACAAGAAGTTTATTGATAAGGAAAAATTAAGATTAGGTATTAATTCTATTCCTTATCGCATGAGTTATAGGCTGGAATGGCCTGCTTCTTTGGGTATGTTTATGACCAAGGAACAGTTTTATGGTTTGGGGGAGTGGGAAGGTAGAGGTCTTGTTGGCAATTTTGGCTGGCAAACAGAAAAAAGATGGGGTATTCAGGTTGCAGGTATTGACTGGGCTAAGAATTTGGGGGATACTATTGTAACAATTGGGGATATTGATTTAGAATCCCAACTTTTGATTGACAATGAGTATTATTATGATGTTAACGTAATTAACTATTTGCAACTTCATGGAGAGGATTACGAACAACAATATCCTAAAGTAGTTAACTTTTTGTTGAATTATAATATTGAAAGAATGCACGTAGACGGAACCAGTGGTTCAGTGGGCGACCCCATCTATTCGAGGTTGGCCGCTGATTCTTCGTTGTCTGGTATTCCGATGGAATCAGTTAGCTTTAATACTTCCAATAAGAGCAGGCTCTATAAACAAGGACAGCAGGAAATGCAGGCTGGTAGAGTTAAGATAGCTGGCAATGCGTTTGCTCAGAGGTCCAACTTGTTTAAGGATACTGAAACTGAGTTTCTTCAGCTACAGAAGGGGTACACAGCCAACGGTTTCTTAAAGGTAAACAAACCTTTGAATCGTCGCGGGGCCAAAGATGATATTCCAGATTCTACTGTGTTGATGGTTGACGCGGCTAGAAAATGGGCAGGAACAAGAGTATCAACGTTTAAGGAAAACGTTTTCCTCTCTAAGAGGAGACCGGATGAGTATTTTGGTGTTTCAAGAGTTAATAAAAAGCTTATAGTTGGGAGGTAGTTTCATGTTATTCGGGCCGTCAGTATCTCAATATGGAACGGACACTGTAGGAAAAGCACCCTTTGAACTAACGGCCCAACAGCGGAGAATTCGTGATGCTTACAACTTGAGGTGGGCATTTTATCTTGGTAAACAGGCAAGATACATAGATGCTCCTGGTGAAGCACAAATTGTCATTAACTTTGTCCGTGCATTGGTGGACAAAAGTAATGATTTTTTGTTTGGTAGTGGGTATGACTTTGGTGGGGAGCCTAATCTATGGCCTTTCTTTGATCCACTCGTAGATGAGGTTTGGAGCGGCACAGATAAAGAAGTGTTTGGTTATGAGTTGGGTCAAATGGGGGCGGTAACAGGGGATGTATTTGTAAAAGTATGGTGGGATCAAGAATGGGAACAGGTGAAGTTTTCTGTTCTTAATTCTTCGTCTGTGGTTCCTGTTTGGGATAATGATAGGCTCAGTAAAGACAGAAGAATGGCTGAGTGTAGAGTAGTTAGAGTAGTAGAAGAAACCACTATCGAAGGCACTCAAGAACCTGATAAGGTTTATTACACCACCGTCTACACTCCAGAAATGATTATTCAGTACAGGAATAACAACATTGTTTCTTCTCAGGAAAATCCAATTGGAGAGATTCCAATTGTTCACATTCAGAATCTTCCTTTGTCGGGCAGCAATGAAGGACTTTCTGATGTAGAAGACATCATTAAGGTCCAAGAAGAAATCAATACAAAGATTTCAGCCATTAGTGGAATCATTGATTATCATGAACAGCCCACTACATTGGCTTATGGAATTACACCTCAACAGTTAGAGAAGGGTGTAGATAATGTATGGTTCCTTCCTTCTAAGACAAATGGGGCTTCAGTAGAAAACTTAGATTTAACTTCTGACTTGAGTGCAGGAAACAATTTCTTACAAACAATGCGGGAGTTTGGGTATGAATTAAGTGGAGTTCCAGAGGCCATTTTGGGCAAGCAGCAGGCAATTAGCAACACTTCAGGTGTTGCACTTCATATGCAGTACCTTCCATTGATTCAGAGAGTAGACCGCAAGAAGGCAACTTATGGGGTGGGAATTAATGAATTAACTCGATTGGGAGTTAAAGTTCTTAATGTGTTTAATCCTCAAGCTTTTGCCATTGAGATTGGTCCTTCTGTTCGTAATGCAGACAATAGAATAGAACAGGCTTTTCCTATTGGCACAAGATTAGCGGTTAAAGTAGATAATAAGGATTGGAAGGCGCTCAGGTTAAAGGTAGGATGGAAAGAAGTGCTTCCAAAAGATGCTTTGATGGAGCTTGAAAAGATTGTTCAGGTTAGAAGCATGGGATTAATCCCCAAGAGAATTGCTTTGAGCAACATTGTTAAATCAGGAGTAATTGACCTTGATTGCAGCGTTACAGAATGTCTTGAAGAAGTAGAAGCAGAGAACGAGATGGCAATGCAGCAGGAATATGCTTCTGCGGGGATGCTGGGGCAGATAGGTGCAAATCCCAATGGGAGCCATTCTCAGAATTGGACGGAACAGGGAAGTGGAGAACAATCTAACAGAAACCCTGAGAGTGACGAAGGCAAAACAGGTGAATAGTGTTAACTACTACAGTATTAAAAGAAATACAAAAAGAGAGTTACAAGTATTCCAAGGATACTAAGGAAAGGTCTGCAAAAGTATTTGAGGAAAATGTTAGTAGGTTTACTGAAAGTTTGTATCTTAAAGTAAAGAGTGTTTTGTTAAGGACATTTAAGTTAAATGGTGGTGTTCTTCATGATGGAGATTTAGAGTTTATAATAGATTCTTTTGTTAATGGTTATGACATAGAAAAGTCAGGATTTAGTGCTTTAGTGGACAAAGAGGTTTCAAAGACTTATGGGTACGGGGCAAGAACAGGACTAAATGCAGCAAAGTTTCTTCTTAAGAGCGTGGGAGTTGAAGACTATAGTGCTTTAGATTCCTTCTTAGAATCAGAGACTTATACTAGATTCATTAACCTACAAGCAGCAGAAAGATTTCCTTTTGAGAAGCCTGAGGTAATTGATAGATTTAAGGTCAAAGGAAGAGTTTATCCAGGAAGGTTTCCTGATGTCATTACTGGTGTTGAGTCTGTTGTTCGTCCTACAATAAAGGATTATCCAACTCCTCAGGACGCCAAAGAGTTGGGTATAAGGACTTATCCAGGAGGGTTAACAGGAAGTCCTACCAGAAATCAAAGAGCCATTAGAATTGAAAAACTAATCTTTGAACAGATAAAAGAAGACATTACTTCTGTGTGTAAAAGAGGAATTAGAGAGTTTCATAGTGATTATGGATATGACACAATTGTAGATGAAAAGACATTTATTGGATACCTTCCACGTACTGCAACAAGTGCATATTTTGAGGATACAAAAGCAGGACAGTGGTTTAGAAGATTTGCTGTTTCAGAGAAGAACAGGGCACAGCAGTATTCAAGTCTTTCTGTATTTGGAGTTTATGGGATTAAGTATTTTAGATGGACTTTGATGGACAACCACAGTAAGATGTTGGGTAATTGGGGAATGAAGAGAGACTGGTGTGATGACTTAGCGGAGAACTCTCTTAGACTTTCCATTGGGGAACTAAGTGCCAAGTACCTTTTGGATGACATTAGAGATGCTTATTACACAAACTCAAGTAATCCAACGAAATCTGGATTAGATGCTTATTACGTTAAGATTTTGGGAAAAGGTCCAAATGGGCATAATCCGTTCATGGGTATTTACAGTGTGGACGATGTGTTAAGCACAAGACAGGTAAGGTTAACCTGCCACTCCTGGAAAATGCAAAAAGGGACACAGGTAATTACAGGTAAGTATGTAAGGAATCTATACGCACCTCCTCATCCTTATTGTGCTTGTGCGTTAGTTCCAATTTATGACCCAAATGCTCCCTTTACTGGTGGACCCAGTAAGAAGGGAGTAGATAGGATTAAACGATTAGAGCAAAGACTTTCATCTTATGAGGAAAATTTCATTGGTTCAGAGAGTAACATGGTTGAAGGAAGAAGCCCTCAACCATTTCTTAGTAGACTTCTTACGGATGTCATGTTAATTTTAGAGGTTGGTTTTCCTGAGGCGGAGAAGGTAACTAGGACCATTTTAGAGTTTGGAAGTCCTGAAACAATTTTGAGAGTAGCGGCATAATGGATAATTTACAAGCAATAGCCACGTTTTGTTCTTTTGTTGGGGCACTGTTTATCATGAAGCGGAATAAGTGGGGGTTCATGGCTTATAATGCTTCAGTGGTTTTTTGGACATGGTGGGCGGCAACAAGAAGCCCGATGGCAATTGGGTTAATTTTGACTCAATGTATGTTTTTCTCCTTGAATATTATTAGCTATTTGGAGTGGAGAAAGTGTGATTGACCGATTTTGGTTATTTAGAAAATTCATATTTCCTGTAATTGTAGTAGTAGTAGCTTTAGTTCTAACTTTATCTGTTTATTATTGTTCATTTGTGCCAAATAGATTAATGGGAACAATGTTAACAAGCGTGGTGTCATTTGTTGTGGCGTGTGTAGCAGTAAAGATTGTCAACAAAAACATAAGACCATAATGTTGACAAACTCAGGGTGTGCGTTTATACTTGTTTTATCATATGTAGGAGGTGCTACGATGGCTGCAAAATCTGTAGGTACTCGTCCCAATCAGGACGCAAAGGTTGTTGACGGTAAGCTTCTATCAACAATGGCTGGTAATGTGACTGTTGGTAAGGGCGCAGAAAAAGATAAGAATCGTGTTCCAATTCGTACCGCTGAGGCGGCACCATAACTTAGGAGGAAATAATGCCAGAACAAGCTGAAGGCCAAAATGTAGGGGAACAGACACCGAATCAAAATCAGGGAATTTCACCAGAGCTAAGAAAGTTCATGGAAGACAACAAAGAAAACGCTTCACAGCTAATGAATTTTGTTAGAACGTCATCTAATGACACAAATCAAAAGATCATTGATGAATACAAAAAACAACTAGAAGACCAACAAAAGGCCAATAAAGAACTTCAGAAGAGACTTTCAGCAGTAGAAGGTGACAAGGTACAACATGTAATTGAGCGACAGGAAGGTTTTGAAGACACAACTGTTTCTCAGAAGAATGATCTTTTGAAGTTGCGGCAAGAGTTATCGCAGATGCAGGAACAAATAGCCAAAAATGAACTAACAAATGCAAAGATTGCAATGTTGTCAAGCGTTCCAGTAGATGCGCTTCCTATGGAAATGCGTCATCTTGTTACTGGAAATAGTGTTGATGAGATTGCAAAATCCATCAATGGTCTTTGTGAGATTACACAGAAGTTGAAGGGTGTGCCTGCTCAGGAAGTTCCTGTTCAAGTGCCCCCTGTTCAAGGGTTTAATCCGGTTTTCCAACCGGCAATCGGGGCTCTAGGTAGTGCGGATGGAGTCCCCCAGGGTGCAACGCAGCAACAAGAAGTTTTCACCCCGGAGAACATTAGGAATCTAGCATCAGCGGCGCTACAGTCAGGTGATAAAGGACAACTTCAGCAGTTTATTAATACTGCCCAAGCGGCAGTGCAGGCTGAGTTAAATAAACAGTAATGCGTTGACACCCTCCTTATGGAGGGAAAAATGGCTACTCTTTATAGTACTGTAGGAGCGGATAGTGGCGATGGTGTACAGTTAAGTAACGTAATTCGTACTGTGTATAGTTCTTTGATTATGTTTGCGGCCCAGCCTGTTGAGCGGTTTGCGCAGTTTGCTGAGGTTCGTGAGGAACTTGGTATTGTACCCGGTAAGACCATTCAGTTCTTGAAGTATAGTGGTCTTTCTGATGCTGAGGACCTAGCTGAGACGACTGATATGACCGTTGAGAACCTTTCAACGTCCACCTGCAGCATCACAGTTACTGAAAAAGGCAAGGCAGTTGGCGTTAGCGAATATCTTCTACAAACCGCGTTTACTGATGTAATGGCAGATGCGTCTGCCCTCTTGGGTCATAACTTCGGTAAGAAAGAAGACACTGACCTTCGTGACACTGTTCTTGCTTGTGGCAATGTAAAGTATGCCTGGACTGCTGGCACTGATGGTGCTGCAGCCGATGGTAGAAGTTCTCTAATTGCTACTGATGTATTTGATACTCGTCTTATCAAGGATTCAGTAGAACTTCTAAATACCAACGATGCTCCTAAGGTCGGGGGCGAATTTTGGGTATGTTTCATTCATCCTCATCAGGCTCGTGGGTTGAGAGATGACAGTGCCTGGATTTCCGCTAACCAGTACGCCGGTAGCCGACCTATTTTCCTTGGTGAGTGCGGTATGTATGAAGATGTAATCTTCATTGAGACCACACAGATGCCTATTCTAACTGGTTCGGGCTCCGGTTCAGCCAACGTATACCAGGGTCTTATGTTCGGTGATATGGCCTATGGATACGCAGTCTCTCTTCCTGTAGAACTTCGTGACAACGGAGTACAGGACTTCAACCGTAAGCACGCTCTTGCGTGGTACAGTATTTACGGTTCCGCTATTCTGCAGGACGACTTCCTTGTAAGGTTGGAGACCGGATAACGAAATACAGGGGGAGGGTGCTAACCCACCCTCCCCTAATCCTATTGGTAAGGGAGATTGAAAATGGCCGCTAAGAAGACAGCTAAGAAGCGGGGCTGGGTAGCAAAGAACAGTGCTGATAAGGAACGTAGTGTTGCATACACTAGAAAGAGTTCTCCCAAAGTAAGGGCTGTTTCTGAGGGGGTAGGGGGTGCTGCTGCTGGTTATGGAATGACTATGTTTGGCAGTAAAAAGGCAAAAGTTTTGGGGACTTTAGGTGGTGCTGCTTTGGGTGCTGCTCTTGGTGGAGGGAATGCTGCTTTGGATAATAGAAATATTGCAAAACAGAGAGCAAAGCATAAGATTTCTCCAAAGTATGAGGCGGAATATACGCCTAAACCAAGAAAGAAGCGAGTAAAATCGAAGTAGGCTTCACTAGAAATGGTGGTTACGGAGATGGCGTAACCATAACTGGAATTGTTAAAGAATTAAAAAAGAAGTATTCAGTAACAGGTTTTTTGAATGGCTCCATCTACCAGATTTTCAAAAAACAAGGTGTCAAATTAGTAGAAGTTAAGTACATGCCGGTAAAAGGTAAAATTACAGAAGACATAGTTAGGGAAAAATACAATCAATGTGAACTGTGGTTTGATTTAAAACCAATACCAAAAGTGTATTGTGATGATACACTAAAAACGCAAGAGATGTTAGAATGGGAGAATAACCTAGCCCCCCTCATGTCTGGTTACATCAGAAGTTGCAGACACTTGGGGGGTTTTGGTTTAAATCAGGTAGAGTTGATAAGTAAGGTGGTGGGGGTTGAACCCACATATCCTGATTTACCTGAGTTTAAGAATCCCACTGGAGACTATTATACTTTGTGCAATGAGGCATGGGGAAATGCCCCCATTAAAACTTGGTACTCTAAAAGATGGGAAGAAGTAGTCAATTCGTTAGATAAAGAAGTTATTCAAGTTGGGGAGTACAGAGACGAATCCATAAGAGGAACCACCAATTTAACGGGCAAACTGACCTTTAAGGAAGCCTGCAACGTAGTTTCTAAATCAAGACTTCATTTGGGCATTGAAGGTTTTTGGAATCATTTCTGTGTTGGGGTTAATGTCAAGGCAATAATCTTATTTGGCCCAACCTCAATGTTTTTTAGTTATCCTCATAATGTGAATATAGAATCCAAAGATTGCAAAGAATGTTGGTGGACCTCTGGAAACTGGATGAATGAGTGTCCCAAAGGCTTTAAGATAGATGACAGACCTTGTATGAATTCAATTTCAGTAGATGAGGTTTTAGATGCCACTAAGAATGGTCATTCCTCAATTATCGGGTAAAACCACAGTAGTGGGTAGGGTACTTGGTAGGATTAAGTATTCTAAACCTGTTTCCGCTGTTCGCAGAGATGTTGGTTCATATAAATTATTCAAAAAAGGAAAAAGTCAGTTTATTGGAGAACGAACAATAGAACATCTTGTGGATTTTAGGAATCGTGCACAAAAAACACTGTCACCATTTCAACATGAGCTTTTTAGAGGAAAGGCTGCGGCAGAGTTTGACCACAATTATGCAGATTTTTCCAAAAAGATGCCAGAGGCTGCAAATCAAATTAGACGTGGAAAAAACTATATTAAAGGTGCAAAAATAGGGGTTGGAGTTGTTGGGGCAGCAGGTGTTGTTGGTTTTGGTAAGAAATACCAAGTAAATACTAAAGAGTTGATTAATAGATACGGGTCTGTAGACAGTGGTAAACGTTTAGGTGACTTCCCCGATACAGTAAGATCAAAAAGCAGAAAAAGAAGTCCTTTGAAGACTGGGTTAATGGCGGGCAGTCCTTTTTTGGCTGCAGCCATATCACAAAGGCAGATGTTTCCTCAAATGGCAGTTTTAGACACAGTTTTAGGTGTTAGTAGTGCTGTTATAATGGCGCATGGGACAGCAGAAAGAAACAAGAAAATTGATAAACTTCGTAGAAAAGAAGGAATTAAAAGCCCTTATAAGTACGAATTCGGCATGAGAGCAAATGCTGTTAAGAAGTCATGGGTTGTGAGAAAACGCAAATACGGGAAATCTGGGGTGAGAAATGCCACGTAAGAGAGAGTATTCACAAACAGATGCCTATATTAGAATGGTGCAACCACCATCTAAGGGTACTCGTTTGCTTCATGGCGCTGATAGAGAAAAAGCACTAAAAGACAATCCAGACTTGGCAAGAAGTTTGCTGGAGTCTGAATTAAGGATTGCTTCTTACCAAAAGAAGAGACAGTCTATTACACAAGCACGTCTTATTGCTGAAGAGGGTAGAAAGACCCATAAGTACTGGGGCAGAGAAGGAAATGTACCAGAAAAAGTGGTGGATTTACCATTTAAAGTGGCAGAAGGGGCGGCAGTATTTGCGGGTGGCGTTGGATTAAAAACCGCTATTGACACTTTTAAAGGTAAAAATACTCTTATTGAGCCGGAGGGCATGGAGGATTCCCCTACAGTAAAGAAAGAAAAAGCAAAATATGATGCAATGCCACCGGGCCAGAAGGTAACATATTTGCGACTTAAAGCAAAACATGCAGCAGTAAGGAATAGGGTTTCAAATAGATTAATGAAGGAAGCACTAAAGAGTGGCAGTATTAGAACACCGGAAGAGTTTGCCAGTATTAAACATGATTATCTTAAAAGTGTAAAGACCATTACTGACATGTATCTTAAACCAGAACTAAGAGTCATGGGGATTGCTGGTAAGGTTACTAAAGAACAAAGTGCTGTTGCTGAGATGTTAAAAGAAGATGTAAGGCGCTCCAAGAATTTGAAAAAAGGTGCCATTGTAGCAGGAGCAGGTTTAGGTTTAGCTGGTGCTGCTGCTGGGTACAATGCTATTAAGGGCCGTAGGAAAGACAGCGAGAGAGTTAAGAAGTCATGGCAAAAGAGGAAGATGCTTTATGGACCATCAGGAGAAAGATACTAGCGAAGAAGACGACATTGCTGAAGTAGTTTTGGCTGATGGAGTAAATGATGAATTAAGAAAGTTTGCCGAATCTTTGTTCAAGGATCGGCAAGAGACACTAGTAGAAGTAAGTGATAAGTACCTACCTTCAGAGTATGTTGTAGTAATGACAATAAGGGACTATAAACATACTGTAGGTAACAGTACTTATGAGTACAAAGCATTTGAGCCCGTTAAAGTAACAAAAGATGTAGAAGGCATTTTAGCTGATGTTGGTGTTCTTTTTACGGGGGGATTAACCTCTTCAGAGATTGCTCGGAAGAAAGCATTATTCGAGAAATCAAGAAACGTTAAATGGAAGATTAAACTTTAGGTGGTAAAGTGGAAATCACCCAAGAGGGTAAAAAGAAATCTAAAATAAGTTTAGCTGTGAGGAACGGTGCCATTACTTTGGGCACTGTTGCTGGGTCTGTTGCTGCTCATGATGTTGGGGAAAAGACTCATATGCCTCCTAAAATGAGACTCGCTACTTCCATTGTTGGTGGTTCCATTGGAGGGTCAGTAGCAAGGGGTTTAGTTGGGGATAGAAGACCTATAACTAAAACAAATTCTAAGATAGAGACAACTTCTGCACCAGAGATTAAAAAATACCAAACTCAATATAGCGCCCCAACTGATAGAAGCAGCGTGGTTAAAAAGTCATGGGAAGTTCGTCGTAGAAAATACGGTCGCCGGGGGAGCAGTAAATGAATGGGTTCTTCAAAGAAACACTAAAGCCCCAGTTCATAGTTACATTATTAGTACTTGTAGGCTCCTTAATTTTTGCATGGTCAAATGTTTGCACTCACACAAATGATACAAACATCCATCATACCTATGATCAATTAAATGATGAGTATCTACCGAGAGAGGTAACAAACACTAGACTGGACGCAATTGAAGGAAGACTTGACCGCATGGATAGAAAATTGGACATATTGATTCAGAAGGAGGGTTCAAATGGAAGGTAGTTTTGACACTGGAGTTCTGTTGGCATATTCAGCAATTTTGACTTATGTAATTGATTTTTTAAGCAAGATTCCTAAAGTAGGTACTTACATTGTAGGTTGGGTTAAGCAGTTAATCGCTGCTTTGGTTGGGGTTGGGTATTGTGTTTTGTCAAATGTTAATGTTTTTGAGAACAATGACTCATTGAGTGCTAAGGTTCTTACTGGTATTATTCTAGCTGCAGTAGCAGGATTTGGTTGGTCTAAGGTTGCTGGTATTCTTAGTTCTACTAAAACTAAACTTGAGGGGTCAACATGTTCACAGTAGATGATGTCATTGAAGTATGTAAGGAAGTTTATGAAAGCAAGAAGCGTGGGGATACCAAATCCACGATTAACGGTGTAACGTTTGATGACAATTTTTACGATTCCTCTCAAGGGGGCAGGTGCCAGGAGAATGTAAGAAAGGTTTATAAAGCTGTAGCAGGTCAAGACGAACCGGGGGCAGGAAGTTCTGCTCTAAATACTTATCACAATTTAGTAGGTAATGGATTTAACCCAATTCCCTTTAAGGATATTAGAGTAGGAGACTTTCTTTACTTTAAGGGTGGGGATTTCGGGCACACCGGAATCTACATGGGAAATGGGATGATGTGGCAGCAAACATCGTATCAGGGTTTGGGTATTTGTATTATTCCCATTAGAGATTCACAGAAAGAAAACTTCTTGGGGGCATTTCGATTTTTCAAGGAGGGGGTAACCACAAAAGTAATTGATGTGGATACAGGTAATCTAATAACACAGTTCAGCGGTAAATGGAAACTTGCAGGGGATCATCTTAGTGATCAGAATAAAATCTATTTGAAGGGGACAGTTAAATGAAGAAGATTCTATTTGTAGTTGCTCTAATGCTCATGGTTTCAAGTGCATTTGCAGTTGATTTAGAGGCTGGATTGGTGAAGCCTCTTGCTCCAGACCTTACGGTTAATCTAGGCATGTCAGTAGGTATTGGTTGGGGTGATATTCCAGAGAAGATTCCTTATCTTGGTGGGCATAAGCTGTTTACTGATTTCCTTTATGTAGACAGCAACGTAGCTTTGGGGGCATCGGTAGCCCTGAGTCCATCAAGTGAGGAAGACAATAAGTTGCGATTGGGCGCAAGTATTTGGCGTGAGAGTGGTGGAAGTGAGTCTGGTTTCAAATGGTCAGTTTATCTTAGAAACGCTGTTAGTTGGAACTGGTAGAAGGAAGGGGCATTATCATGAAACTCTTAGCAGCAATCCTGTTATTAGCCACTTCAACTTGTTTTGCGCAGATTAGTAATGGTGGTGCCCCCCTTTTTGGTTCTGTTCCTGTAGCAGTTTCTGCTGATAGGGATTACATTTTAATTCCTCTTTTACATTCTGATTCTATTAGTATTGCTACAGCGTTTGGTGGACCAGACATGGTAATTCAAGAAATGACGAGTGGGCAGGGTGGTCAGAGTTATGGTGGTGGATATGGGCAGAGTATGGGCAATCAGGGATATGGTAATCAAAGCTACAGCAACACACAAAATTCTTATGGGTTTGGGGGCACGAGATCAAGGGGGAGAAATGCACAAAACTAGTTTAGCTAGAATATTATTAATACCCATGATTATTGTTCAGAGTAGTTTTTGCATTTGGGCATTTGCTCAAGCGGAAAAGACGGAGAATGTATCAATTACTACTAATACCACGTTTAGTATTGGTCTGCTTCTTACAATTTTGTCTCTTCTTCTTTTGGTGACTTTACAGTTCATTTCATTTAAAGGAACTTTGACTAATGTTGATTGTAATTCAAAAGAACATACGAGAAGATTAGGTATTATTGAAACAGATATAAAAGAGATTAGAAAAGATGTGTCTGATATTAGAGTAAATATTGAGAAAATTACGCCCAAGGAGTAGAAAATGGCAGAATTAACTTTTACAGAAGAGGCTGTTCACAATGCAAATGTTCAAGAGTTTGATAGATACCAGAAGGAGTTGGAGCGTCTAAATGGCCAACTTGCAACTCTTTTAGGTAATGTAGATGCTTTTGTTGTTAAATTGTCCTTAGACCCGCTGGTGACCCCGGCGCATGTCGCTGAGGTGGGCAAGCTGCGGAAGAGCGTGGACGAAACTCGGCTGGCGGCCAAGGAAGCCAAGAAGGCCAAGGCGGGATAGCATGGCCACGACGGTGTGGGGCAGCGGGCTGTCGGGTGACGAGGTGTTGGCGCTCGCCGGGCACGTGGAGTTGACTGGCACCGAGATCGTGAGTGCTGCCCTGCAGGACGCGCCCAACCAGTTCTCGGCTGACGCCAACACGTTGGGCCTCTGGCACTGTGACGAAGCCGCGTGGGGTGGTGTCGCCGGAGAAGTGCTGGACGCCAGTGGCAATGCCTACCACGGCGTGCGAGCGGGCAGTGCCAACACCGTGACTGGTGGCCTGCGGCGGACGGGACGGTTCAGTTACTCGTCTTCTGACTGCGTTTCGCTGGGGACACCGAGTGGGTTGTACCTGTACAACGGCCCGTCCACGCATGAGATGTGGATATCCGTTGCGGGGATGCCCACGGCCCTTGTCGAACTCATGAATGCGACGCGCAATAACCCCTGGCCGGGTCGGGAGATGCAGTTCTTCGCGAATGGACAGTTGTCCTACTTCACCGGACTATCAGGTGACTGGAACGCCCTGCTCACATCTGCCGGGGTCGTCACCGCAGACGGTCTGTGGCATCATGTCGCATTTCAGGGCACCGGTTCTGTCGAGACCATCTGGTACGATGGCACACTGCGAGCCCAACGCAATCGCACGCCGGCATCGGCAGGGGGTTCCGCGCGCAACATCAGCTTCGGCGGCTGGGTCGAGTCGTCGGGGAACAATCTGAATGGCAGGATGGACGAGGTGCGGGTGTCGAACGTGGCGCGCTACTCAGCGACGTTCTACCCCACCATGTACCTGTCTGGCTCCAGCGTCCTGACCAAGACCGCCGAGGGCGCAGCGCGCAAAGTGAGCGCCGTTGACTGGGCGGGCACGTTCGGCGCCAGCTACGGCTCGCTGTACCGGGTGCAGGTCAACACGGGCAGCGACGTGAGCCCCACCTGGACGACCGTCGGGGGCGACAACCCGACGTCTCCCATCACGGGGCTGGACCTGACGGTGCAGTCCGGCGTGACGCGGTGGGCGCGCGTGTACCTGGAGCCCAAGGCCGACACCACCAAGAGCGCGACGCCCATCCTGTCGGCGCTGCGCCTGACACATGAGCCAAATGCATCAGGGGCTTTTTATTATGGTAGTTTGATAGGCAATAGACAAGGAAGGTATTAAATGCCTATTCTGATCAAAGCGGGTGAAACAGTAGCAGTAAAAAAGAGAGTCTTTTTTCAGTGCGTGGATTCTGTTGATGGGATTACTCCTGAAACTGGAGAGGTTGGGGGGCAGCCTCAGATTTCTGTGGATGGGGAAGCATGGACTAACATTGGAATTGGGGTATTGGTTGCTGTAGGAAATGGTCGTTATTACGCTATTTTAACGAATACAGTGGTAGAAACAGTAAGTATTATTGAATCCAGGTATAAGTCAGCTAATACGGCTGAAGCTGTAGGGACAACTGTTCAAGTTGTTGGGTTTGACCCTGCTGTTTCATATGCGCCTAGTTCTACTGCATTAGTACAGGGCGACTTAGATGGTGTTGTTTCAACAATACAGGGTACATCTGAAATAACTTTGACTGATTTAAATGATGTTGCTGCTAAATTAGATTCTACTGTTGAGGTGGACGGTGATGTGTATAGATTTACTACAAATGCTTTAGAGAACGGACCTGGTGGTTCTGGTAGTGGTGTTAATCAAGTAACAATTACGCTAGTTGATCAAAACGATGCTCCAGTTCCTTATCACTTTATCAGTATTAAGAACACTGCCCTAACTGTAGATATTGTGAGTCCAAAACAGACTGATGTAAATGGAGCCTTAGTTATCAATCTGCAAAGTGGCAGTTACAAAGCAGTAGTAGAGACCACGACAGATGTTACTCCAGGAGCAGCAACGGCATTTACAGTAGATGGTACAGAGGTAGTAGAAATTACAGTAACTTCTGTAGCACTACCAAGTCCTGTTTCTGAGGATGAGGTAGTCATTTATAGTGACGAGGTTGATCCTCAAGATTCTGCCTTAGTCGGGGCAGCAGATAGAACTGCTTACGTTCACTCAGTAGTATCAGGAAAGTATTCACCAAAATGGAAGAAACATTTCCAGGCTCTTTCTAATTCAGGGACAGGTAAAAGCACAAATGCAAATGGTCGTTGGCAGATGAATCTTCCAGTAGGGATTGAAGTAGTCATTAGGATTAAGGATAATACATCAGATAAAGAAGAGTTCTATCAAGCAACAATGCCCTTAGCTACAGGAACTTATTCATTTTGGGACTTATCTCCAGAGTTAGTTGTACTATAGTAGATTTTTGAAAACAGTGGACACACGGGAAGGTAAGGAGTACAATGGTAAGTAAGTTTAGGCAGGACTTTAGAGTTTGGGAAGGGTAAATAGTGGCCTATACTGCAAAGGTTGCAGCGTTTATCAAGAGAGTGCGTGATCTTATTGGCGATAATGAGAATCGTCAAAAAAGTTTCACGCTTAGAAGTACGGGTATAGGTATTGAAACTGCCACAGTTACTATTGGTACTTCTATTAGTACAGATTTAACAAAGACAGGTTCTACTCCTACTGAGGTTTCTTTAGTTCTTTCTGCTTACTCTACGATTTATGACTTGATTGATGCCATAAACGCTGTAGCGGGTCATGAAGCCATTTTTGTGGGTAAGGATGGGTCTCATAACCCAGCAGATTTGGTTCCCTCCACTGGAAGCATCTTAGAAGAAGAGTTCTTGGTCTACACAAGGCACTGGTTTTCTGATGCTCAGATTTATACCTGGTTAGAAAGTGGATGTTATCGTTTCTTTCCTAATATTTATATTCCAGAGAATTTACCAGAAGAGTACTCAGACCAGGTTGTTTATGCAGCGGCAGCAAATGGAATTACTGCTTTAATTGCTGACGCAGCCAAGTACTTTAGTGCAAGTATTGAGGGTTTTTCAGCCAATATTGAACAAAGGGTTTCTCAGTATAGAGAGCTATACCGACAAGTAGAGGATATGCTGAGAACTTTTGTTGGGGGCAAGGTGTTCATTGGTAGATTGCTTCATAATAGCAAGTACACGGGCAGGAAAGCCCCGTCAGACGCAGTATACCAGATTGGTTCTGTGGTATTAGCAGAAATTGATGAGTATGATGATACTTCTTGTGAGCTTTCTTGGACAACTTCTTTGGAGAGAGATTTTTATGGATATGAGGTTTATTATAGAGAGGTTGTGGCTTATGTCACCGATGATGATTATGAACTTCTAACCACGATTTATGACAGGCACAATACAGATTATGAAGTTACTGATTTGACAGCAGGGACTGCATATGACTTCAAGATTAGAAATGTAGTTTCATTGGATATTAATCGAGGCAATGAGTGGCCTGCTGTGCCAGCGTCAAATAATAGACTTTATGCAGATTCAAATGAACGCCAAGTAACCTTGGAGACATAAATGAGAAAACCAAGAGTAGAAAATGCTTATGGGCCAGAGGGGAATGTGAGACTTAATCCTAGAAAGGGATTAAGGATTATTCCGTCTAAACCCTTAGTGGAAGTGAAGAAAAAGGCGCCATCTATCGTTCCTAAAGGCGCAGTCTACAAAAGAGAAAAGATTGCCTTTCCTTCTCCTGCAAAGACTCGTGGGCGTGCTTATGTAGAAAAGCCCCCAGGGGCAAAAAAGGTTAAGATTAAGACTTCAACTGGCAGAAGAATGACTAAAGCAGTCATGCGAGGTTTTGATAACCTAAAGGGTCAAGCGCATCAAAAGAAATTAGAGTACCAAGGGGCAGTTGGAGTAGATAACTACGCAAGACGACACGGAGGAGAGGTTAAAGTAGGGCATCTAAAAGTAAGAGGTAATAGAGTAGGAAAAGCTTTGCGATATGGAAAGGCCGGGTTAGTGGGAGCAGGAGTATTAGCTGGTGGAAGTTATCTTTATGGCCGCAAGAAGCAAAAACAAGCACAAGAACAGACTTATTACGAATAGAGGTGTGTGATGAGTAAATATTCTCAAAGAGCAAATCCAGAATTAGACATTCCGTTTCTTCAGGCATTGGGCCAGAAGAGGTGTCCATTTTGGGGAATGGACATGAATCGTATGGTAAAAGCTAAGTCAGTAGATAGAGGAATTATGGACGGTAGGAGTGGTTGGCCTATCCGCCGAGAAGGAGTGATTCACTAATGGGAAGAATTCAAGCTGCTAAGGATTTAGTTCGAGGAGTAAAGATGGCTGTAGGTAAAAAGGCAAAGGGTGTTGTAAAAGATGTAAAGACTGCAAAGCGTTTTAACAAGATGGGTCCCATTGCAACAGGCAATTGGGGAGCAAAAGTTAAAATCGGTGCCGGAAATACTCATAAATCTATGAGTGTTGCAGTAGACAAACGAGAAGGAACACTGATTTCTAGTCCAAGATTGAGGTCTCGTAATAGACGAGTTGCAAGAGTTAACAGTGTGATGGATAGTGCTGCTCGTGGCAATAAGTACATGAAAACAGCAAAGAAAGTAGGAGTTGGTGTAGCAGCAACAGGAACTGTTGGAGTTGCTGGTTCTACAATTAACAAGAAAAGAAAAGCAAAGAAAGTAGTTTAAATGATTAGGTCTTCTTTTGAACTTCCTTCTAGATACGCCTCAGTAGATCATTCTTTTACTGAGGGCGTTGCCATGACTGGAAGAATGATTCCAAGGCGAGTGTTTGCATCAGTTCCCAATGTTAAGGATTTAAATGCAATCATGCCTAAATACGTTTTAGAGTACAGAGCAGATTACGATGGCATGGTTAAAGAACTTGTGAAAGGTTTAACTTGAGACCACCAAAGGGCAGTGTAATAGACAGTGGGTTGCTCAGGAAATACAAGGAATCTCAAATAAGAAAATTGGCTACAAAACTTTCTGGAATGAAGAAAGCTACTGTTAAAAAGAATATGAAGAAGCTATCTTAATAGTATAAAAGTTCTTGACTTTTTCTACTTAAGTGCTATACTAATGCCATGAAAGCAATCAAAGTCAAAATCTATCCTTCAAAGAGGAAAAAGGAGCTTATAGACAAACACTTTGGTTGTTGTCGTTTTGTGTATAACTTTGCCCTTGAAAAGACTGTTGAATGCTATCAACAGAATAAGAAGAGATTAAGTGCGTTCAACGTTATGATGATGCTTCCTGCTCTCAGGGAAGAAAATCCTTGGTTGAAAGAAGTAAATGCTCAGTCTCTTCAACAATCTATTAGAGATTTAGATTCTGCGTTCTCTCATTTCTTTAAGAAGAATAATAAGTTTCCTAAATTTAAGAGTAAGAAGAACTCAACACTATCTTATAGAGTGCAACAGAAGTTTGAAGTCAATACAGAAAAGAAGTATTTAAGACTTCCAAAACTTGGTTGGATCAGGTTTAAAGACGAATTTAACATTCCTGAAGACATTGAATTCAGACATTTAACAGTGTCAAAAGACGGAGATGAGTATTTTGTCTCCATAACCTATAAAACTAAAGAAGAACCAAAACTTAAATCAATTCCCGAACTAAACAAAACATTAGGCATTGATCTTGGTATTAAGACTTTAGCAACCTTTTCAGACGGTACAAAGATTGAAAATCCAAAACACATTAAAAAGTACGAAGACAAATTAAAGGAGGCCCAACAAAAGTTATCTAAAAAAGATAAAAGTACATCTTCTTTCCAAAGACAAAAGAAAATTGTTCACAAAGTTTACAAGAAAATAAGAAACACAAGAATGGATTTCCTCCATAAATTGACAAATAGTATCGTTGAGAACCAAAACTTTACTAGCGTGTCAATTGAAGACCTGTCAACGCAGGAAATGATGGAAAACAGTCCTTCTCCTATGTCCAAAGCAATCAGTGATACTGGTTGGAGAATGTTTAGAACAATGTTAGAGTACAAATTGGAAGACAAAGGAAAAAACCTCTTTGTTATCGGAAGATTTGATGCTTCGTCTAAGACCTGTACTTGTGGTATCAAGAACAATGAATTAACCTTAAATGATAGAATGTGGACCTGTAAACACTGTGGGGCAACCCACGATAGAGACATTCTAGCAGCAAACAATATCAAGGTTTTTGGTTTTAGGAAGTTTGAGTCCGGGCAGGACTCTGCGGCGAAAGCCGCTAAAGCCTCTGTAAAGAGTGTGTGTCAGAAGGAAACAGAGACCAGAAAGTTAGCTCAAAAACTCTCTAAAATGAGAAAGAATGCTACAAAATTCAAGCTAAAGAAACTTTCCTAAATGTATCCTTCAGTCCTCTTGAACTCTGATGTCTTAGATGTATTAAGAGAGGTAGCAGATTCTTATTTTGAATCTGTTAGTCCTGAGTTTTATTGTACGTTCATTCAATCACATTTGAAACTAAAAAGAGGTATTGAATCAGAGAATCCTCCCAAGTTTAATGTGCCCATCATCATAAGAGAAGCATCAGAGGCTCGCCAAACTGATTTGTTATTGGGAATAGTTTTAAAGGGAGATTACATTGGAGTAGCTCCTAGAACCTATGAATTCAATGTTGGGGATACAGTCATTGATAGTGATAGGAACAGTTACTCTATAAACGCAGCAAGATTGAGAAGTGGTAAGACTTACTGGGTGCTGGACATGACCAGAGAAATTAAAGACCCATCTGAATTGTAAGGAGGAATTATGAGTAAAGTTGGTTCTGTTTATCGCGGGGTAAAAAATGCAATTAGTAAAACAGGAAAAAAGGACGACTTGATTCATCATAATTTCAAAAAAGAACTTGCCATTTTAAGTGGTAAGAAAGCCACTAAAGTAAAGAAGACTAAGTGAATATTGCCAGAGTAGATGACATCTCTTTTTGGTTTTTGGGCATTAAGGCTAACTTGGGAATAGCCTTAAAAGAAATTAAGACCACAGTAGACAAAGAAATACTCGACAAGGTGAGAGCAACTAGACAAATAGGGCAGAAAAAGGGTGTTTGCAAAGTAACGAAACGGGGTAACATGTACACTGTAGATGTGGAGACAGATGGTATTAGTGTTGACAAGGGTGCTATACTTAAGAATGTACAAAAGAAAATAACGGGTGCTTATGGCCGCGGCAGAAATTGATCCAAGGGCAATTTGTGAAGGCATTCTGGCTAAGATTAATACTGATCTTGGTACTAGTATGCTTTTAAACACAAGAGAGCCCACATACTTTGGTAATCCCGAATACGTTGCAGCTTATCCCTGCATAGTAATGCCTCCTCCCCAAGTCTCCTTAGAAGGTTACGGGGGCGATAGGGGAGCAAGCCACTTAATTGGTGATTTGTCTCTAAACCATCAATTAATTTATGTATATAAGGCAACAAGGAATGTAGACCCTTATCCAGAGTTAATGGATAAGACAAAGTTAGTCATTGACTGGCTAATTGCGTCCATGATTAATCGGGATTTCCCTAAGGATGACAGCAATGTAGACTTGTTTCATTTCTACGTTGCTCCTTACATCATGCGGATTACCAATGAGTATGATGATGCTTTTAGAAAAACAGCAAGTGATGCCAACATACATGCAGGGGTAGTTGAATTTGGAACAAGAAAAAGAACAACCTTCACGCAAATTAGTGCTTAATAGAGAGGTGAGATTATGTCATTCGGCCTTACATGGATGGATTGGATGGCCTATCAGTTAGAAGATCATGATACGTCCCCTTATTCTGATGGGTGGACGTACACAGCACCGACGCCTCCAGATTTTGATGTTGCTAATGTTCACTTTTTGCCGTTGGCATCAGCAGAAAGTGTGGCGTATAATCCCAATAGCCTGACTTCTCCCACGGTGCAGAAGACAATGGCACCTATGAAGACGAAATCAGGTGCTGTAGTAGTGGCTGGCACTATTCCAACAGTAATTCCTTTAGACGCTTGGGGTGCTGCTGGAGGCGGCAAGCTTTATGATTGGATTTTTAATCGTAGAAGTGAGCCTTATGGTGCAGTGGCTCCCTATACAGATGCCAACCAGCTTTCTTCAGCAACTGTGTGGATTTCAGTAATGAACGGTGATACCAGAGTTGTTAAGAAGATTACTGGCGTCAAGGTAGGACGTTGTACCATTGAAAGTGGGGCAGGAAGTGCCTGGGTAAATATGTCCCTGGAACTAGTTGGTCGTCAGATGGTAAAAGCAACTGACGTTGACACAGACCCAACAACCACTGAAATCTTAGACAACATTTATGGTACTAACACTGTAGTTCCTGAGTATTGTCACTTGGACAGCTATTTGTGGGAAGGCACATCTCATACTCTTCCTGCAGATTACACTGCCGCCCATCTTCATTTTGACCCTGAGATGCTATCATGGACAGTAGGTATTGACAACAAATTGGTTGAAGATGGTTATAGACTCGATGGTACAGGATTAATTCGTAGACTTTATAATGCAGACAGAGAAGTTACTGGCTCCTTTGGCAGAGACTTTAGAAATGCAGGTTACTTTGATAGATTCTTAGCTGGAACAGAGTTTTCTCTGGTTCACCAGTTGGTAAGAGACGCACGTCATCTTGTTATTGAGTGCCCAAGAATTAAGGCAGAATCAGGTGGTCCATTCTCTGGAGGTGATAGAGGAGGTTATAACCAAGAATCCTACTCTTGGAGAGCATTAGGTGTATATGGTGCTTCACTACCAGCCAACTTTTCTGTTGGACAAGAACTAAATATTATCGAGGCATAAAGGATTAGTTTAGTATGAGGCTACGCAAGGAAACGCAACGCAAGTTTTATCTGCCGGGATCAACTGAGTATTGGTTTGAGGTTCGCACACTAAAGAAGAGACAACGAGAACGTGCAATTAGTGGGGCATTTACAGATACTACAAAACGTCCTCTGACAGAGAAGTCACGTAAGAAGTATGAGGAGGCAGACGAGGAAGAAGTTCAGCGCCAGATTAGAATTGACCAAATCACTGATGCTGAGTGGGGCGCTGCAATTGCAGGGTTTTATCTGCCAGGAGAAGATGGACCAGTTTCCAGTAAGGGAATGCAAAGAGATCAGATTCTCGATGTATTAGACATGGTAGATGAAGATTTATCAGACTATATTGATGCAGCAATTACAGTAATGCAGGGCGGGGTTCTCCGGCCTAAGATGCTTGAGCATCTGGCAGAGATTAAGGTTACTCCAGAGATGTTAGGCATTAATGAAAATGAGGTAGAGGACCCTTTGGTATCTGGAGAAAATGCTTAAGACTTATCTTTAGAGGTGAGGAGCGAGTAAAGAACGCCACCTGGGAGGAGATTTTACAGGAGGCTTTAGGAAAGAAGACAACTTCTGAAACTTTACTTGCTTCTCACCCTGAGTTTGTCATTGAGAGACATGCTGTATTGACTTATGAAGAATCTGAGCTATTAAAAGACTTTGAGTATTTGTATGAATTGTGTGATTTGACATTAAGTACTAAGGTTTTACCAGAAGCTGGAGGCTGGAACGACCAGTATCCAGAATTTATCGCGGGATGGAGGATTTTCAACGGTGAACTAGAATCCGCCAAAGCGGAGATTATGAAGCCAACATAGAAGGGCGGGGGAACCATGAACAGACGAGAAAGATTGACGCTTGAGGTAGAAGACAAGTGGAACCCCGCCCTTGAAAAAGCGAATAAGACGGTAGATAAAGCCCACACATCCACAAAAGGATGGTGGGCTACTTTAGCGTCTCACCCCATTGCTAAAGTAATTAGTGCATCTTGGAAGTTGGCAGAAGTTCTTTGGAAGATTTCTATTCCAATTAGTGCTGCCATTTCAGGAATTAAGGGGTTTGGTTCAGGCTTAAAAGAAGGATTGGGGTTAGCAGCTAAGTTTTTAGGTCCTATCGTGGCTGGGTTTACTGCATTGACCATGATAGCACCTAAAGCTATTGAGGCTTTACGGTGGATTTACTTTGGTAAGGGAATGGTGGCTAAAGCTGCTCTTAATTCTCCTATTGTGCAGGAGTTAAAGGCAATAGGGTCTGAATTATTGGGAATTCAGCAGCAGGTAGAGAAGTTCAAGGCTGTGTATAGAACAGTATTTGGTGCTGCTGGTGGAGGAGCAATGTATGAGGCTGTTAAGAAGAAGGCAGCAGAGACTCCTTATCAGATTCCAGAATTAACAGATGTTTCAGGTCTTCTTGGTTCTTTTGAAGTTAAAAAGGAGAAGATTCTAGGCTATCTTACTGACATTGGTGATGCTGCCAGTGCGACAGGACAAGATTTGCAGGGGATTGGTTATGCGTTTGCCAATGCTACAGCAGGCCAGCTAAGAGGGCTCAAGCAAATTGGTATTACAGCCGGGGACATTAGAAGAAAGATGGGGGAAGAGATTGATGCCTCTACCAACTTAGGTAGAGAGAAGATTGCCGAAGCTGTGTCTTCAATCATGAAGGAACGTTTTGGTGGTGGCATGAAGCGATTCATGGGAACCACTATTACGGGTCTTCTCTCTAACATTGAAGATAACATTTGGCAGTTTAAGGATAAAGTAGGAGCTAGATTAGGAGACAGTTTTAAGGCCATTCTTTCCATGGTTACAAAGTACATTGAAGACTGGAGAAGTGGGGGTATCTTTGACAGTTTGGCTGATAACTTAGGAAAACCCTTTGAGATTTTAGCTAATGTTTTGAGGCCTGTTTTAGATACAGCAGTTTCTTTGATTCCAGTTATAGAGAAAATAACAAAGTCTCCTAATTGGGTCCGTGCTTGGGAGAAGTTTGCTACTGTTTTAAGAATTGTTGTTGTAGATTATTTGAGAGATTTAGAGGAAAAATTAGGAACAGTTCCAGATATTCTTTCAAAGGCCATTAAGATTATTGAGAAACTTCCTACTTACTGGAACAAGTTTCAACTTGCTATTATTTATGGGCAGAAGACAGTTACTGCCTTAATTAAGTTGTTTTATGATTTACTTCCTTATATTAGAACTTTGATTAAAGCTACTATTCTTTGGTTTGAGGTTCAGATTAAAATTAAGGAAACTTATTATGTTATTTTAGGAGTTATTAAATTAGTTATAGCAGCAGCATCACTTATACTTGCTCCATTAACAATGGGGATTTCAACTCTTCTTGTAACTCTTCCTTTACTTAATAGTGCTATGTCCGATTTAGGAAAGGCAGCAGGATTGGCTGTAGTGGACGCCGCAGTTGGTAAAGTAAGGAAGTCGTTTAGTGACTTGTCGAAAGACTTGGATAAGACAAAAAATGATCTTTCTAATTTTGAAAAAACAACAGGTAAATTAGAAATTAAGAAAGATCAAGCATCAAGTTTAAAAGAGTTAGTTGAATTATCAGATAAGTTGGGAAAGAACGCAAATCAAGTAAGTATTGCTTTTGAAAATATGGGCTATTGGAAGGGAAAGGACAAAATTAAAAGTGCCCTTTATGCTATGGTGGATCAGTTTAATGATGCTGGTATGGAAGGAATGGCTGGGTTAGTTGAAACATATTCAACCAAGTTAGATGCTGCTTTAAATGACAAAGATCGTGCAAAAGCAGCCGGTGAGTTCTTTAAGGGCATCAAGAAAGAGATTAATATTTGGATGGATTCTTTGCCCACAGATATACAGAGTAAATACAAAACTCTGTTTGATAAGGTACGTGCAGATGTTAAGGGGGCTATGACTTTTGAAGAAGTAGGGACGGCAGTAAGAAAGCTGTCCGGTCCGATGATGGCTCTTAGTGCTGAATCTGCTAAGACTTTAAAGGCCCTGAGTGGTGAAGTAGATTTAATGAAGTTGCTGGCAGATAAAGAAAAAGAATTAGAAGATAGAGCAGCTACAAAATTAGTAAATGCACAAAATGTTTATGATATTTTAGTACAAGAGAACAAACTAAAAGATATTAACATTGCAAAAGAGAACGTATTAGGTTCTACCTATTCAGAACAAATTCAGCAAGGAAAAGATAAGATAGAAAGAATCAAGAAGGAAAAAGAAGCATTAATTTCTACTTATGAAGCATGGAAGAATTTAAACACAATAACAGGTACAAGCAACACTCAAGAGAGTAAGATGCAGAACCTAGACTATCTACAGAAGATTGGGTCTTATACTTTAGATACCAACACTGCAATGATGGGTCAATATGATATTCAACTAAAACAATTAGACGCAGAATCTGCTATTACCAATGAAAAGATTAGTAGATACTCATCTGATGAACGGTATAGAGGACTTCAAATGCAGTATCTAAATGAGTCCTTAGGACAGGAGCGGTCCAAGTTAGATATTATGAATAAGCAGTTGCTGACCATGAGAATTGGCACAGATGCTTACCTCAAGCAGCGAGTGGTCATTGAGGGTCAAGTTAGTAAGTTAAAGCAGATTAAAGACACATTGAGATCAATTAACCAGGCAGATTGGATGACAACTGCTTTTGGTCTTGGCAGAGGACTAGAGTCTGCTCTGCCTCAACAGGGAACAAGAAGAGTAGGTTACATGCCAGCAGGTACTTATGGCAATCCTACAACAGTTACATTGAATCTGGATTTGAGAGATGTAAGGAACCTTCCTGAAGAAGTTAAGAAGAACGTGGTTCCTATTATTGAGAATCACATGTATGGTAGTGCATCAGCTACCGGAGAGGTTGTGCCCATCTAATGGGTTGGGTATATCCGCTCGCCAATTTGGGAATGGAGTGGTCCCATTTAGACACAAATTGGTATATCAAGGATGGGATGCTTCCTTGTACTGGATTTGCGTATCGAATAGATTTCGAGGATGACATTTACATCATTGGTGGAACGGGGGGTTATGTTAACTTCTGGATTAAATGGATTGTGTGGATTGAGACTCCTGAAATAGCAAGTTTGCCAAAAGGAGAAGCTATTTTAAGAAGTCCTTTTGTGCAGGAGGTTAAGTTAAATCTCACAATCATTACTTGGAACATGTTCTATACCTGGTATTTTAGTAGTGAGGTTATTTCTGATAAACCTGTAAGTGCTGGGTTCACTGCACAGACACCACCATTCAAATATACCACATTTTATGGAACAGCGGAAACAGGCATTTTAAGTAATGGTGGTGGTTCAGGATATGGAATTGGTAGCAGCGGAAATCCTGATGGTATGATTATTGATAGATGGCAGAGTCCTGCTTACAGCCTAGATATTCCCACGGGAAGTCGATTTAGATTTGTAAGTCATACAGCATCAATGCCTGCTCTAATTGCTCCTGCTGTTTTAACTGTCAATACCTTTAGAGGCCCAGTAGGAATTTCAATTGCCAAGGACAGGGAAAGAAGGCTTTATAAGACATCTCCTACTGCTATTTCCTTTCAGGGCAAGACAAATAACCAAATCAAGCTGGAGAGAGCCAACAAAGACACAGAAGAATTCAATGTAACAAAAACAGTTACTACCGGGGCAACAGATAAATCGGCACCAAATGTAATGGTAAACAAATCTGGAGATGTTACAGTTGCTTATGTAGATGGCAGCAACATAAAATCAAAAACAAGTAAGTCTGGTGGTAATTTGTGGTCTTAGACTGGGAAGGTTTTACTCAATTAGTAGCAGTTTATGACCCACTGAGACAAGTTCCTAGTGGGATTCTAGGTATTAAGAGTAATGTTCTCTGTTATAAGGGAACTACTTCTGTTCTTTCTGCTTTGTCTGCTGATTACGCTAATACCTTGACCATTTCTTTAGTTAATCCTGAACGATTTGTTGTAGGGGATGCCTATCTTATAGGCGCAACAACAAAGCAGGTTGAAATTACGGCTATTAATGCTACTTCAGTTACCATACAAACTGCAGTAGGGGCAATGAGTAAGGCAGGATGTATTTTGCAGCAAACAAGACTATTTGGCAGGCTATCAGGTTTAACAGTCACTAAAACAGGAACAGGTAATAATCTAACTGCTACTGTAGCAAGCGGAAAAGTGTTATTATTTGGTCCAAGAAGTGTAGCAAGCAGGGTCTTCAAAATAGGAACTGGTAAGTACTATATTTTCGCTAAATTGGTAGGAGAAACAGTTAGCTTAGTCTGTTCAGCAGGGCCACAGAAGAATGTTACCATTGGAGGAGTAATAGTAGCAGTGGATGACATTCCAGCCAAATCTGTGCTGGTTGGGGTAATTAACAACGGTGTTGTTGACCCCATAGATGGTGCTGTTCTCTTATACAAATGCACAGATGAGATTGTGGGGGCAGTAAGAGACAGGACGGGAAGAATTACAGTACTTTGTCACAATTACGCAGGCAAGGAATTAAGACTTACATCTGATACAGGATACACGTGGGAAGTGGTTCATTTTGATTAGGGAAAAAGCGGTAGCTTCTGTTAGACTCTATGATAGAGGTTCTATTACCAGAGTAACGGACCCTGGAATGACGCGATTCGATTCTATGGGTCGCTGGTTTTCTACGTTTTTGGATAACACCACATCAAACAATTTAGTTTATGTTCCAGGTTTAGATGGAGTTATCTTAAAACCACAGTTTCCTGCGTTAGATCAGACGTTTTATGAAAGTTACAAGAATGACGGCACAGTCGCTGTCAACATTTCTGATAATGACCCCTGGGGTTACTATTATGAACTACACCCTGAGTTAGCCACAGGTGGGGTTGCTTCTGTTCAGATTTCTACAAGGAACATGTATCAGCCCATTGGAATTAGGGTCAAGAGGTATGAGCCTATTGCCGGGTCAACTTACAGCACCACAGATAAAACAAAATCTCCTTGCACTAGGATATTTTTTGGCAAGAATTACGAATTGTTTACTCCTTTTCATGGGGCTCCTGTGTTAAGAAGACTTAATAACAAGAATTCAACCTGGTATGATGTTAAGACTATCGAGGCCCAGGAGAGTAAAGAAACAGCAGACTATTCTGCGGATTATATTGTCATGTACTTAGACGGAAAGTTAGTCATTACATCTGATAACTTTGCTACAACAACCATTCAAGAAATTGATGAAAATGAAGCAGACCACATCTTTGACAATTCTAAAATTGTAGTTTCTCAAAGAGGCGCGATTGCCCATATCTCAGTTAGGTATTTAAGCTATGCAAGATATGGCTTCTTTACCAGTGTGGGGAGAAGTCCTCAATTAAAATTGAAGGGAACTCCTGCTCAAAATGCTGATGTGGACCTATCAGTAAGAGGAGTACAGTTGTCTGGTTATTTTAGAACTTCTACAGACACTACAGGAGTAAAGCACTCCTCTCTAGAAGTTACTCGATTAAACCACATGAGAAAAAGTGAGTATAATTGGTTTGAAAATAAGTGGGATTACGAAGTAGACAACTCCATTTTGGATTACAAAGTAGAGTTTTATGGAAACGGGTCAAATACCCCCATTCTGTATGGTGTGGCAATGAAGCAGGATGCTTTGTCTACTCCTGCTACTCCTTTAGACCAATATGTAGATTTAACTTCTGATGTTTTTGATATTGAATTAGATTGTCCGGGAGAAGAAGACCAAGCAAAAGCTTCAATTAGCATTGGAAGTGTTAGAGTAACAGAGGACACTGAAACAAAACTTAAGTTTGCTCAGACAATTACAACAGCACAAGGAGATGGGTTCAAGGGAATTTCTAATTATATGTTTGCTTCTGTTAGACTAGGATTTGTAGCAGATGTGGATGGTGATCATGTTTGGCCTACAAGTGATGCACATCCTGATTATAATACTTATTATACGGGCAGCGGTTGGCACAGAGAGTTTTATGGGTTAATTAAGAACTTAAATGTAAGATCAGGAGAGAGTGTTGGAGTTTCTTTTGACATTTGTTCTGCTGCTGACCAGATGAAAGAGGTTCTTTGTGATGGGGAATGGGGACCTTATGATTCAATGTATATTGTTGAAGTTTTAAGACAACTTCTTTTGGAGTCTGGTATTCCATCCAATAGGTTTTACATTAAGGGACCTTATACACTTAATTCTGACGGGACTAATGGTACTGTGGATTTAGGATGGATTCCAGTAGATACAGTAATTTCTTATATTGAAGAACCAGAACATGTAATTGAGATGATTGGTACTGTTGCCGATAATATGTCGGATTGGGCTAAACAGTTAAAGAGACTAGATACAACTCCAGGTAAAGAGTCTAAGTGGACTCCAAGATTAGGAGACAATGTTTGGAATATCGCACAGTGGGTAGCCGCTTATGAAAAGGGTAAGTTTTGGATTAGTGATGATATGTGCGCCTATTATGATCCTTATTATTATGACGAAATTTATCCATTAGTAGCAGATTATGGTGAGTTAGACACGATTTCAGGAAGAGTTAAGAATTTTACCCCAAGAGTAAGAACGGTTGCTTTGACTATTCAAAACCAAGAAGAAACACAAGAAGATTATGGAGTATATCATGACATTACAGCGTCTTTAGACCCTGAAGGCACAATGGGAAGCATCATAGTAGCAGGTCTAAAAATGGTAGAAGGAAACAAGACAATTATTGTGGCTTATTTGAAGAACAAAGATTCTACTGACCCCACAAAGGCAATGTTTATTCCATTTCCTAAGAGAAGTTTTGTGGGCAACCCTGCCTGGAGTGACGAGGCTTTAATTGCAGGGTTATGTGGGAAGATTGCTCAACGAGGGTTTCAGATTTGTAGATTATTTAACATTGAAACCTATGGACACGCCTATGTAAAAAACAGGGATGGGTTAAGTTTGCACGATGAATTGACAGCCAACAATTACTATGTAGAAGTTGAAAGTTCTCATCATAGTTGGCATTCAAAAGACAATGTAGCTTGGGCAAAAAGTAGTTTCAGCGGTAGGCATTTTGGGTATACTGATTTAGATAGTAATAATCAAGTTGTTGTAAAAAATATGTATGGGGTTGATTCTTAGTGCCACGAGGAATCCAGAAGTTAAAACAAGAGATTGTTAAAATCATTGATCCTGCAGGAGTAGGTGCATTTTCTCAGGAGGGCTCATTTCCTGCATCTTCTTTTGGTCAAGGCAATATTAGAATGATTGAGTTAGGCCCTGATCCTCCTGCAGCGGGGGACAGCGGGTTCTACATTCAAGAGGGTAGAACAGTAGTGGGTTCTAAGGATGTAATTAAACCAGGAAGTTATTTTGAAAGGTAATTGTGTCACTAACACCAAACTTTAGGTTTGTTTACATAGATGAGACTACTAACAAGTATGTCTCTGCCACTGCTGAGTCAAGAAATTGGAACTTTGTTGACTGGCAGTTCAAGGGCATTACAGACATTATTGGTGAGGGCACAGACAGTGGTTGGGATGTAACAGAAGCAACAGGGTTAAATGTAGACATCTCAGCAGGAACGGGGTTAGTAAATGGCTATTATTGCTTTACTTCTGATCCATATGAAAATTTGGAAGTAGCGGCAAGTACTACTAATTACATTTATGCTCAATCTACAATAGACTCTCCTTTAACAGGAGAAGTTTTGTTTGTTGCTGATGATGTAGAAGGGGCTACTCCTAACGCTATTCTTTTGGCGGAAGTAGTAACTGATGAAGATAGTATTGTTTCCATTAGTGTGGTTAATCGTTCAACCATTGGGTTCACAAACAGTCTACAGGATTATTTGACTGCCCATCACCATGATGGAAATCCTGTGGATTTCATTAATTTGGGAACTGATGTTACTGGTATCTTGGATGCAGACAATATTGGAGACATTCCAGCCAGTAAGGTTACAGGTATCCTTTCTTTGTCTCAAATGCCACAACAAAGTCATACAGAGTTAAGTGACATTGGTGTTTTAACTCATGATGAACTTGATACTTATATTGATGCGTTAGACCTAATTACCCATATCAAATTTGGAAGCATTCTATCAACACAAGTTGCACAGATGTTGTTAGCACTAGCTCACATCTATTATGAACCAGAAGACCCAGGGGGGTTCTTTAGATTCATTCCTAATTTAGTTCTCCTGATTCCTGGTGTTACTACATTTGCTGCTTCTGTGGATACACCCAACTACACAGATTTACTAGATACAGTAAACACCACAGCAGAAATTGATGAAGTAAATCACGTTTATCTTTCTGCTTTGGGCACAGCATTAGGAACTCCAGAGAGCTATTCTAAGCAGTTTACAACTGATGCCGATTGGAATGGGGCTGTTTCTCTTACAAACATCACTGTAGAGGACGGTTCCATTTCATTGTCAGTGTTGTCCTCAACAACAACCTATGCAGCATCGGGGACAATAGTTTATCACTATGATTCGGGCAGGGTATCTGAGTTTACTACCATTGAGTGGGACGCAACGCCTAATGGAATTACAACTCCTATTTCAGTAAGAACAAGAACAGCAGCTACAGAATTAGGGTTAGATTCTGCTCCGTGGTCTGCTGCTCTTACTGCTACTGGAAGTGCGATTACTAGCCAAGACAATAGATGGATTGAGATTGAAGTTACAATCAGTACCACAGACACGAGTAAGACGCCTACTCTAAATTCTTTAACATTGAACTATGAATCAGTTGGGAGTGGGTGTGGTAGAGTATTATGGCCCGTGTTCAATCTATTTTCACTTGAAACTTTAGACGGAGTAGAAGTCAACGGAACAGGGGTTTCAGAATATGTAGAACTAGAAGACGGGGGAACAGGGTCTTATCCATCCAGTGGAATTGTTACCAGTTTAGTCATAGATGCAGGGGCGAACTGGGTAGAATGGCTGTCCTTTTCCTGGAATCAGACTCTACTAACAGGAACTACTTTAAGTCTTTACGTTAAAAGTGATGATAGTTCTGTAGACATCATTTCTAAGGAATGGGATGGTCCTTATACAGCGAATTCTGGAGTTGATTTGAGCATTCTGACAACTCCAGGACAGTACATTCAGTTTAAAGCACTGTTTGCCACAACAGATACGTCCAAGTCTCCTACATTTAAAGACATCACGCTGAATTGGAAAGAGAATGACTAATAGGCAAATTGCTGTTAATAAACATGATTGGTATTACAGTCTAGGGTCAGCATTTGAGAATGATGCCTCTCAGATTTGGGTGGGTCGAGATGGGGCGGAATTAGACGCAGCACTCATTGTTATGGGTATCCCCTACATTCCTCCTTCAGGGGCAACGCTATCGTCTGCGCATTTGTTTATGTATATTGAGGGTTTTCCTGATAGTTTAGAGTACACTTTGTCCATTTATAAGAACACAGAAGCCTGGACAGACGAAACGTGGCCTGCTCCTGCTTTTGGTGCAGCACCTATTCTTAGTATTGTGTACACACCAACTACTGTTGGTTATGTTGATTTTGATATTACGACGGTAATCCAGGATTTAATGGATGATGTTAACGTTTATGGATTAACCATTAGTTGTAGTACTGAAATGGGTATTTGGAAGTTTGGTAGTAAGTATGAAACTACACCACCAGTACATTTTCCATACATTACTTATGCATTTACAGGAACAAAGGTAGTGGAACTGTATTCTTCACTTGTTGACGGACAGGAGTTTGCGCCATTTACTAGGTATTCTATGGCCATTACAGGGACATGGAAGGCGGTGTCTGGTAATTGTGGGGCTGGAGAGTATTTAGAATTACAAGAAAAAGTAGCTGGAGTTTGGAGTGATGTTGCTTATTTAGCCACTGGGTTTAGTGAGGGCGGTTTTGGTAATGTTGCTGAGAATTGTGCTTTAACTGCAACTACAGTTAGAATTCAGTGGAGAAATGCTTCAGACACTGTTTTATGTACTAGCAATGAAATTGACATAATTGATTTTGTAGATGACCCAGTTATTGATCCTCCTCCCATCATTACTGACCCCGACATCCCTCCTATTGTTGATGTTGGAAGTACCATTACTTTAGATTTAACCGATTTGGGGGATAGTACACTTGCTGATTTAAGTGAAGGGGACACAATTGTTGGGGTAGAGTATGTAACTACAGGAACAGACTTAGACACTGTTGTCTTGTATCTATACGTAAACGCAGATTTGGTTCAAACCTGGACAGACTCTTCTGGAGTTATTGGGACAGCTTCTCATTACTTTTCTGTTGCTGCCCTTTCTGCGGGGGATTGTATTACGGTTTATGGGTTGGCTACTGATTTAACCTTACTACAGGTTAGTGATTCCATCGTGGCGGGTGTGGCGGCAACAGGAGGTAGTGGAGGTACTTATATCAATCGTTCTTGGACCATTGGAGACACTGTAGGAGAGTTTGATATTTGGGACTTCTCAAGTACTGAGTTATCAACCCATGATGTTGTTTTAGATTTTACTGGCGGCAGCAAGGTAACATCTGGTACAATAGTACTTACACATGACAGTGGTTACGATTCTACAGTATGGGACTTAATGACTTTTTCTGCCAGTGTTCCTACGGGTACGACATTAACTGCTACAGTAAAAACTGCGGCTACAGAGGAAGGGCTACTAACAGCAACAAGTTATCCTACTACGGGATCAATTTCTAGTAGTGGTTACAAACTGGCAGATAACGATGTTCCGGCAGGACGTTGGATTGAGATTACGTTTACATTGGCAACTACGAACGTTTCACTGACGCCTAGCCTGTATTCTTGTGAGGTTTTCTATGAGGTCGAGGAGAACACCACCTCCAGCAAGGTGTGGACCACCACAGAGGAGTTGTCTGATTACCATGCTGAGAGTAATGTTAATGTTTCTGATGGCGGAGTTACTCTCGAAGGGACATCCGCTACTACTTACAATAGCCCTGGTGTTATTGTTGTTAGGCTTGATGCTGGCGTATTTGCTAATTGGGGAGTAATTTCATGGGTAGATGTAGTTCCAGGAGGAACAACAGTAGTAGTAAGAACAAGAAGCTTCTTTGATCCTGCTGATGCAGACGATGCTACTTGGTTAACAGTAACCGCCAGTGGAGATGCCATTGTTTCAGCAGACAATAAATACCTTGATATTGAAATAACCTTTACAGGAACAAGTGCCACGCCTACAATGGACTCTATTACCGTAGAGTATACTAAAGATGTTAATCCTGGAATCTCTTATGTTTTTACGACTAAATTCACGTTACCTAGTAAATTAAGCACTTTGCTCCTAACTGATGTTCAATACGAGCAAGATACGTCCTGTTTCGTGGCCTACAGATACACAACAGATGGTGGCACAACCTGGAAGAACATGAAGGTAATTAAGAAGGATAAGATTGAGCAGGTATACTCAACAGACTATCTTTCAGGCGTGGAAATGGTAATTGCAGCAGAATTGACAAGTTATTCAACGACAACAAAAGCAAGGCTTGATGAACTTGCTTTGTTATTCTCCACAATAGATGGAGAAAGTGTACAAATCTTATAAGAGGTGTAGAATGGGGCGCAAAGGAAACAAGCAGTTAAGAAAGAGTTGGGAGAAAAAAGATAAAAAGCAGAAGAAGCAAAAACAGGAGGATGATGATTAGTGGAAAAGAAGGTTAAAAACGCACTAAGAGCAAAAGGTGTAGAAGGTTATGCTAATGATAAGTTCAAGAATTACACAGAGACCCTCGATGCAGGTGCAGAGGCTATCAGTAAAAAGCTTGATAGCTCCAAGGCAGGTGAAAAGTTCTTAGAAGGTGCGGTAAAGATTATCTCTGATAGTGAAAGTCAAATTAGGAAACTAAAGAGACCCGATCTTCATTCAGAGAAACCAGTTACCCGAAGAAGAGTATTCTTAGTGAATGGGTTCAAAAAATGAATCCTAAAGTAAAACTGCTCTATAAGTTTAGAGATTTATATGGTCCAGAATTGGCCACATCGGCCATGTCTGGACGTATGAAGTTTGGGGTAGATTTTACAGAAAAAGTAATAAAAGCCAGATTGCCAAAGGCAATGAAGAGGAAAATGTTACATACAGGCATTGGGTTCGATCCTCAAAGCACGGGCGGAGTATTTTACTCAAAAAAGAATAAAGCAATAATTCCAAGCAAAGAACACGTTGAAACTCTGGCTCATGAGCTTGGGCATTCTGCTGTTTATAGCAAAACTCAATTACCATCTGGTAGAAAAGTTGATTGGACTTTAGGAACTTATGGTGTACCAAATGAACAGGGTAAAATTATGACGTTAACACATGAAAGGGCTGCTTGGGATATAGCAGAAAGGGTTTTAGGAAGGTCTGTGCATTCTCGTAGAAAAGAATCTTTGTTTTCTTACTATGATAGTGTCGGTCTTTATCCACCACGATTATCTGTAAAGACAGAACTTCTATCAAAAAGAAGAGATGCTATTCATGGCATTTTACGTGATATTTCTAGGGAACCACTTATAGTATTACCAAGTAAAAAGGTTAGAGGTTTTATTGAACCAGCAATGGTAATTCAAGCAAACAGTCCTGAAAAAATAGCAAATATTGCAAATAAACTGTACACAGAAAATGCTGTTTTAAGAGAAAATGAAAGATTTTTAAGAGGTTTAGATAAACAAGTAGCCAAAGAAGCACACGAAACCCTTTCCTCTATCAGAAAACGTGCCTGGCGTACCAGAAAACGATTACATGGAAAGTCGGGTAAGAAATGATTCGCTGCCGAAACAACAAAAAACTAACCTATCTTGAACCTGGTGGTCTCCTTTTTGCAGATGAGGAGAGGGACAGGTGGTTTTTTGTTGATTCCATGTTATCGGCTGCTTATAGGTATACTGGAAATGGCAAGATAAGTGGTTGGGCAGTAACAGATGAAGGTGGCTTAGATATAGCAATTGCTGTAGGAACGGGCATTGTCTCAGGGGCTTATTCGGCGTCAGATACTGTAATTCATTTGACAATGACCGACAATGCCACTAACTATGTTTATTTCTATAGGGAGGGTAGTCAATATGTAGATATTGGTGCTGCTGATTTTAACTATTATGAAATCAGAGGAGATGTTGCAGCATCCCAACCTAATTACTCTGCTTTAGTGGCTACCATCGTAACTGCTGGTGGGGACATTGTTTCCATTGTAGAAGCAGAGTCTATCATGTTTGGTGGGGTGCTTTATGACGCAGGATTAGCTCAAATTATTAGTCATAAACACGATGGTATTCAATGTGAATTGATTGATTTGGAGACAGATGTAGATGGGAATTTAAATTACCACAGACTCCCATCTCTACCTTCTACAAAGTTTACAGGAGCATTTGGGTTAACTAATTTACCACAAAGAAGTCACATTGGATTATGGGATTATCCTTTAGAGTTAACTAAGACTTCCATATTTACTGTGGACTACTACTCCTATAACGTAACTTCTGCCTGGGAGTATGGGGTAATTCCTTTAGTTTATAGGAACAACGTGCTTGTAGATGCTTCTGAGTACTATTTGGATTATAACGCAAGGACCATCGTTTTCTTGGAGAAGCAATACGTTTCTTCAGAGATTTCTGTCATTACGGAGTATAAAGTCTATAGTTCAGACATTGATGTTACGGATAGGGATGTCATTATAAATGTGTATGTTAATGGGAGTATTAATACTGGTGCTACAGTAGATGAAACTGTTGGGGTTACAGCTACATTTACCAATAGATTAAATCCCACGGATAAGGTCTCCATTGTCGCTGAAGAGTATTACATTACCGATGAGGGAGATTACTATCACTTTGAGATTGATGATGCTATTAGTACCATTAACAATAGAAGCCCATTCAGACACAATGAGTCTGTAATTTGTAATGTGCTGCAGAGTTTAATGTCACTCTCTAGAGACATTGATATTTCCTCTTTTGTGAAGAGGTATGAGAGCGGGACTTCTTACCTGTTTACTTTTGGGGTAGACTTGTATGACACTGTTTTTAGCACAATTCCTACTCCAAGTGCTGTAAACAAAGAAGTAGTTATAGGAGAAGGAGTAGTCAATTCCTCAACCCCAGCCTGGAACAGCGGGGATGAATTTAGGGTCAGCGAAGTGGCTGGGAATCTAGAGTTGGATTTAAGTACTTGTGGAATTTGTCTAGTAGTAGATGTTAGTGGGAGTATGCTTACCAATGACCCTACGGACATTAGACTTTCTGCTTTACAGGCTTTAGTAGGAGATGTATTCGATGTTGTGGCTTCTCCTTTGTTTTATGTGGTTAAGTTCTCAAACGTGATTACAGATGTTACAGAGGGCTGGATTTCAGAAGAAGCAGACGTACTGACAGCAATTGCTGGATGCACCACTACAGAGGGTTTCACTAACTACCTGGCGGCCATGTGGCAGGCTGCAGACAAGTTTCAGACAGGTAATACTTCAGGTGGTACATTGGATGGTAAGTACAAATGTATCATCTTAATCACCGATGGTATCCAAAATACAGACACAGGCTATTCCATTGAAGATGCTACCAGCATCATGAACTCTTTGGATTATCCAATGAAGTCTCCTATCTATACGATAGGGCTTAGTAATAATGTAGATACAGAAAATCTAACAGACTACGCTGCACAAACCTCAGGAGTTTATTCGTATTGTGCCACAGCAGGGTCTTTAACAGACCTGATTAACTTCATTCTTTTTGGGGATGCGGGGAACAGAAAGAACAGGTTATGCAATGGCTATTGGGAATACGATCAAGATTTTAGTGAAATTGTAACCGTAAACCACATTGATTTAGCGGGAACAATTCCCAGTGGCACTGAAGTATGGTTAGAGGTAGATACAAGTGAAGACAACCTAACCTGGACCAATGTTCTCATTCAACAAGCAGTCATAGGCCAAAACGAAATAAATGTTTCAACCAGGTACTTTAAGGTTAGAATAGTACTAGTGGGGGATGGCTCTAGTACTCCAAGTCTTAGTAGTTGTAGCATTGATTATACAAAAGCAGCAGGTATCCTCTTTTGGAGTAACGTGCTAAAAGGCAACCCATTTGAAATTGGATTTGATTTAGTAGTGTCTGATTTTCCAGTAGGTTCATCCATTGATTTTGGAATCTGGAAGTCGGGGGATAAGACGGTAGCAAATGTAGATTTTGTTTCTACAATGACTTCAGAAGATTATGGTAAATCAATTGATAGGTGGCTTACTTTACCAGATGAAGAAACTTGCTCAGAGTTTTGTGTTGTGCTTAGGTTCAATAACAATACCAATGACACAATGACGGTTGAAAACTGGTCCGTCATTTGGAACGAGGTATAGCATGGTTCGCGTATTTTCTAAAAGAGGAGGAGATAATTCAGGAGCTTACGGTGAAATTCAACTACCTTATCTTTTTGGTAGTGGGCAATACCACGTAGAGTTAGGGTGGCGTCCTTCTGTAGCAATTGTTTCTTTTTCCAGAGAGTTTGAAGAGAAATTAAAAGCAGTGTTTGAATTAGCAGACGATACTCCCCACGAGGACCCTGAAATTTGGGTGGGATATATAGACGCTTACGGGGATGATACTACTCCCTTTGACACTACGGGATTTTATGTAAGTTATAGGAACATTCCAGAGTTTGATGGCGAGGCACTTAATTTGGGCCTGTACTTTTCGTATATGGCACTTCCATAGGAGCAAAGATGAAAACGGTAATTTTTGACATTGATCGGACATTGGCAGACAGTGAGCACAGATATGAGAGACACACAGTAAACGGAAAAATTGATTGGGATGCAGCACACAACCCAGCAGAGGTGTTAAAAGACCCTCCACTTCCATTTAAGTCCAATCCCATTTGTATGGCACAGATGTACTTTCCTTCTGTTACTTTCCTTACAGGAAGACCATCTTCTTTGGAGGAAGTGACAAAGGTTTGGCTGCTTCGGTACTTTCTACCTAGTCTTAGGTATAAAGACATTAAATCAGTTAGAAGTATGTATCCACAAAGTAAGAGTGATTTTTATATCATTTCTCGAAAGAATGGGGATTACACTCATGCTGATGAAGCTAAAAGAGAAATGATGGAGAAACTAGAACTAAAGGGCATTAAAGCCATTTGTGCTTTTGATGATTGCTCAGAGGGTGATTTGGAGAAACGAAGACATGTGTATGAAGATTACGGTGCCAAATTCTACCACATCAATGATCACGATTTCTGGTTGAACTTTGATTGGCATGTATTAGACAAAGATATTTTTGGAATTGATGTGCTGCCCTATGGCTAAGAGGTCTAGTATAAATGCTCGTTCAAAGGTAGCAGAGAATAGGGTGTCCAAATACTTATGGGGTGAGTTGCGGGATTGGAAAGAGTTGCATGACATTTCGGGTAGAGACTTCAATGACAATATTTGGTACGGTGAAGTAAAGAATTGGGCGTGGGCCAGAGGTCCAGCAAAGTTGTATTCAATTCTTAAAAACGCTTATGCCCAACTTGAGAATGTAAAAAGTGGTAATCTATTTGTAGTATTTTTACCAGTACATAGTAGCGTAGAAGATGCCATAGTGTACAGAAAAGACCGTGGCAGATTTATCATGGAATTTCTTAACGAGTTTAAGGACTGCATCATAAGTGGAAATCTACAAGAAGGATGATGTTACGATTGGACAACGAAGAGGTGGAGGACATAAAGCAGACTTAAAGTTTGATTTTACTGTTGAAGACTTGTTGAAACAAAATCACTTAGTAATCAAAAGGTCTCTTAGAATTGGTGATCTTTTGATGTTACAACCAGCACTTAGAGAATTAAGAAAACAGTATGAAGGAAAGATTACATTAGAAACAAGTAAACAGTATTTTCCTTTATATAAATACTGTGAGTTCATTGATGAATTGACAACCAAACACACGGGGGGTCACTTAGTAGATTTAGATGATTATGTAGAACGTCACAAGGACAGGCTCATTGTTAACCGTATTGACTTATTTGGGTTAGGCCTGGGACTCCATGTTTCTAATAAAGAGACGGAGTTAGTTGCAAATGCACAAGACATCACTTATATTCGTAATTGTATTAAAGATTGTTTTTTGGGTAGGGATTATCCTGTTATTGTTGTGGCCCTTAAGTCGGTGTGTGCCAATCGTACCTGGGATGGAACCATAGAATTAGTTCAAAAACTAGAACAAGAGTATAATGTAATTGTTGTTGATACTGAAAAACAGGACCTTCCCATTGATCCAAAAAGCAATTGGACAGGACAACTTACACTAGAGTTGCTCATAGCCCTGGTTGAGTCTGCGGATTTAGTAATCACCCCGGATACAGGAACATTACACATTGCAGCGGCATTAAAAATCCCATTTATTGCCTTATATACACAAGAAGATGCTGATAGTGCTGACCCCGACTTAAGATGTCGGTACTACAAGCACTATAGCATCCTTAAAAGTGAAGAGTTAACAGTCAATAACGCATATTGTAAAGTGAGAGGCTTTATGAACGGAGAACGATTGGGAAGAGAACTTGTGTGCAATGAATCTTTAACGATACATAGGGGTAAATGCTCCTACAAATTCATTGCTGGTATTCCTCTTTGGGTGCCCGAGGAAGATGCTATTGAGCTTTTAAGAAGAGACACATTCAATGAACCAGAATTTCCAGTAAGTGATGAAAAGAGTATTGTGTGGATTGTCCCTAATTTGGGACTAGGAGGCGCAGAATTACACACCCTCTCATTATTGAAAAGCTTTAGTAATCATAAGTGGAAACATCATGTTATTGTTACTAGAACTCAAGGTAATGATATTTTCATTAATGATTTCAGGCAATGTGCTAAAGTAAGATTCGCTTCAGAGAATAGCCCATCTTCTCTTAGAACAGCGGTTGCACAAGCAAATCCTGATTTGATTGTTTACATTTACAGTAGAGACAAAGACGCTGAAATCAGGAGAATGTTTAGCGACATTCCTACGATTTGTATTGTACACACTAGTCTACAGACTCCTAAATTAGATAACACGTTTTATGTATTTACGTCTAATGTTGCCAGGTCAATGAGTACAGTATCAGAGGACTTTGTTATAATTCCTAATGGAGTAGACACTAAGTACTGGCATGAAGGAGACGATGTAAGGTCAAGGATGGGCCTAAATTCAACAGAGTTTGTTGCTTTGTACGTGGGAAGGCTTTCTTCAGAGAAACGAGTTACTAACTTAATTGAGGCTTGTAATATTTTAGGTGTTAAGCTTATCATTGCAGGTGACGGTCCAGATAAACATCTACTAGAAGCCACAGTTAGACAGTGGGGTATGGAGGACAAAGTAGATTTCAGGGGCTATGTTCCTCAACGTGGGATTAGGAATCTATTAAAAAGTTGTGATTGTCTTGTATTGCCAAGTAGAACAGAAAGTATGCCCTTAGTCATCTTAGAGGGTATGGCAGCAGAAATTCCAATCATTACTACAGAGGCTGGTGATTCTTCTGATGTATTAGGACCAGCAGGGTACATCTACAACTCAGGGAATGTTCAAGAGTTGGCAGCATGTATGTACGACATCATTAATGATCCTCGCACAGCAGAGTTAAAAGCAAGAGATGCTAGACATAGAGTAATGATAGACTACAGAATTGAAGACATGTTTGCCAAGTATCATGTAGTGTTTGGGGATAAGTTGGGGGAACCTGTAGTTCATGTGGGCATCATTGCTTATGGTGGTAACATTGGAAAGACTGTGCAATCTGTTTTAGACAGTGATTACAGCAACTTCTATGTAACAATTGTAGGAGAAGGGCTAAAAGAAGAAGGAAAAAGATGGGAGAACATAGATTGTAGAGTTAAGAGTTATCTTCAATCAGGACAGGCGGATAAGGTAGAATGTATTAACTATTTCTTGGAAGAATCAATTGGAGAGTGGTTAATTCTCTTAGAAGAAGGAAATACTATTCCAAAGGATAGGTTGTCTTCCTTAAAGGACAAGGAAGAAAGCATCATTGTCTACTCCTGGAACACTAAAACAGGGGATAAGAGTTTAATGGATGAAAACACAATCATTCCCTTAGGTGCTGTATCCATGAGACAGGATGTGGTAAGAGGAAACAACATCAAAGAAAACAAGATATTCTATGGGTTTTCTGATTTGATGCTTTCTCTTGATGGTGGTGTCTTAGACTCAGATGTTAAAGTATTCGGAATTGTCGAAGAGTTGGATACGCCAAGACTAAACTACATGAAAGCGGTAGAACTAAATGAAGACGATCAAGAAATCGGGGGAGACCTTGATGAATATTAGAGGAACTGGTTTAGCAGTAGATTCTCTTCCTTTAATCTGTGATGAACAGAGAAAGGTACATCGTGGGAACACTATTTACACTTTTCAAAAGAATGTTCCTATTTGGGTAAAGGCACAAGATGCTGAGGAGCTATTAAGGAATCCTTCTTTTCATATTGTGGATTCTATTCCTTTGGATAAAGTGGAAGTAAGAAAGGTGCCTTCTCAGTTCCACAGGATTCTTTGTGTGGCTAAACAGTTGAATACTGTTAAGAGTCCTTTGGTGTCTGTGGTTATTCCAAGTTACAATTATGGGCACCACATTGAAGAGTGCATTAAGAGTATTCTTCTACAGTCTTTTACTGACTTTGAAGTGTTGGTCATGGATGGTGGTTCCACAGACAACACAGAAGAAGTAGCTTTAGGGATTCAGAACAATAAAATCTCTTTTTTTAGCTTAAAGGGTAAAACGTCAGTAAGTGATGCCAGAAACTATGGTATCTTTTGTTCAAGAGGGGATTTAGTTACTTTCTTAGATGCAGATGACACTTTTACCCCCAATCGGTTGATGCTACAAGTAGAAGCCTTTCTTAATGACAAGGACCTGGACATGGTGTGGGGTAACGCTCGTCCAATGGAAGGGCCAGTCAGAGGTATTGAGCTTTCAGGGCCACCAGATATTGAGAAGTTAATGAGAGCAGACTATATTCCTTCTTGTAGTGTAATGCTCAAGAAATCCACTATTTTTAAACACGGGCTGTATGACCCACGTCTCCCAGCAGCAGAGGATTGGGACTATTATCTTAGGCTACTTTGCGGTGGAGTTAAAGGATTACATCTAAATGAATTCCTTTATAACTTGAGGTGGCATCCTAACTCCAAGACAATTAGAGATTCCAAGTATATCAATAGCCAAAAATACATGGATGGTATTAGAGATACATCCACAAGAATCTTAAAGGCTCAGGCCAATAAAGGATTAAAGAGAGTTTTGTTTGTACTGCCAGACAATTCTAAGGGTGGGGCCAACATTGCCACTTTAGATTTGATTAAACGATTAGACAAAGAGGAGTTTAAGTCTTATGTTTACTTGATGCGTGGGGGTAATACTTATGTTACAGATGAATT
>Ga0172380_10000986_pt1 | contig 50955 bp, 71 predicted proteins | sample Leawe162metaG_FD_119747 | JGI IMG/M metagenome (GOLD analysis project Ga0172380, IMG submission 119747) | Leachate microbial communities from a municipal landfill in Southern Ontario, Canada - Leachate well 162 metaG | ecosystem: Engineered > Solid waste > Landfill > Unclassified | place... | reverse complement strand
CTGCCCCCAGCCCCCCCCCCCCCCCCCCCCCCCCGAGCCCCGCCAACAGAGGGCCCCGGGCCCGCGCCCCCGGCGGGGGGGGGGCCCCGGGCGGGGGGGGGGGGGGGCAGCCGGAAGGCCGAGGCGCGTTCGCACGTCATGGGTCCCCCCTCCCTCCCTCGTCCATGCGTTTCCTGCCCGAGCCTGCGGTCACACTTCAGGTTGGGGAGAACGTGTGCGCGCGAGCGAGGGGTGTGCCACATCCAATGACACATCCGAGACCACGAACATGACGCATGACACGTTATGACGCGTCACCCTTATTTAGCTATATGTGCGCGCGCAGGGGGGGGGAGGGTAAATGTCGCGTCATCATGCGTCATGCGTCATGTGTCATGCGTCACTCCGCGAGGACGGACACGGCGACGCCGCGCCACGTCCTCTCGCGCATCGTGCGCTCGGCGACGAACCCGCGCTCCTGCATCCGCATCCCGACGGCCTTCTGGCTCCACGACTTCTCGCCTTGCTCCTCGCACCAGCGGCGGAAGTTCTCGTAGATGCGCTTGGCGGTGTCGTACTCGGTGGGGCCGACGTCGCACCGCTCGGCGAGGAAGCGGCCGAGGAGGTCTTGGTCCTCGCGGTACTCGCGGGTGGCGGAGGCGACGGCGGGGGGTGTGCCGAGGCCACGCTCCTGCCAGTCGATGCAGGCTCGGACGAGCCATGCGAGGATGCCGGGGGCCTCGGCGCGGAGGGCGTCGGAGAGGTCGCGGTCCTGCCGGTCGCCCTCGAACTTCTGCTCGAAGGGGATGAGGCGGATGCGGCGCCAGATGCCGTCGTCAGTGCCGCGGACCATCGGCTTGTGGTTGGTCGCGAGCCACACCTTGAACTGGGGGCGGAACTCGAAGAACTCCTTGAAGAGGAAGCGGGCGGTGACGGTGTCGCCCCCGGTGATCGACTTCAGGAAGCCCTCGGCGAGCCGTGCGCCCTCCTCGGACTCGATGGCTGTGACGAAGCGAACGCCGGTCAGGCGGGCGAGGTCGTTCCTCACCCCTCCGTCCTCGTCGCGCTTCGCGAGGAACGTGGACGCCTCGGCGGTCGCGGCGTAGGACCCGAGGACGTGGCGGATGGTCTCTAGTAGGACGGACTTCCCGTTGGCCCCGAGGCCGAAGGGGAAGAACGCGGCGTGCTCGCGGGTGTCCCCGGTGAGGGCGTAGCCGAGGGCGAGGCGGACGAACTCCACAGTCTCGGAGTCGCCCGGGAAGACCTCGGCGAGGAACTGCTCCCAGCGCGGGCAGCAGGCGTTCAGGTCGAAGGGGGAGGACGTCTGCCGGGTGCAGAGGGCGAGACGGTCGTGGGGGCGCATGGAGCCCGAGCGGAGGTCCACGGTCCCGGACAGGGTGTTGAGGGTGTACGGGTCGGCGTTGAAGTCGGAGGGCCGGGAGGAGATGCCGGAGAGGGACCGGGCGAGGCGGATGGCGCGGGCGATGGCGGGCTCGGCTTCGGACTTGAGGAAGTGCTTGACCTTGGCCTCGCGGATCTCCTTGTCGTCTTCGAGGATGGCGTCGCGGTGGCCGTCGCGGACGGTCTGGATGGCTCGGCGGGTGATCTCCCCATCGTCGTCGCGCCGCCAGATGCCGGTGTCCGACCAGACGTACCACTTGTCCTCGGCTGAGACGTAGCGGATGTCGTCCCCGTGGAGCCGCCGCAGGCGCATGGCGTTTCCGAGGTCGGTGAGATGCTCCTCGGTGGAGGGGTCCACGTCGGCCGAGGCTTCGACCCCCTCCCAGACGTCGTGTTCGACCGTCACAGGATCGCCTCCACGGCGCCGATCCGCCGCCCGAGCCACGCCATGACGTTCACCGCCATCGAGTTCCCGATCGCCTTGTACCGCGGGGAGTCCTTCGCGAGCCCGCCGCGCCACGGGACGAGCGTGTGGTCGTCGGGGAAGCCCTGAAGGCGCTCCGCCTCCCGTGGGGTCATCCAGCGGGGGCGGCCGTCGGGGTGGACGACGAGGTGTCCGCACTCGGCGGAGTAGTTGTCGTTCGCGCGACCAGTGCGCGTCGTGAGCGTTCCGGCAACTTCCACTTCCTCGCGGCGTTCCTCCGGAGGATGCCCTCGCACGCTTTCCCGCTCAAGAAGCGCCGCGGCGGCAGGTCGCCAGTCTCCAGCGTGTCCGACAAGGAAGACGCGACGGCGGCGTTGGGGGACTCCGAAGTGTTGAGCGTCCAGCACTCGCCAACAGAACCCGTACCCGAGTTCGCGAAGCCCCCCGAGTAGGGCTCCAAAGTCCCGTCCGCCGCTCGAAGACAGGCAGCCGGGGACGTTCTCCCACAGGAGCCATCGGCTCCGAGTTCGCGCAGCAATGCGTAGGAAGACGAGCGCCAGGTTGCCACGCGGGTCATCCATGCCTCGTCGGAGTCCGGCGACACTGAACGACTGGCACGGGGTTCCTCCGACCAGAAGGTCGATTGGTCCGAGGTCATGGGTTGTCTGCTCCGAGATCGCGGTCATGTCGCCGAGGTTCGGTCCCGCCGCGTCGCCGAAGCGGTGTTCGACGACGGCTGCGGGGAACGGGTCGATTTCGGCGTGCCACGCGCACGTCCAGCCGAGCGGGAGCCACGCGGCGTGAACGGCGCCGATGCCGTCGCAGACGGAGGCGTACCTCACGTCCCCGACCCCGCGGCGATCCTCCGCTGCGCACTGGCGCTCGCCGCCTCGCACGCCGCCCTCACTTCATCGCGGGCACAGACGTAGCAGACCGCGCTCTCGTGGCCCGCTTGCGGCCACGCAAGCCGCCCGCAGTTCTTCGAGCAGGGCGCGCTCCCGGCCTCCGATCCGGACGGAAACCCGGAACGGATCAAGCGCAACATGGTCCTCAGGGCCGTGTCCGGATGCACCCGCGCGCCAGCGCAGAAGGAGATCCAGCCATGTTCTGCGGCGAAGCACAGCATCTCGAACGCTTCGGCCCGGGACATGGGGCGGCGAGGTTCAGCGAGGGTCTCCGTCACGGGGAAGGTCCTCCGGCACGTCCTTGTGGATCTCGCGAAGCCGCTGGAGATCCTCCCGCGTCAGGTGCGGGGGACGGCGAGTAGGTCGGGACCACTCACGATACCCCCGCCGCCCGCTGCTCGGGAGGGTGCTCGACCTGCCGAGGGACGGAGTGTCCGGCGCAGGGAGACGGGGGCCGTGAGAGGTCTCGTCGTGGATGGTTCACCTCGGGAGTGTCAGGTCGAGCGGTGGCGATCCTACCCTCGGGCGCCCCGCGAGGTCAAGGGGTCTCCCGCTCCCCGCGCCACGCGACGGCGGACCAGCCGCAGGCGGGGCAGGACGCCTTCACCCGGATGCCGATGCGGCCCGCGAGGAAGAGACCCAGAGTGTCGCACTTCGGGTTCGGACAAGGGCTGAGCCGAAGGTCCGCGACGTCGAAGTTCGACACGGCTGGCTGGACGCACGCCATGAGGAGTCGCGTGACCTCGGGCACCGTGTTCTCAGCGGGGAGCATGGTCACACCCCCTTCTTCTTGGCAGCGCGGTTCACAGGCACGGAGACCTCGCCAACGCGGTAGTTCGGGGCGTCCTGCGGCGTCGGAGTCGGCAACACCCCCTCGACGCGGAGGGCGCGCAAGGCCGCGAGGCAGATGGCGGGCGGGGCGATCTCATCCACTTCCACCGCGTCGCCGATGGTGGCCTTCCAGTCTTCGGAGCAGGCCATGGCCTCCACGCAGACGTCGTACCCGAGCCAGTGCATCCTCTGGACGACGGCCCACGCGGCGGCGACGTCGGTGGAGAAGAATGGGAGCCGATCGCAGAACTCGATGTCGGGTCCGCACCGGCACAGAAACACGGTCCGCTCGCGTCTCTCCTCGAACGTCTTCCCCGGCGGGACCAGCCGCGGGTGAGGTCCCTTCTCGCCGCCGTCGTCATCGCCGTCGGGCTTGTGGAGCGGCTTGCACCAGTCGTCGTCGCCCCGCCGCTCCCATCCCATCACTTTCGTCGCCACGAGGGCGTCGAGTTCGCGGTCGGTCATCGGGAACCTCCTTCGGAGCGCCACCGCATCCACCATCGCATCCACGGCGGTCCGAACACGTCGCGGGGCGCATCGGCGCGCCACCAGCCGCGGTGCAGGGGCAGGTGGAACGGCTCGGGACCGGGCCACGGGGCGGAGCGCGGTGCCTTCCGGTAGAAGCCCGTGATGACCTCGGCCTCGCCGACGATGCCCTCCACGTCCTCGATGTGGATGCGGCTCGCCGTCTCGTCCACGTCGATGACGCGCGTTCCGTGGCGCTGGCTTTTCAGCCGCTCGTGCATCGTGCGGACGTCGTCGTCCGTGAGGCGCTCGCAGAAGTGGTTGTCGGTCATCCGAGTGGCGCCGCACTGGCGGTCTTTCTCGGTCATCTGTCAGCCTCCGAACCCTCCGCTGGGTGAGTTGGTGGCCCCCGCCGCGGAGGAGAGGCTGGACCCGGAGTAGCTAGCTCCGAGCGGGGCCACCGGAAGGCGCCGATCCTACACCGTTGCGGGGACCCCGCGCAAGAGGGTAGGATGAGCCTCGCATGAGCGACACGGACACGAACATGGTCCCGACCGAGCCCTCCGAGCCGATCCGGAAGTGGGAGGAGCGCGAGAACGGCTTCGGCGTGGAGGAACTCGGCCCCGGCGGGACGAACGACTGGGAGCCCGAGGACGGCCGCGAGGGCGACACGCCCCCCGGCAAGCTCCCCTACATCTCGATCGGCGTGGCCCGGCGCCTCGTCGGAGACGCGATCCCCCCGCGGCGCAACATGCGGGACGCCGTGTCGCTGGAGGAGACCCTCCGCGACATGATCGCGAAGCGGGCGATGGTCCGCATCCACCTGCGGAACCTTCAGGTGCGCTCCGCCGGGCTCCTCGCGCGCATCCACACCATGTCGAGCCAGAGCGCCACGACGGGCCTGTGGGCGCGGTACATGGAGTGCATCTCGGCGCAGACGAAGCTCCTCACGCACGACTCGAACCTCTCGAACGAGATCATCGCGACGGCGACCGCGCTCGGGAAGGAGACGGGGGCGATCGAGACCCCTGAAGAGGGCCTCCTAAGGGCCAGACCGACGGCGGCAGAAGGGGGTCCGAAGAGGCTCCCGAAGGCTCGTCGCGCGGGCGGGGTGATCGACGTGAACGCGGACGATGCCTGACACCCGGTTCATCCAGCGGCAGATCGCGAACCGGGCGGCTGCCACCAACCGCCGCCTCGCGACGGCCGGGCGTAAGGCCGCGGTCTCGCCGGAGGAGATCGAGAAGTGGCAGCGGCTCCTTGACCCGGAGCAGACGTCCCTTCAGGAGTTCATCGAGCACTACCGCGTCTCGACGAAGGAGACGCAGGCAGACGGCACGAACCAGACGGACATCGCCCTGTGGCCCGCCCAGCTCCGCATCCTCGAAGCCATCTCGGAGGCGTGGGAGTCGGGCCACGCGGCGAAGCTCGTCATCCTGAAGGACCGCGAACAGGGCTGCTCGTTCGTCATCCAAGCGATCCTGTGGGAGCGGTTCCTGCGCGGTGGCGGCGGCGAGATGCGGACGGTGTCCCACAAGGACAGCGCCACCGAGGCCCTTCAGATGGACTTCGAGTCGTTCCGGCAGCAGACGCCCGCGTGGGTGTTCACGGAACTCCTCGGGTGTACGTGGGAGCGGTCGGCCCTCGGCGTCTGGAAGCTGGTGTGGCCGAACCACTCCTTCAGCTTCGCGGAGACGATGACCTGCCGGGACGGGGCGATGGGCCGCGGCAACCGCACGCGGTGGTTCCACCTCTCCGAGTACCCGTGGTGGCAGACCGGCCGTGGCAACATCGGCGGCGCCCTCACGACCCTGCGCGACACCCCCGGGAACATCTACATCTTTGAGTCCACGGGCAAGGACTTCGACGAGTTCTATGACCTGTGCTGCGGCGCGCGGGACGAGACGAACGGGTGGACCCTCCTGTTCTTCTCGTGGCTCACACACCCCCTCAAGACGGCGACCTTCCGCGGGCCCGCCGACCGTGAGACGTTCAAGGACACGATCGGGAAGCTCGACCGCTACGACGCGAAGGAGGAACTGGAGGTCGCCAAGGAGACCGACTGGGACCTCGGGCGCCTGAAGTGGCGTCGGCAGCAGATCGACTCGCCGGGCTGCAACGGCGACGTGGCGTGGTTCGCCCGCGAGCATCCGCGGTTCTTCGAGCAGGCGTTCTACGCGGACTCGGACTGCTTCTTCGACGCGCAGATCCTCGACTCCCGTCGCAAGGCGTCCGAGCGCGAGGAGACGAAGTGTGAGCGCGGCGTCCTGACGTGGACGGTGTCGCGGACCCGCGTGGACGTCGAGTTCAACCCCCGGATGAACGGGCCCGTGCGGCTCTACAAGCGCCCGCAGAAGGGCCGCCGATACGCCTTCGGTTCGGACCCGGCGTCGGGGAAAAAGACGTCGGAGGGCGGGCGCCGCGTGGCCGACTGGGCGACGATCCTCGTGGTGGACATCGAGACCGAGGACGTGTGCCTCATCTACCGCGACCACATCGCGCCGGAGGATCTCGCGCCGCTGGTGTACGCCGTGTCGTGCTGGTACGGGTGGGCGCCGGGCTACCCGGAGCGCAACGGAGACGGCAAGACCATGATGTACGTCTGCTCCCAACTCGACGAGCAGTGGCCCGTTCCGGACTCCCCGATCCTCTTCCAGCTTCGCAAGGCGACGATGGGGAACGGCTCGTGGGAGTCGGAGCCCGGGTTCCTGTCGGACGCGGCGACGAAGCCGGTGGCGTGCAACCGCCTCCGGAAGTTCGTCCGCAACCTCGGCATGTACGAGAAGGGGCCGTCGCGCCTCCCCCTGCCGCTGCTTCAGGAGATGCGCCTGTTCGTGCGGACGCAGACCTACAACAAGAACGGGCAGCCGACGGGCCGGATCACGCTCGGGGCCTCGTCGGGGCACGACGACGTGATCTCGGCCGCGTGGATGGCTTGGGAGGCCCGTGAGTGGCTTCTGGAGAACCCTGACGACCAGCGGGAGGTCACGGAGGAGCCGATCGACCCGACGCTGGCCCGCCTCATCGTGGAGGCGGAGAGGATGTCGGGGGACTACCATCCGGAGCCGAGCAAGTTGTGGCTCCCCCACGGCGCCAAGAGCCTGAGCGCCAAGGGTAGTCTGGACGAGGCAGACATCGGGCTCGGAGCGGGGTTCTGACCATGTCTGTGACGTGCGCCATCATCATCGGTTTCGGCCTTCTGTGCCTCGGCGCGGGGGTCGCCCTGTTCGGGTGGTTCGTTCGACAAGGGATGGACGTCGCGTCCTTCCACGTCCTCAGTTGCGCGGACACGCTCGCGCAGGCCCGCTCCTACGAGGCCCGCGTGCGCGCCGGGCTCGTCCACAAGAAGGAGCCCGTCCCCGTCCCGCCGTCCGAGGACGACAAGCGGTTCCAGACGTGGCTCCGCGGCGAGGGCTTCGGCGAGATCGAAGAGGGCCACGTCATCGGCCTGTGGGAGAAGCTCACCGGCAAGCGCCCGACGACCGAACTCGACCGCGTCGAGGCCGCCAAGGCCCTCTCCGCGTACAGCGCCCCCCTGCCGGAGTCCACGCCTGACCTCTTGACACGCGACGCCTAGGGTGCAACGATACTGTGCGACGCTAGGCGTCGAGCCCCGTGCCAGCCGCACAGTTCTACTCCCCGCAGGTGCCCGGCATCACCGATGAGGTGGGCGAGGACAAGGCGTCGATCCCCGTCTTCAAGGCTCTCGCCGAGGAAGACGAGGGCCGCCGCGCCAACCAACTCGTGTCGGTCGCGAAGTCGTGGTTCGAGGCGCAGCGCACCTACTACCGCGAGGCCGTGGAGTGCGTCGCCTTCTACTACGGCAGCCAGTGGGGGTACTTCAACAACCGCGAATCCCGCTGGATCGCGCGCCCTGAGCCGCGGTCGTCCGATCAGGTCCGGCTCATCGCGAACCAGATCAAGCCGGTGGTCGATCAGGCGACGGCCCTTCTGACGCAGGAGACCCCGATCTTCGGGTGCGCCGCGGCGAAGGACGAGGCCCGCGACTCCGCCGCCTCGAAGTCGGCCGACGCCGTCCTCGACTACTACTGGCGGCAGAAGAGGCTCACAGAGGTCTACCGCAACTCCGCCCGGGACGCCTTCATCACCGGCACGGCCCCCGTCCTCGTCGAGTGGGACGAGAGCGCCGGGGCCGAGGTGGACAAGACTCGAACGGACCCGAACACGGGCGAGGAAGTCCCCGAGACGATCCCCGTCGCCGACCCGCAGGACCCGATGAAGGTCACGGACCAGCCGGTGAAGATCCGGCAGGGGGACCTGACCTTCCGCCTCGTCTCGCGCGAGTGCCTCGCCTTCGAGCCGGGCGCCGAGACGGACCAGAGCGGTGCGGGCATCTTCTTCCGCGAGAAGCCCCTGCGGTCGGACCTGAAGGAGCGCTACCCGGAGAAGATGAAGGACGTGGCGGATGGAGCCGCGCAGTCCACCGAGCCAGCGCAGGACGACGTCCGGATCGCGGAGCAGTCCTCGCCGCGGTCGCCGCGGACGTCCCTCGACACGAAGTCGGCGCAGCGGGTGGACGTCTACACCCTGTACCTGAAGTCGTGCGAGAACTACCCCCGCGGGCTCATGTTGAAGTTCACGGAGGGGGTGATCCTCTACGAGGGCGACAACCCGATCTACCCGCAGCAGGACGAGCCGGACGAGCTGTGGCCGCGGGTGAACTGGCCCGTCTTCTTCGTGAAGTGCGACGACCGGACGACGGGCCCGTGGGGCGCCGGGCGCGTGGTCGGGATGATCCCGTACCAGATGGCGCTGAACGGCGTGGTCAGCAAGACCATCCAGCACATCGCCACAATCGCGAACACGAAGATCATCCTGCCCAAGGGCCTCGACTCGGACGTGAGCGACGAGATCGGGCAGGTGATCCGGGTCTCGCGGATGACGCCGACGGGGCAGATCGCGTACCTCTCCCCGCCGCCGATGCCGCAGGAGTTCATCACGGCGTGGGACCGGCTGAAGGCCGAGATCGAGTACCACGCGGGGATCAACGCGGCGACGCTCGGCAACGCGCCGACGTCGGACGCCTCCGGCATCGCGATCAGCCGCCTCCAGAAGCAGGACACCGGGCGCATCGCCCCCGTCAAGCGGTCCATCGACGCGACGTGGGGCGAGATCATGCGCTACGGCCTCTTCCTCTTCCGCCGCTACGCCTCCGTGAAGCGCAAGATCCTCATCGTCGGCGAGAACAACCAGATCAGCCTGAAGTTCCTCGCCAAGGCGGACATCGCGGCGGCGACCGACGTCCTCGTCTTCAACGACCAGATGATCCCCCGGGACCCGACGCAGCGGTCCCTGTGGCTCACGCAGTTCACGCAGAACATGGCGCAGGTGCAGGACCAGGCCCAGCGCAAGGCCCTGCTCAAGATGTACCGCCTGAAGGACTTCGAGCGGTTCCTCGTGGACCTCGATCCGGACGACGACAAGGCCGAGCGCATGGTGCAGCTCATCATGCTCATGGAGCCCGTCTACGTCACCCCGTACGACAGCGCCATCTCGATCAAGGCCACGCTGGAGCGGTGGATGAAGTCGCGCGAGTACGAGTCCACCGTCCTGAAGGAGAAGGGCCCCGGGACCGGGTACAGCCGGACCGAGGACTTCACGTCGAAGCTCCTCGCCTACTACACGGGCGTCGCCACGGGGGACCCGATGGTCCCGCCGATGCCACCGCAGTTCGTCCCGCCTCCGCCCGTCCAGCCGCCGATGGGGGCCCCACCCGCGCCCCCGGCGATGCCTGCGATGCCCGGAGCGCCCCCCATGCCGTCCGCCCCGATGGGCGGGGCACCACCGAGCGAGGTCCCGCCGCCGGACGTGGGCATACCACCCGCCTCGGCGCCGATGGCACCCGTGAACATGGCATGACCTCATGAGCACTTCGCAGCACCCGTCCAACTTCAATGACTTCCTCAAGTCGATCGGCCCGGACAGCGAGCCGAAGGACGACGTCGTTCCGACGCACGAGGAGGGAGAGACGGATGCTGGAAGCGCGCCTGATGAGACGGCGCCTGCGGCCGAGACGAAGGCCGAGGGAGCGCCGCCCGCGGCCCCTGCCACGACGGCAGCGCAGAGGCGACTCCTCAAGCTGAAGGAGGACGGAGTCGAGACCGACTTCGACCTCGACGACGCCTACGCCGACGAGACGAAGCGGGCGGACCTCGCCGCCAAGATCCAGCTCGGGCGGCAGCACGACAAGATCATCGAGCGTCGCCTGCGCCAGCAGGAGTCGGATCAGGCGACGTGGATCCAGCAGCAGGCGGAGGCGAACGGTTTCCGTTTGGTCTTCGACCCTGCGACGCAGACACTTCAGTTCGTCCCGAAGGCAGGCTCCGCGCCGAACACCACGACGCCCCCCGCCTCGGCGACACCCTCGTCCCCGCCGGACACCGACCAGATCCTGCGGCGGATGGAGGAGTTGGAGGCGGCCATCGGCGAAGGCGACGCCGAGGCCATCAAGGAGAACGCGCAGCTCACCCGGAAGCTCGCTAAGGCGCAGCGGGACGAGGCCAACCAGCTTCGTCAGTGGCGCCGCGAGCGGGACGAGGAGCGCACCTCCCAGCAGCAGCAGACGGTCCTCGAACGGCAGGTCACCGCCGTTCAGGGCGTCTTCGCGAAGCACTCCGCAGCGTTCGACGGGTGGGACGACGACCGCAAGGCCGTCCTCGTGAGCGGCATCCGTGCGCGCTCGACCTCCTTCGACGATCTCCTCGCGAAGCTGGACTCGTGGGCCGTCTTCGAGGCGTCCCGCCATCCGGCCAAGCCTGCGGTGCCCGCGACCCCTCCGGCGAAGTCGCCGCCGCCGGTTCACGGCGGAGCCGCGCCCCCCGCGGGTGGCGGTTCCAAGCGGGCCGCGCCCAAGTCCACGTTCGAGAAGAACTGGGCGGCCTCGCTCCCGGACTGACCCCCAACCCCTCTGAGAAGGACGAGCCATCATGGCGAACGACACCACCACCACCCTGAGCGCCCTGTTCAAGATCGTGCAGGACAACTACCTCGGGAACGACATCCCGCGGGCGTCCGGCCCGACGGCGGCGCTGATCCGCGACAAGGCCAAGACCCGCATGGCCGGAGGCCGGAACCTCGACACGACGTGGGCGCACAAGAGCTACGACGGCGTCGGCATGGGCACGCTGTCGGAGGGCGGAGACTTCCCCGCCACGGCGTCCTCGCTCGGCAAGAACTTCACCCTCGCCCTGACGCATCAGGCGTACGCGGTGGGCGTGACGGGCCACGCGCAGGCGATGGGCACGTCGAGCAAGGCGAGCTGGCTGCGCAAGTCGCTCGTCGCCGAGAAGACCGAGGAGCTGAAGCAGAAGGTCGGCTCGATCCGCGGCCGGTTCCTGATGAACGACGGCACGCCGATCTTCGCGCGGGTGTCGGTCGTGTCGGGCGGCGCTGACGGCTACATCACGATCTCGACGGGCTCGATCCACATGTTCCGCAAGGGCGAGACGATCACCGTCCGCGACGCGGCGTCGAGCGGTTCGGAGCAGCTCACGGGAGGCGCCGGGTCGGGGCTCATCAAGGACATCGACTACCAGAACGGACGGCTGTACTGCGCCGACGTGACGGGCGCCGCGGCGAGCGACTACATCGCGCTCTCCGGGTTCTACGACACGACCGTCCCGAACGGCCTGCGCAACATCGTGGCGGCGACGGGGACCATTCAGGGCCTCGTTCGGACCACGGTCGGCAACTTCCTCGCGCAGGCGAACGTGAAGTCCGTCTCGGGGGCGATCCAGTCCTCGACGGTGGACGAGATCCGGGACCTCGTGAAGGAGATCGGAGGCGAGCGGGACGACCCGTACACCTCGACGTGGATCGCGAACTACAAGACGCGGCGGTGGGCGACCGACGCGACGATCGGGCAGAACCGCTTCACGGACCTCGCGCTGACGCTGGGCGTCTCCGAGGTCATGCTGAACGACAAGTCCGGCAAGCGTCCGCTGATGGAGGACCCGTACCTCCGCGACGCAGAGATGTTCGTCATCGACCCGTCGCAGTTCGTGACGATCGCGCCAGAGGGGATGGAGGGCGGAGAGTTCGTGACCAACGCGGACGGCTCTGTCCTCTTCCAGCAGACGGCGGCGAGCGGCGCGGGCTATGCGGACGCGAAGCTCATGTACTACGTCGATCGCTGGAACATCGGCTGCGACAACTTCCGCGTGCAGGCGTACGCGAGCGGCTTCTCCGCCCCGTAGTCGCTGACGACGTGAACCACGGGGGCGGTCGGGAGACCGGCCGCCCCCACGACCCCACCGAAAGGCCCCATGTCCACGACCCTGCTCTCCCCCCCGAAGACCACCCTCGACGCGGCGGACCTGAAGAAGATCCGCGCCATCGCCGAGGCGACCGCGAAGTCCGGCGAGCCGATCTTCCTCGTGCGCGGTCCGGAGACGGCCGATCTGCTCAAGGATCTCGTGGACACGTCCTCGTGGTCGAAGCTCCAGCGTCTCGGCACCGTGCGCCCGCTGCGCGCCGCAGCCGAGGCGACCAAGGGCGCCGCGCTGCAAGCTGGCGGGACCGGCGCGCGGGCGACCAAGGTCATCGAGATGCGCTTCGACCGCTCGTCCGAGCCTCTCTTCGAGGGCGGCATCCCGGTCGGCAAGTACGAGATCGAGACGATGCGCGTCGAGGGGCAGGACGACTGGAAGCACACCGGGTCCCGCGACGACGTCTCGTGGGCCGAGATGGAGCGCCTGCGCTTCATGTCCGAGGGTCTCCACCGGATGACGGACCGCGAGGTCGTCGAGGACGAGCGCCGGAAGAACACGGCCCGCGCCCGTCTCAAGGAGGCCGAACTGGTCTCCCCCGAGGAGCGCATGGCGGCGGCCTTCGAGAAGGCACTGGGCAAGATGGCGACGGCGAAGGGCAGCGCGAAGTGAGCTACCTGCCCGACGGCTACGACGAGATCCCGATGCGCGGCGTGACGGCCGCGTGGTTCCGGGACGTCCCCATCGGGCACCAGCGCGAGGTCATGTCGGTCGCGAAGGAGTTGAGGGTCCTCTGGAACCGAGAGATCGACCAGTGGACCCTCATCCACGAGTGCCCCGGGATCACGCAGGGGTTCGAGGACGGGCACCTCGTCGGGTGGACGATCGTCACGCACTTCTCGCCCGGGATGACCGGCGAGAACATGGCGGCGAACATCCGCGGGATGATGGACCGCAACGCCTACGCCAGCGTGGGGGCCGCATCCGAGGCTCTGGAGCGTCGCCGGGCGGCGGAGGTAGAGAAGGCCGAGAAGGAGTCGCACGACCGTCTGGACGCGATCCTGACGGACGCCGTGAAGAACGAGGACGCGGTGACCCGCGACTACGCGAAGTGGGCGGAGGAGACGCAGGACCAGCGGCATCGGGCTCACGCCCACACGCGGGCGCAGATCGCTGCGGGTGAGATCCCCGTGACGAAGGTGGACGGCTGATGGGCACCCTCTACTCCACGCTTCGCACGCGGCTCCTGAAGCAGCTTCGCGACCCGAACGGGGTGGAGTGGAGCGACGACACGGAGCTGTACCAGCTCATCTCCAACGCCGAGCAGTGGATGGCGAACTGGCTGGGCGACCTCCGCGGGTCCGGCCGGTTCGTGGTGCAGGACACGATCACGCTGGCGGCCAGCACGTCCACGTTCGCCTTCTCCGCCCTAACGGACGCGGCGACGAAGGTGTTCGCGGGCGTGCGGTACATGGAGATGCTCTCCGCCTCGAACGTGCGGGTGCCGCTCTACGCCATCGCCGAGGGCGACGAGAACCTGTACCGGAGCCCCTCGACGATCACGGTGGACGCATGGGTCCCGCCGTCGTTCCTGATCCGGGACGACTCGTTCGTCTTCCTGCCGGTGTCCTCGCAGGCGCGTACGATCTACGTGACCTACCAGTGGATCCCGATCGTGAAGACGAGCAGCAGCGACACGGCGGCGACTCCGACGCAGTACGATGATCTCCTCGTGCATCGTGCGGCGTTCGATGCTCTCGGGCGCGGCGGCGAGCGCGAGGAGACGTTCGACGAGAAGTTTGCGGCGAGGATCGCCGACGTCGAGACGTTCGAGGTGTCCCGCCTGAACCGCGGGACGACGGAGACCGTGAAGAACGTGACCAGCCGGACGCTGTTCGGCTCCTGAAGGAGACACCCACATGGCGGGCATCGCGACCGGAACCAAGTTCACCGACTACAACGTGAAGACCCTCACGCAGAAGTACGGCACGGCGACGTCCCCGGCGACGGGGGCGCAGAGCGAACTCGTGGCGGGCCACGGGGCGATCTTCGGCGAGTACATCATCGACGAACTGGTCACGCTCGCGACGGACGCGGCGTACACGGACACGACCGCGCTGATCCCGGCGGGGACGGCGCTCATCCAGACGGCGACCTACGTCCACACGACGCTCGCGGGCAACTCGGTTTCGACGTACTCGCTGGGCGTCTCCGGCGCGACGGCGCGCTTTCAGGGGACGACGACGAACATCACGGCGGCCGACACGAACGCCGGGTCCTCGCAGACCGAGGGCACGGTCAACTACGCCTCGGCCACGGCCATCCGGATCACCTGCGACCAGACGGTGACGAGCGGCAAGATCCGCGTCGTCGCGCGCTGCCTCTACATCTGCCCGCCGACGTCGTAGCGTCGAGCGGCCTACATCCCTGAGCCTCAGGTCTCCCACGCCCGAAGGAGGGCACGCACATGGCGATCACCTACCCCAACGGATCGACCGGCTTCCCGAGCAAGGTCGCCGACCTCTGCAACCACGTCTTCGTCGAGGGCGTGGCCTTCCGCGGTCCGTGGGCGAACGTGCCCAACACGGAGACTCTGGCGGCGGCGAAGACCATCGCCATCACGGACCCGTGGGTCCACTACTTCACGCCCACGGCGGCGCGAGACGTCACGATGCCCGCCACGACCACCGTCGGGACGTGGCTCATCGTGAACGTGGACACGACGTACACGCTGACCATCAAGACCGCCGCGGCGGCGACGATCGGCACGGTGGGGCCGTCGCAGGCGGCGCTGGTCATCTGTGACGGTACGACGTGGACGATCTCGCGCCTCATGGGCGGGACGGCCGCGGCCTCGGCGTACACGCAGACGTACTCGACGGCGGACCGGACCGTGGCGGCGCCGACGGCCGCGGCGATCACCGACAACACGACGGGCACCGCTGGCTCCACGGCGGCAGCCGGGGTCGGGGTCTTCAACCTCGTCATCCCGATCACGATGGACGCCGGGACGAGCGCCGGAGAGGTCATCACGGCGATCACGCCGGGCCACAAGTTCAAGATCCTCGGCTGGTCGTTCGTCACGTCGGTCGCGGGCGTCGGCAGCGGTGCGTCGCGCGCCTACAACATGGAGATCGGGACGACCGACGTCGGCACGAGCCCGTCGGTGCTGACGCTCACCGAAGCCAGCACGGCGACGGTCGGCTCGCTGACGGCGGGCGCGGCCGTCTCCGGGGCCAACACCGGCACGGCGGCGGACACGTTCTCGATCGAGGTGGCGAGCGGTGGGACGGCGTTCTCGGCTGGGTCCGGAGCGTTCATCGTCCGGGTGCAGAACATGGACACCGCCGACGCCATCGCCTCGCTCATCGCCGAGCACACGAAGATCGTCGCGGACGACCTCGACAACCGCAAGACGATCACCGCGATCATCGACGACCTTCAGGCCAGCCGCATCTCCGGCTGATCGGGGGCTGAACCGTGCCCCGGATCGACACTCGCGACGACAGCTTCGAACCGTTCCGCATCTCCCCTGTGGGGGCGCGGGGCCTCGATCTGTTCTCCGACCCGGCTCTCCTCGACCCATCGTTCCTCATCCGGGCGGACAACGCTCGGATGGGGACGATGGCAGTCGAGCGCCGGACGGGCGGGATCAAGCTCCTGCACGGGACGGCCAACCACGGCTCCCTCACGTTCGGAGCGACCACAAAGTACGCCCTCCTCCCCGCGGCGAGCCAACTCGTCCTACCGGCGGGCGGCTTCGCCCTCTTCGCTCATTTCGCTGCGACGTGGCCCGCCTCGGGGAAGACTGGCTACCTCATCTCCTCCCGCCCATCGGGGGAGACGTTCCACGTCCTCAAGGTGACGATCTCTGACGCGGGGGTCATCACTGTCTCGTGGACGGACTCCGGCGCGACCGAGCGCAGCGTCGCCTGCACGGCGGTCACGGACGGGGCGTCGGTCCATCTCCTCGCGATCTACGACGCCCCGGCGGGGACGTTCACGGTCTACATCAACGGGGCGTCCTCGGGCACTCCGCTGACCGGGCTCGACGCCACGCTGAAGCCGGACCAGACAACGGGCGTGGCGTGGGCGTTCGCCGTCGAAAAGCAGACCGGCGCCGCGGTGACGGCGGACACGCAGTTCCCCGGCGCCATCGACTCTCTGACGCTTCAGACGCTCCGGGGCTCGCGCCCGGCGAGCGGAACGACGACGCTGGCGAGCGTGCTGCGCAAGCACAGCCTCCGGCGCTGGCCGACCCCACAGGCGGACGGAGTGGTCTTCCACTACGACTGCGACTCGATCTCGACGTTCTACGATCGCTCGCGGTTCAAGAACCACGGGTCGATCACGGGGACGCCAACGCTGACGTCGGCGGTGGCGTACTCGTCGGTTCCCGGGCAGGCCGTCCACACGATCCAGTCTCCGACAGGGACGCGGACGAACGTGGTGGGCATCGGCGGGACCCTCTACTACGAAGGAGTGCGGTGACATGGCTGCAAACCCCACGATGGCAGGATCGACGATGACCGCCGACGGCACGTTCTCGGCAGGGACGACGCCCGTGGTGGCGATCGTCGCGGCCGGAGACGGCAGGCGGATCTTCCGCGTGCAGAACACGCACGCGAGCCAGACCCTCTACCTCGGTCCGACGGACGCCGTATCGTCCTCGGCGTACTCGTGGAAGCTGATCGCGGGCGCGACGCTGGATCTCGACGGGTACAGCGGTGCGCTCTACTGCGTCGGCTCCGGCACGGCCACGACCGGGGTGTATCTCAAGGTGACGGCGTAGTCGTGACCCCCGCCCTCTCCCCCGCCGAGCGGACGCCCGAGCCCACCCTCCGCCGCCTGCGCGTGAAGATCGAGGACTACCCCGGTCCGACGATGGGCGACGGCCGCCGCGACCGCCCTCAGCCTCTCCAGTGCCGGGACGTTGGGGATCGGCGGGCTCCTCGCCTCCCTCAGCCCGCTCACGCTGATTGCGGGCGCGCTCACGGCAGCCGCCTTCGCCGCCTACCAATCCACTTCGCGGCTGCACAGGGCTTCGCCTTCGGCGGCCGGCCGCGGGGGCTCGACCCGCGCGACACCGTTCCGATTTGGGTGCAGCCGGGTGAGTTCGTCCTGCGCAAGTCGGCGGTGGATCAGTACGGCGCTCGGACGATCGAAGCCCTCAATCGCGGCATGGTGGACCCGACCGCCCTTGGCGGCGCAGCCGTCGCGTCCCTGCCGCCTGTCCACGGACGGGGGTTCGCCGCCGGTGGGCGGATCTCCGAGGCACTCGCGGCGGCTTCGAGCCGGGTCGAGAGCGCGCCGGCGGTCGCCGTTCTGCCCGTCCTGGCGGTGACCGAGGACGTGGCCGATACGATCCTCCGCGAGGGTGACGGGGCTTTCCGCCGGGCTCTTTCCCGTAACCGGAGTACGATTGCGTCCATGAGCCCCCAACAGCAGCGAGGGCGAGGCTAGCCATGGGCATGATGTCGTGGCTCGTCCGCAGCCTCCGCTTCAGCGCGACCGACAAGATCGCGGGCCGGTCCTCGTCAGGCGCCGGTCCCGGCGAGGAGATCGCCTGCACCGCCGCGGGACGGGCGCTCCTCGACGACGCGGACGCGGCGGCGCAGCGGACGACGCTTGGCGCGGCGGCATCGGGCGCGGCGACGGCGTCCGGTCTCACGATGGCGACGGCGAGGCTCCTCGGGCGAACGACGGCGGCCACGGGCGCGATTGAGGAGATCACCGTCGGGACGGGGCTCACCCTCTCGGCCGGGACGCTGTCGGTCTCGGGGGGCGGGTCGGCCGCTTGGGAGTCCACCGCCGGGCAGTTCCGCGCTGTGCCTGCCTCCGTCACGGCGGGTGACTGCTTCTACTACAACGCGAGTGTCCCGAACTCAGGGACGAACGTCGCGCACATCTTTGATAACTCGGTAGCTTTGAGCGGGTCGACGCAACTGGTGTCGTTCCGAAACAACGGCGTGGAAAAGGCGAGTATTGGAGACACCGGGATTGGTGAATTTCCCGCGGGAATTGGCCTATGTGGGACTGCAAACCCAGGCGTAGGTATCAGTTGGGGGGGGCCTACGAATGTGGCATCGATGTTCCCTTGGAATGGTGGGATGTACTACCACTCCTACGGTGTTAGTTACAGGGGTCTTGGGGTGTTGGGGGAGATCACGATTGCCGCCGGACGGGCGATTACCTTCGACGGCACACCATCAACTGTAACAATCGGAGACACGACGATCTCCAAGTCCGCCGCGTCCGGCGGAGAGTGGGCGTCCAAGTACGATGCCGTCGAAGTCGGCAACGTCGGCGACGTCTACACCACGACCGACGCGACCGCGACGACGATATGGGACGAGACGCTCGGCGACAACATCGTCCATGTGATCGAGGTCCTCGTCACCAGCCGTCGCACTGACTCCGCCGGGCGCTGGTCCGGCCGACGTCGTGTCACCGTCTACCGCGCAGGCGGCGGCGCGACGATTGAGGGCAGCGTCGAGACGCTGGGCACCGACGTCGCCGTGAACATCACTCCGACCGTGACCTTCGACGTGACCAGCAACGATGTGCGCGTACGGGTCACCGGCGAGGCGGCGAAGACGATCAAGTGGCGCGCGAGCGTCGTGAAGGTCCACGCGAACTGAGGAACCCATGCCCCGAGAGATCCCCCAGAAGGTCATCCCCGCGACGACGGCTCGCCTACGCCGCGCCGAAGTGGATTTCGACGCCGCGAGCGGAGACGCCGTCCGGATCGTCGCGAGGTACAGCGACGGGCAGGTCATCGAGGTCGTGCCGGATATGTTCGACCTGAGCCCGGCAGGGTCGCCGAAGACGTGGCAGAAGATCGGCGAGCGGCTACGTGACGACCTCGACGGCGCGGACACAGACGCGATGGACGCGCACGTCCGGACGAAGCAGGCGGCGCGTGAAGCGGCGCAGGCTGCACTGGCGGCCGAAGAGGCCGCAGCGCTCAAGGCGGGAACGACGGCCACGTTGGCCGAGTAGGTGACTAGTGGCGACCGAGACCATCGAGCTGACCGCGACCGACGGGCTGACGCTCACCGCCGACGTCTACCCGATCGGCAGTGACACCGCAGCGTTCTCGGCCGTCGCGCTCACTGAGCGAACGAACTGCAAGGGGACGTACCGCGGGGACGTCGCCGGTCCGACGGTCGGCTGGTACTCGGTCGTCGTGAAGGAGTCCACGGCCGTCGTCGCGAAGTGGCGCGTCTACCTCACGAACACGACGCGCACGGCATACGCCGGGGACTACCCGGACGAGGTGATCTCGGGGCAGTCGATCGGCTCCGTCGCTGGTGCCGTCGGCAGCGTGACGGGCGCCGTGGGCTCGGTCACCGGGGCCGTGGGCTCCGTGACGGGGGCCGTGGGCAGCGTTACCGGAGCGGTCGGGTCGGTCACCGCGGGTGTCACGGTCACGACCAACAACGACAAGACCGGCTACGCACTCTCCGCCGCGGGCGTGCAGGCGATTTGGGACGCGCTCTCCGCCGCACTCACGACGGTCGGAAGCATCGGTAAGCGGCTCGTGGACTACCTGACGGGCGACAGCTACGCCCGCCTCGGCGCCCCGGTCGGAGCCAGCACGTCCGCCGACATCGCGGCGGTGCAGGCGTCCATCGACAACACCGTGAACGCCAAGCTCGACGTCATCGAGGCGCAGACCGACGACATCGGCACCGCGGGCGCGGGGCTCTCCGCGATCCCGTGGAACGCCGCGTGGGACGCCGAGGTCCAGTCCGAGGTACAGGACGCGATCGAGGCGAACAACCTCGATCACCTCGTCGGAACCGCGACCGGCATCCCCTCGGTCCCCGCGGGCACCTTCCTCGATCAGGTCATGGACGACGGCACGGCCGCCTTCGACCGGACGACGGACAGCCTTCAGGCGATCCGCGACCGCGGCGACGCGGCGTGGGTCACGGGCGGTGCGTCCTCCGGCTGCGACTTCCTCGGCACCGTGGCGAAGTCCGGCTCGACGTACTTCATCTCGTTCGTGGCCGTGCAGGCGGGGGCGATCGTCGCCTCCGGCTCCCTCTCGTCCCTCGTCTGCGCATTCTACGACGAGGACGGCACCGACCTGACCTTCAGCGGGACCCTCGCCGCGGGGGCGAACAACGTCATCTACGCCAGCGGCACGCTCGGGACCGCGATCACGGACAACCGCCCCGTCATGGTCAAGGTGGGCGCCACCATCGGCGGCACGGCGTACTCGGGATCGCTCACGGGGGTGAACGTCGCATGACCCTCCTGATGGGCCGCAAGACGTGGATCGGGACCCTCCCCGCGGGGGCGAGTGGGTTCACCATCCCCACGACCCCGGCGACGTCCACCGCCGTCAAGGTCGCCCTCGCCCCCAACTTCTCCACGGGAGCGGGCTCCCACGACCCGTACCGGCCATGGATCGCCGCCACGCTGGAGGGGCTCTCCTACTACGCCAACGGCTACAACCAGCCGTGGACCTTCAGTCCCGCCGCGCCGTCCACCGCCTACACCCTCGGCGCCGCCGCCCCCACGACGTTCGTCGTCGCCGACGCAGCGGGCGGCAGCACGTTCCCCGCGGGAACGATCCTGCGCTACAAGCTCGTGTTCGCCAACTCGTCCACCGGGAAGAAGACGGCGCCGCAGACGTCCACCATCGACGACGAACTCGTCACCTACGTCGAGTACACGATGGTCGGGACGAAGGACGCCTACATCACGTGGACGGACCCGGGCGGAGAGTGGGACCGGGCGTACATCTACCGGGCGCTCCAGTCCTCCGACACGTTCCACCTCATCGACTACGTCACGGCGTCCACGGCGCTCTACACCGACGCGAAGGCCGACTCCACCGTCCGCGGGAACGATCAGATCGTCGAGCGGTACAGGCTGACGCTTCCCCCGATCTTCGAGGGCCTCGCGAGCCACCTGAACCGGCTGTGGGGGTGGGAGCCCGAGGGTGTGACCCTCTCCTTCTCGCAGGCGGCGCAGGCGACGGGCGAGCGGGTGCAGGAGGACTTCCCCGACGAGAACTTCGTGCAGATCGGGCCGGAGGACGGGCTCGGGGCGGTCCGGTCCATCTACCCTCACTACGACTCGGCCTTCGTCTTCAAGCGCCGCGGGTGCTACGAACTGACGGGCTACTCGGCCTCGACGTTCGAGCTTCGGCGGGCGTTCTCCGACCGCGGCGCGTTCAACTCCCGGTGCCTCGCCGCCCGCGACGGGATCGTCTTCATCCTCGACGAGCGGGGCCTCTACTACTGGACACCCGGCGCTGAGCCCACGGTGGCGGGCGCGAGCCCCGGCTCCGACGCCTCCCCGCTTCAGCCGGTGTGGGACCGGATGAACCTCGCCGCGTCGTCCACGTTCTCGGTCCGCCTCGTTCCGGACCAGCGGATCGTCGTCGCCTACGTGGCGCTCGACTTCGAGCCGACGCCCAACACGCGGATCGTCTTCGGCTACGGCGGCGACAGCTTCGTCTCCATCGACTCCCTCGTCCACGGGAGCGCCGCGGGGATGTTGGAGGACTCGCAGGGGTCGCTCCACGACATCCGCATCGACGACCTCGGCTACGTGTGGGAGGACGGCTACGCGCAGGCGGAGGGGTGCTACGCGGGCGACAACACGGGCGCGGTCACGGGCTCGACGGGCCTCGCGATCGACGCCTCGGCCGCCGCGTTCGGGACGACCCTTCAGGGCGCCCGAGGGTGCCCGATGGAACGGTACTCCTCCGCGGGCGTGGTGCTCGACCAGAACCGAGTCTACGTCAACGCGGCCGATCAGGTGACCCCGTACTACTACTCCTCGGAGGCGGTCGCCGCTGGGCAGAGCGTGGCGATCGGCGTGATCCCCTTCGTCGTGACGCTCCCGCACATGGCGCTGGAGAGCGAGAAGTCGAAGCGGGTCTCGCGGGTCATCGTGAGCCACGACAGCGGCGTCTCCGGCACGTTCAAGGTGGAGACGTCGGTCAACGGCGGGACGTACACCCGCAAGACGCCGGAGCCCTCCCTCTCGACGAAGGTCCAGTCCATCGTGAACACGGAGGGCGACGTCGGGTTCACGTGGTCGGTGCAGATCAGCCAGCGGTACGCGAACCTCGGCATCTCCATCCGCGCCGTGACCCCCTACGTCCGGTTCGAGTCGGAGCGGTCCCTGTGACCAGCGCCTTCTCGAAGCTGAAGCGGCAGGTGGACGGGCTCGCGGCGACGCCCGTGGCGAAGCTCGGCGACAACACGGACCCGGGGCGGCGCAACGACAACCGCATCCGGCGCGCGGTCTCGCGGGCTGCGTCGCAGACCGTCGTCGTTCGGTTCCCCGCCATGACCGCGCAGCGCGTGGTCCCCACGTACACGTCGCACGCATGGTCCTCGTCCTACCCGGCGAGCGGCGAGGCGATCTCCCCGACGCTGGAGAACCGCGTCCCGGAGTTCCTCGGCGCCATCGCCTTCCCGACGGCGGGGTACACGTTCGTCTACTCCGCGGCGACCGGGAAGCTCCTCGCCTACACCACCGCGGGGACGGAAGTGGTCGCGACCACCGACCTGTCGGCCGCGGTCGGGACGACTCCGATCCTCGCGTTCGGGGCGGCCGAGGAGTCGATGGACGGCTGGGCGGCGGGGGGCGACGCGCGCCTCGTCTCAGCCACGCTCCTGACGACGTCCTCTGTCGCCGCGTCCGCGACGGGCTACTGGACCATCGAGGCGCGGGTGCGCAAGTCCGACGGGACGTACGGCGGGCGCGTCGGCGTTCGGGTGCAGACGTCGAAGGTCGGGATCGCCGCGGGCGTGGACGTTCCTCTCGTGACGGAGGGCGACGCGGTGACATTGGCGACGGGAGACGTCGTGCTACTCTACGCCGTGGCTTCCAATGGCTCGACGGCCCCCCTCGGCGACGTGACGCTGACACTGGAGATCCAGAGGCAGGTGCTTTGATGCCGTGGCAGACGCAGTCCCAGCAGAGCTACGGAAACGGGAGCGTCCAGAACCGGCGCCTCGCGAACCTGACGGCGCAGGGCAACCCGATCATGGCGTCCCTTGCCCCCGCGTCGGGTCTCCAGACGTCCTTCGCGAACCGCTTCGGCGGGCTGACCGCGGCGCAGGTGAAGGCGGCGCAGGAGTCGGGCGGCGCCGGTCCGAAGGGCGACGTCGGCGGCACGTTCGGCATGTCGATGTCCCCGCAGGGGGCGTCGGCCGCGAACTCGGAGATGCCGGGGTTCTTCAACGGCAACGACCAGCCGGGCGTCTCGAAGGAGCAGTCGGGCTACGCGAAGCCGAAGCTCCCCGGGGGCGCGCAGTCGGGCGGGCAGACTCCGTCGGGTCCCGGCATGGGCATGACCGGCGCGGGACCGTCGATGGGCGCGGCGCTGCCGCAGACGGCGCAGACGGCGGGCTACAACCCCTCGGACCCGCAGACGTGGTATCACAAGCCCGTCGATCTCACCGTGCCCCCTGACCCCTTCTCCGGGGCGCTGGCGGGCGCGCTGACGGAGCCGGGCAAGACCCGCGAGGCGGCGGCCCCCGGAACGCCCGGGATGGAGACGATGGGGGCGATGACCCCGTCGGCCGCCGAGAACCCCATCGCGGCGGCGCTGTCCGACCCGATGGCGACGGCGGCGACGGATGCGAGCGTCGGGAAGACGCGCGAGGCGTCGGCCCCGGGGGCGGAGGCTGCGATCACGGCGACGTCGCCCTACTCCTACACGATGGCGAACGGGCAGAAGTTCCCGCTGACGGACAAGCCGCCGTCGGGCTTCGCGTCGTGGGACACGGCCCGCAAGAACTCGTGGCTGAAGGACCACTACTGGAAGGCCCCCGAGACCCCCGCCCCGACCGGCGAGGGCGCGACGACCACGGGCGGGACCACGACGGGGACCGGAGCCACCACGACCACGGACCCCGTCACGGGAGTGACGACGGAGACCACGGCGGCAACCACCGCGACGCCCGCCGTCGATCCGACGAAGGCCGACGACAGGTCCGCAAAGGCTGGATACTCGGGGAAGCCCCTGAACCAGTACGACATGGATACGATCAACCTCATCCTCGACGGCGGCTACCAGACCGGCAACGTGTGGGGCGGCAAGGCGTGGGAGAACATCTTCGGGATGACCCCGCAGCAGGCGAAGGAGTACGGGAACCTCCCGAACCCCACCGATGCGAACGCGGGCTCGCGTCCGATGGAACAGCCTCTCGTCATCAACGGCATCGGCATCCCGCAGGACGTCTACTGGTCGAACTCCCCGAACTACATCCCCAACCAAGGCGTCCTCGACCTCGTCGGGTACGCGGCGACCACGGCGCGGAAGATCAACCAGCTTTTCTCGCAGCCGGACGACCTGACGGGCGTGAAGCAGAACCAGATCAACGACCTCACGCGGACCATGAACACCGCGCAGGCCGTCCTCCGGCGGTACGGGATCAACTACAACCCGTTCTCTGCGGCGCCCGGGGCGGAGGCGGAGAGCATCTACCCGTCGGACCCGTACCAGATCCCGACGTACTACCAGAACCTCGGCGGGTCGATGCTTCCGCAGGACCTCATGCCCCTGCTCAACACGGGCGAGAACATGGGCATTCAGGACAAGCTCGCCGCGCTGGAGTACGCCTCCGCCCGCGAGGAGCAGACCCGCGCGAACCTGAAGCAGCAGAAGGCCATCGACGAGGCGGTCAGTCTCAAGGACGCAAACGCCAGCGACCCGCAGATCCAGAAGTACATGGACGCCTCGAACGACATGTACGACAACCCCGTCCTCTCCGACTGGGAGGGGATCAAGAACCGCACGGCCTCGGACTACGCGAAGGACCGGACGTCCTCGGGGACGCAACTCGCCGAGGCGCTCGCGGGTCGCGGTCTCTCCGCCTCGACCGGGATCGGGATGCAGGCGCAGTCGAACTCGCAGAACCGGATGGGCCTCTCCCGCGCGATGGGCGAGATGGACGTGGCGCAGACGGACGAGCTTCGCAACCAGCGCCAGGCGGGCATGGCGCAACTCGGCGAGGCGACGCAGTTCGGGACCGGGCTCCGCAACATGTCGAGCCAGCAGATCCAGCAACTCCTCATGGGGCAGGCCCCGACGGCGCAGAACCCGGCGCAGGGACTCGGGGCGACGGCGATGAACCTCTACGCCGCGCAGATGGCGAAGGACGCTGCGGACGAGGCGGGTGGCTCCACGAGTGGCTGGGGTGCCGCCCTTGGCGTCGTCGGTGGACTCGTCGGGACCTACTTCGGAGGGCCCGCCGGAGGCGCGATGGGCAGCCAGCTCGGGACCGCAGTGGGCGGGGCGATCTAAGGAGCGACCATGTCCGACATGTCCGGCGCGACCTCGAACGTCATCAACGCCTTCCAGATGCAGGCCGCCGCCAAGAACCAGAAGGCGGCGCAGAAGGACTCCCGGATGCAGGGTCTCTCCCGTGGCGTCACGGGCCTCTTCGGGGCACTCCAGAAGCAGGACGAGGACGAGAAGGCGAAGAACCAGCTTCGCGCGATGGGCGCGCAGTTCGGCATCCCCGAGAACTCCCCGATCTACGACGGCGACCCGGCGACCGCGGTCAAGGCGATCGGCGACGCGATGGAGATGAAGAAGCAGGCGGCGGGCATGAGCCACGACCGCACGATGCAGGCGGACCGCTACGCCCGCGAGGACGCTCAGACGACGCTTGGGAACTCGGCGATGGCCGAGGCGCTCGCGCCCGGGATGCTCCCCGACACGCAGCGCAACAGCGTCCAGCAGTTCGGGACCGCGGCGAACAAGTCCTTCCAGACGATGCGCTCGCCGACGCAGCAGGAGGCCCTCGGGCGCATCCCTTCGATCGCCGGACGCTTCCCGACGGCGGACCTGACGGGGGCGATGTCCGCGGCGAGCAAGATCCCCGCCCCGCCGAAGCCGGTGGACCCGCTGGCGACGCAGGAGACGCAGGCGGAGATCGACCTCAAGAAGGCGCAGGCGGAGAGGGCGCGGCGCGGCGAGGCTCCCCCGGACCCGCTCGACTCGGAGAAGAAGAAGGCCGAGATCGAACGCCTCAAGGCGCAGACGGCCGGAACGGGCGGGTACGCGAGGTCCGAGCCGAAGGCGCCGGACCCGCAGGACGCCGAACTCAAGCGCCTGCGGATCGAGAACGCCAAGTCGCTCATCGCGCAGAGGAACGCACCGAAGGCGGCGAGGCCCGACAACCGCGACTCGCTGGAGAAGCTCGCGTCGCGGATCTCCAACCCGGCGGACGGTCTCCGGCTGAAGCAGGCGATCTCCCTCGCCACGGACGCGACGCTGGGCGACCCCGAGCAGGCGCAGGCGATCATCGCAGAACTCCTCGGGAAGTACCCGGAGACGGGGGGCTCGGCAGCCCCCGCCGAAGGGCAGGCACCCGCGGCAAGCAAGGTGGACCCGACGTTCAAGGCCAAGTTCGACGCCATCGAGAAGAACGACCCGCAGAGGGCGAAGAACATCTTGGAGAAGATGACGCCCGACGAGCGGGCGCGGATCGGGCGGTGACGAATGCCTGACGAGGACCCGTTCCTTCAAGAGCTTCGCGGCAAGGCCCCGAAGGCGCAGGTTGAAGAGGACCCGTTCCTCGCGGAGCTTCGCGGCGCCACCCCCTCCGCCCCGGCCCCCGTCGCGCCCGCGCAGGCCCCGGCGGCGCCGGTCCAGCCTCCCGCGGCGGCGCCCGTCGTCGTGCCCCCGAGCGGCCGGTTCTTCTCCACCAACCCCGACGACATCGGCAACGTGGCCCCGCCCATGCCGCGCCGCGCGTTCCCCGGCGCACCGATGCCGGAGATCAGCGAGCCCGGGTCGCCGACGGCCCTCCGATCGCAGCCGTCCGGGGACCCGATCTACCCGTTCGACAAGTTCCTCGCCGAGAACGTCGGCCTGCCGCCGGAGGAGTACGCTCGACGCGGGCTCGCGGCCCAACTCACCGTCGGGCAGACGGCTCCCGGGATGCCCGTTCGTCGCATGGCCGACGCCTACTCCGGCGCCGCGCAGGGCTCCGTGGACCTCATCGAGTCCGGCATCAACGCCATCCCCGAGGCGGGAAGGAGTGGCCGGGTCGGCGACGCCTTTCGCGTTGTGGCCGATCCCGTTCGTGGCGCTCTTGGCGCTGCCTTCTCTCCGGCGATGGGCGTGGCGCAGGGTGGCGTCGAGACTCTCGCGGGCGGCGCGATGCCTACGCCCGGACAGTTCGGGCCCCGGCTGACGGAGGACCCCGTCGGCGCGCTGCGCCACGCGATGGCACAACTCGCCGGGTCCCCTCTGACCGCCCTTGCCGTCGCTGGCGAGGCGGTGTCCGAAGTCACCGGCATGGCGCCGGAGGACTCGCAGCGGGCCGTGGACGTGCTCGGCATGGCGCTCCCGTTCGGCAAGCCGATGGCGCGCGGGGCGGGACGCCTCATCGGGCGGGGGTCCGGTCTCGTGGACGCGGCGCTGACGAAGCGGGCACCGACGCCGGAGGCGATCCCGAGGGTCGCGGAAGTGCGCCCCGCTCCAGAGCCCGCGCCTCGACCGGCTGTCCCGCGTGAGCTTCAGCCCCCGATCGGCCGCCCCGCGCCCGAGGCCCCCGGGATGGCGTTCGCCGACGAGGCGCTCATGGCGGCGGCCGAGGACCGGGCTCCCGCGCGTCCGGCGACCCTCGGCGCCCGAAGCCCCCGTCCCGCGGAGGCGCCCCCCGTCGCCGCGGCACCGGAACCCGCTCCCCCGCCCCCCGCGCCCGTTCCGCCCCCCGCCCGGCCCGTGGCACCCCCCGAGGCGCCGGTCGCAGCGGAGGCCCCGCCGCGGGCCGTTCCCGAGCCGGTGGCGCCGGTCGCCCCGCCTCCGGTCCCCGCTCCCGCTCCCGCCCCCGCCGCGCCCACCGGCCCCACCCTCGGGGCGAAGGTGAAGGTCCAGAAGCGCGGGGCCGAACCCTACCGATCCACTGGCCCCCTCTCCCAGACCCGCCGCGTCCAGCCCCTCAACGGCAGCGACCGTCTTCTCCTTCAGGAGCAGCGCCCGAACGACTCGACGTGGTGGAAGGTCAAGGAGACCCGCGACCCCGCGGAGGCGCACCGCTGGGAGGCTGCGGAGCCTGCGCTTGCACCGGCCAAGCCCGCCCCGCCGGTCGCCGAGGCCCCTGCCCCGCCGAAGACCGTACGCCTGTATCGCGTCGAGCCCGAAGACCCGGCCGCTGTGCAGGAGTGGAACAGGAAGCACGCCATCGGCGGCGATCAGGGTGGCCCCAACGCGGGCAGGTACTTCTCGGACGACGTGGAGGCGCTTCGCCCTTACGGTCACGAGAACGGTGGCGTCACGTACTACGTTGACGTCCCGTCCGATGTCGCGAACTCGCTTCGACGGCGCCACGAGTCGGGCTTCAACGAGTACGTTCTCCCTGACGAGTACGTCTCCAAGAAGCGCCCCGTCGCCCCCGAGGCACCTGCGCCGCGTCCGGCCCCCGCCCCGGCTCCCGAGGCGGTCAGGGCGGCGGAGCCCGTCCAGCCCCCCGCCACGGCCGTCCCCGAGGCGCCGAGGCCGACCCTCAGGGCGCGGGCTGCGGAACCCGTCGAGAAGGCTCCCGCCACCGTCGTCGCCGAGAACGTCGAGAGTCCGGCCGAGCGATCCGCCGTCATCGAAGCGTCGCGATCCGCCCGCGAGGCCGAGGTGGTCCGCCTCGGCTTGACGGAGGAGATGATCGACCGCGTCTCCGACGGGAAGGGCACGCCACGGGAGAAGGCTGCCATCCTCGACGCGGTGGCCGACGTCCACGGGTATCGCGTGGAAGGCGACGCGCAGCCCGGAACGGCCATGTACGACACGGTCGCGTCCGCGCTCGCGAAGGGCGGCGAGCAGGCGATCAACGTCCACTTGGTGGACGTGGAGTTCAAGGCTCAGGCCGCCGCGCGCGCGAAGTTCCGAGCGCCCGCCCCCGAGCCCGCCAAGCCGACTCTCGGAGCCCGCGCGACGGAACCCGCCCCCGAAGTTGCCGCCCCCGCGTCCACGCCCGCCAAGGTCGAGGCCCCCGCGGCGAAGATCCCCGCCACCGTCGAGTTCCTCCGCGACGAGGCGAAGAACGGCGCGTGGGGCACCGCCAAGCGCATGTACGACCAGTTCTCCGCGAAGGAACTCGCCGAGGTCCACACCGCCACCCGCGCCTCCGGATGGAAGGGCGTCAAGGAGTGGCTCGTCGCCAACCGCGGGGACGAGGCGACGCTGGCCGCCGAGGTCGCCAAGCGCCGCGAGGTCCGTGAGGCGCAGAAGGCCGCGGCGAAGGCGGCACCGAAGGCCGAGCCCGCCGCCCCCGCCCGCACGACCGTCAAGCCGATGTCGCCCAAGGCGCAGGCCGCCTTCGACGACGCCCTCGCGAAGACCCGCGCCGGAGACGTGGACGGCGCCGAGACGGCACTCCGGCGGGTCATGCAGAACGACCGGGCCACGGCGAACGAGATCATCGATGCCGTTCCCATCCCCACCGAGGCGCAGATCGCCAAGCTCCCCGAGGACATGCGATCGGCGGCACGCTCGCCGGGAGCCCTCGCCCGCGTCCACGCCCATCTCCGCGGGCAGGCCGACGCCGAGGCGGGGATGGCGCCGGAGGCGAAGCCGAAGGTGAAGGTCAAGGTCCGCGGTCCCGCTCGCAGGCCGGGCGGCCGCAGCGGAGAGCGCGGCGAGGTCGCGGTCCCGGACCTCGAAGGCATCTACGACCGCCTCGACAACATGGCGGGCCGCGCCGTCCGGGCGACCGGGCGCGGCGCCCTCAAGGTCCCCGGCGCCCGCGTGGTCAAGGCGACCGCGCAGACGCTCTACGAGCGCGGGTTCACGTCCGACGCCCAGCGCATCGGGCCGGAGTTCTCCCAGCGCACCCACCAGCGCCGCGGCCAGCGCAACCTCGCCAAGAACGACGCCGGGACCGCCGCCGTCCGCGTGGACGAGATGACCGAACGGCTCCCCGACGCCGACCGCGCCGCCCTCGACTCCTACATGAAGTCGGAGACCGACACCCTCCCCGCATCCATCGCCGCCCACAAGGACGCCATCGACGCCGTCTCCGCCGAGATCAAAGCGCTCGGGCAGGAAGAGGTCGCCCGCGGGATGCGGAAGCAGGAGACCGTCGATCAGTACCCCCGCTACCTGCCCCGCCAGTACGCCTCGAAGATGACGGCGCGGAAGTTCCTCACCATCGGCGACCGCCCCCGCGTCCAGCGCAACTTCATCCGCGAGGACGCACCGGGCGTCTTCCTCAACGCGAAGGAGTACCTCCCCGACGTCGAGGCGATCGGGAAGAAGCACGGCGCCTACGCACCGTCACGCGAGGGCAACACGGTCGCCCTGAAGTTCAAGACCCCCGAGGCGCGCGAAGCGTTCCGGGCCGAGATCCGCGACACGTTCGGAGGCGCCAAGCGCCGCCTCGACGCTAACGCGACCGAGTCCATCCGCGGCGGCGAGGTCCGCGAGGCGAAGGGCTTCCTCAAGGCCAAGGCCGACACGCCCGGGAAGCGCGACATCATCACTGGCCGGTTCGACCCACTCCCCGCCGAACTCCGCGAGTCCCTCGGCGAAATCAAGGACCCGACCACCAACACCCACGACGCCATCCTCCGCGCCAAGCAGCGCATCGCCGACTTCGACTTCATGAAGGGTCTCGACGGCGGCGCCGACGCGAAGGGCGACTGGGTCTCCGCGACCGAGCAGGCGGGCTACACGAAGATGACCGAGCGGTGGGCGCTCCCGCTCCGCGAGAAGTGGGTCCGCAACGACGTCTACGAGTGGCTGAAGGGCGAGGTCGGTCCCCGCGACACCCCCGGGTTCGCCCGCGGCTGGCTTGACCAGTGGAAGGCGAACAAGACCGTCTGGTCCCCGCGCACCGCCGTCCGGCAGTTCTTCGGGAACCCGATGTTCATGAAGCTCGCCGGGGTGGACCCGACGAACCCGGCGAACTGGCCCGCCATGAAGAAGGCCGTTCAGTCCCTCCGCAGCGACTCCCCGCTCCGCACCGAACTCATCGAGCAGAACGTCCTCGGCCCCCACGACTTCGCCTCCCTCGAACTCGAACGCGGCGAGGGCGTCGGATCCAACCCCGCCTACAACTGGGGGAAGGCCCTCGCCAACCCGATCGCAGCGACCAAGGTTGGGAAGGCCGCGCAGCGCAAGTTCGGGCGGTTCTACGGCACGTCGGACGCCTTCACCCGGGCGTCGATCTACTGGCGCTACCGCGAGCGCGGGTTCGAGCCGACCGCTGCCGCCGCCGAGGTCCGCAAGTGGACCCCGAACTACGACGACTCCGGGCCCGCCGTGAAGGTGCTCCGCGAGTCCGTCTTCGGGTCCCCATTCGCCACCTACCACTTCGAGACGGCGCGCATCATCGGGACCGCGATCAAGGAACACCCCCTCCGCCTCGCCCACGCCCTCGCCTTCCTCAAGGCCCTCCAGTTCACCCTCGACCAGATGGGTTCCTCGGGGACCGTCACCGAGAAGGAGCGCCGCGCCATCGAGACGATCCGCGGGTCGCAGGAAGTCATCACCCGCCGCGACGCGGAGGGCAAGCCGCAGACCTTCAACTACCGCTACATCAACCCCCTCGGGTCGTGGGACAAGCCTCCGACTCGCCTCGGCGACGAAGGCACGGCGGACGTCGAGTACCTCCTCGGGCTTCTCGGCCTGTCCGAGTCCCCCGTCCTCGACGTCGGGGCCACGCTCATCCGCAAGGAGGACCGCTACGGGCGGCCGATCATGCCCACGGCTCCGACGTCCCCCGAGGCGATTAAGGGCTGGCTGATGGCCTACGCGCGCCTCACGGCCCCGGGCCTGACGCCGGGCGTCGGGGCGCAGTCCGACCAGCTCGAAGCGGCGTTCGAGGACCGGCAACTCTCCGAGCGCATCCCGAAGCAGACCGTCGTGCAGGCGATCGTATCCTCCCTGCTGGGCGTGGACGAGCGCCAGTTTGACACGGCCACGGAGAAGAAGTTCCTCACGCGCCGGATGGAGGGCATCGAGTCCGGCGTCCGCAGGGACGTGAAGAAGGCCGTGAAGGACGACCCGGAGGACGCGCAGGACTACCGCGACTCGGGACGAACGAAGGTCCGATCGCTGGCGGAGGAGTTCAAGCGCCGCCGGTCGATCCTCTCCGAAGCGGAGCCGGTCAAGTGACCCCTTCCGCGCGTCCCCCTATCGTGGGTAGACTCGGGCTCGTGCCCCACTCCGCGCCCCAGCCGCACCGTGGCGCCCCCGGCCAGTCCCCGGCGGCGCGGGAGCCTCGCGTGATGCCCGAGACCGCTGCCAGACGAGAGGCCCCGCCGGACGGCTGGCCTGCGACCCCGCCGACGTACCGCTCGACGCACGGAGGCTGGCTCGCCGTCGCGCATCTCGTGGCGCTCGCCGCTGTGGCGGTCGCCGTCGCGTGGTGCGCCGTCGAGGTCCGCGACCTGCGGGCATCCATCGCCGTCCGCGACCGCGTGCGCAACGCGGAGGAGGCATCGAAGTGACGATCACCGGCAAGGTCAAGTCGTTCAGCGAGACGGCCACGGGCGTCTCCGTGGTCATCGAGACGTCCCCCGGACCCCCGCAGGTCACGGAGACGATCGCCGACGTGAAGCCGCCGTGGGCCCGGACACGCCTCCCGAATCTGCTCGGGAAGTCGGTGACGGTGACCATCGACGGCGGCGGCGACGTCACGGAGATCACGGCCAGTGCGTGACGTCCTTTCCCTTCTCGCGATGGACGTCCCCGACGGCGCGATCATGGGCGCCATCGCGTCGCTCTGCGCGTTCATCGTCGCGGGCGCGAAGTGGGCCACCGGACGCGCCGAGAAGCGCGAGGACGAGTCCGCCGCTCGACTCACCGCAGCAACGCAGGTCATCGCCTCGAACACCGAACTGCTCCGGGACGTCCGCGAGCATCTCGAACGCAGTGGACAGAACCCATGAGGAGCATCATGTCTCTCATCCGACGGATCTTCGGCCGCCCGCAGTACGATCGCCGCGTGGCGGCTGACAAGGAGTTCCGCGAAGCCGTCGAGAAGGCGAAGACGGCGGCGAAGCCCACGAAGCGCGCCCTCCAGACGGCGTCCCTCGTCCTGTCGCTGGCGCTCATCGGGGCCTGCGCGTCCACGCTCGACGCTTCGGCCGCCGCGCAGAACCTCGCGAACGTCCAGACGCTCGGCGCGGAGAACCTCGAACTCCACGGCAAGGCGGGGTCCGACGCGGCGACCGTGGCGACGGCCAAGGCGTTCAACGAGTCGGCCGTCCGGCTCGCCGAGGCGATGCTCGAGGGTGCGCGTCGATGAGCGCGCTTTCGGTCGCGGACATCGCGCGCGTCACGCACGAAGTCAACCGCGCCTACTGCGCGGCCCTCGGCGACATGTCACAAGTCGCGTGGGAAAACGCCCCGGCGTGGCAGCGCGACTCGGCGCTTGCTGGCGTCGCTTCCGTTCTCGACGGATCCGCAAAAACGCCCGCCGATCAGCACGAGGGATGGCTGCGGCAGAAGGAGCGCGACGGGTGGCGCTACGGCCCCGTGAAGGACGCGACGACGAAGACGCACCCGTGTTTCGTCCCGTACGACGAACTGCCGCCGGAGCAGAAGGCGAAGGACTACCTGTTCCGAGCCGTCGTGACGTCGCTCGCCGCACACACTGGAGGCGCATCATGAACCCCGCCCAGCGCGCCGCCGCCATCGCTGCGGCTCAGGAGATCGCCGGGCGCCTGCGGACCGAACTCGCCGGGCTCGCCCCGCAGTTCATCGTCCGGGCGCGGGAACTCGAGGACGCCGTCATGCTCAACACGGAGCTTCTCCTCGACGGGACGATCCCCTTCGAGCGAGCCGAGGAGAACATCCGCAAGCTCGGCGAGGCGCTCAAGTCAGAGATCCTCGTCGCGGGCTACCGCGCGAAGGCCACCGCCGTCGGCGTGACGGTGAACGCGCTGGGCGTGTTCCTGCGCCTCCTCGTCGGACTCCTCGCTCAGTGAACGGAGAACCCATGAAGCCCAAGATCAGCGACATCGTCCACGTCTTCTCGTCCTCCGAAAGCCCGACCCCCATGCCGGGCATCGTCTGCGCCGTCCACTCGGACGTGTGCGTGAACCTCGCGATCTTCGACCCGAACGGCGGGAGCTTCGCCCGGACGTCGGTGATGAAGCGCGGGTCCCTGACAGGGCTAGGGACGTGCTGGGACTGGCCGGCCGTCGCCAAGTAGCTCCTTCGCGCCGCCGGGATGCCCTCCGACTCCTGACGGACTCCGGCGAACCGACGCCGGGGCGGCGCTCCTTAACTCGCAAGCGTTGCTTGAGAGTTCACCGGCGCCAGCGAACCTCGGCGCGGCGGCGGTTCACGCGGGACTCGCCGGGGCAGCGATGGCGTGGCGGATCGCCCGCATCACCCTACGCCGACGCTTCGCCGACGGGCAGATGTGCCGCGGGCGCTGCGAGTCGCGACGGAACCGCCCGCACCAGTAGCAGCGCGACGTCTGCCACGGGATGCCGTAGTTCACGATCCCGGCGTGACTTGGAAGGCTCACGCCGAAGTTCCATCGCATCACGTAGTCGCTCACAGCGGCAACCGCCCCTGCTTGTCGGACGCCCGCTGCCTCGCCTCGCGGGACTCGCGCTCCCGCCTCTTCTGGTCGGCCTTGCGCCGCTCGACGACGTCCTCGCGGATGAGAACGCACCGCTCCGGGTCGTAGACGTAGTACGTGCCGTTCACGCGGATGCCCCCGTAGTGCCGGGCGATCGACAGTTGGGAGTGGAGGACGTTGCGGATCTCCTCGGGGGGCTCGGTCACGTCGCCCCTCCGGCGCGGATCGCGGCGGCGGCCTTCGCGAGCGCGGCGTTGCAGCAACTCTCGTCGATCTCGTGCGGGCACGACTCGCGCGCCATCCTGTCGAGCCTCTTCGCCGCCGCCTCCCGCTCCTCGGCCCGGGCGGCCGCGAGTGCGGCGAGGACGCGGGCCTGTCCCTCGCACGGGCGGCATCGGTGGCCCTGCATCGGGCAGCCTTGGGACCACACGCACGGCCCCGCGATCTCCCGGGCGCGCTCGGCGTCGCTCACGTCGCACCGTCCTTCCGGTCGAACTCCGTCGCGAGCACCCGCAGCGACGCCGCGGCGCGCTCAAGCGTGTCGATCGTGTGCCCGATCGTAGCGCCCCCGCGCCGTCCGCGGAGTTGCAGGAACGCCGCGAACTGCTCGCCGACGTGCCCGCCGTCATATGTCGTGATCGACACGCCGGAGGCTCGCTCGAACGCTTCAATCTCGGCCCGCGACCGCGCCGCCGTGTGCTCGGCCGCCGCCGCCGCTTCCTCTCGAGCCGCCTTCACGCGCTCCCGCTCCTCGGCGAGCGTCGCGATGCGGACCGAGTTCCGCATCGACCGCAGTTCATCCTCCGTCGGCTTCGTCGCCCGCGACAGGCACCCGCGGAGGAAGCTCGCCACGAACGGCCGGCGCAAGTCGCGGCCTTCCGTCGGCAGGGGCGGCGCGGCGACGGACGTCCGAAGTTCCCCGTCCTTCACAACGAGGAGCCCCCACGTCACCGGGAGATCCGCCTTCGCGACGACGTCCGGCGGCGCGACGATCCACCATCGGTCGCAGTTCTTCGCCACGGCCTCGGCCTTCGACCCGTCGCGAAGCTCGCGGAGCCAGTCGGACCGCGAGACCTTGAACTCGAAGCCGTGGACTTCGAGCCCCTTCGACGGGTAGCAGTTCATCGCCACGGCGTCGGCCGTGCGGTTCCCGTCCCACCCGGTCGCGTCACGCACCTGGGGGACGAGGACCCACTCCGGCAGCGCGAAGCGGGTCGCGAGGGCGGCGAAGAGTTGAGACGTCACGATCCCTCCCTCGCCGCCACGTACGCGGCCTCTGCATCCTGCGCCCGAAGGGCCAGAACGGTCTCGTCCTCGACCCACGCCGTGTACTCGCCGACCCGCAGCGCCAGCGAGAGGACCGGCTCCCGGTCTCGGTGGGCGGAGAGCGAGACGCGCGCCTCCATGCCCCGGAGCGCGGCGGCGAGGAGACGGCAGGCGGCCGGAGAGATGATCGCGGGCGCGTAGGCGGGATCGTACATGACGCCTCCGAGATCGATCTCATCGGCGATCTTGAGCGGGTCGATCACGATCGCCTCCCGTGCGCGAGCCGCCCCACCTGCCGCACGATGCCGCGCTCGGCCGGAGTCTGCGACCCGAACGCAGACACCCGCGAGAGGCGCGCGAGCCACGCGCCACGGCTCGGCCATCCGGGAGTCGCCCAGTGCGGGCGGGTCCGCGGTGCGATCCGGTCCTTGCGTGCGCTCATCGTGGCTTCCTCCTCCGCCGCGCGAGTGCGGCGCCAACGATCGTGCGGCACTCCTCGGCCATCATCGACGTGCTGAACGTCACGGTGCGGCGCACGTCCCGCAGCGCCCGCCGGAGCCGCCGGACCTCGTCTCCCCGCTCCCGGCGCACGGCACGGATCACCCGCGCGAGAAACCGCACGCCGGAGTCCTGCGACCCGCGGCGGATGTCGCGGACCATGCACTCGACGGTCGTGTACGTCGTGGGCTTGCGCTTCACGCCCGCCTCCCGCCCGCGCAGGTGGGGCAGGCGCGGAGGTGGCACCCGCACCAGTCCGAGACCCGCCCCGAGCCCCCGCACGTCGCGCACTTCGCGGAGGGGGTCTGCGCCCGGACCATGTCACCGACGTTCGGCTCATCCGCGGGAGTCGCCCCGGCGTCCCGCGCGACCGCGGCCAAGGCGTAGATCGCGCGCCTCGCCTCGTCGAGCGTCGTGGCTCGGTCCACGGCGAGCAGGACGGCGCCTTGCCGCAGGAACTGCGGGGGCGTCACGATGTGCGGCTCCTCGTCCCGCGCGACAGCGGGGAGGGCCGCCGCCCGCTCCCCCCACTGCCGCGCCTCTTCCTCCGGCGACTGCCGCCGCCTGCACGCGCACCCGCCCTGACAGTCGCCGTCACCGTCGCGGCAGCACATGCATGGCTCGGGGGCGAGGGCCTCGTCCCGGAAGACGAGCGGCGGCACCGGAACTTCGCGCACCGTCACGACCGCGGGGAGGGCCGTGCGCCACCGTCGGACGATCTCCTCCGCGACCCAGCGGTTCCGGAACACGGCTTGGCCCTCGATCGAGATGTCACCGCGCTCGTCCCGTGTCCCCCACAGGAGTACGGAGACGTCCTCCGATCCCGGGGCGGCAAGGTCAACGTCCAGCGTCATCCGGTCGGGCGCGTACTCGGGCGGATGGAGATGGGCGGCGGCCGCGGGGAGGGACTTGTCGATCGCCTCCGCCGCCCGCAGAAGGGTGCCCTGCAACACGAGCTTGCCGTCGGCATACGCCCACTCGGCTTGCTCCAGCAGGTCGGAGACGAGCTTCGCGCGCACCGCGTCGGCTCGGCGGATCAGGTCGTCACTCATCGCTGTCTCCTCCCCCACTCGGCGATGAGCAGGGCGTCCGCGTTCCAGAGGAACACCTTCTCGTCCCCGAGGAGCCGCGGGAACAACTCCTGCGCCTTCCGCTTCAGGAGCCCCTTGTCGCCCCCGCTGCGGCACCCGAGACCGCCCTGCCACTTCGCGGGCGTCACCTCGGACACCCGGAACCCGGCCGCGAGCAGCGCCGTCCGCAGCGTCCCGTAACCGCGGCCGAACGTGAACGCCGACGCCACCCCCATCTGCGGGGACGAGCGGACGAACTCCACGGTCGCGGAGGGGACGCCGACGAGCCAGCGGCCGGCGAACTCCCGGCAGAGATCGAGCGTGTCGGTCTCTCCCTCGGGCATCTTCGCGACCTCGGCCGTCCCGTCGTCGTAGACGAGCGCGAGCCCGCCGTTGCTCCCGGGGTCGGCGCCGAGCATCACGGGGCGGGCGGTCACGGCTTCGCCTCCAGCCTCGCCGCGAGGTCCCGCACGAAGGCATGCAGCGCGTCCACGGCCGCCTGCGGGGTGGGCTTCGTCGGGCCGTATACCGTGGCGGCGTACAGCCCGCCGGGGGAAGCCACGGTCGCCACCCACCCGTCGATGCTGCGCCCCGCCGTCACGCGGATATCGTCCGGAACGGTCGCCTCGTAGGTGCCCACGCACAGCGGCGTCTCGACGCCGAAGATCCTCACGGACCCGGGGAGGGGGGCGCTCACGGCTTCGGCTCCGCCTTCGCCATCGCGTCGATCCCCGCCGCCAGCATCGCGCGGTGGGGACCTTCGAGGTACTGCGCCGCGTCGGCGAAGTCCCGCATGGCACGGGCTTCCTTGAGGATGCGCTCGGCCTCCGCCTGCGCCAGTGCGAAGTCGTCCTCCGCGTCGTCGGCGATCTTCGGTCCGCAGCGGTCGAGGGCCTCGGCCATCTCACCAGAGATGGTCGGGTTCGCCTTCGCGATGTCGAGGCAGCGCGCGAGGAGCGTGGACTGCTTCGGGGGCTTGGGGGTCTTGGGGGTCGGGGTCGGTTCGGTCATCGGTCGGTCTCACTTTCCTGCGTTCGTGGTCACGAAGATCCGGCCGTCGCCACCCGCGATCGTCGCGGGAAGGACGCCGTTCCACTTCTCGATCTGGACGGAGAGGAGAGCGGCATCACCGCCGGGTCCGGACAGGGACCGAGCGAGGCGCTCGTTCGCCGTCGCCTGTGCGTCCGCCCGGAGCGTGATCGTCTGCGCCTCTCCGCGCGCCTTCTCGATCGCCGCGTCGGCCTCTCCGCGCGCCTTCGCCTTGGCGATCTCCGCCTGCGTCTGCGCGCCCTGAAGTTCGTAGGTGCGCTGAAGCGCACGCTGCTCCTCCACCTGCTTCGCCTCGATCGCGTCCGCGTACTCGGGCGAGAACGAGATGTTCGAGATGCTCACTTCGTCGAGTTCGATCCCGTACTTCGTGAGCCACGCCGCGAGCGCGTCGGACACGCTCGCCTTGATCTCGACGCGACGCGCGAGGACGTCGGCCACGGGGAACGTGGCGATGACGGCCTTGAGGGTCTCCGACTCGGCGTTGGAGATGATGGTCGTCTCCCAGTCGGCTCCGACGCGCTCGAACATCGCGAGCGCCGCATCCGGGCGCAGGTGGAAGTTCGTCCCGAGATCCACGAGGACGTCCTGAAGGTCGCGGGACGCAGCCTCGTGTCGGTGCGTTCCGCGCCGCACCTGCACGGACATCCCCGTGACCCGCGAGAACGGGTTCACGAAGTGCGCTCCCGGGTCCAGCACGTCGCGGCTCGGCTTCCCGAACGTGGTGACGATGCCGACGTGTCCGACATCGACGGTGCGGAAGGACGCCAGAACGGCGATGGCGACGATCGCGCCTGCGGCGATCAGCGTCTTGTGGGTGGTGTTCATCGGTCGGTCTCCTGTCGGGTGAAGGGCGGGGAAGCCGGGCACGGTGTCTGCGCGCTTGCGGCTTTCACTGGGCGGGGTGAGCCCAAACCCGCCCGGTTGTCAGTTCTGGTTCTGCCTCGCCGCTTCCTCGGCGTCGAGGCGCCGGGACTCGGCCTCGTCGAAGTCGGTCACCGTGGCGTCCACGGGCTTCGCTTCCTCGATGCCGGGAACGGGGATGTCGGCGAGGTTCTGCGGTATCCCGCCCTCCGCCTGCGCGTCGAGTTCGAGCAGCCGCGCCGCGTCCTCCGACTGCGGGAGGCGCTTGCACAGACGGCGCATGACCGTCTTCTTGCACATCTCCCCGTAGTCGGTCTCCCACGCCGGGCCGGTCGCCTGCGCCCGGACGCGGAGAGCCTCGATCTCGCCGATGTCCATGACCTCGAAGTCCACGGACCCCGACTTGAACTTCGCGATGCAGTAGGCGTGCGTGATCGGGCGCGGAACGCCGGACTCGTCGGCCGTGGTCTTCATCGGCTTGTGGAGGATCTCGTCCTTCGTTCCGCGGATCTCCTCGAAGACGTCCCCGAGGCGCACCAGCGTCGCCTTGATGACGTCCACCTCTCCCGAGCGGCGGCACAGCACGAGGTAGCCGCGGTAGCCGATCTGGAGGTTGCACTCCAGCACGCCGCCCTTCTTGTTGTTCTTCCGCGGGATCAGGTGCGCGTGCTGCGTGATCCCGTCGGGGATCAGGCCCGACTGCGCCGAGAGGAGCATCGCCTTGTAGACGCTGCGGATCTCGCAGCGGTACAGGTCGGGGACCTTCTCGGCCGCCGTGAACAGCGACTGGATGATCCGGTCCGGGGTCACGCCAGCGCGCGCGAGCGCCTTCGCGATGGCGCCTCGGCGCTCACCGAAGAACTGCCGCATGTCGGTCGCCAGCTTGGCGACGGGAACCATCTCCGCCATCTCACTTCTCCTTGCGCGCCACGCGGCGCAGAACTCGGCTCGAACTCGCCTTCACCATGTGCTCCGCGCGCTCCTGCGCCCGGTACGTGAACCCCGAGCCGTCGATCAGCGTCGCCCGCTCGGCGTCGCCCATCGCGGCACGGACCCGGTTCTGGATCAGGTCCATCTCGTCCCTCGTCGCCTTCGCCTGCGCCGCCAGTTCGTCGAGGCGCCGGACGTCGTCCAGCATCTCGACGGGCAGGCCGATCGCCTTCCCCTCCGTCTCCCGCGGGAACATCCGCAGGAGCGTCGCCTTGTCGCCCTCGTCGCCGGTCGGCTCCGGAGCCGTCTCCGTCTCCACGAGCCGCCAGAACGCACGGATGGCCCCTTCGTGGGCAGGCCACCACGATGGGTCCCGCTCGACGCGCGCCCATCGGAACTCGGTGCCGAGGTCCACGGCGACGTACGCCTCGCCCATGTCGCAGACGTGCATCCCCCACTGGACCTGCGCCAGCACGTGCGGGGGCGGCCCTTCCTCCCATTCGGAGGCGCCGCGCGGGTGAGACTTGAACTCCGCGAGGAACTGCGCCGACGGCGGGTTCGGGGGGAGCATCGTGGACCCGAAGGCGTCCGGGGAGTAGCGCATCCACGGCTCCGGACCCTCGACGATCCGAAACTCGCCGGGCGTCCAGTCCACGGAGCAGCAGAGTTTCCCGGCCGGGTCGGTCTCTTCGATCTCGCGCTCCAGTTCCCCGGCAATGAGGCCCTCCATGTGGCTCCCGCGCCGGAGGGTGTATGACTCCTCTGGCGACGTCTCCAAGCCGACTTTTTCGGCCCAGACCTGAAGCGGCGTGCGCCACGGGGAGATCCCGATAACGGCCGGGACGTCTGACCCGCCGAGCCCGCGGCGGCGCTCGCAGAGCCATGCGTTCCGGTCGGGCAGGGTGATGAGCTTCACGACTTCTTCTCCTCCGCCGCGTCGAGCGCGGCAACAGCGCGATCGAAGTCGCCAGCCGTGATCTCCGCGGTCCCGGCGCGGTTTTCGACCGCATAGAAGGTCATCTGCGGGTCGCTCGACCCGATCGCGATGCCGGCCATCTTGCCAGCGATCCCGACGCGCCGGAGTTCGGCAAACGGGCGCAGAGCCGCCTCCAGCAGCGCGTCCCGCTCCCGCAGGCGCCGGACCTCGGCGAGCAGGTCGGGGACGTCGAGGCGGGCGTGGGCGGAGAACGCAAGATCCAGCGCGAACACGCGATGCACGACTCGCATCAGGTGGCGCGCAAACCGCGTGTCCACGATGACGGGGTTTTCGCCGAGGTCCATCACTCTCCACGGCCCCGCGGACGCAGCCTTCTCCCGCGCCTCGATCTCCGCCAGCCGCTCGGGCGTCAGGGGCTCACTCATGCCAGCACCTCGCCAGTCTCGGCGCACCGCTCGATCCGATCGGTGTCGCGCAGGGGTGTGAACTCGAAGTCCGCCATCGACGTCGCGCGGTCCGCCGCGATGACCGCGGCATCCCACGTCGGGCACCGCTCGATCGTGTATTGCAGTTCCCGGTCCCGGACCGCCCACGGCGCCGGGGGGTAGTCGATCGGGATGATGTGGAACCGGGGGCGCATGGTCATGGCTGCGCGCTTTCGTACTTCTCGGCCACGTCCTTGCCGACGTTGGCGAGGAGCCACAGGTAGGCGGCGTGGACCGTGTCGGACTGCGCGGAGCGGAGTCCAGCCCGCGCCTCGTCGCGCTCATTCTCTGCCGCGTCGAGCGCCGCGACCGCCTCGCCGAGCATCCCCTGATACCAGCCCGCGAACCACGGGAGGCTCGCGTTCGGGAACTGCGCCTCGTACCGAGCGATGATGCCGAAGCGCGGCCCCGTCGCCATGAACGCTCGGTACTTTCGGAGTCTCTCGCTCATCTCGGCTCCTCCCCCGGCGCGATCTCGCGCGCCGCAGCCTCGACGATCCGCGCGACGTACGCCGCCGCCACGGTCTTCACCAGCCAGTCGAGAGCCACGAGACGGCGCCCGTGGTCGTCCTCGATCCAGAGATCGGTGACCCGCCGCACGTCGCCTTCGAGTTCGACCGCGCCGCAGAGCGTCCAGCCGAGATCGACGTAGATCGTGTCGCCCGCGTCGGAGACGGTCACGGCGCCACCGCCTTTCTCCGCTCGGTGTACTTGTCCCGCTCGTCACGCGGAAGACAGTCGCGCCACGCGGACGGAGTCCCGCCGACGCCGGGCACGACGAAGAACGGGCTGTCGGAGCATCCCGCGGCGTAGCGCAAGTAGCCGACGGCCATCGCCTCCGGCATCCCGTCGTGAGCCGGAACGCGCACAAGGACGCGGACGCGCTCTCCGGGGAGCTTCTGGTGGTGCCACCGCTGCTGGTCGAACGGGACCCACGGCTTACCCACGCGGCGCCTCACGCTCGGCGAGCGCGACGAGCTGCTCCTGCACGGCCTCGCGGGGCGTCACGGCGCGGGCGGCCCAGTACTGGACGGCCCGCGCGGTTCGCGGAGGATCGAGCCAGATGCCGACTTGCCAAGGACGGCACCGTGTCAGCAGCCGATCGAGCGCCGATCTCCACGGGATGGTTCGCTTCATGGGTGGCCATCTTCCCACGACCCGGGGACACGGTGCAACGAAATTGCGCGAAACTTCTTGCGCCGTCGTCCGCGGGTGCCTACCCTCCATCCTCGGAGGTGACGATGATCGACTTGGACATTCAAGACCTGCTCGGGCTTCGCGTCCGCGGGTTCGCGGCGAGCGCGGACTGTTCGGCGTTCGTGTCCGTCAGGAACGTGGACGACGGCAAGGTGGATGTGGCCATCCGCCTGACGGCGGACGAGGCGGAGATCCTCGCGGGGCAGCTCGTCGCGGCGGCGAAGGTCGCGCGGGGCGAGAGCGAGGTGAAGCCGTGAAGGTCCGCATCGAGTTTGCGAACGTCGGCCGGAGCAAGGCGACGTGGACGGAAGAGTTCGAGGAGGGCGCGGACGGGATGCTCGTCGGGGCCGACCTCATCCGATCCATTCGACGCAACGGTCGCCTGATGTCGCGGGAGATCGACGCCGGCGAGGCGAGTGGCGGAAACAGCGGGTTGATCTTCGCCGGGATGCATCCCGTCGGGACGTGGTGCGTCGTGCCGGACGCGGAGGCGAAGCCGTGAGCGAGAAGCCGAAGTGCAAGGGCGAGGTGTGGTCGGAGTGGTCATTCAAGCCGCATGGATGCTCGCGGTCCGCCTCGACGCCCGCGGGCTACTGCAAGCAGCACGACCCGGAGCTTCTGGCGGCACGCAAGAAGGAACGCGACGACAAGTGGCGCGTGGAGTGGGATCGCGCGCGCGCCGAGTCCGAAGCGAAGCGCGCCCTCGATCTCCAGCGGGACGCGGACGCGGCGATCGGCCGGGCGCTCCGGGAGATGGCGGCGCTCGGTTCATCCGTCCCCGTCCGTGGCGTCGATGGGGTCGTGTTCGCGGAGGAGATCCTCTCGGCCTTGGCGCCGCAGGCCGGTGGCGCATGACCCCCGAACTCGCCGCCGCCGTCGCGCGGCTGGCCGAGATGCAGGCGGAGGCCGCTCGGCTCGCCGAGTGGTTCCGTGCCGATGGACACCCTGCGGATGCCGACGCCCGCGTCCTCACCGACGGCGTCGGCCGATGCTCCGTTCCGATGTGGTCCGGAGGATGCCCCGCCGGGTTCTGCGACGAGCCCGCGTACGGGCCACCGGAGCGCGACAAGCACGGCCGGTCGAGCTACGGCGACTTCGTGGCCGGTCGCTGGGTCAATCACTACGTGCCGGGGCTCGCGTGCCCGATGCACGGCGGGCCGAGCGCGCCGGTGCCGGGCGGTGGGGCGTGAGCCGGACCGCGCACGCGAGGCGGCACCATCACCGCTTCGTCGTCGAGAAGGTGCAGCGCGGATGGAATGTCGAGACGTGGCTGCGGTGCGACCACGTCGGGTGTCACGTCAAGGTGCGCGCGGAGAAGCGCGCGGGGAGGAAGGGACGATGAGGGCAGACTCCAGTGTCCGGTTGACCAACGCGGCGCGCGCCTACTGCGGCCTCGCCGAGCGACTGACAGTCCTGCGGCGCAACGTCGCGGGGGACTGTCCGCGCGAGACGCACGGGCTCAATCACTACAAGTGCCACCAGACCCACGTCGGCGACGACATCCTCTCGCCCATCATTCCGGAAACGGAGTGGTGCGCTCGGTGTCGGGTGTTCGCGGCGCAGTGGGACGAGTACCGAAGCGTCCGGCGGCTCAAGGTCGCGGCCGAGCGCAGGATGCGGTATGCGTGGCGATCGACCAGGGAAGACGAGAAACCGACGGACGGTGACTCGTGACCGCCCCCACGCCGGACGAGGTCGCGAGGGCAAGGGCCCAGTTCTGCGAGTGGCGCACGGAGTACTTCGTCTGCCTCAAGCCGAGCGGGCACCTGAAGCGCGAACGCGAGAGGGGCGAGACGTCGTTCGGGTGCGAGTTCATCGATCCGAAAACCGAGATCGCCCGCCTGCGGCTCGCCCTCGACGCGGCGGAGCGGGAGCGGAAGGACAACGTCGGCGCCCTCGAAGACGCGGGCGTCGAGCGCAACGAGGCCGACGAGATCGCCAGCGGGATCGAGTCACTCGCCGAGGACCGCGACGAGTGGAGCGCCGAGTTCGGCAAGGTCGCCGCGCTTGTCATCCACGATCTCGAACCGGGCGACGAGTGGGTGAGCGACGAGGTCGTCGAGGCGGTGAAGGAACTTAGCACGCGCGCCGAGGCCGCGGAGCGGGAGCGGGACGAGGCGCGGGCGGCGCTGGCGGAAGTCGAGGCCGCAGCCGCCTGTACGAAGCGACTGGAGGAGAGCAATGGCTGACGACACGATCAAGCTGCCGTGCGGGGCCGTACTGCGGCGGACCGCGGACCGTCTGGAGACGTGGCACATGGAGTGCGATCTCTTCTCGCTCCACGCCGTGAACTTCGGCTTCGGGGGGATCGAATGGAAGTGCTCCATCTTCGGCTTCGGGGACGGGAAGCCGAACTGGGAGAGCACGCGCGAGGACGCTTTCGCGTGGCTCGACGCCCGGGTCCTCGCCCTCCGCGCCGACCTGCTCCCGCCGGGCGCGATCGTCGTCCGGCCCGACGCGCCGGAGACGCGGGAGGCGGTCGCGAATTGCGTGGGCAGCGGGCTCAGGTTCAGCGGGGACACGGTCGATCGCATCCTCGCGGCGCTCCGGGGGGTGGCAGGTGGGTAGCACGACGGGCATCGCATGGACGGACGCGACGTGGAACCCGCTGCGGGGCTGCTCGATGGTCTCCGCCGGATGTAGCAGGTGCTACGCCATGCGCGTCGCCTCCCGCTTCAGCGGCCCCGGCCTTCCCTACGAGGGGCTGGCGCGTGACGGCAAGTGGACCGGCGAGGTCCGGCTCGTCGAGGACCATCTCGCCGACCCGCTGCGGTGGCGCAAGCCGCGCAGGATCTTCGTAAACTCGATGTCCGACCTGTTCCACGAGCGGGTTCCGGACGAGTGGATCGACCGCGTGTTCGCGGTGATGTCTCTCGCGCCGCAGCACTCGTTCCAAATCCTCACGAAGCGGCCGGAGCGGATGTGGGCGTACCTCTCTGAAGTCACGCGCGAGCCCGCCGTGCGGGTCGTGGCGTCGAACGTCCAGATGATGATTCGGCGTCGCGAGATGGCGTGGGCCACGGGCTGGCCCATCCCCAACGTCTGGATCGGCGTGAGCGTCGAGGACCAAGCGACGGCCGACGCGCGGGTGCCGGTGCTGCTCTCGACGCCCGCGGCGGTGCGGTTCGTGAGTTACGAACCCGCGCTCGGGCCGGTGGACTGGACGGCGATCCACGCCGAGGATCTCTGGACGAACCACTCCTGCGGCATCGACTGGATCATCTGCGGCGGCGAGTCCGGCCCCGGCGCGCGTCCGTTCGACGTCGCGTGGGCGCGGCAGACGATCGCGCAGTGCCGAGACGCAGGCGTCGCGTGCTTTGTGAAGCAGCTCGGGGCGCGGCCGTTCTCGCAGCCGGTCTACGCCGCGGACGGCACGATCGCCGGGGGCGTCGTGATGGACCTGCGCCACCGCGCAGGCGCCGACCCGGATGAGTGGCCCGAGGACCTGCGGGTGCGCGAGTTCCCGGGGGTGCCCCGTGGCTGACCCCGAGAGGGCCCCGCGCGTCGGGGACACGGTGGAGTACCTCAGGTACAGCGTGGACCTGACGGACCGCTCGCGAGGCACCGTCACGCGCGTCTGGCGGGAACAACACGAGCCCTACGCGACGTGGTGTGAGACCGAGGACCAGTTCATGCACTTCCGGTGGGACGGCGGCGAGTTCTTCCGCGTCATCGAGCCCCCCGAGGACGGCGGCGCCGGGGAGGGCGGGCTGTGAGAGCCACATCCGCCATCACCTGCTCCTCGTTCTTCCGCGAGGTCCACGACCGCACCGACGAGGACCGCGCCGTCATCCGCGAGCGGGTCGCACTGTATCGCGAGCGAGACGCCGCCGGGCTCGACGTCATCACCGGGCTCCCCCGGGCCCGGACCCCGACGTGCGGACACCCGTCCGAGGAGCGCACCCGCCACGCGGACGGGAAGGAGCGGTGCCGCGCCTGCAACCGGGAGCGGGGGCGCAGGGAACGGCAGGCGTAGCCCTCCGCTGCGTCCGGAAACGAAGCGAGCCCCGAGGGAAGGCCCCCGGGGCTCGTCGCGTTGGCGGGTCGTCTACGGCCGCCGGATGACCCGCCAGCCGCGCAGGCCGTGGATGTGGAGCCAGAGACGGGCCCACGCTTCCTGCTCGTCGGTCCGGGCGATCAGGAATGGCACTGGCGCACCGCGGCCCTCGCCGCCCGCAGGAGTCGCCGCAGGTGCGCGGCGCGCTCGTCTCGGGGGTCGAACAACCGAAGCTGCATCCGCAGGGCCCGCACCCTCTTGTCCGCTCGCATGGGTCACCCCCTCACCATCGCGACGAGGGCCGCGATCCCGAGACCGACGACGCCCCAAGCGAGGACCGCGCCCCACAATCGGCCGTCGGCCTCGACGTCCTCCGCGCTCCGGCCCTGTCCGCCGCCGACGAGGGGCGGAAGATCCTCGGGGCACCCGCACTGTCCGCACCGGGCGTCGCCCGTCTGCGGGTCCTCGCGGATCACGCCCTCGCCGCACGCGAGGCAGGAGCGGAGGCCGGTCACGAGCGCACCGCCTCGGCGCGCCGCATCCGCCGGTACTCGCGCCGGATGACGACCGCGAGCCACGCGGGGTGGCACTCCAACGTCGAGCCGGACCCGCAGAGTCCCTCGCACACCTGCCGCCGGTCTCCTCTCGGGGTGACCTCGTAGACGTATCCGGCCTTCATCGGGCCGCAGACGAACCGCCGCTCGACCCGCTCGCCGTCCTCGCCGTCGTAGGCGAGATCGACCGTGCCGGTCCGCGTCTCCGTGAGCTTCATCTTCGCCATGTTCTTCCTCCCGGCCGGTCGACCCGGCTGACCCGCGTGCGTCTGCGACGCGATCGGCGCGGGGAGGGGGCCGACTCGCGCCGACCCCCGGCCGCTCCGCTCGGGGCTACTTCGTCAAGCGGTCGATCTGCGCACCCGTGAACCCGAAGCCCGGGACGGAGATCGTCCACACGTCCGAGATGCCGCGGAGCGCGCCGACACCGCAGACGCGAGAGCCAACGAGCTTCACGACGCACCCGCGCGGGTCGCCGCTGAACTCCGCCCGGATCATGCCCGCCGATGCGATCTCCGAGACGATCTCCCGGATCGACTTCTCCGCCCGGTCGGAGCGCGCGGACCAGTACGCACGGGCGGCGGGATCGCTCACGCTGCAATCCACTTCCGCCGCGCGCTGCACCGTGTTCGCGTGTCGCAGGATCTTCCGCGCTGCGTCCACCGGCATCCCGTGCCACCCGCACATGTGGAAGAACTCATCCCGCCACTTCGTGTTCGCCATGTTCACCTCCGTTGTGGAGCCCTCCGCGGGCCCCGTTGCCAGTCACCCACAACATCCCCGGGCAGACGCAAGGGGCCCGCCCGGAATTCTCAGAAGGGACACGCGGCGGCCGCAGGTTCGGGGAGGGAACGTCCACCCCACGAAACCAGCTCCGCCGAACACTCGGCGCACAGATACCACGTCATGCGGCCCTTGCGCCCCGCGCCTCCGCCCAGCTTCGCGCACGCCGAACCCGCTTCGATGATCCACGCGCACGCGGCGCATGCGTGACCCTTGCGCGTCCGGCCGATCCACTCCATTTCGGGCTCCATCGACGTCCGGCACCGGCCGCAGAGTTTGTCGGCTTCCTGCCAGATTTCGTAGACGGCGGCCGCGCGAACCTCCGGCCCCCACGGGGCGAAAAGGTGCGCGGCGGAGAGAACCTCCGCGCACGTTTCGCACGCGCGGAAGCCCGTGACGGTCTCGCGCCACGTTGGGGAGGGGGAGCCGCAGGGGCCGCAACGGAACGCTGTCACCGCGGCATCTCCCGGAGCGTCTGCCCGCACGCCCGGCAGACTTCCACGGTCCGGGGTTCGTAGCCGAGCCCGCGATACTCGGGCGTCAGGTAGCGTTCGTCCTCCGGGTGCGCGCACGACGGAGCGAACGGGAGGTCCCCCTGCCCGGCCGGGAGAAGCCCGGGGGGATCGGAGGTCCAGAAGGTCGGGGTCCGGTCGCGCTTCACCGGGCACCGGCCTTGCGGCACGAGTGGAACGAGCCCACGGGCGATCCGAGCCCGCACCCCGCCCCGCCCCGTGCGTGCAACGGGAACCAGTGCCGGAGCGACTCGTCGGCCGTGCGTACGACGTCCACGTGGAACATCGAGGGGAACGCGAGGACCACGGCCGAGTAGCAGCAGTCCTCCTCGAACGCGAGGCGCCCGCGCCCCATGTCCTGCCCGATCGCCCGCAGCTCGGGCGGCATCTTCTCCGCCGCCTCCTTTGAGACGATGAACCCACCGTGGCCCGCCGTCGTGACAAACGTCACGCCGTCCCCGTAGTCGCGCGCCGTCTGGACGTCGCCCCACGGGCACCCATGCACTACCGATCCGTTTCGCATTCGATCCGCCACTTCGCCGCGCCCACGTCGGGCGCCCCGTCTCTCCGGGCGCGGGGGCCGGCCCCCGCCGCACGCTTGGGCGGTCTCACACGTCACCCCGCGGACACCACGAACCGCGCCGGGGTCACCCCGTACATCCCCCGCCACGTCGTCGCGCCCCCGTCCACAGACACGCGGCAGACGTCGCCCTCCCGCACCATCTCCGCCGTGATCGTCGCGCCCCCGTCGTAGGGGATGCAGTAGGTGCCCGACATCGTCCACCCCGCCCGCACCATGAACCGCAGAAACCGCCGCACCATGCGCCGCGCGTCGTAGATGTCCGGCATCTCGCGCCCCACGAAGTTCTGCATCGTCGGATGTGCGATCCGCACTATCGGGACATCCTTCTCCCGCCGCGCCCTCGCCGTCGCCTGCCTGTACGTCTCTCGCATCGTCGCTCGCTTTCCGCCGCTCCCGCGGCTACCAGAAACCTACTCCACGCCGGACCGGACGCAAGGGGCGAGGCTCACACCGCACCCGCAACATGCACCCGCCCGGGTGAGCCGCTGCCGGTCCGCGCGGATGAACCGCACGTTCGGCACCTGCGCCGCGCGCCACCACGCGGACACGCCCGTACGCCGGGCGTAGTTCCCGAGCGTCGAGCCGTCCATGCACGCCCGGTAGGAGCGAGCCTCCCGGCACGCGGACCCGCAGTAGGCTCGGGGCTTCGGCGACCACGTCCACCGCACGCCCGGGACCTGCATCGGCCCCCACGGGAGGGGGGCGACGGTCCACGAAGGGAAGGGAACGCGGCCGAACGCGGCTCGCAGGATCTTCTCGACCTCCGTCAGGGGGGCGACGACCTCGCGAGCCTCCGGGGAGGCAACCGGCGACCCGAAGTAGCGGTCGCGGAACCGCTCGTCGTCGCTCGACCATCCGTCCGGGCGGAACCCGCCCCGCGTGATCCACTCCCGCAGCGCGCCGCCAAGCTCGCGAATGCGCGCCGGGCCTGCGTTCGTCTCTCTCAACTGCCGCACCGTCTCGTTCGGGTCCATCGTCGTCTCCTCCGCGCCGCACCGTTGCGACACCGATGACTACCCCATGCCGGGGCAGACGCAAGGGGGGCGGGGAGGGAAAGGGGACGGGGCGAGCCTCGCGAGAGAGAGGAAGGACACGCGCGAGGCAGGTAGCGTTTTACTACCGGAGGCTGCACCGCTGGTAACTCGGTTACCACACCCTTGCCCCGGCGAGGCTGGACCGGGGACCGGCGGGCATCCTCCGCCGACGTCGCGTCCAACGTGGGGGGGGCGAGGCTGGAGCGAGTGTCCGATAATGTTCGCTATGTTCAATTGAGCCTACGACGACCATCCATCGTCCCTCACGCGAGCCTGCCAACGACGAAGCGCCGAGCCTGCGACCCGCACGACGGGGGGCCACCGACCGGGGGGGGGGGGGGGCGCCCGGGGGCGCGGGCCCGGTCCCACCCGCTGGGGCCCCCCCCCCCCCCCCGCCCCCAGGGTTCCCTCCCCCCGCCCGCGGCCCCCCCCCGGGGTG
>Ga0172380_10000985_pt1 | contig 51002 bp, 50 predicted proteins | sample Leawe162metaG_FD_119747 | JGI IMG/M metagenome (GOLD analysis project Ga0172380, IMG submission 119747) | Leachate microbial communities from a municipal landfill in Southern Ontario, Canada - Leachate well 162 metaG | ecosystem: Engineered > Solid waste > Landfill > Unclassified | place... | reverse complement strand
ATGCTCCCTTAGCAGGGGAGTGCCTTCGACCACTCGGCCACGTCTCCGAAGCGTGCGATGATACTCGCTTCATTTCATAACGGTCAAACTCAAGCAGTTGCCTGATCCAATTCGAAAGCTTTGTGCAGGGCCCTCACTGCAAGCTCCAGGTATTTTTCGTCGACCACCACTGAGATTTTGATTTCGGAAGTCGAAATCATTTGAATGTTGATGTTTTCCTCCGCCAGGGACCGGAACATCTGGCTGGCGATGCCCGGGTGCGATCGCATGCCAACCCCTACCGCCGAGACCTTGCAAATCTTGTTGTCGCCGGTGATATTCCGTGCACCAATCTTGCCCTTGACCTGCTCGAGAATGGCAAGCGCCTTGGTGTAGTCACTGCGATTCACGGTGAACGAAAGGTCGGTGGTGCCGTCGTGGCCGACATTCTGGATGATCATGTCGACGTCAATATTGGCTGCTGAGATCGCACCGAGTATCTGATAGGCAATGCCTGGGCGATCGGGTACGCCAAGAACGGTCAGTTTGGCTTCATCACGGCTGAAGGCGATGCCGGAAATAATCGGTTGTTCCATGTTTTTTTCATCCTCGAATGTAATCAGGGTACCGGGACCTTCCTGGCCCAGTTCCTCGAGACTCGATAACACGCGCAGCTTGACCTTGTACTTGCCGGCAAATTCCACCGAACGGATTTGCAAGACCTTGGAGCCAAGGCTCGCCATCTCGAGCATTTCTTCGAACGTAATCGTGTTCAGCCTGCGCGCTTCGGGTACGATGCGTGGATCGGTGGTATATACGCCGTCTACATCGGTATATATCTGGCACTCATCCGCCTTGAGAGCCGCCGCCAGCGCCACTCCGGTGGTGTCCGATCCTCCTCGGCCAAGCGTAGTGATGTTGCCTTCGGCATCAACGCCCTGGAAGCCAGCTACAATGACAACGGTATCGTTGTCGAGGTCTGTGCGCATCGCATGGTCATCGATGCTGAGAATGCGCGCCTTGGTGAACGCATTGTCGGTAAGTATCTTGACTTGCGTACCAGTATAGCTTCTGGCTTTAAGGCCTATTTCTTTCAGGGCCATCGCCAGCAGTCCGATCGTGACTTGCTCTCCGGTGGAAACCATCACGTCGAGTTCGCGGGGGTCGGGCGAGGCCTGAATCTCCTTGGCCAATCCGATCAAACGATTCGTCTCACCGCTCATCGCCGAGACGACGACCACCAACTGGTGTCCTGCTCGTTTCCACTTGGCCACTCGCTGCGCAACGTTTTTGATACGCTCTGGGTTGGCGACCGAAGTGCCGCCGTATTTTTGAACTATCAGTGCCATGTCCCGACTGCTTATCGAAAAAAACGAATTGTAGCCGATTTCCGTGCTCGGTAGTTTGTCCAAGAAGTGCGCTCAGCGCAGGTTACGCCTTCAACATAAATCTTGTATGTTGTTAGTATATTGGCTATACTTCGCTAACCATGAATCTGGTAAAGGTCAATAAGCCATTGTTGTTAACATGTCGTATTTACTCTAGAGGCTCCCATGAAAAACGTGGAAAAAATTGACGCACGCGAAATTCGCCGCAAGATGGGCATAAATCAGCAGCAATTCTGGTCGAAGCTCGGTGTTACCCAAAGTGGCGGCTCACGCTATGAAAGCGGGCGCAATATGCCGCGTCCGGTTCAACAATTACTGCGCCTGGTACATGTGGAAAATATTGATATTTCCAAAGTCAAACGTGAAGACTTTGAGGTGATCGAATATCTGAAGGCACACGAGCCCGAGAAATTCAAGTCCCTGAAAAAGCTGGCTCGCGCCAAACCCAAAAAAGCCTAGTTTCCGCCAGTCCCCTAGATCCCCTAGAACCAGGTGCGGGCCTGGTTCCCCACCAAGATACACGTAGCACTAGGGGCTGATTTGCACTCTCAGCCCCATCTGATGCACTCTTTCTGCCAGTGTTTCCAGCCATGCTTGCGGCAGGCGCGCAAGCCGGGGCGCCTCCGTTTGCAATGAAGGACGTGCCAAACCATACAGATGCACGCCTGCCAGATTTTCCTTTGCTTGTCGCAGTATCTCCAGCCAGCTGACTATCTCCGTTTCGTTCGGCGCGAAACCGTCGTATGCGAAACAGCAAGTTTGCACCCAGGTTGCGCAGAGTGAGCCACAATCGCGCATTCTTTGAATGATCCTCGCCGGGTCGAGATCGACGTTATTGATGCGCATAATCCCCGTGCTTGTTCCCGCATCCAGCTTGAACCACACTTCACCCTTGGCCTGACCGATCAATTCGATGCCTCGGCGCACATTCGGCTTGTCGATCAGGCTGCCGTTCGTGATCAGCCGAAGCATGATTTTTCCGCGCAGGTTGAACTCGTCCATGAGCCGTATGGCCAGTTCAACTGCCGGAAAAAAATCGTGCGAACTGGTCGGTTCGCCGTTTCCGGAAAAGGCGATATCTTCGATGCGCCTTGCCGCTTCAGGCACGCGTGTGACCATGAAATCTCCATCCAGCAGCTCCTGCAAGAAACTGCGCAACTCGATTTCCAGCAGTGCCAGGTCGATGGCTGGCGCAGTTCCTCGCGTCAAATTAGGTACCTGACAATAGATGCAACGCCAGTTGCAGGCGTTGTTGGGATTCAGATTGATGCCAATCGAAACACCCCCGGCACGGCGCGAAACGACCGGATAGACATAACGCATCCCAACGCTATCGCGGCTGTGATCGCCGATGTCGAGTTGTGAGGCTGGCGGTATCTGGTGTCGGGTGTGGTCCATCGTCACTTTGAGGATTTTGAGTGGATGCTATAATCTCCTGCAATCCGGTCTTGCCGCAAGGCCTTTGACAAAATATTCCATGCAGATTACCCGACGCATAGAGTTTGACGCGGGCCATCGCATCCCCGACCTCCAGAGCCAGTGCCGCCATTTGCACGGGCACCGTTATGCCATCGAAATCACCATGGCGGGCGACGTCATTCAATCCGACGGCCTGCCGATGAACGGCATGATCATGGATTTCTCCGAAATCAAGTCCTTGGCAATACAGCATTTGATCGATGCCTGGGATCATGCCTTCCTGGCTTATCGCGGCGATACCCCGGTAGTCGATTTTCTGGCCACCCTGAGCAACCACAAAACAGTGTTGCTGGAAGTCGTGCCGACAGCAGAAAATCTCGCGATCCTCGCTTTTTCCAAACTCAATGCCGTTTACCTGGATACCTATGGTAGCCACTTGCGCCTTGAACATGTGCGCCTCTACGAAACTCCCAACTGTTGGGCAGACGTCCGCCGCGCGGATTTTGGTTTAGAGTAGCTGCCAGTTCCGCATGGCGAGGTGGAAGCAATGAACGCAGCCCAACCACGCATCATCAGCGAGTGTCGGCAAGGTGTGCTGCGCGTGGAAATTTGTCGTCCGGAGAAGAAAAATGCGCTGACAGGCGCAATGTACACTCAGTTGTGCGAAGCATTTGAAGCCGCCGATCGCGACAAAGAAGTTCGCGTTGTTCTGATCCATGGGCAACCCGGCGTATTCACCGCTGGCAACGATCTCGGCGACTTTCTTGGCGATCCCCCGCTCAGCGAAGACGCCCCGGTTTCCCGTTTCCTGCATGCCTTCCAGAAACTTTCCAAACCTTTTATCGCAGCCGTTTCGGGTGCTGCCGTCGGTGTCGGTACAACCATGTTATTGCATTGTGACTTGGTCTATGCCGGTGAAAGCGCGAAATTCCAGTTGCCCTTCGTCAATCTCGGCTTGTGTCCCGAAGCCGCTTCCAGCCTATTGCTGCCGGCACTCGCGGGGCATGTCCGCGCAGCGGAGATGCTACTCTTGGGGGAACCCTTCGGTGCCCAGAAAGCATGTGAGATCGGATTGGTTAATGCCGTGATGCCTGATGCTGATGTGCTCGATTATGCACTGGGGCAGGCTCGCATATTGGCGGCCAAACCCGCCGCTACAGTGAGGCTGATTAAGCAGTTGATGAAACGTGCCCAGATGGTTCTGATCGAGCAAGCGATGCAAGAGGAAGGCCGCCACTTCAAGACGCGGCTAGTCTCGCCGGAGGCCAAAGAAGCCTTTAGCGCCTTCCTCGAGAAGCGCAAACCGGATTTTTCGCAATTCGCTTGAGATCGTCCGACTAAAAAACATAACGCTGAACAGTCACATATGCAACACAACATCGAGATAGGTGAACTCGCCGGTATAATACGCGTCAAGGAAGGTTGGCAGAGCGGTTGAATGCACCGGTCTTGTTAAATCGAGCGCTACCGTGGAAACATGGCAGATGTAAGGAGTCAAATTCGGTGAAGCCCCTGGATAATCCGAGGTAACGCCGAGCGAAGCCTAGCTTACGTTAGGAACGTGTAGAGACTTGACGGCTCCCACCTAAGGCCCCCTGTGAGCTATGGTGAAGACAAAGTCCAGACCACAAACAAGCTTCGGCTAGGTAGCGAAAGCTATAGTGGCAAGGAAAACCGGCAGTGTCGCAAGGCACTCCAGGGTTCGAATCCCTGACCTTCCGCCAACCACCCATTAAATGAGGGCACCGCAATGGTGCCCTCAAATTTTTTGCCATAGCTTTCCGGCAAATCGGAAAATCCGCCCAAAGCAGTCGAATCCTTTCATCTTTTGAGTTCAGGATATCCTGAACTCAAAATCAGAAATTTCTCGCAGACAGAGTTCTTTCCGATCGCGATAATTATCAATATGACGAATGTGGAGTCTTGAAAATATTTCCGGACATGTCGGCGCCAACAGCGAAGGTATCGTTGTTCGACAAGAAACGAAAAGTGAAACAAGCTTTGTCAGCATCAATGGGGATTCAACAATCTGATCCAGCAAGAGGGTGGAAATGTCGGATTGGTTTATAGGGGAGCCAGGGACAGCGGATGTATCGCAGTTCTCAGTCGGGGATCCCAGTGAAAGTTCTCCAGAACTATCCCTTAGAGAGCTTATCGACGGCCGCAATGCCGAACGATATTGCGTTCGTTGGAAAATGGCAGTCGTTTTCGAGGAGCAGGAGCGCAAGCCAACTTACCACGGAAGAACTCACGATTTGTCGCTACTAGGCACCGGTATGCTGACGAACGTCAATGTACGCAAGACTTCATCCCCGGTAATCATCCTTTTGGCGCCGCCACCCCTTCATCCTAAGGATCGCCCAAGGATCATCGAAATCAACTCCCGCCAGCTTGATGTCGTCTATTCTGGAGAGACGAGATGCTTCCGGCTTGGATTTGCGTTTCAAGAGTTCAAGAACGACGGGTTGGCACTTCTTACTGAGCGACTGAAGCATCACCAGTCGGTGGCGAGCATACGCATGACTAAGCCTATTCTCTAATCGAGATTATTTGCGCCTGGGCCAGGCTTCGGGCGCGACGGATGTTTCTCGCTTTCCATTTCGCGTCATATTCCGAATAGATGATCTGTTCTGAGCGCAGTCTCCTGGGGATATGTTTAGTGCCGTAACAAATTCTACAGATTGCCTCGGCACGAAAATCTCTGCTCAGGTCACTACTGGATGAAATGGAAATGCTGCTGCAGCGCCGAAAAAACCTTGGGGATTGGGTTGAATAATGCGATAAAATATTAAGTTATATTGATTCGCTAAACCTTATTGGAGCTCAAAATGGCTGTTGAACGCACCCTGTCCATCATCAAACCCGACGCCGTGGCCAAGAATGTCATTGGCAAGATCTATTCCCGTTTCGAAACCAACGGGCTCAAGATCGTCGCCGCCCGCATGGTGCATCTGTCCCGGCGCGAGGCCGAGGGTTTTTACGCTGTTCATCGTGAGCGCCCGTTTTTCAAGGATCTGGTTGAATTCATGACCTCTGGCCCGGTGATGGTGCAAGTATTGGAAGGCGAGGCCGCAATCCAGAAAAATCGCGACTTGATGGGTGCCACCGACCCAAAGAAGGCTGAAAAGGGAACGATCCGTGCCGATTTCGCCGACAGCATCGACGCCAACGCGGTGCATGGTTCGGATGCGCAGGAGACTGCAGCGGTCGAGATTGCATACTTTTTCCCAGCGCTGAACATATACTCCAGGTAATGACAACTAATCTCCTCAATCTCGATGCAGCCGGCTTGAATGATTTTTTCGTCTGCATAGGCGAAAAACCATTTCGCGCCAGGCAGGTGCTGCGTTGGTTGCATCGGTACGGGGAGAATGATTTTGACGCGATGACCGATATCGCGAAATCGCTTCGCGTCAAGCTTCATGCTGAGGCTTGCGTGCAGCCGCCGTTGCTGGTCAGCGACAAATTGTCCGAAGACGGCACGCGCAAGTTCCTGTTCGACGTTGGTGCCGGGAATTTCGTCGAAACCGTGTATATCCCCGAGGTGGATCGGGGGACGTTGTGCATTTCGACGCAGGCGGGCTGCGCACTCGACTGTGCCTTCTGCTCGACGGGCAAACAGGGGTTCAACCGGAACCTGACTGTTGCCGAGATCATCGGCCAGCTATGGCAAGCCAACAAGATACTGGGCTTCGATCCCAAGGCTGAGCGTATTATCAGCAACGTGGTATTGATGGGCATGGGCGAGCCGCTTGCGAACTACGACAATGTTCTGCCCGCGCTGCGTTTGATGCTTGATGACAATGCCTATGGCCTGTCGCGCCGGCGCGTGACCGTATCGACCTCGGGGATTGTTCCTGTGATGGATCGGTTGGGCGAGGATTGCCCGGTGGCGCTGGCAGTATCGCTCCATGCGCCTAACGACGCATTGCGCGACCGATTGGTGCCGATCAATCGGAAATATCCGCTTGCCGACCTGATTGCGGCCTGTCGTCGCTACCTTGCCGTGGCGCCACGGGACTTCATCACCTTTGAATATGTGATGCTGGACAATCTCAATGATCACGATGGCGATGCGCACGAGCTGCTGCGACTGACGCATGAGGTTCCATGCAAATTCAATCTGATTCCGTTCAATCCGTTTTCGCAATCCGGCTTTCGTCGCTCTACTTTCGCCCGAATGCGTCGCTTCGCTGATATTTTGACGGCTGCCGGCATCGTCACCACCATTCGTCGGACTCGTGGTGAAGACATAGACGCTGCCTGCGGTCAGCTGGCGGGCCAGGTGCTTGATCGGTCCAATCGGACGACTCGCAGAATCAAACCGATCCCCGTTGCGGAGATCTCGCCGTGAGATGCATCGCCGCACTTGCATTTGCGATGCTTGCTGCTCTTGGAGTTGGAGTTCTTGGTGGTTGTGCTGCGGGTAAAGGGCCGTCCAGCCAGGCCGAACAGCCCGTGTCGCAGCAGACACCCACCAGCGATTCCCGTCAGCGCGCCAAGGTGCATACTGAATTGGGATCGCTGTACCTTCAGCGAGGCAACATGGGGGTGGCGCTGGAGGAGGCGCGAGCGGCGATTTCGGCAGATGCGAATTATGCGCCGGCACATAATCTGATGGGCTTGGTCTATATGCAGTTGCATGAAGACAATACGGCCGAAAAGAGCTTTGAGCATGCATTGACCCTGGCGCCAGGAGACCCCGAGATCAACAACAGTTTCGGCTGGTTTCTCTGCCAGACCGGACGCGAGCAACGTTCCATTCAGTATTTTCTTGCGGCGATCAAGAGCCCGCTGTATGCCACGCCCAGCTTGCCCAACACCAATGCCGGCATTTGCTCGTTGCGGCTCAGGGATGACAAGTCTGCCGAGGAATATTTCATTAGAGCATTGCGTCTGGACGGCAACAACGACCGGGCGCTTTTCTTTCTTGCCGATATTGCCTATCGTCAGGGCAGACTGGCTGTGGCTCGGCTGCATCTGGCCGAACTGCACAAAGTCACTGAACCGAGCTCGGAGTCCTTGTGGCTGGCAGTGCGCATCGAACGCAAACTTGGAGACCGGGAGGCCGAAGCTCGTTACGCATCGCAATTAAGGCGTAAGTTTCCCGGCACTCCGGAACAGCAGAAACTATTGCAGGGGCAGTACCAGTGAGCGAGCCTACGGAATCACCTGATCTGCCCGAGTCTCTGGAACCGCCGGCAGCAGAGGGGGTTGATGTTTCTCCCGCCGGCTCGGCGGATTCCACTCCGCTTTCCTACGATTCGCCGGGAGGCTGCCTGCGTGAGGCTCGTATGGCGCGGGGGCTTTCGATTGCCGATGTGGCGCAATCGATAAAGTTCAGCCCGAGACAAATCGAGATTATTGAACGCGACGATTTTGATATGCTGCCGGGCACCACTTTCGTGCGCGGCTTCATTCGCGGTTATGCCAAATTGTTAAAGTTGGATGACCAGGCGCTGCTGGCGATGCTGGACCGGCAGAAACCGCAGGTCGTTGTTCAGATAGATTTGCCGCAAGATACCGGGGCGGCCTTGCCTCAGCCAGGAGAACAGCGCAACTATTATCCCTATCTGATACTGCTGGTGATACTGTTGGTGGCAGGCGTTGGCCTTGCGGTATTTCTCGACTGGCCTGGCAAGGTTGAAAAGCCCGCGCCGGTGGCGAGCAATGCGACCTCGACCCTGCAACCGCCGCTGGCCTATATTGAGCAACCCCCCGCAACACCCTTTGTGCCTGGACAGGTTGTTGCCGAGACTCCTCCTGTTGGTACAGATATCCGTCAGCTGATTTTCGTGTTTGAGGACAAGTCCTGGGTCGAGGTCAAGGATGCCACGCAACGGGTGATCTTTGCCCAAATAAATGAGCCAGGCACCCGTCAAATCGTCAATGGCAAGCCTCCTTTCGCATTGGTCATCGGTAACGCGTCGCATGTTCAGTTGCAGTTTGAAGATCAACAGGTTGACTTGCGTCCGCATACCAAGGTCGACGTGGCGCGGCTTACCCTCGAATGAATTCGGTGGATCGGCAATTACCCGTCGCAGCCATGCAGCGGCGACGCACACGTCAAGTCATGGTGGGGCAAGTCGCCATCGGCGGCGGTGCGCCGATTGTGGTGCAATCGATGACCAATACCGATACTGCGGATGATTTTGCCACCAGCATACAGGTGGCGCAGTTGGCGAGCGCCGGCTCCGAGATCGTGCGCGTTACGGTGAATACTCGCGAGGCGGCAGCAGCCGTCCCCAGGATTCGCGAACGCCTGCTGCAAATGAATCTGGAAGTGCCGCTGGTAGGCGACTTTCATTTCAACGGTCACAAGCTTCTCGAAGAAGTGCCTGAATGTGCCGCCACACTCGACAAGTTGCGCATCAATCCCGGCAACGTGGGCAAGGGCAAAAGTCGCGACGAGCAATTCGCCCGCCTGATCGAGATCGCTTGCCGGCATGACAAGCCGGTGCGCATCGGCGTCAATTGGGGCAGCCTCGATCCGGCGTTGCTTTCGCGCATCATGGATGAGAACGCCGGGCGTTCAGAACCGAAAGATGCCAATGCCATCATGCGCGAAGCCATGGTCGCATCCGCCTTGGAAAGCGCGGCGAAAGCCGAGGAGGTCGGCCTGGCGGGGAACAGGATCGTGCTTTCCTGCAAGGTTTCCGGGGTGCAGGATTTGATCGCCATCTACCGCGACCTGGCGGATCGTTCAGATTATCCCCTGCATCTGGGTTTGACCGAGGCCGGCATGGGATCCAAGGGGATTGTCGCCTCAACGGCGGCATTGGCCGTCGTATTGCAACAAGGGATCGGCGACACCATCCGCGTGTCATTGACGCCGGAACCGAACGGCGATCGCGCGCGCGAAGTAATCGTGGCCCAGGAAATCCTACAGACCATGGGACTGCGGGCGTTCACGCCGCTGGTAGCGGCTTGCCCCGGTTGTGGCCGCACCGCCAGCAGTGTATTCCAGGAACTGGCGCAGGACATTCAGTGCTATGTGCGCGACCAGATGCCGACCTGGCGCCTGCATTACCTTGGCGTAGAGAACATGACGCTGGCGGTGATGGGCTGTGTGGTCAACGGCCCTGGCGAAAGCAAGCACGCCAATATCGGTATCAGTCTTCCCGGCACCGGAGAGACCCCGGTAGCACCTGTCTATGTGGACGGCGAACACACGCAGACACTGAAGGGTGACAACATCGCGGGGGAATTCCGCAGCATCATTGACGACTACGTGAAGCGCAAATATCCACGGCGCCAGACCTGAAGAACGAATAATGAGCCATATCTTGCAAGCTATCCGCGGGATGAACGACATCCTGCCTGATGAAGCCGAACTATGGGAGCAGCTTGAGAACGGCATACGAGATTGGTTGCGTGGCTATGGCTATCGGCCTATCCGCATGCCGCTGGTTGAACCGACCCCATTGTTTGCGCGAGCCATCGGCGCCGTTACTGACATCGTTGAAAAGGAGATGTATTCTTTTACCGACAGCCTCAACGGCGAGTTATTGACGCTGCGTCCGGAAGGCACGGCGGGCTGCGTACGCGCCGCCATTCAGCACAATCTTCTTTATGATGGGCCGAAACGGCTCTGGTACCAGGGGCCGATGTTTCGCCACGAACGCCCACAGAAGGGGAGGTATCGGCAGTTCCACCAGATCGGCGTCGAGGCGCTCGGTTTCGGCGGACCGGATATCGACGCCGAGATGATCCTGATGTGTCAGCGGCTGTGGGATGATCTCGGACTCAAGGGCATCCGCCTGGAGCTGAATTCCCTCGGCCAGTCCGAAGAGCGGCAAGCGCATCGCGAGGCATTGATCAATCATTTCGAGAGCCATGCGGCGTTGCTCGATGCTGACGCGCAACGGCGCCTGCACAGCAACCCGCTACGCGTTCTCGACAGTAAAAACCCGGCGATGCAAGACTTGATCGAGAGAGCGCCGAAGCTGCTCGATTATCTTGGGGCAGACTCGCTGCGGCATTTCGAAGCAGTCCAGTCGCTGCTCAAGGATTCCGGTATTCCCTATCGGATCAATCCGCGTCTGGTGCGCGGCCTTGACTATTACAACCTCACGGTGTTCGAATGGGTCACTGACAATCTGGGTGCGCAAGGCACGGTCTGCGCGGGGGGCCGCTACGACGGCCTGTTCGCCCAGCTTGGCGGGAAGCCGCAGCCTGCCTGCGGTTTTGCCATGGGCATCGAGAGGTTGCTGATGTTGTGGCAGGAGGCGGGCGCCAAAGCGGCAAACCAAGTTGCTGACATCTATGTCGTGCATCAGGGAGAACAGGCGCAACGTTTCGCTTTCAGAGTTGCCGAAGGAATGCGTGATAATGGCTACAACGTCCAGTTGCATTGCGGTGGTGGCAGTTTCAAATCGCAGATGAAGCGTGCCGACGGTTCCGGGGCGATGCTTGCACTCATCATCGGCGATGATGAAGCAGCCGCCGAGGAAGTCACACTCAAGCCGCTGCGCGAGGCTTCAGAACAACGTCGCGTAGCTTACGATCAACTTGCCGAGGCGATCGGCGAATTGCTTTTTGAATGGGAAGATGAAAATGGCGGTCTATGATCTTGAAGAGCAGGAACAACTCGACGAACTGAAAACCTGGTGGAAGCAGCATGGCAACCTGGTGACGGCGGCGGTTGTCGTCGTGGCCATATGCGTGGTCGGCTGGCAAGGCTGGAACTGGTGGCAGCGTGATCGGGCGCTGCAAGCGGCGGCTGTGTATGCCGCAGTGGAGCGGGCAGCCGCTGAACATGACGCGAAGAAAGCGCGCGAGGCCACCGGCGAGTTGATCGACAAGTTCCCACGCACTGCATACGCCGGCATGGCCGCATTGCTTTCTGCCAGAGTCCAGGCCGAAAGCGGCGATCTGAAGAGCGCAAAATTGCAATTGGACTGGGCTGTGGATAATGCGCGCGACGACGAAATGCGCGATCTGGCGCATTTGCGCCTGGCTGCCGTACTGCTCGACGAGAAGGCTTACGATGAAGCTTTGCGGCAGCTGGCCAGCGAACCTTCTTTGCCTTTCTCGGCACGTTACGCCGACATGAAGGGCGATATCTATCTCGCCCAAGGGAAGCAGGAAGAAGCGAAGACGGCCTATCAGGCAGCCTTGAAGAAAATCGACGAAATACAGAAAGCTTCCGGCAACAATCAACGTGGTGAGCAATATCGCGATCTGGTTATGCTTAAGCTCGAATCGCTCGGAGGCAAGTCGTCATGAAGAAATTGTTTCTGCCGGGTTTTCTGGCAGCATCGGCCGTTTTGCTTGGCGGTTGTTCGGCGTTGGACACGATCAACCCGTTTTCGAGCACGCCGCAAAAAATCAAGCCGGCTGAATTGGTAAAGTTTGTCCCCTCGGTGGAATTGCGCGTTGTTTGGCAGGCCAGCATTGGTGGCAGCGACGAATATGTATTCACCCCCGCAGTGGTTGGCAACAGTGTCTATGTGGCGGCGCGCGGTGGATCGCTGGCGCGCTTCGATGACGGTCGCCAGGTTTGGCGAGTGAGCGCCGGCCAGGTAGTCTCTGGCGGAGTCGGCAGTGATGGCAAGGTGGTGGTGGTGGGCACGCCCAAGGGGATTGTCTTGGGGTTCGATGCGGCGACCGGCAAGGAAATCTGGAAGACTTACGTCAGCTCCGAAGTGCTCGCCGCGCCAGCGGTAGGCGATGGGCTGGTGGCGGTGCGTAGCGGCGATTCCCGGATTTATGCTTTCGAAGCCGCCGACGGCAAACGGCGTTGGGTGTACCAGCGCAGTACGCCGGCTTTATCCTTGCGCAGCCAAGCTGGCATGGCCCTGGCCGGCCGCACTGTATTTGCCGGTTTTCCGGGGGGCAGGCTGGTGGCGATCAGCAGTGTCAATGGGGCAGCGCTCTGGGAGAGCGCTGTCGCATTGCCCAAGGGCGCGACTGAACTTGAGCGGGTCGCCGACGTTACCAGTATTCCTGTGGTGGGTGGACGGGAAATCTGTGCAGTTGCCTACCAAGGGCGCGTCGCCTGCTTTGACTTGAACACGGGCAATCAGATATGGAGCCGGGAAATAACCAGCAGTGCCGGCCTCGATATGGACGCGAAAGCCGTCTACGTCAGCGATGACAACGGTGCGGTGCAGGCCTTTGAGCGCAGCAACGGCTCAAGTTTGTGGAAACAGGACAAGTTATTTATGCGCGGTTTGTCGCGGCCGCTGGCGCTTGGCGGTTCGCTGGGTAAATATGTCGCTGTTGCCGACAGTCAAGGGGTGGTGCATCTGCTGCGTAGCGAGGATGGCAGTTTCTCGGGACGTTTCGCTAGCGACGGCAGCGCGGTATCGGCCGATTTGCAGCCCAGCAAGGACGGATTCGTGATGCAGACGCGCAGGGGCAGTATTTACGCACTTTCTGCGAAATGAGTCGAAGGCAATGGCCGATACTGAACACGATGCAGTTCGGTTCTTTGAAAGCCAGTTCCGTCGCCAGGTTGAGTCGGGCGATTTTGCCTTGAATCCTTTTGAGCAGCTTGCGCTCGGCTATGCAAAGGGTACGCTGCTTGACCTGGGCTGCGGTTTGGGCAATCTGGCGCTTGCCGCGGCGCGGCGCGGCTGCCGGGTGACTGCGCTGGATGCCAGCGGTACGGCGATTGACCACTTGCGGGTAGCCGCACTGAAAGAGGGTTTGCCGATCGAAGCCAGCCTGGCCGACCTCTCAAACTGGTCGGATAGCCGGAAATTCGATACCGTCGTTGCCATTGGCTTGCTCATGTTTTTCCCGCGCGACCGCGCTTTGTCCTTGCTTGACTCGCTGCGCGACGGCGTTGCGCCGGGAGGCTGCTGCATCGTCAATGTGCTGGTTGAGGGCACCACTTACCTGGACATGTTCGAACCAGCTCACTTCCATCTGTTCACCACGGCGGAGCTTGAAGCCACCTTTGGCGGCTGGCGTATACACGTTAAGCAGCGGGATGGTTTCGATGCGCCTGGGGGTAGCCGCAAGGAGTTCTTGACCATCGTCGCCCAATGCCCTGGAAAAGCTTCATGAACCCCACACTGGTCATCGTCGGCCGTCCCAATGTGGGCAAGTCCACCCTGTTCAATCGCTTAACCCGCTCGCGCGACGCGTTGGTCGCCGATTTGCCGGGTCTGACACGGGATCGGCATTATGGCCGCGGCCGTCTTGGCGAGAAAAATTACCTGGTGGTCGACACCGGTGGCTTCGAACCTGCGGCAAAGAACGGCATCATGCACGAGATGGCGCTCCAGGCCGAGGCTGCCATCGCCGAGGCCGATGTGTTGCTGTTCGTGGTCGATGCCCGTGCCGGCCTGACGCCACAGGACAAGTCGATTGCCGACCGCTTGCGCAAGTCAGGCCGGCCGTTGCTGCTGGTGGTCAATAAGGGGGAGGGGATGAACCGGCCGGTGGTGGCCGCGGAATTTCACGAACTCGGCTGTGGCATGCCGCTGGTCGTCTCGGCAGCGCATGGCGACGGTGTGCGCGAGTTGGTGGATGAGGCGCTGGCGCTATTCCCCGAACAGAGCGAAGTGTACGAAGAGAGCGTCGGTCCGCGCGTAGCGGTGGCGGGCCGCCCCAATGTCGGCAAGAGCACGCTGATCAATACCCTGCTCGGCGAACAACGGGTCATCGCGTTCGACCAGCCGGGCACGACACGCGATGCCATCGAAGTGCCGTTTTCCTGCAATGGCCGCGATTACACGCTGATCGATACTGCCGGTTTGCGCCGTCGTGGCAAGGTGTTCGAAACGGTCGAGAAATTTTCCGTGATCAAGACCCTGCAGGCGATTGAAGAGTGCAATGTGGTGATACTGATGGTCGATGCGAGCCAGGATATTTCCGACCAGGACGCGCATATCGCCGGTTTTGCCATCGAAGCCGGGCGTGCCTTGGTCGTGGCGGTGAATAAATGGGATGCAGTTGACGACTACCGCCGCGGGATTGTCAAAATGAACATCGAACGCAAGCTGAATTTTCTCGGCTTTGCCCGCGTGCATTACATTTCCGCGCTGCTCGGAGAGGGTATCGGTGGCGTGATTGCTTCCGTGGACAAGGCCTGGGCCGCAGCCTCGGCCAATTTGCCCACTCCCCAACTGACGCGTGCCTTGATTGCCGCAGTCGCCAAGCAGGCGCCGCCGCGCCATGGTCTGTTCCGTCCCAAGCTGCGCTACGCTCACCAGGGCGGTCGGAATCCGCCTCTGATCGTGGTTCACGGCAATGCCCTCGATCATCTTCCCGATGCTTACCGGCGTTATCTGGAGCGGACTTTCCTGGAAGTGTTCAAACTGCAGGGAACGCCGTTGCGGGTACAGTTCAAGAGTTCAACCAATCCATATGCCAACAGGAAGGATCGGCCAGGATAGGCAATGCCGCTGGCAGGGCGTCGAAAAATGTTTTACAGTGAATACTTATAACTAGAACAGAGGGCCGCACTATGAGCAATAAAGGGCAATTTCTACAAGACCCGTTTCTGAACGCATTGCGGAAGGAGCACATTCCGGTCGCGATTTATCTGGTCAATGGGATCAAGTTGCAAGGGCAGATCGAGTCCTTCGACCAGTATGTTGTTCTTCTCAAGAACACGCTGACCCAGATGGTCTACAAGCACGCCATCTCGACAGTTGTGCCGGCTCGCCCCGTCAGCCTCGACCTGGACGGCGACAGCGAGTAATGGTTGTCCCACCGAGGGACTTCCTATGCTCGTTGACCGGTTCAGGACAGCCTGTCCGTAGCCACCGTAGCTTGCCATCCGATGTTTGAGCCGTCTGTGAGCGGTGGTATTAACGCCATCCTCGTGCAACTGGATTTCGGCGAGGGCGATTATGCCGAACGACTGGCCGAATTCAAGCTGCTCTCGAGCAGCGCCGGCACCTGGCCGAAAGCGCTGATTCAAGGAAAGCGTCTGGCGCCGGACCCCGCAACCTTTGCCGGCAAGGGCAAGGTTGCGGAAATCGCTGCCGCTGTCCGCGATCATGCGGCAGAAGTCGTCATTTTCAATCATGAATTGAGCGCCGGCCAGCAGCGCAATCTCGAAAAAGCGTTCGACTGTCGGGTTGTCGATCGCAGCGCGCTGATTCTCGACATTTTCGCACAGCGCGCCAAGTCCCATGAAGGCAAACTGCAAGTGGAGCTGGCCCAACTGCAGCATCTGGCTACTCGTTTGGTGCGCGGCTGGACTCACCTCGAAAGACAAAAAGGCGGTATCGGTCTGCGTGGCCCCGGCGAGAAGCAGCTGGAAACCGACCGGCGGCTGCTTGGCAAACGGGTCTCACTACTCAAGGAAGCACTCAAGCAGCTTGAGCGACAGCGCGCTGTGCGGCGGCGGGCACGGACGCGAGGCGACATGCTGACCGTCTCCCTGGTGGGTTATACCAATGCGGGCAAGACAACCTTGTTCAACGCTTTGACCAAGGCTGGCGGCTATGCTGCCGACCAGCTTTTCGCCACGCTGGACACGACATCGCGCCGGCTCTTTCTTGATGAAGTCGGCCAGATCGTCATATCCGATACCGTGGGCTTTATTCGCGATCTGCCGCATGCCTTGGTCGCGGCTTTTCATGCCACCCTGGAAGAAACGGCGGGCTCCAATCTGCTTTTGCATGTCGTTGACTCGGCCAGTCCCGACCGCGACCAGCAAATTGATGCGGTCAACCGGGTACTTGCGGAGATTGGCGCAGCCGATGTCCCGCAGATCATCGTTTGGAACAAGATCGATGCGACAGCTGCATCCCCCGGAGTTGAGCGCGATGAGTATGCTAAAATCTCCCGCGTTCGTTTGAGTGCGTGTACTGGTGCCGGTCTCGATTTGTTGCGCGCGGCGCTGACCGAAGCGGCGCGCGAGCATTCTTCCAGGAATCAGGTTCCGGCAGATGCCTTCTCCTGATCCATTTATTGGAATCGACATGGTTTTCTTTCCTCTGAGCAGGGTTTAAATAAGTGATCGCCGCGATACTCATGTCAATGAATGACCACGGCTGGGGCAATAAGCCAGATCCGGGGGGTAACAAGGGCGGCGGGCCGCCTGATTTGGAAGAACTCTGGCGCGATGTCAATCGACGCATTTCAGCCTTGTTTGGGGGAAAGGGCGGCGGCGTCGGCGGCGGCAATCGGGATGCGCGGCCGCCGTTAAACCTGCGCCAGTTCGGCGGCGGGATTGGCATGCTGCTGATTCTGATCCTGGTGGTGTGGCTGGCAAGCGGCTTCTACATCGTCGATGAAGGCCAGCGTGGCGTGGTGCTGCGCTTTGGCAGTTTCAGCCGGATTACCACCTCCGGTCCCAATATGCGCTTGCCATGGCCGATCGAGAGTCACGAAATCGTCAATCTGTCCGGCGTTCGTACCGTGGAAGTCGGCTATCGCGGTGCGGAAAAGAACAAGGTACTCAAAGAGGCACTGATGCTGACCGACGATGAGAACATCGTCATGGTCCAGTTTGCCGTGCAGTATTTGCTCAAGGATCCGCAAAACTTCATTTTCAAGAACCGTCATCCGGACGATGCCGTGACGGGTGCGGCCGAAACGGCGATTCGCGAGATCGTTGGCAAGAGCAAGATGGATTTCGTGCTCTACGAAGGCCGCGAGCAAATTGCCGCCAACACCGCCAAGCTGATCCAGGAAATTCTGGATCGCTACGAGACCGGCGTATTGATCCGTTCCGTGACCATGCAGAGTACCCAGCCGCCGGAACAAGTGCAGGCGGCCTTCGACGACGCCACCAAGGCGGGCCAGGATCGCGAGCGGCATAAGAACGAAGGCCAGGCGTATGCCAACGATGTCGTCCCGCGTGCGCGCGGCACCGCCTCGCGCCTGACGGAAGAAGCCAATGGCTACAAGAGCCGCGTCATTGCCAACGCCGAGGGCGAGGCCAGCCGTTTCAAGCAGATTCTCGTCGAATATAACAAGGCCCCTGAAGTCATGCGTAGCCGCTTGTATCTCGACACGGTGCAACAGGTTATGTCCAGTGTCAGCAAGGTGATGGTCGATGCCAAGGGCGGCAACAACCTGCTTTACCTGCCGCTCGACAAGTTGATGCAGGCCGCTGGCGCGACGGCTGCTGCTTCTACCGCAACCGCAACGCCCGAAGTGGCTCCTGCGGCCCGTGCCAATCCTGTCATTCCCAACGAAGTGCCGCCGCAATTGGAAAAACAGGACGCCAGCATGGCGCGTTCCCGCGATGCCCTGCGCTCGCGCGAGAGAGGAGAACGCTGATGCGCCGCAGTTTGCCGTTTATTGCCGCCACGCTGTTTTGCTTCCTGGCGGTATTGGCCATGACCTTGTTTACCGTCGATCAACGCCAGTATGCGATTGTTTTCCAACTCGGTGAGGTCAAGGAAGTGATCCGTGATCCGGGGCTTAATTTCAAGTGGCCGTTGATCCAGAATGTACGCTTCTTCGAGAAACGCATCTTGACCATGGATTCGCCCGAACCGGAGCGCTTTCTTACCGCCGAGAAGAAACCGGTGCTGGTCGACTCCTATGTCAAATGGCGCATCAGCGACGTCAAACAGTATTACATCAGTGTCGGTGGTGACGAGTTCGTTGCCAAGACACGGCTGGCACAGACTGTGAATTCCGGTTTGCGCGAGGAGTTCGGCAAGCGGACCGTGCATGACGTCGTTTCCGGCGAGCGCGAGAAGATCATGGCCGAAGTGCAGCGCAAGACCGACGCCGATGCCCGTACCATGGGCGTGCAGATCATCGACGTGCGCTTGAAACGCGTGGATTTTCCGCCCGAGGTGTCGGACTCGGTATATCGCCGCATGGAGACCGAACGCAAGCGTGTGGCCAACGAATTGCGTTCGCAGGGTTCCGCGGAGGAAGAGAAGATCAAGGCCGATGCCGACCGTCAGCGGGAAGTGATTGTTGCCGAGGCCTACCGGGATGCGCAGAAGACCAAGGGTGAGGGCGATGCCAAGGCTTCCGCCATTTATGCGCAGTCCTTTGGACAGAACCCCGAGTTCTACAGTTTCTACCGCAGCCTGGAAGCCTATCGCCAGAGTTTCAAGAACAAGAGCGACATGCTGGTGGTTGACCCCAGCTCGGAGTTTTTCAAGTACCTCAAGGGCAGCGGCAAGAACGGCAAGTAATGCTGGGATTGAGATACTGAAATACCGACATGCTGACCTCGCTTCTGCTGGCGTTCGCGCTGATGCTCGTTCTCGAAGGCCTGATGCCTTTCTTTGCGCCACAAATGTGGCGTGAAGGTTTTCGGCGGGCGGCCGAACTCAGCGACGGACAGTTACGTTTTCTCGGACTGTCCTCGATGCTGGTCGGGTTGCTGTTGTTGATCCTGTTCAAATAGGTATTCCATGCGCCGTTGGCTCCTGCCGGAAGCGATTGAAGACGTTCTGCCCGCCGAGGCATGGCAGGTTGAAACGCTGCGCCGTCGCCTGCTCGACGAGTTCCGCCGTCATGGCTATGAATTTGTCATTCCACCGCTGCTCGAATACGTCGAATCGCTGCTTACCGGCAGCGGTCGCGACCTCGACCTGCGCACTTTCAAACTGGTTGACCAATTGTCCGGCCGTACCATGGGTATCCGGGCCGACATCGCGCCACAGGTCGCCCGGATCGATGCTCATTTGCTCAACCGCAGCGGAGTCACGCGCCTGTGCTATTGCGGCAGCGTTTTGCACACCTTGCCGGTAGGATTGACTGCGACGCGCCAGCCTTTGCAGATCGGCGCCGAACTCTATGGTCATGGCGGCAGCGAAGCCGATGCCGAAATGCTGCGACTGTTGGCGCAAGCCCTGCAACTTTCCGGCCTTGCCGCGACACGCATCGATATCGGGCATGTGGGGGTGTTCCGCGCCCTGGCCGCTGGCGCGGGATTGGAGGCAGATCGGGAACAAGATTTGTTCGGTGCGCTCCAGGCCAAGGATCAGCCTTCGTTGCGGGAACTTGTCGCGGATATTGCCGAACCGTATCGCTCGGCTTTGCTCATGTTGCCTGAATGCTATGGCGGCATGGAAGTATTGGAACGCGCCGCGGGGCATCTGCCGAGCTTGCCTGGGATCGCTCGAGCACTGGCCGAATTGCGGGCTGTGGCAGGTGCGGTAAATGATTTGCCAGTGAGCTTCGATCTCGCCGATTTGCGTGGTCTGCACTACCATAGCGGCGTTGTCTTCGCCGCCTACTGTGCCGGTCATCCCGGTGCAATCGCTTTGGGTGGTCGTTACGACCAGGTGGGCAAGGCTTTCGGTCGCAGTCGTGCCGCCACCGGGTTCAGTCTGGACCTGCGCGAACTGGCGCGTCTGGCGCCCTGCCCGGAGACACGCCGGGCGATCCTGGCACCTTGTTCCTCGACTGCAAGCGGCGACGCGGCATTGCAGACATTGATTGGCGAATTGCGCGCCACGGGCGAGATCGTCATTGATGAGCTCCCTCAACATGTCCCTGAGGATTGGGTCGAGGCAGGTTGCGACCGGCGCTTGATCTGTCGCGACGGCCATTGGCAAATTGAAACTTTCGGGAAAGAGTAATCACATGGCAAAGAACGTGGTGGTCATCGGCACTCAATGGGGAGACGAAGGCAAGGGCAAGATCGTCGATTGGTTGACGGACCATTCGCAAGGCGTGGTGCGTTTTCAGGGTGGCCACAATGCCGGCCACACGCTGGTTATCAACGGCAAGAAAACGGTATTGCATCTGGTTCCTTCCGGCATCCTCCGGGACAGCGTCACCTGTTATATCGGCAATGGCGTGGTGCTATCGCCCGATGCGCTGATCAACGAACTCGACGAGCTTCAGGAAGCCGGCGTCGAGGTCGAAGGACGGCTGAAAATTTCCGAGGCCTGTCCCTTGATCCTGCCCTATCACCAAGCCATCGACCAGGCGCGCGAGTCCGCCAAGGGTGACAACAAGATCGGCACGACCGGGCGCGGCATCGGTCCCTGTTATGAAGACAAGGTGGCGCGGCGCGCGATACGCTTGCAGGATTTGATGCGGCCGAAGCGTTTTGCCGAAAAGCTGGCCGAACTGCTCGATTATCACAATTTCATGCTGCAACATTATTACCATGCCCAGACGGTAGACTTTCAGCAGGTGCTGGACGCTACCCTGGCCATCGCGCCGCGTCTGGAGAAGATGGTGGCCGATGTCCCGCGTGCGCTCTACGATGCGCACAAGGGCGGCGCCAATTTGCTGTTTGAAGGCGCCCAGGGCACCTTGCTCGACATCGATCATGGCACCTATCCTTATGTCACATCGAGCAATTGCGTTGCCGGCGCGGCGTGCGCTGGCGCGGGGCTCGGTCCGGGCATGCTGCATTACATTCTCGGCATCACCAAAGCCTACACTACCCGGGTCGGTGGCGGCCCATTCCCGACCGAGCTTTACGACGCTGTCGACAAACTCGATCCAATTGGCAAGCATCTGTCCACCAAGGGGCATGAGTTCGGTGCCACCACCGGTCGCGCGCGGCGTTGCGGCTGGTTCGATGCCACCGCCTTGAAGCGTTCGATCCAGATCAACGGCGTTTCCGGCTTATGTGTCACCAAGCTGGACGTGCTGGATGGCGTGGAAGAGTTGAAGTTGTGCGTGGGCTATAAGCTCGAGGGAGTACTCACGGATATTTTACCGGTGGGCGCCGAAGAGCTTTCGCGTTGCGAACCGGTGTACCAGACGCTACCGGGCTGGACACAGAGCACTGTCGGCGTGAAGACTCTTGATGGACTGCCCGCTGCTGCCCGGGCCTACCTGAAGCGCATCGAGGAGGTTTGCGAGGTACCGGTGGACATGATTTCCACCGGGCCGGAGCGCGAGGAAACCATCGTCCTGAATCATCCGTTCAAGTAGTCAAGCTCGGGGTAGGCTGATCGAAGCCAGCCGGCGGGATTGTGGGATTGTGTCAGCACAATCCCGGCTATCGTCTCCACGTATAGTTATGCAGGCAGCGCTATCTTCTGGTCGGTGCTGAATTGATAATCGCGGAACACATGTTCCGCGCTCAGGATCTGGTATTTGCCGTCAGCCAGGCGTCGCGTGGTGTCCTTTAGTCGGTAGGTGTAGTGCCCGCAAGTCCAGCAGTCGAAATTGCGCATGTGGGTGCACAAACACGTCTTTTCCATCACCGATATCTTTTTGGCATGCGGATGCGCCGCCACTTGGCGATTGTAGGCCGTGACATAGGCACAATTGCCTGAACTATCGAGCAGATAACCCAAGGCTTCGCAGTTGGGACGGATGCCAGCGCCGATCGCCGGGCTGCTTTTCAGCATGCGCATCGGATAGCCGGTCGGGGAGACGGTGTTGACCTCGATTTCATCCTCACTGGCCTTGAAGTATTCTTGCTGGACCTCTGGCGGCAAGCCGCATTCCTTCACGACAGTGAATCGCGTCGCCACCTGAACGGCCGCAGCGCCGTTCTCGAGAAAGGATACGGCATCGCTGCCTGTAAATATCCCTCCGGCCGGAATCAGCGGGATGTCGAGTTTCTCGGCTAGCAGATATTGCCGGATTTCAGCCGTAATGACGTGCAAGTCGTATTTTGCCCAGTCCATGCCGAAGCCCAAGTGGCCGCCGGCCAAAGGTCCTTCTATCACGATGAAATCGGGCAATCGGTTCAGCTTGGCATTCTTGCGCAGGAAAAGTTGCAACGCTCGCAAGGAGGAAACGATGATACCGAGTTTGGCATCGCGAAAGCGCGGGTGATCCTCGATCAGCGCAAACGACCCGAGATGCAGACCAGCGGACAGCGTGATGCCGTCGATGCCGGCATCCAGCGCGGCGGCGAGGCGTACCCGCAGGGTTTCGCGGGGTGCGCTCATGGTGAGTTTCTCCATGCAGTTGACGAAGATGAGTCCTTCGCCCTGCTTGGCTTCCATGGTCCGGCCCACATGGTTCTTGGTCGCTTCCGCAAGCTGGCCGAGATCAAACTGAACTACGGACTTGTCGGCATTGGCGACGTTGAATTTGTAGAGTTTGAGCTTTTCCCTGACGAAGTGCGTTTTGAAACGCCGGTCGGAAACCGTCGGCACCATCGCGTCGGAAATATGGCCTATCCCCCCCAGTCGCGCGGCTTCCAGCGCAAGTTCAGCCGTCGAGATATCCACGCCCATTCCGCCGATGATGATTGGTACCAATTGCTTCTTGCCAAATTGCAGGCGGAAATTATCCACATAATTCATTGCTATCCTTCGATCTAGGCGGCCAAGTGGCCGCCTGGTTTGGTAATGATATCAAAATCGACTGCGAGTTCTGTTGTTACCGACAATGGCACGACAGCAACCTGGGTATGCAGATTCCCTGTCTATTCACTTTCAGAGGCATTTGTCTTCGGGTTGTTTGTTGATGTGGATAGGGTAGTCAAGCTATCGGCCTGTCCTTTGATCATCGCGCTTCGGCTTTCCGGCGTTTCGAGGCTGATGCGGCCCAACGCGCCGCTACGGTAATCCGTCAGCAGCAGCAGCGCGGCTTTTTCCAGGTCGAGTTCGCCGCCCCTGGCTTTCGACAGACAGCCGCGCTTCCTGGCAATGGCTTCGAGTATGGCTGCGCCATCCAGTCCGGCCGAGTCGAAACCGTAACGTGCGGAAATCAAGGTGCGATAGCGGGCTTGCAGGATGTCGCAGAGAAATACGGCAACCTCCTCTTCGAGGATGGCATTGCGTCCAATGGCATGGCTTGCGGCGAGCATCAGCCCGTCGCTGGGATGCTCGATTTTCGGCCAGAGCATACCCGGCGTATCGATCAGGGTCAGACGCGGTCCGAGGTCGAGGCGCTGCTGGACTTTGGTGATCGCCGGTTCGTCTCCCACGGCCGCCACCCGGCGTTTCACGAGAGCATTCAGCAATGTGGATTTGCCGACATTCGGTATGCCCATGATCATCATGCGCAAGGGCTTGAGATTGTCGTCGCGATGGGGGGCGAGTGCCTGACACAACTTGGGTACCTTGGCGACTTCACCGGGTTTCTTGCAGGATATTGCCACCGCCTTGACCCCTGGTTGCCGGTTGAAGTATGCCAGCCAGTTCTTGGTCACCGCCGGGTCGGCCAGATCAGTCTTGTTGAGTAATTTCAGGCAGGGACGCTGGCGATGCAGGCGCAATTCATGGATCATCGGATTGCTGCTGGCCTCGGGCAGGCGCGCATCCACCACTTCGATCACCACGTCGGTCAACGCCATGGTCTCGGCCGCCTTCTTGCGGGCCAGCGTCATGTGGCCGGGGTACCATTGAATCGCCATGGGCAACCTGGTCAGGTGCCGCCATCGGCAATAACGGAGATCGAGGCTCCTTGGCACGCCACTACCTGCCCGGCATAAATTTTGGCGGTCTTGCGGTTTTCCAACCGATGATCGACTGTCACCCCGCCATTCGCCACCAGCAACTTGCCTTGGCCGCCGCTGCTGGCGATCCCGGCAAGTTTAAGCAGATTGCATAATTGGATGTATTGATGTTGCGGATCCAGCCGGAACTCGATGGTTTGCATGCGCGCCTGTGAATGATTCGATGATGGCTGACGGACAGCCAAGATAATGGATAAAAAGGCGAATCATAGCAAGCGCAGCCCATCTGGGGTATCCCTATCGGTTTATTGAGTTGGAAAGACGTCACGAATCCACCCTGATCCTGCCTGTATGTGCTTGTATCCCATATCGTCGAGAGCTATAGTTGGCAAGCGATCATTTATGCATAGACTTGCCCAGGGCAGCCATGAAAACCACGATGCGCGCCATGATCCTCGACCGGTCGGCAATCCCGCTGCGTCTGGTCGAGCTGCCAATCCCCGCCCCGAATAAGGGCGATCTCTTGCTCAAGGTGGAAGCCTGCGGCGTCTGCCGCACCGATCTGCACCTGATCGATGGCGAGTTGCCGAATCCTGCATTGCCCATTATCCCCGGCCATGAAATTGTTGGCCGCGTGGTCGCCGCCGGAACTTGCGTCAGCGGTTTTCGAATCGGCCAGCGTGTCGGCGTGCCTTGGCTGGGCTGGACCTGCGGCGCATGCGTCTACTGCCGCAAGGGACGGGAGAACCTTTGCGACGAGGCCCGTTTTACCGGCTACCAGATTCATGGGGGATATGCCGAATATACGGTGGCCGATGCTCGGTATTGTTTCCCTTTGGATGATGCCGGCGATGCGGCACGACAGGCGCCCTTGCTCTGTGCCGGGCTGATCGGCTACCGTGCCCTGCGTCTGGCCGGTGATGCACAGCGGCTGGGTATCTACGGGTTCGGCGCTGCGGCGCATATCATTGTTCAGGTGCTCAAATTCCAGGAGCGCGACTTTTATGCCTTCACCCGTCCCGGCGACCAAGCGAGCCAGGATTTTGCCCGGCACCTCGGCGCTGCCTGGGCGGGCAGCAGCGAACAGAGTTCGCCGCAAAAGCTCGATGCAGCGGTGATCTTCGCCCCCGCCGGGGCACTGGTTCCCGCCGCGTTGCAACAGCTGAAGAAAGGCGGCCGGGTGGTCTGTGCCGGTATCCATATGAGCGATATTCCGGCATTCCCCTACGCCCTGCTTTGGGGTGAAAGACACATTTGCTCAGTGGCCAACCTGACTCGTCAGGATGCCAGCGAATTTCTCAAGCTTGCGTCACAAGTGCCGGTTTGCACCGAAATCAAGAGCTTCGGGCTGGAGCAGGCCAACGAAGCACTGCGGCAGCTTCGCCAGGGAGAATTTCAGGGTGCGGCAGTCCTGGTCATGGAAGACTGAAATAGGCTAAGTCGCCCAGAGGCTCGCTGGATTGATTCTGAGATTGACGCCATCGCGAGGAAGTACGGACTGTATCTTGAATTCCGGGCGTGACGTATCGCGGCGGATGGGTTTGAGTTCCGGCGTTCCCTTGGAATTGGTCAGGCTGAGCACCACGGGTGTATGCGCATTGCTGGAGCGCTTGAAGACAATCCCGGTTTCTCCGTTGGCGAGCTTGACCAGGGATCCCGGTGGATAGATGCCGACTTCCTTGATCAATACCGCAATGAACGGATTGGCGGCGGTCATGCCGGGATCGGTGAACAGCACCCGCGCGGCCTGGGCGCCATTCATCTGTTTGCGGTTCTTGCGCGGGCTCACCTTGGCGCTGAATACATCGGCGGTCCGCAATAAAGCTGCTTCCTCACCGACATCTTTGATGCCTTTGGGATAACCGCTACCCAGCGGCGTTTCATGGTGGTCCTGCACTGCCTGCAGCCAGATGGCATCCTTTACCCCCAGCCGGGTCAGAATTTCCACACTGGCGTTCGGATGATTCTTGATATCTATCCGTTGGTTCGGCGTCAACGGCTCGGTCTGGTCGGCAAGAATCTGCTGCATATCCACAGTCGAGATGTTCATTGTCAGCGCCGCGCAGACGACACTACTGCGGCGGTCCTGGTTCCAGTCGAGCCGGATCGCCACCAGGTCGCACAATAATGCGGCATGCAGGCAATGTGCTAGCGAATAGCGGCTCTGCTCGGGCAGCAGGATCATGGCGGCGAGCGCGGCATCCTTGCTGCGCTCGGTCAGTACCTGGATCGACTGAGCGACTTCCTGCACCTGAGCGGGGAGGTTGGCGACAGTGCCGTAGTTGCGCAGCAGCTGCCCCAGTTTGGAAATGATGTCGTCCCACAGCTCGAACGGCGCATAACGCTGGGTGGGTGGGAGCTGGGGCAGGTTGGCTCGGGATATGTTCGCCCCATCGACGAACATGCCGCGCTGCATAAGCGAATCGAGCTGCTTCTGGTTGTCCATGACGAAGCCCTTGCGCAACAGCAGTTGCCCTACTTCGTCATAGACGTCCCATGGCAAGGGAACCCCGCAAACGGCATGCCCAATACCCAATTTTTGCATCGCCATGGCAGTGCTAGTCAGCTAGTTAAGGTTGGGTTGCAAATATAATTTATCTATATTGGATATATTTTAGCTGAAACGCGAGGCGTTTGAGAGTTCATAGGCGCTCGAAGATTCCCGCAGCACCCATGCCGGTGCCGACGCACATGGTGACCATGCCGTATTTCAGCTTTCTGCGCCGCAGGGCGTGAATGACCGTGGCGGAGCGAATCGCTCCGGTCGCGCCGAGGGGATGTCCAAGCGCGATCGCACCTCCCATGGGGTTGACCTTGGCAGGATCGAGGCCGAGATCCTGGATCACGGCCAGAGACTGGGCAGCAAAGGCTTCGTTCAATTCGAACCAGTCGATCTGCTGCAGGGCGATCCCAGCGGCTCGGCATGCCGCCGGAATCGCTTCCTTCGGACCGATACCCATGATTTCCGGCGGCACACCCCGGACTGCGAAGGATACGAAACGCGCCAGGGGCGTCAGGTCAAATTGCTTGAGGATTTTTTCGCTGACGAGTATCAAGGCGCCTGATCCGTCCGACATCTGCGAACTGTTGCCTGCGGTGACCGAGCCCTTGGCGGCAAACACCGGCTTCAGCTTGGCCAGTGCAGCCAAGTTGGCGTCGGCGCGCGCGCCCTCGTCCTGATCGGCGCTGCGGGTGTTGGTGTCGATTTTCCCCGTCGCCAGGTTGGGGAAGCGTTCGACGATGTCGACCGAAGTCATCTCGTTCCGGAACTCTCCCGCTTGTTGCGCGGCAAGCGCCTTTTGATGCGAGTCCAGGGCAAACCTGTCTTGGGCTTCCCGGCTGATCTTCCACTGCTGGGCGACCTTTTCGGCGGTCAATCCCATGCCGTAGGCCATGCCGATGTTTTCGTCCTTGAGGATGTCCATGTTCATGGACGGGTGATGGCCCATCATCGGCACCATCGACATCGACTCGACGCCGGCCGCAATCATCACATCCGCCTGGCCGACCCGGATGCGGTCGGCCGCCATGGCTACGGCAGTAATGCCGGAAGCGCAGTAGCGATTGATCGTCACACCACCTACCGATTTTGGCAAGCCGGCGAGCAGTACCGCCATGCGTGCCAGGTTGAGTCCCTGCTCGGCTTCCGGAAAGGCGCACCCGACAATCGCATCTTCGATCAGCTGCGGATCGAGGCCTGCTACCTGAGAAACGGCGGACTGGATGCTGCGCACCAGCAGGTCGTCCGGTCGCATATGCTTGAACATGCCGCGCGGCGCCTTGCCGATCGGCGTGCGGGTGGCGGCGACGATGTAGGCATCTTGCAATTGTTGGCTCATGGCTATTCTCCTGATTCTTGTTCGGATGGCATTAGTTGCGCACCGGTTTGCCGGTTTGCATCATGCCCATGATGCGTTCCTGGGTCTTGGGATGGTTGAGCAGTTCCATGAAGGCTTTGCGTTCCAAATCCAGCAGCCATTGCTCATTGACCAGGCTGCCCGGCTCGATATCGCCGCCGCAGACTACCTCGGCGATCATCGCGCCCAGTTTATAGTCATGCGCCGACACGAATCCGCCGTCGCGCATGTTGACCAACTGCGCCATGATGGTGGCCATGCCGTAACGGCCGGCGACCGGGACGAGTGCCGGCAGAGGAGGGCGGTAGCCGTTTTCGTACATGGCGCGGGCCTCGTTTTTCGCCACATACAGCAATTCGTAGGGATTGAACACGATGACGTCGTTGCCGGAGAGATAGCCCATTTTCTGGGCTTCGAGTGCGGATTTTGAAACCGCTGCGGTGGCGGCATGCATGAAGTGGTTTTTCAGGAATTGCAGCAGGTCGTTGCCTTTTGCCTCCGCTGCGGCGCGCACGGCCGCTTCTTTCAGGCCGCCGCCGGCCGGGATCAGGCCGACGCCGACTTCCACCAGGCCGATGTAGGATTCGAGCGAGGCGACACGCTTGGCGGCATGCAACAACAATTCACAGCCGCCGCCCAGCGCCAGGCCCGCGACCGCGGCGACGATCGGCACATTGGCGTATTTCATGGTCTGATGCGCCTGCTGCAACTCCGCGACTACCGGCTCGATCGCCTTGACGCCGCCCGACATGAACAGCGGCAGCATCGATTGCAGGTCGGCGCCTGCCGAAAACGCGCCGCCTTCCGCTGCATCCGAGTTCCACAGAACCAGGCCCTGATAATTCTTCTCGGCTTCCCTGATGGCTTGCGCCAGGCCGTTGATCACGCTGGGTCCGATGACATGCATTTTGGTTTTCAGCGAAAGAATCAGCACATCATCGTTCTGGTGCCAGATACGCACCGCGTCGTCTTCGAAGAACGTGGTACCCGCGCTGCGGGCGTCTGTCGACGTTGCTCCGACGACGGGTGCACGGAAAAGCTGACGCTGATACACCGCCAGCGCCGAGCGTGGGACGTAGGCGTTGCGTGCGGGTGAGTATGCCCCTTCCGGCTTATGCACCCCGTCGCGACCGTCGAATACCCAGGCCGGCAGCGGTGCGTCGGAGAGGGACTTGCCGGCCTCGATGTCCTCTTTCACCCATCCCGCAACTTGTTGCCAGCCTGCCGTCTGCCAGATTTCGAAAGGGCCCTGGTTCCAGCCAAAACCCCAACGCATGGCGAAATCCACATCGCGTGCGCTGTCGGCGATTGTTGCCAGATGCACGGCAATGTAATGAAAGGCGTCCCGGAATATCGACCAGAGGAATTGCGCCTGTGGGTGGGTCGAGTCGTGCAGCGTCTTCATGCGCTTGGCCGGGTCTTTCTCTTTCAGTATGCGTGCCACCAGGTCGTCCGCTTTGCCGCCGCCGGCAACATAGTTGCCGGTGGAAAAATCCAGGCGCTGAATGTCCTTGCCGACTTTCTTGTAAAAGCCCGCGCCGGTCTTCTGCCCCAAGGCGCCTGCCGCTATCAGCTTGGTGAGAATTTCCGGGGTCTGATAGGCCGTGAAGAACGGGTCGCCTGCCAGCGTGTCCTGCATGGTCTTGATGACGTGCCCCAGCGTGTCCAGGCCGACCACATCTGCGGTGCGGAAGGTGCCGGACTTTGCGCGGCCCAGCTTGGCCCCGGTCAGATCGTCCACCACATCGCAGGAGAGGCTGAATTTTTGCGCCTCATGGATGATCGCCAACATGCCGAAAATGCCGACGCGGTTGGCGATGAAATTCGGCGTGTCCTTGGCGCGCACCACGCCTTTGCCGAGCGTGGTGGTGAGAAAAGTTTCCAGTTGGTCAATGACCTCCGAGCGTGTCGCCGTCGTCGCGATCAGTTCCACCAGATGCATGTAGCGCGGCGGGTTGAAGAAATGCACGCCGCAGAAACGTGCTTTCAGATCTGGATCGAAACCGTCCGACAAGGCGCCGATCGACAAGCCCGAGGTGTTGGATGCGAAGATCGCGGTAGGGGAGATGAATTTCGCCACTTTCTTGTAAAGATCGTGCTTCCAGTCCATGCGTTCGGCGATCGCTTCGATGATCAGGTCGCAGTCCTTCAGCAATTCGAGATGATCTTCGTAGTTGGCGACTTCGATCAGCGCGGCATGGTCCGTGTTGCCGAGCGGAGCTGGATTCAGCTTCTTGAGGTTTTCCACGGCTCGCAGCACGATGCCATTCTTCGGGCCGTCCTTGGCGGGCAAATCGAAAAGCACTACGGGTACCTTGGCATTGACACAATGGGCCGCAATCTGCGCCCCCATCACCCCGGCACCGAGAACGGCGACTTTCTTCACGATGAAATTGCTCACGATAATCCTTTCCGGTCAGAAAAGTTCGGCTTCGAGATCGAGCAGGTTGGCGGCGCCAGAACGTGCCTGGCGTATCAGCATGGCGGTTTCGGGCAGCAGGCGGGCGTAATAAAAGCGGGCAGTAGCCAGCTTGGCCTTGTAGAAGGGATCGCCCGAATCCAGTTTCTCCAAGGCGATCTTCGCCATTTGGGCGAAGAAGTAGGCATACACCAGATGTCCAAGCACCCGCAAATAAGGGACTGCGGCGGCGCCGACTTCGTCGCGGTTGCGGAAGGCCTTCATGCCGATTTCCATGGTCAGCTTGCTCACCTTGTCGCCAAGATCGGCCAGCGGGGTGATGAACTCGTTCATGGCTTCATCGGTGCCGTTCTTTTCGACGAAACTCTGTATCTGCGCGCCGAACTTGCGCAGCTTCGCCCCATTATCCATGAGTATCTTGCGGCCCAGCAGATCGAGCGACTGGATGGTGTTGGTGCCTTCGTAGATCATGTTGATGCGGGCATCGCGGACGTATTGCTCCATGCCCCATTCGGCGATGAAGCCATGCCCGCCGTATACCTGCATTGCCTCCGAGGTGGCGATCCAGCCGTTGTCGGTGATGAATGCCTTGACGACAGGGGTCAGCAATGCGACCAAGTCTGCCGCTTCCTGGCGTACCGACTCATCGGGATGATTGAGTTCCTTGTCGATCTGCAAGGCGATGAAGGAGCAGAATGCGCGGCCGCCTTCGGCATAGGCCTTGGCGGTCAGCAACATGCGGCGTACATCGGGGTGCACGATGATCGGGTCGGCAGGCTGGTCGGGTGCCTTGATGCCGGAGAGGCTGCGCATCTGGATGCGCTCCTTGGCGTATACCAAGGCGTTCTGATAAGCCACTTCGGTCAGACCCAGCGATTGCATGCCGACACCCAGGCGGGCTGCGTTCATCATCACGAACATCGCATTCAGGCCTTTGTTCTGCTGCCCGATGAGCCAGCCTGTCGCATCGTCGAGGTTCATCTGGCAGGTCGCATTGCCGTGGATGCCCATTTTTTCCTCGATGGCGCCGCAGAAGATGCCGTTGCGTCGGCCCAAAGAACCATCTTCATTAGGGATGAACTTGGGTACCAGGAACAGCGAGATGCCCTTGGTGCCGGCGGGTGCATCCGGCAGACGCGCGAGCACCAGATGGAGAATGTTGGCGGACATGTCATGCTCTCCGGCGGAGATGAAAATCTTGCTGCCGGTAATCTTGTAAGTCCCGTCGGCCTGGGGTACTGCCTTGCTGCGCAGCAGGCCCAGATCCGTGCCGCAGTGCGCTTCGGTCAGGCACATGGTGCCGGTCCATTCGCCGGAAACCAGTTTCGGCAAATACAAGCGCTTCTGCTCCGCGCTAGCGTGGGCGTGCAAACACTCATAAGCCCCATGAGAGAGTCCTGGATACATGTACCAGGCTTGGTTGGCCGCGTTCAGCATCTCCGATAGCGAGTTGTACAGCACCATCGGCAGACCTTGGCCGCCGTATTCCGGATCGCAGGGAAGCGCCGGCCAGCCCGCTTCGATATATTGCCGATAGGCTTCCTTGAAACCCTTCGGGGTAGTTACGGCATGGGTTGCCGTATCGAAGTGGCAGCCTTCGCGATCGCCAAGGCGATTAATCGGGAATAAAACATTGGCAGTAAATTTGCCGCCCTCTTCGAGCACCTGATTGATGATTCCGGTATCGATTTCGGCATGCTTGGGCAACTGCTTCAATTCGTTCTCGACGTTCAGCAATTCGTGCAGCACGAATTGCATATCACGTAACGGCGCATTGTATTGACCCATGATTTTTTCCTATTAGTGTGATTTGGAGGCCGCCCTTGTTGCGGCCAAATTTCCATGCGCAGCTTTCTTGATGTGCGGCCTCTTTGCTGCGTGGCCGGTCTTGGCGGTCAAGTCGGGTAAGGGTGCGCGCAACCCGCCCAGCAGAAAGCTCATCAGCCGCGCATACAACGCCTCGCCATTGCTTTCGTCGATATTTCCCCGGTCCACGATATTCAATGCATCGGCTCCGGAAATCGCATAAGACATGGCACCGAGCATGAAATGAAAGCGCCAGAGAATTTCTTCCCTTGGCACTTCGGGCAGCGACTTGAGCAGCGCCGTCTTGAAACGATCGATTACGGCAGCGTATTTTTCGGCCAGGAAGCCGCGGACAAACTCGGATGGCTCGGTATAGGTGCGGCCTAGCAGCCGCATGAAGGAACTGCCTCCGCCATGCTTGTCTGCCGCCATCTTCAATGCGACCCCAAAGAAAGCATGAACTATCTGGCTCGGCTTCAAGGCTGCCCCCGCTGCTTCGGCTTCCATACGATCCAGTTCTTTCAGACGCTGATCGTTCAGCCAACTGAGCCGGCGGCGGAATACCTCCTGAATCAAGGCTTCCTTGGAGCCGAAGTGATAATTCACCGCGGCCAGGTTGACTCCGGCTTTGGCAGTGATCTGGCGCAGCGATGTTGTTTCAAGGCCGAAATCAACAAAAAGCGCTTCAGAGGCATCTAGGATACGGAGGCGGGTGTCAGTTTCAGGCATGGCGGCATGAACGACCGTTTCAAACACTTGTTCGAACATTTGACCAGAGTGATACCTTGCTGTCAAGCGCTTTGGCCGCTTACTTTGGTCGCGTAGTCGTAGTCCGAAAAACCGCCATCCGCTATCGAGTACGGACGCAGCACCAAGTAAAAACGCCGCGTTTAGCGGCGTTTTCTTGCGGTGCATGTCGCACCGTTTACCGGTTCTTCCGGTGTGGGTCAGCTATCGCGCTTCACGCATTTGTCGCATTCTCGATAATCGCTCCCCCATATGGTTAGCAATACAGACCCGTAGTTTTTTATACGCCCAATCCCGATTGAATGCAACAGAAACATAATTATTCAGATCGCCCTATAGCAGGCTGCAAGCCTCTTCAAACGCCAGCCGCGGGCCGCGCGGTTTGGCGCCGGCCGGGTCGCCGTATCCCAGGTTGCAGAGGAAATTGGCCTGGTTGCGGCCGTCAGGAAAGAATTCGGCATTGAGCTTGGCCGCATCGAACCCCGACATCGGCCCGCAGGTCAGGCCCAATGCCCGTGCGGCGAGAATCAGATAGGCGCCTTGCAGGCTGCTGTTGCGGAATGCCGTGCTGGCGACGAGCGCCGGATTTGACTCGAACATCGCTTTGGCATCATAGGCGGGAAACAGTTTCGGCAGATGTTCGTAGAAACGCGAATCCTGAGCGATGATGACGGTCACCGGGGTGGCCATGGTTTTGTCCAGGTTGGCGGGCATCAGTGCCGCAGCGAGCCTTGCCTTGGCTGCGGCCGTGCGCAGGAAAATATAGCGGCCGGGTTGTCCGTTGAATGCAGTCGGCCCCCATTTCAGCAGGTCGTAGAGTGCTGCCAAGGTGGAATCGCTGACAGGTTCCGGACGGAATGTGTGGAGACTGCGAGCCCCAGTATAGAGTTGCGCAAGTGCTTCCTGACTGAGTACGCTCATGTCGGATTTCCTTCGAGGATGGATGGTTCTTAATGGTCTTTCGCACCATGGCCGCCGCTCTCGCTAAGATGAATCTCACCATTACGCTGATAGAGAATTTTCCCTATTTGCAAGGGCGGGTCAGTTTCGCCCGGGGATGGTTTGGTTTCTTTGGCTGGTTGGCTTATCGGCGGCTGGCGAAAAGTTGTTGCCGTCGGAGTAATCCCGATATTTTTTGACAGAATCAGTGAAGTAGTGTCGAGCCTTGTCGCAGACTTCTTGGTTTGATTGTGTCTTTTGGGATGAACCTTGGTTTTCTTGATCCTGGCTGTCCTGACGATCCCGTGTGGGTTCTTTTTCAGGATACGCTTGTGCTTGTTTGCCGAAGAGCTGATTTTTTCGGTAGCTTCGGCGGTCGTCAATGGCATGAGCAGAACAGCGATGGTCAAAGCAGCCAGGGTCTTCATGATGATCGGCATTGCATGCTGGAGTTTATGAATCAGCATAGTGGCTATTCCCTCTACTCAGTTTCAGAACATGATCTTCTCTATGCTCTGGATATGAGCTATCGAATAGATGCCATTTTCAGTATTTCTTTGTGGTTTGGCTGGCGCATTCGACCCAATGCCGGTTGAACGGGGCTGACATCGTTGTTGCGTGCCGGGCCAGATTTCCTGCAGAGGGGCTGAGCGAAACGACAAATGGCTATAATGCCTGCTTGTCTTGATTATATGGTCAGAAAAAGGAGCTGTTGCAGTGGCAAATAAAGTCGCGTTGATAACCGGGGTAACGGGGCAGGATGGCTCGTATCTTGCCGAGTTTTTGCTGGATAAGGGATATCAGGTCCATGGCATCAAGCGGCGCACATCGCTATTCAATACGGATCGTATCGATCATCTGTATCAGGATTTGCACGAGAAGGATGTTCATTTGGTTTTGCATCATGGCGACCTGACCGATTCGAGCAGTCTGATTCGCATTATCCAGCAGGTTCAGCCTGATGAGATATACAACCTGGCCGCGCAGTCGCATGTGGCGGTGTCCTTCGAAGAACCGGAGTACACAGCCAATTCGGACGCCTTAGGGGCTTTGCGAATCCTAGAGGCGATCCGTATCCTCGGACTGGAGAAAAAGACCCGTTTCTACCAGGCATCCACTTCGGAACTCTATGGGCTGGTGCGGGAGACCCCCCAGCGGGAAACCACTCCCTTCTACCCGCGTTCCCCTTATGCGGTCGCCAAGCTATATGCATATTGGATCACGGTAAACTACCGTGAGGCCTATGGAATTTATGCCTGCAACGGGATTCTGTTCAACCATGAGTCGCCCGTTCGCGGTGAAACTTTTGTGACCCGCAAGGTCACGCGGGGGCTGGCACGCATCAAACTTGGCATGCAGGATTGCTTGTATCTGGGCAATCTCAATGCCAAGCGGGATTGGGGGCATGCCAGAGACTACATTGAAGTGCAGTGGTTGATGCTGCAACAGGATCAGCCTGAGGATTTTGTCATTGCCACTGGCGAACAGTATAGCGTACGTGATTTCGTTAACGCGGCCGCCGCTGAATTGGGAATAAGCTTGCGCTGGGAAGGCTCGGAGGTGAATGAAAAAGCTTACGATGGCAATGGCCGTTGTATAGTCCAGGTTGACCCGCGCTATTTTCGCCCGACAGAAGTGGAGACGCTGCTCGGAGATGCGAGCAAGGCGCGCAAAAAATTGGGTTGGACGCCTAGAATCACGTTCCAGCAACTAGTTGCAGAAATGGCTCGGGAAGATCTCAAGGAAGCCGAGTGCGATATGTTGATCAAGCATCATGGCTACAAGAGCTTTGATCGGCATGAGTAACTCCTTGGCCGTATTGCCCTTGCACAAGACAACATGGACAAGTTAAGCAAAATATTTGTAGCGGGTCATCGGGGTCTGGTGGGATCGGCGCTGGTGCGCCGCCTGTCTGTGGACCATGCCAATCTTCTGTCGCGCACACATGCCGAACTCGACTTGACCGAGCAAGCGGCTGTGACAAGGTTTTTCCAGCAGGAACGGCCCGAGTATGTATTTCTGGCTGCCGCCAAGGTCGGGGGCATTCATGCCAACAACACTTACCCCGGTGATTTCATTTACTCTAACCTGGCGATCCAGACCAATGTGATCGAAGCCGCACGGCACAATGGCGTCAAGCGGCTGTTGTTCCTGGGCTCATCGTGCATCTATCCGCGCGACTGTCCCCAGCCGATGCGTGAGGAATATCTGTTGAGCGGGTTGCTGGAAGCCACCAACCGGGCGTATGCAGTGGCAAAGATCAGCGGTATAGAAATGTGCGGCTCATACAACCGGCAATACGGCACCCGCTTTCTGGCGGTGATGCCAACAAATTCCTACGGGCCTAACGACAGCTATGATTTACAGAACAGCCACGTTTTGCCGGCGCTGATCCGTAAGTTCCATGAAGCCAAGGTGCGCGACGATGCCACCATGACCGCCTGGGGAACGGGTTCGGCAAAGCGGGAATTCGTCTATAGCGACGACTTGGCGGATGCATGTATTTTTCTGATGAACCTGCCAGAACCCAGTTTCGTGTCGCTGATATCGAGAGATCAGCCGCTGATCAACATTGGCACAGGGGTGGACCTGACTATCCGCGAATTGACGGAAACGGTGAAAGCGGTGGTTGGTTTCAAAGGCGAGGTGGTGTGGGATGCCGACAAGCCCGACGGGACTCCTCGCAAACTACTCGACGTATCGCGCCTGGCCGCCCTTGGCTGGCGGGCGAAAACCGGCTTGCGGGAAGGAATCGAGCTTGCTTACCGTGATTATTTGGCCACTCAGGCGGACAAGGTCAACCGATGAAATTGCAGCCGGTAATTTTGTGCGGGGGCTCGGGGACCAGACTCTGGCCGCTTTCGCGCGAGCAATATCCCAAACAGCTGCTGGTTCTGTCCGGCGATCATTCCATGCTGCAGGACACTGCGCTCCGCCTGAATGGTGACTTGGGCTGGGAGAACGCGGAACCGCTGGCTCCTCTGGTGGTGAGCAACGAGGAGTACCGTTTCATCACTGCGGAACAACTGCACCAAGTGAATATCCGGCCGCAGGCACTGATCCTTGAGCCGTGCGGACGCAATACTGCGCCAGCATTGACCCTGGCTGCCATTTGCGCGCTCGTCGCAGGTCAGGACCCGGTCCTGGCCGTGATGCCGGCCGACCACATCATCAATGATCTGGCGGCTTTCCGTGCGGCAACACGGCGCGGTGCCGAGTGCGCGGAGCGCGGCCAATTGGTGACCTTTGGCATCACTCCTACCGAGGCGCATACGGGCTACGGCTATATCCGCGCCGGAGCGAGCCTGACCGATGGCGTGAGCGAACTGGCGGCCTTCGTCGAAAAACCCGATCGGGCAACGGCCGAGCGTTACTTGGCGAATGGAAATTATTTCTGGAACAGCGGCATCTTCATGCTCAAGGCATCCTTGTGGATGCAGCAGATACGGCGCTTTCGCCCGGATATTGCGCAGGCTTGCGAAAGAGCCATGGCAGGCAGCGAGATCGACCGAGATTTCGTGCGGGTGAATCGTGAGCTATTTGCTGCGTGCCCGTCCGATTCGATCGATTATGCGGTGATGGAGCCTTTGACCGCAGATGAGGCACGGCAAGATTCGCCGGCAGTGGTGATCCCGCTGCTGGCGCAGTGGTCGGATGTGGGCGCCTGGGATGCGCTATGGGATATCGGCAGCAAGGACGCTGCCGGAAATGTAATGCAAGGCGATGTCTTGGCCGTTGATACCCGAGACAGCCTGCTGATCTCGCAATCCCGCTTGGTTGCCAGCGTCGGCTTGCGCGATGCGGTGGTCGTGGAAACTCCCGATGCGGTGCTGGTGGCGCATCGCGATCACATCCAGCAGGTGAAGGACATCGTCGCAAAACTTAAGACGGACAAACGCCCGGAATCGAACGCACACCGCAAGGTGCATCGGCCCTGGGGATGGTATGACAGCCTCGACGCCGGCGAACGTTTCCAGGTCAAGCGCATCGTGGTCAGTCCGGGCGCATCGTTGTCGTTGCAGATGCACCACCACCGTGCCGAGCACTGGGTAGTGGTCACCGGAACGGCAAGAGTGACGAAGGGTGAAGAGGTTTTCATTCTTTCGGAAAACCAGTCGACCTATATTCCTCTCGGAACCCTGCACCGTCTCGAGAATCCGGGCAAGGTACAACTGGAAATCATCGAAGTGCAGTCTGGAACCTATCTGGGCGAAGACGACATCGTTCGCTTTGATGATACCTATGGACGCGGCTAGACCCGGATCGGTTTCTCGAAGTCGAGCCTGAGTCATCGGCTTGCGCATCCCATGCCGGTCACTGCGAGCGAATTGGTAAAAGACATTGACGGTCTGGTGACCCTGCCGGATGTCTATTTCCGCATCAACCGCTTGATCGAAGATCCGCAAAGCTCCACCGCCGACATCGCCAAAGCCGTCAGTCAAGATCCCTCCTTTACCGTACGCCTGCTTCAGGTTGCCAACAGCAGCCTTTACCGTTTCCCTTCGGCTGTCACCACGGTGTCGAAAGCTGTATCGATAATCGGCACGGCCCAGATACGCAGTCTGGCATTGGCGATGTCGGTGGCAAAAAGTTTTGCCGGCTTGCCTAACATCCTGGTGTCGATGGAAAACTTTTGGCGACACAGCTTGTTTTGTGCCCTGATCGCCCGGCGTTTGGCGCGGGAAGCGCGCCGTTGCGACCCGGATAGCTTATTCACCGCAGGCTTGCTGCATGACATGGGCGAACTGGTGATCTTCAACCGTCAGCCGGAGCAGGCCGAAGCGGCTTTGCTAATGGTGCTGGACAGTCAGGACGAGGTTCAGATACACCAGGCCGAACGGCAGGTCATGGGATTGGATCATGCGGAGGTGGGAGGCGAACTGGCGCGGCAGTGGAACCTGCCTTCCCTGCTGCAAGAATGCATTGCCTATCATCACTCGTTGGCCGGTGCCAAACAGCATCCCAGGGAAGTGGCACTGGTGCATCTCGCCAATGTCTTCGCGCTCATGGCGGAACTCGACAGCCTCGATCCGGCCGAGGTATCGCCGATCGATCCGCTGGCCTGGGAACTGACCGGACTCGGGGAAGACTGCGCTGAAATGGTCGTGCGTGAAGCGCAGGCTGAAATTGTTGAGGTCGAACAGCTTTTCACCTAAGGGCCGCTGTCCCCGACCCTGACTAAGTCCATGGCCAATCCGCAAGATATGGACCCTACTGAACCGCCGCCGGTGCTGCCGGGATTCGAGCATGTCAGGCGCTCCTGGAATGTCACCTATGCGGCCTATGCGGCACGAATTCTGCCGGGGGAATATTACGTAACCAAATCCGAAGAAGCTGTTTCCACCACGCTTGGCTCGTGCATTTCAGCCTGCATTCGAGACCGGAACTCGGGCATCGGCGGCATGAATCATTTCATGCTCCCGGCATCGCTCAAGGACGAGCCGGAAGCCTGGACGGCGACCGGATTGAATACCGCCACGCGTTATGGGAATTACGCGATGGAACACCTGATCAACGCGATCTTGCGCAATGGCGGCCAGCGCCAGAATCTGGAAGTGAAAATATTCGGCGGTGGCCGTATTCTGGCGAATATGACCGATGTCGGCCAGCGCAACATCAATTTTGTGCATGAATACCTGAAGACCGAGGGGCTGCCGGTGATTGCCGAGGATGTCGGCGATGTTTTCCCAAGGATGGTGATTTATTTTCCTGTCTCTGGCATGGCAAAGGTCAAACGTTTGCGCTCCCTGCATAACAACATGATCGCCAACCAGGAAAAAGCCTATGTGGATCAGCTGGTCCAAAAGCCGGTCGCCGGAGAAATCGAATTGTTTTAGCGCCCTAGGTGTTCAGTCCCTAGGGTTGGATGCCGGCGGCCCCAGAATCCGGTTTTGGGGTTCGAACTCCACCCTCAACGCCCGCAACGTTGATTTCCACCCGATTGCGGCCATTTTCCTTCGCACGATAGAGCGCTTGATCGGCGCGAATCAGGGCGGTATCGGCACTCGCATCGCTGGCCTGCATGGTGGTGATCCCGATGCTGACGGTAATCGGAATAACCTGACCATCCTGCATCAGGGGAGTATCCATCACTTTCTGTCGGATACGTTCGGCAAAAATCCTTGCTTCATCTACAGCTGCCCCGGGCAGGATGATCGCAAATTCTTCACCGCCGACGCGGCCCACGCTATCGATTTTGCGCAACTCGCTGCACATCAACGCCGCAAAGTGCTTGAGCATGGCGTCTCCGCAGGCATGGCCGTAAGTGTCATTGATATGCTTGAAGTGGTCCAGGTCGAGCATCAACACGGCCGCATACGTGCTGTCGAGACGCTGCAAGCGGGCCAACTCGTTGGTCATCTGGGAGATGAAATGACGGCGGTTGGCCAATCCGGTGAGGAAGTCGGTGCTGGCCATCTCACGCAATTCGGCCTCTGCGCACTTGCGTTCGGTGATATCCCGGATAAACGCATTGAACTCCGGTTTCCCCTCCGACATCACCGGAGCAATTGACAGTTCCACCGGAAATTCGTGGCCATCGCGATGCAGCGCATGAATTTCGACCAGCTTGTTCATGAAATCGCCCACGCCGCTGGCAAGAAACTGTACGAGGCCCTGAATATGGGCATCGCGGTAGCGGGGCGGGATGATCATTGCATGCATTTGCCGGCCGACGGCTTCCTCCTGGGACCAGCCGAATATCTTGCATGCCTGGCGATTCCAGCCGGTAATCTTTCCCTCGGAATCCATCATCACCACTGCGTCCAGGGCGGTATCGACGAGCGTCTGGAGTTTTTTCTTGCTTTCCCGCAGGGCGAACATCAAATTGATCTGTGCTTCGGCTGCGGCCCAGCAATCATGCGGGCTGCTCTTGAATCCCGAGCGTTCGGCGATGTGATAGGCAGCGACTTCGATCATGTCGTTGCGCTCATTCGCGCTGGGTATCCAGTCAGCAAAAGATTCCCCGACCTTGGCTGTGGGCTTGCTGGCGTGGTCGTCAGGGCTTTCATCCATTGAGGTTCGCCTCGTGGATAGGGACCGCTTTCGGTAATCAACTTGCTTAGTACGCCGACATTGTAATGCTACTTGCCTGGGTTGAGTTCCCGGTAGCGAAAACAATCGGTCAAATGATCATTGACGAGGCCCACCGCCTGCATCAACGAATAGCAGATGGTCGGACCAACGAATTTGAAGCCGTGCTGCGCCAGGTCTTTCGACAGCGTACAGGAAAGCGGCGTCTGCGCCGGCAGTTGATCGTGTTTGCGCCAGCCGTTCTGCAAGGGTTGTCCGTCCACGAAGCGCCAGAGATAGCTGTCGAAGCTGCCGAACTTGTCCTGCAGCGCGAGAAATTTCTCCGCATTATTGATCGCGGCCGCGATCTTGAGCCGGTTGCGGACGATGCCTTCGTCATTGAGCAGGCGCGCGACCTGGCGCTGGCCGTAATGCGCAACCAGGGATGGATCGAAGCCATCGAAAGCTGCGCGGTAATTGTCGCGTTTTTTTAGAATGGTGAGCCAGGACAGCCCCGCTTGGGCACCCTCGAGAATCAGGAATTCGAACAGCGCATGTTCCTCATGCAGCGGCACGCCCCATTCGCGGTCATGGTAGTCGACATACAGCGGATCATCGCCGCACCATGGGCAACGGCTCATAATTCCAGCACGCCGCGCTTCAGGCCTGGATCGTCGGGATGGGCGGAGAGGATAAAACCGAGTTCGCTGACAAACTTGATCATGCGCCGATTCGTGGAGAGAAATTCACCATGCATATATTTGAGGTTTCCATGGGTTCTGGCGGCATCTATCAACACGCTGATCAGATGACGTGCCAGGCCCTTGCCTTGCCAAGAGTCGGCGACGACGATGGCGAACTCGCATGACTCGCCGTCGGGGTTGGTGGCGTAGCGCGCCACGCCGACCTCCAGCTCATCTTCGCCTTGCGGGATGGTGGCGACAAAAGCCATCTCGCGATCGTAGTCGATCTGCGTCAGACGGTTTAGCTGTGCTTGGGACAGTTCGCGGAGGGTATTCATGAAACGGAAATACCGGGACTCGGGAGATAGCCCTCTCACGAACTCCTGCGCCAGTTTGGCGTCTTCCGGCTTGATCGGGCGGATCGAGACGGTTTGTCCATCCTGGCTCAGGTAGCTGGTGGCCATGTGCGAGGGGTAAGGATGGATCGCCATGTGGGCATAGCGATCGGCGCGAACCGGCAGTTGGGCGATGGAAATGCTGGCATCGACGGCGACTGCTCCGTTCTCGTCGACGATCAGCGGATTGATGTGCATTTCGCGAATCCACGGCAATTCGCAGACCATTTCCGACAGCCGCAACAGCACCGCTCCGATGGCTTCCAGGTTGACGGGCTGCATGCTGCGGATGGCGCCGAGACGGGCCATCGAACGTGCCGATTGAAGCATGTCACCGATCAAAAAGCGGTTCAGCGGCGGCAGGGCGACCGCGCGTTCCTTGCCGGACTTGCCGAACTCGAAATCTGTGCCACCCGGCTCCAAGGTGACGACGGGGCCGAAGATCAAATCCCGCATCATGCCCAGCATCAGTTCGCGACCATTCGGTTTGACGATCATCGGCTCGATGGATATGCCGTTGATGCGGGCATCGGGCCGCTTCTTCTGTACTTGCTCGATGATGTCGTGGTAGGCCGCACGCACCTCATCCAGGCTGGTCAGGTTGAGGCGGACTCCGCCGTAGTCGCTCTTGTGGGTGATCTGCCGCGAGTCGACTTTCATCACCACCGGCAAGCCGATTTCTTCCGCCAGCAGCAGGGCCTCGTCCTCGGAACGCGCCACCATGGTTTGGGCAATCGGGATATGGAAGGCTGCCAGCAACGCCTTCGATTCCATTTCGCTCAATATTTGCCGGCCTTCCTGGAGTGCCGTCTCGATCAGCAGGCGGGCGCTATCCAGGCTTGGTGCGAGATCGTGGGAGAGCGCGGCCGGTGTCTGCATCAACAGCTTTTGGTTGCGGTAATAGTTGCTGATGTGCGAGAACAGTTCGACAGCCGGTTCTGGCGTGCGGAAAGTGGGAATCCCCGCACCCTTGAAGAGCAGGCGCGCTTCGCGCACCTGTTCCTCGCCCATCCAGCAGGTGACCAGGGGTTTGTCCGATTGGCGTGCCAGTTCGATGACCCCGCGCGCCGTCTGGGTCGGGTCGGTCATCGCTTGCGGCGTCAGGATTATTAGCAAACCGTCGATATTGTCGTCCGCCAGGCAGGCGGACACGGCTGCGTCGTATCTCTGCGGACCCGCGTCGCCCAAGATGTCGATCGGGTTGGAGCGCAGAGGGGTTCGTGGCAGGGCCTGCTTCAGTTTTTCGCTGGTGGCCGGGTTGAGGCTTGCCAGCGGGATACCGATGTCGGCGGCATGATCGGCTGCCATGACGCCCGGCCCGCCGCCATTGGTGATGATCGCCAGGCGGTTGCCGCGCGGCCGGAAGTGGGAGAACAGCGCGCTGGCAGTCGCGTACATCTGCCCGACCGTGTCCAGGCGCACAACCCCGGCGCGGCGCAGGGCGGCATCGAACACGTCGTCCGCGCCCACCAGGGCGCCGCTGTGCGACAGCGCGGCCTGACTTCCCACCGGGTTGCGGCCTACCTTGATCAACAATACCGGCTTGCAGCGCGCCGCGGCGCGCAGTGCGCTCATGAAGCGGCGCGCATTCTTGATTCCCTCGATATACAGGAAAATATTTTCCGTTCTGGCATCCGCGACCAGATAATCGAGCGCTTCGCCGAAGTCTACGTCGCTGGAAGTGCCCAGCGAAATCACGCTGGAAAAGCCGATGTTGTTGGGTAGCGCCCAATCCAGGATAGCAGTGCATAAAGCACCCGACTGCGAAATTAGACCGAGGGTACCGGGTTTGGCGCTGCTGTTGGCGAAGCTCAGGTTGATGCCGCTGCTCGGGCGCATGATGCCCAGGCTGTCCGGGCCGAGCAGGCGCAGGCGATAATGGCGCGCAGTTTTCAGCACGGTTTGCTCCAGCGCAATCTCTTGCTCGCCCCTTTCGGAAAACCCGCCATGGATGACAATTGCATTGCCTGTGCCGGCCCGGCCGCAGGCTTCGATGATTGCGGGAACAGTCGCCGTCCGGGTGCAGATCACGGCCAGATCGATAAGCTGCGGGATAGTTTCGGGTGATGGGTAGCTGCGCTGCCCGAAGATGCTCTTGTGTTTGGGATTGACGAAGAACAACTGGCCTTTGTAGTCCGTATCCAGCATGTTGCGTGTCAAAGCCAAGCCGATCGAGCCCGGGGTTTCCGAGGCGCCGATGATGGCGATCGACTTGGGTTCAAACAGCGAAGTCAGGTAGTGTTGTTCGTAGCTCATGCGAGTCGCCGTTGGCTGCAATACGTTTGGGAACAGGAAAATTGCAGTCCAGCTTAGGGCACCAGAATACCACCCTGATTCTGGGATATTTGGATACAAGAATCAAATTTTGTATTCCATCGATGAGTGAAATGAAGCGAAATTCAAGTTATCCTCCCCATCCATGATAGTCGACGCTGAAACTCTGTCCATCCCCTCACCTCCCCAAGGAGCGCCAACATCGCTCATCCCTTCGTTGTGGGTGCAGCGTTTTGCTCCCTTGATCGCCCCTGGCGGAATGGTGCTGGATCTGGCCTGTGGTCAGGGCCGTCATGCACGTTTCCTGGCCGGCCTTGGGTTTGGCGTCGAGGCCGTGGATAGGGATGCGACGGCGCTCGAGACGCTGCGCGGGATTCCCGGCATATCCACGCGCTGCGTCGATCTCGAGGCCGGGCCGTGGCCCTATGGCGGGTTTCGTTTTGCCGGGATCGTGGTCACCAATTATCTTTGGCGCCCGCTCTTGCCATATTTGATGGCTGCCATGGACAAGGGAAGCCTGTTGATTTACGAGACCTTCATGCTCGGCAACGAGCGTTTCGGCGAACCCTCAAATCCGGCTTTTCTGTTGCGTCCGGACGAGCTGCGGCATTTCACACGCAAACACCTGGAGTTGATCGCCTTCGAACAGGGCGAGGTCGCCACGCCACGTCCGGCCGTGGTGCAGCGGCTTTGCGCGGTGCGGATCGGCCCGCTGCGGTTGCCGGAATGATGAAGGCGACTGCTTGCGCTAACCGATGATTACGCGCTAACCGTTAATCGCGAGCCCCACAGGGGTTTCTTTGATACGCCTGGCGGGTATGTCGCTTGACGCCATATTCTGGCTATGGCAAAGTGCGCCATATGAAGGCGAGACGAGTGTTCTATGACCGAGGCGAGTATCCGGATGGCGCTATCGTCGAAATGACGATTTGGATGGTTTCCGCGGCGGTGTCGGGTAGCGCTCACGCTTTCAAGTACAGCTTGTTTTACGGATACCCCGGCAAGCGTCTCGTCGGTTACGACAATGAGCGCGGCAAGGGCGATCACCGGCATATCGAGGATCGTGAAGAACGATATGCCTTTTCTTCTGTCGAAAAGCTGGTCTCCGATTTTCTGTCGGATGTGCGGCATATGCGAGGTGAGTCATGAGCGAAACTGCCCGGCTTCATGTGGGCTCCATCGATGAGATGGGAAAGCGTTTCGTCGGTGCGTGGCATCGACTTGAGCGTGGCAAGGCGGTCAAGGAAACCCATCTGACTTTCTTCAGCTTCGAAGCGATGATGTCGACGCTTTCGCCCAAGCGTCTTGAATTGTTGAAGCGCGTCCATCGGCATCCGGCCAATACCGTGGCGGAATTGGCCAAAATGCTTGGCAGGGATTACAAGCGAGTGCACGACGACGTCTCTGCGCTCGCGCATGCGGGATTGATCGTGCGTGACGAGAACGGCATCCGGGCTCCCTACGACACCGTTCAAGCTAGCGTGTCGCTCAACACCTGACCTTACCCAATTTGTCATGAAGAAAAAGATCCCTACCGTGGGGTTTGTCAGTCTCGGCTGCCCGAAAGCCTCGGTCGACGCGGAACACATCCTGACGCGCCTGCGCAGCGAGGGCTATGCCATTGCCAGCTCCTATCAGGGGGCCGATCTGGTGGTGGTGAATACCTGCGGTTTCATCGATGCGGCGGTGGCCGAATCGCTGGACGCCATCGGCGAGGCGCTGGCCGAGAACGGCAAGGTGATCGTCACCGGGTGTCTAGGCGCCAAGGGCGACATTGTGATGCAAACCCATCCCCGCGTGCTGGCGGTCACCGGCCCTCATGCCGCGCAGGAGGTGCTGGCGGCGGTGCATGCGCATCTGCCGCCGCTGCATGACCCGCTGGTCGATCTGGTGCCGGCGCAGGGCATCCGACTGACGCCGCAGCACTATGCCTACCTGAAAATTTCCGAAGGCTGCAATCATCGCTGTACTTTCTGCATCATCCCCAGCCTGCGCGGAGACCTCGTCAGCCGGCCCATCGGCGAAGTGCTGCGCGAAGCGGAAATCCTTGCTGCGGCCGGCGTCAAGGAACTGCTGGTGATCTCGCAGGATACCAGCGCCTATGGCGTCGATGTCAGGTATCGCACGGGTTTCTGGGGCGGTCGGCCGCTCAAGACACGGCTGCTTGAACTCTGCCGGGGCTTGGGCGAACTCGGCATCTGGGTCCGCTTGCACTATGTCTATCCCTATCCGAATGTCGATGAGCTGATTCCGCTGATGGCCGATGGGGTGATTCTTCCTTATCTCGACGTGCCGTTCCAGCATGCCAGCCCGCGCATTTTGAAGCTGATGCAGCGGCCCGCCAGCAGCGAGAACAATCTCGAACGTATCCACGCCTGGCGCGCCATCTGTCCGGATCTCACGATCCGCAGCACCTTCATTACGGGCTTCCCCGGCGAAACCGAAGCGGAATTCGAGGAATTGCTGTCTTTCCTCGATGCGGCGCAACTCGATCGTGTCGGTGCGTTTGCCTATTCGCCGGTGGCGGGTGCGGCGGCCAATGCCTTGCCGGGGGCTTTGCCTGAGGAGGTGCGCGAAGAACGGCAGCGACAATTGATGGCATTCCAGGAAGACATCAGCACGCTCCGGCTCGAAGAAAAGATTGGCCGCATGTTGACGGTGCTGGTGGACGAAGTCGATGAGGAGGGCGCGATCGCCCGCAGCCAGGGCGATGCGCCGGAGATCGACGGCCTGGTGTACATCACCGACGGTCAGGATCTTGAGGTCGGCCAGTTTGCCAACGTCAGCATCACCGATTGTGACGTGCATGACCTGTATGCCCGGCGTGCCGAGGAATAAGCAATGAACGGCGGGTTGCCCAAGACCAAGTCCAGGCTCGGCCTCGCCCTGGGTTCCGGCTCGGCGCGCGGCTGGGCGCATATCGGCGTGATTCGTGCGCTGGCCGAAGCCGGTATCGAACCGGACGTGGTTTGCGGCTGTTCGATCGGTGCCTTGGTCGGCGCCGCTTACGTGAGCGGCGACCTTGACAGGCTGGAGAACTGGGTGGCCTCGCTCAAAAGGAAGGACGTGGTGGCTCTGCTCGACCTCACTTTCAATGGCGGACTGATCAGGGGCGAGAAACTGACCAATTTCTTTCGCCAGCATTTTGTCGACCATGGCTTCGATGCCCTGGCAAAACCCTTCGCTTGCGTTGCCACCGACCTCGAAAACGGCCGCGAGATCTGGCTGCGCGAAGGCAGCGTGATCGAGGCCGTACGTGCCTCGTTGGCCGTCCCCGGCTTATTCACGCCGATGCCGCATGATGGCCGCCTGTTGGTGGACGGCGGTTTGGTCAATCCGGTGCCGGTATCCTTGTGCCGGGCGCTCGGTGCGGACCAGGTGATTGCCGTGGATCTGGGATCAGAGCGTTCGGGCGGGTGGCACCGGCCATCCGATCCGGTGCCTGGGGATAGCTGGAAACAGCGGCTGTTGCGTAGGGTCGGATTGGCATCGACGAATGCGGCAACTGCCGAAACATTGCCGACCTTGATCGAGGTACTGACCGCCAGCCTGCAAATCATGCAGGTGCGTATCGCACGCAGCCGGCTGGCCGGCGAGCCGGCCGATGTGATGCTGACGCCGCACCTGGCCGCCCTCGGCATGATGGAATTTCACCGTGGCCCGGAAGCCATCGCCGAGGGGCGGGCCGAAGTCGAACGCATGTTGCCAGCGATACGCCATGCGCTGGGGAGTCCTGAGTGAAGCGCCCATTGCTCGACACCCTCGTCAGTATCGTCGGTGCGGCGCAGGTGCTCGATGATGCATCCGAGATGATGCCGTTCCTCACCGACTGGCGCGGTCGATACGGCGGCCAGGCGCTGTGCGTGGTGCGGCCGGGCTGCACCGAGGAAGTGGCGCGCAGCGTCGCCGCCTGTGTCGCTGCCGGGGTCGCCATCGTGCCGCAGGGCGGCAACACCGGACTGGTGGGCGGTGCCACGCCTTGCGCGGGTCATCCCAATGGCGAGGTGGTGGTGAGTCTGGCACGCATGAATCGCATTCGCGCCATCGATCTCGATAACGACACCATGACCGTGGAAGCCGGCTGCATCTTGCAACGGGTGCAAGATGTCGCCTCAGAAGCGGGCCGGCTGTTCCCGTTGTCGCTTGCCGCCGAAGGATCGGCCACCATCGGCGGGAATCTGTCGACCAATGCCGGCGGCGTGCAAGTGCTGCGCTACGGCAGCATGCGCGATCTGACTCTGGGCGTGGAGGTGGTTCTGGCCGATGGCCGCGTCTGGAACGGTCTACGCGGTTTGCGCAAAGACAACACCGGCTACGATCTCAAGCATCTGTTCATCGGTGCCGAAGGCACGCTGGGCCTGATCACGGCGGCGGTCCTCAAGCTTTACCCGCAACCGCTTGCCCGCGCCACAGCCTGGGTTGCCCTGGCCGGTCCGGATGCTGCCGTGGCATTGCTTCGGCGCCTGCGCGAAAGTTGCGGCGAGCGCATCAGCGCATTCGAGATCGTCGGACGGTCCGCATTGGAACTGGTGCTGAAGCATATCCCCGCTGCCCGCGATCCACTCGCCCAAGCCTATGACTGGCAGGTGCTGGTGGAGCTCAGCGATGTCATTCCCGGACCGGATACAAGCAAAAAACTGGGCGGCATGCTGGAAAAAATTCTTGCGGCTGAAATGGGCGCTGGCCGCCTGTTCGATGCCACGCTCGCGCAGAGCGAGGCGCAGGCTGGATCGCTCTGGCAGCTCCGTGAGTGCATAGCCGAAGCGCAGAAAATCGAGGGGCGCAGCATCAAGCATGATGTGTCTGTTCCGATTTCGCATATCGCCGAGTTCATCGCACGCGCCGATGCGATGCTGGACAAGCTCTTCCCGGGGGTGCGCATTGTTTGCTTCGGTCATATCGGAGATGGCAACTTACATTACAACCTGTCGAAACCTGCGGCACAGGCCAATGCACAATTTGTTGCCGGGCAGGCGGCCGTGAACCGCTTGGTACACGACCTGGTGCATGAACTTGGCGGCAGCATTTCCGCCGAGCATGGCCTTGGGCAATTGAAACGCGAGGAGATTCTGCGTTACAAGAGCCCGGTCGAGATGGAAATGATGCGTGCCGTCAAGGCGGCCCTCGATCCACTTGGCTTGATGAACCCCGGCAAGCTGTTGTGAGCTTGATCCGGTGCCATTTGCCGGAAATCACTTTACACCCAATTCAGCCTTACGTATAATTTACCCTCCTTGTGGGGGTATAGCTCAGCTGGGAGAGCGCTTGCATGGCATGCAAGAGGTCATCGGTTCGATCCCGTTTACCTCCACCAATAAATCAAAGACTTACGAGTTATGCGGGGCAATAAAAAGGGCTTGAAGTTACACTTTTTGTAACTTCAAGCCCTTTTTCATTGGGTTTTGGGGTGCTTTGGAGAGCGCTTGCACCGCATGCAAGCGCTCGCCGATTGCGGTAAAGTACAGTGACTCCAGGCAGTATGTCGCCGGTGGCAATTCGGTTCATTGAAGCTCCGACTGACTACGGGTAATTAGCTTTCAGTTCGGATTCGATCAGGGCCTCAAGTGGCTTATACCCGAAAGGTTCCAAGGGGCGCCCGTTGACGAAATATCCAGGAGTCTTCTCCACTCCGAGACGTCGCGCATCTGCCATGTCCTGCATGATCACGTCAGCGACCGAGTTCGAGTTCATGTCTTCCTTCAATTTAGCCTGGTCTAGTCCGAGGTGCACCAGCATGGGGAAGACTATTGCGGGATCGGCATGGTGATTAATGGCCCATTCCTTCTGATTGGCTAATACAAGTTCCAGCACCTGCCAAAGCTTGTTCTGCCGGCGAGTTGCTTCAAGCATAACCGCTACCTGATCAGAGCCGCTGTGAAGGGGTAAAAAGCGCACGATCAGTCGAATCTGATCGGGATGCCTTGCCATCAAACCCTTCACTAAGGGATAAAAGGCCGCACAGGTTTCGCACGCAGGGTCGATGAACTCGGTGACAACTACCTTGGCTTCGCGGGGACCTAATGAAGGCGAGTGCATGCGCTCAAGAAGCGTGCGATCTGCCCTTGGCAAGTTGCCCGCCTGTTGTTCGACGCGGGAGGAATTCCATAGGACCGCGCCCGCAAAACCGAGCACAAGAATGGTAAGTGCTATTACGAAAAGCTTGATATTGGTCATTTTGAGGATTTCTGGTTAGGGAATAGTAGCAGTGCGATGATGCTGCTGAAGGCGATAAGCGACAGCATGGGGATCGTGAGAAAGCCAAACCATTCCGCAACCGTCGTGGAGCAGGGCACACCTTGAGTACAGGGGCGCAGCGCTTCAGGAATCACCCCAGCAACAACAAGCTGATGGTACCCCGCGAAGCACCAACCGGCGATGGCAAGCGGCAAGCTATAGCGTTTGATTTTGGTGTCGAGCGGGAACAGCGCAAACGCCAGCATGATGGCCAATGGGAACATAAAAATCCTCTGGTACCAGCAAAGGTTGCAGGTGGGCAGTTTCATGAACTCTCCGAAGAACAGTGCCCCCAAGGTTGAAGATGTGGCAATCAGCCAAGCCCCGAAAACACGGTACCAGATTCGTTGTTCTGGACTCATGGCAATGCGCGCTTCATCGATCTCTGCCTCACCGCATTGAGTGTTGGTTTGTACCTACTACAAGGTTTCGAATTATAGGCGTGGTGTTCATTAGTTAGTGTCATATTGTCGAGTATTTCAACGGTTGGGTTCCATCAGAAACAATTGCATCAGAGTTTTGACAAACATGAATTTCGATAGTGGAATGAACGATTTCCTTATGTAGGGAAAACTGTTCGCGAACGTGCGTTGGGGTTAGGTTTCTGTCGTGGGTAACGACAGAGACAGCACATGAATAT
>Ga0172380_10000984_pt1 | contig 51036 bp, 50 predicted proteins | sample Leawe162metaG_FD_119747 | JGI IMG/M metagenome (GOLD analysis project Ga0172380, IMG submission 119747) | Leachate microbial communities from a municipal landfill in Southern Ontario, Canada - Leachate well 162 metaG | ecosystem: Engineered > Solid waste > Landfill > Unclassified | place... | reverse complement strand
TCACCGCCTACGACGCCAGCGAGACGGCCAAGGCGCTGTTCCACTACGGCTGGGGCGTGCCGGCCTTCGTGCTGGCGCGGGTGCTGTCGCCAGTATTCTTCGCCCGCCACGACACGAAGGCGCCGATGCGTTTCGCCCTGGTCTCGGTGGCGGTGAACATCGGCCTGGGCCTGATTCTGTTCTACGCCATCGGCTTCGAGGGCATCGCCGCGGCCACCGCCTTCGCCTCCTGGCTCAACGTCGCCCAGATGGTCCACGCCCTGCGCAAGCGCGGCGACTGGACGCCGTCCCCGGCCGCCTGGAGCAAGCTGGCGCGGATCGCCGTGGCCAGCGCCGTGCTGGGCGCGGTGATGTTCGCCGGCCAGTGGTTCCGCGCGGAGCTTGAGGCCCCGCTGGCCGGCTTCCGGGCCATCGGCCTGGGCCCCAAGGAGGTCGCCGTCCTGGCCCTCAGCATGGCCGGCGCGGCCCTCTATCCGGTCCTGCTTCTGGGCTCGGGCGGCGTGACCCTGGCCGAGATCCGCGAGGCCCTGCGGCGCAAGCCCGGCGTTACGGCCGCGCCGCCGGCGGACTTGCTCTAGCGCCTCCCCTGCCGTATCGAGCCCTTCATGGTCCTCGCGGCACATACCCCGCGCCGATGGCGCAGCGTCTGATCGACACCCGCTGAGCTTCGCGCGGCCTGAACCCGCGCGCCCATCGACCTGACATTCAAGAAGACCGATCCCATGACCGATCAGCCTCCCGCCTCCTATGCCGGCCCGCAGCGCGTGCTGTCCGGCGTCCAGCCCTCCGGGGCCCTGCACCTGGGCAACTATCTCGGAGCCCTGGTGAAGTTCGCCCGGCTGCAGCACGAGCAGGACACCTTCATCTTCGTCGCCGACCTGCACGCCATCACCGTCTGGCAGGACCCGGCCCTGCTGGCGACTCAGACCCGCGAGATCACCGCGGCCTATCTCGCCGCCGGCCTCGACCCGGCGAAGGCGACGATCTTCCCGCAGTCGGCGGTGACGGCCCATGCTGAGCTGGGCTGGATCTTCCAGTGCGTCGCCCGCCTCGGCTGGCTCGACCGGATGACCCAGTTCAAGGAGAAGAGCGGCAAGCACAAGGAGCGCAGCTCGGTCGGCCTCTACACCTATCCGGTGCTGCAGGCGGCCGACATCCTGGTCTACAGGGCCACCCACGTGCCCGTGGGCGAGGACCAGAAGCAGCATCTGGAGCTGACCCGCGACATCGCCGCCAAGTTCAACCACGACTTCGACCGGCCGGGCTTCTTCCCCCTGCCGGAAGGCCTGATCGAGGGCCCCGGCGCGCGGATCATGAGCCTGCGCGACGGGACGGCGAAGATGAGCAAGTCCGACCCGTCGGACAATTCGCGCATCAACCTGACCGACGACGCCGAGATGATCGCCCAGAAGATCCGCAAGGCCAAAACCGACCCTGAACCCCTGCCCGAGACGCTGGAAGACCTGAAGACCCGGCCGGAAGCGGACAATCTGGTCGGCATCTACGGGGCGCTGGCGGAGATGACCAAGGCCCAGGTGCTGGCCGAGTTCGGCGGCAAGGGCTTTGGGGCCTTCAAGCCGGCCCTGGCCGACCTGGCGGTGGCGAAACTGAGCCCGGTCAGCGACGCCATGCGCCGCTACCTCGCCGACCCGGCCGAGATCGACCGGGTGCTGGCCGTCGGCGCGGACAAGGCGCGGGAAATCGCCGCCCCGACGCTGGACGAGGTCAAGCGGATCGTCGGGTTCTGGCGGTAAATTCGCTCCCTTCTCCCGGAGGGAGAAGGTGGCCTGCGGAGCAGGTCGGATGAGGGACTAAGGTTGGTGGGTTCGCGTCCGGCCCCGTAACCCCTCACCCTCCCAGCGCTTCGCGCCGGGCCCCTCCCTCTCCCGCCGGGAGAGGGGAATCGCTTGCGAACCCTCCCGGCCTAAGCCACCGTCCACCCCATGAGCCGCCGCAAGTTTCTCGTCATCGCCGACGACAGCCCCGAGTCCGGGGCCGCGCTGCGCTATGCCTGCAAGCGGGCGCTATCGACCGGCGGCCATGTCTGCCTGCTGCGGGTCATCGAGCCGGCGGTGTTCGAACACTGGTCCGGCGTGCGCGAGGAGATGGAGCGGCAGGAGCGGCTCGAGGCCGAAACCGTGCTGCAAAAGCTCGCCGAGACGGTGGTCGCCGTGACCGGCCAGAACCCCGAATTCCTGATCAAGCACGCCGAGAACACCAAGTCGGCGATCCGCTCAGTGGTGGCCGGCGACCCCGACATCAAGATCCTCGTCCTCGCCGCCTCGACCGGCGGCAAGGGCCCCGGCCCGCTGGTGGCCTCGATCGCGCGGGACGGGGTCAACTGGGGCACGCGGAAGCTGCCGGTCACCGTGGTGCCAGGCGACCTGACCGACGAAGAGATCGCGGACCTGGCTTAGGACCCTCCCCTCCCATTTGGGAGAGGGGGACCATGCGGAGCATGGTGGTGAGGGAGGCGCAGGCGTGCGGGGCGGGATCGCGGATGGGCCGGCTGACACCGGCGCATCCCTCTCCACCACCCTCCGGGTGGTCCCCCTCCCCCTCGCGGGGGAGGAAAACGTCAGAGCTTCACCGGGATCCTGACCGGCAGGGTCTCATACCCCTTGACGAAGGCCGATGGCACGCGCTTGGGCTCGCCCATCACCTCGATGGTCGGGAAGCGCTTGAGGATTTCTTCCCAGACCACGCGCAGCTGCATCTCGGCCAGGCGGTTGCCGACGCAGCGGTGGATGCCGAAGCCGAACGACATGTGGTGGCGTGGCCGCTCCCGGTCGATGATGTAGGCGTCGGGGTTGTCGATCACCGTGTCGTCGCGGTTGCCCGAGACGTACCACATGGCGACCTTCTCGCCCTTCTTGATGGTCTTGCCGCCGATCTCGTAGTCGGCCAGGGCCGTGCGGCGCATATGGGCCAGCGGCGTCTGCCAGCGGATGGTTTCGGAGACCATCGAGGTGATCAGGTCGGGATTGGCGCGCAGCTTGTCGTACTGGTCGGGGTTCTGGTTCAGGGCCAGCACCGAGCCGGTCATGGTGTTGCGGGTGGTGTCGTTGCCGCCGACGATCAGCAGGATCAGGTTCCCCAGATATTCCATCGGCTCCATGTTGCGGGTCGCCTCGCCATGGGCCAGCAGCGAAATCAGGTTGTTGGCCGGCGGGGCGTTGACGCGCTGGTTCCACAGCTCGGTGAAATAGGCGAGGCACTCGAACAGCTCCTCACGGCGCTGCTCCTCGGTCTCGATCACCCCCATGCCCGGCGCGGCCGTGGCCACGTCCGACCAGCGGGTCAGCTTGCGCCGGTCGTGGAACGGGAAGTCGAACAGGGTCGCCAGCATCTGGGTGGTCAGCTCGATCGAGATGCGATCGACCCAGTCGAAGGTCTCGCCGATCGGCAGGCTGTCGAGCAGGCCGGCGGCGCGCTCGCGGATGATCGGCTCCAGCTGCATCAGGCTCTGCGGGCTGACGATCGGCGACACGGTCTTGCGCTGCACGTCGTGCTTGGGCGGGTCCATGGCGATGAACATCGGCAGGATGAAGTCGTCATCCATGTCGCGCAGGGTGATGCCGCCCAGGTGCGCGTCGGAGCTGAACACCTGATGGCTGGTGTCGATCTCCATGATGTCGTTGAAGCGCGTGACCGACCAGTAGGGGCCGGTTTCCTCATCGACCGTGCAGAGGTGGACCGGGTCCTCCTTCCGCAGGCGCTCGAAATAGGGCCAGTGGGTGTCGGTCTGCCACAGCTCCGGATCGACCACGTTGATCTGGTCCAGCGGCATCGCATAGGCGCGCTCGCGAGCCGCGCGGTCACGCTCGGCCCTGTCCCGCTGCGCCTTGCCCAGATCGAAATTCCCGTCGGCCATGGCCGTCTCCCTTGTTTTTGCGCCTCGCCGCGCCCCTCGGCGCGCCCGCTATCTTATCGTTGCTAACATAGCGCCAGAAAACGACGCCCTTGTCACCTGCCCCGCGCAGCGCCACATGTAATTTCATGTTTATCCAGACCGAAAACACGCCCAATCCGGCCGTGCTGAAGTTCCTGCCCGGCCGGGACGTGCTCGGCGACGGGGCTCGCGAGTTCCGCGACGCCGACGAGGCGGCCTCCTCGCCGCTGGCGAAAGCCCTGTTCGATCTCGGCGACGTGACCCGGGTGTTCTTCGGCGGCGACTTCCTCACCGTGACCAAGAGCGACGAGGCCGACTGGCCGCATCTGAAGGCGCCGGTGCTGGCCGCGATCATGGACCACTTCACCTCCGGCGCGCCGATCCTGACCGACGACGACGGCGCGGGACACGACGCCACCGTCTACGAGGGCGAGACCGCCCAGGTCGTCGCCGAGATCAAGGACCTGCTCGACAACCGCATCCGCCCGGCCGTGGCCCAGGACGGGGGCGACATCGTCTTCTCGCGCTTCGAGGCCGAGACCGGCGTGGTCTATCTGCACATGCGCGGCGCCTGCTCGGGCTGCCCGTCCTCGTCGGCGACGCTGAAGGCCGGGGTGGAGAACATGCTCAAACACTATGTGCCCGAAGTCACCCGGGTCGAGCAGACGCTGTAGGCCCGTCGCCCTCCCTTTCTGGGGAGGGACGACCGCGAAGCGGTCAGGGTGGGGGAGCGCATCGCTACCCGTCTACAGCCAGCATGCCTCTTCACACCCCCACCCGTCCGGGCTACGCCCGTCCACCCTCCCCATGAAGGAGAGGGATGCCTGAGCCCCACCCCGTGATCCTCGCCCTCGACACCTGCCTGACCGCCTGTTCCGTCGCCCTTCTCGACGGTGAGACGGTGCTGGCCGCCCGGTCGGAGGCCATGCCGCGCGGGCACCAGGAGCGGCTGGCCCCGCTGGTGCGCGAGCTGATGGCCGGGGCCGGCGTCGCCTTCGCCGACCTGACCCGCATCGGCGTGACCGTGGGGCCCGGCAGCTTCACCGGCCTGCGCGTCGGCCTGGCCTTCGCCAAGGGCCTGTCCGCGGCCCTCTCCATCCCCTGCGTCGGCGTCGGAACGCTGGAGGCCCTCGCCTTCGGCCGGCCGGGCTTCGTCGCGGCCGTGATCGACGCCCGGCGCGAGCAGGTCTACGTCCAGCTGTTCGGCGACGGCGTGGCCCTGACCGCGCCCGACGCCCTGGCGGCCGGGACCGCCGCCGCCCGCATCGCCGAGGTCTATCCCGGCGGGCCCGCGACCCTGATCGGCTCGGGCGCGCCGCTGCTGGCGCCGGCCCTGCCCGGCGCGACCGTGCTGACCCCGGACGGGCCCGATCCCGTCGCGGTGGCCCGGCTGGCGCAAAGGGGTCCCGCCCCGGCCCATCCGCCCCGGCCGCTCTATCTGCGCGCGCCCGACGCGAAGCTGCCGATATGATCCCGCGCAAGGCCGCTCACGACGACGCCCGGCTGCTGGCGGCGCTGCACGGCTCGGCGTTCGAGCGGCCGTGGGACGAGGCCGCCTTCGAGGCCCTGCTGGTGACCTTCAACGTGTTCGGCCTGATGCTCGATGGCCAAGGCTTTATCCTCTGCCGGGCCGTGGCCGACGAGGCGGAGATCCTGACCCTGGCCGTCGCGCCGCTGGTCCGCCGCAACGGCGTCGGCCGGGCGCTGGTCGAGGCCGCCGCCGCCACGGCCGCCGCGCGCGGCGCCGAAAGCCTGTTTCTCGAAGTCGCCGCCAACAACGCCCCGGCGCTCGCGCTTTATGCAGGCGCCGGTTTCGAGCCGGCCGGATTGCGCAAGGGCTACTATGCGAACGGGGCCGACGCCCTGGTCCTGCGCCGCACGCTTAACAGCTGAGCCGCGCGGGCCTATCCTGCCGCCGACTCGTCAGGAGAACTCCGTGGATCGCCTCGAAAAGCTCTGTGTCGAAAAAGGGATGCGGATGACCGACCAGCGGCGCGTCATCGCCCGCGTGCTGTCCGTGGCCGACGATCATCCGGACGTGGAGGAGCTCTACCGCCGAGCCCACGCGGTCGATCCGCACATCTCCATCGCCACCGTCTACCGCACGGTCCGGCTGTTCGAGGAGTCGGGCATCATCGAGCGGCACGACTTCCGCGACGGCCGCAGCCGCTACGAAGAAGCCCCCGATGTCCACCACGACCACCTGATCGACATGAAGAGCGGCAAGGTGATCGAGTTCATCGACGAGGAGATCGAGGCCCTGCAGCAGGCGATCGCGCGGAAACTCGGCTACCGGCTCGTCGATCACCGGCTGGAGCTCTACGGGGTGCCGCTGGAGGAGTAGGCAAGGGATTAGGGACTAGGGATTAGGGATTAGCTGGGCGGTGCGGCGGCAATGGCCGCTCTTAACTAGCCCCTAGCCCCCCTCGCTGCGCCCTACCCCCCACGCCCCAATCTTGCGCCGCCGCCCCCCCGCCCCCATAACCCGTCCATGACCGACGCCGCGCCCGCAAAGCGCCTCTACATCAAGACCTACGGCTGTCAGATGAACGTCTATGACAGCGAGCGCATGGCCGATGTCCTGCGCCCGCTGGGCTATGCCGTCACCGACGCGCCGGAGGGGGCGGATCTGGTGGTGCTGAACACCTGCCACATCCGTGAGAAGGCGACGGAAAAGGTCTATTCCGAGCTCGGCCAGCTCAAGCTGATGAAGTCGCGCAAGGCCGAAGCCGGCGGGACCATGACCATCGCCGTCGCCGGCTGCGTGGCCCAGGCCGAGGGCGAGGAGATCATGCGCCGCCAGCCGGCCGTGGACCTGGTCGTCGGGCCGCAGGCCTATCACCAGCTGCCCGAGCTGATCGCCCGCGCCCACCGGGCCACCGGCGAGCGGCTGAGCGCCGACTTCGCGGCCGATGACAAGTTCGACGCGCTGCCGAAGGATCGCCATGTCACGGGCGTGACCGCGTTTCTCACGGTGCAGGAAGGCTGCGACAAGTTCTGCACCTTCTGCGTGGTGCCCTACACGCGCGGCGGCGAGTGGTCGCGGCCGGCCGACGACGTGGTCGCCGAGGCCCGGGTGCTGGCGGCCAAGGGCGTGCGCGAGGTCACCCTGCTGGGCCAGAACGTCAACGCCTACGACGGCTGCGACGGCGGCCTGGCCGGACTGGCGCGGCGGCTGGCCAGGGTCGAGGGCCTGGACCGCATCCGCTACACCACCAGCCACCCGCGTGACATGGACGAGGCCCTGATCGCGGCCCATGGCGAGATTCCCGAGCTGATGCCGTTCCTGCACCTGCCAGTGCAGTCGGGCAGCGACCGCGTTCTCAAGGCGATGAACCGGGCGCACACGGCCGAGAGCTACGTGCGCCTGATCGAACGCATCCGCGCGGCCCGGCCCGACATGGCCATCAGCGGCGACTTCATCGTCGGCTTCCCCGGCGAGCGCGACAGCGACTTCGAGGCGACCCTGAACCTCGTGCGCGAGGTCGGCTACGCAAGCGCCTTCTCGTTCAAATACAGCCGCCGCCCCGGCACCCCGGCCTCGGCCCTGCCCGGCCAGGTGGCCGTCGAGGTGATGGACGAGCGACTGCAGCGGCTGAACGCCCTGTTGCAGACGCAGCAGGAGGCTTTCAATCGCTCGGTGGTCGGGCGCACCGCGCTGGTGCTGATCGAGAAGCCCGGCCGCAACCCCGGCCAGATCGGCGGCCGCAGCCCGTGGCTGCAGCCGGTGCATATCGACGGCCCCGAACGGCTGATCGGCCAGATCGTGCCCGTGCGTATCGACGGCGCGACGCGGAACAGCCTGTCCGGTTCGCTGGTTCTGGAAACAGCATGAGCCGGCCGCCCGAATTCCTGCCGCTGTCGGACGCCGCCGTGCGCGCCGTGTCCGGCCCCGGCGGTCGCCACGCGGCCCTGATCGAGGACGCCTTCAAGGTGTTGCTCGAGACCCCCGGCGGCGGCGTGTCGCTGGCCGGCGACACGCGTGGTCGCGGCCAGGCCAAACGCGCGGTCCAGGCCCTGGCCGAGCTGGCCGATTCCGGCTCGCCCGTGGCCGACGCCGACGTGCGGGTGGCCATCGGCGACGCCCGCGCCGGCGACCACAAGCCGGCCGCGCCCGGCGGACCGCGCCGCGGCCCGGTCTCGCCCAAGACGGCCACCCAGGCCCGCTACATGGAGGTCTTGGGCAGCCACGACCTGGTGTTCGGCCTGGGGCCCGCCGGCACGGGCAAGACCTTCCTGGCCGTGGCCCATGGCGCGACCATGCTGATGCGCGGCGACATCGACCGGCTGATCGTCACCCGGCCCGCCGTCGAGGCGGGCGAGCGGCTCGGCTTCCTGCCCGGCGACCTGACCGAGAAGGTCGATCCCTACATGGCCCCGGTGTGGGAGGCGTTGACCCAGCTGATGGGCGCCGACCAGCTGCGCCGCCGCCGCGACAAGGGCGAGATCGAGGTCGCGCCGATCGCCTTCATGCGCGGCCGCACCCTGGCCCATGCCTTCGTCATCGTCGATGAGGCGCAGAACACCAGCCGGCTGCAGATGAAGATGGTCCTGACCCGGCTGGGCGAAGGCTCGCGCATGGCGGTGACCGGCGACCCCAGCCAGATCGACCTGCTCAATCCGTCGGACTCCGGCCTGGCCCACGCCGTGGCCATCCTCGAGGGCGTCGAGGGCGTGGCGGTGACCCGCTTCACCGCCGCCGACGTGATCCGCCACCCGATGGTCGCCCGCATCGTCCGCGCCTATGACGCCGACGCCGCCAAGCGAACCGGGCAGTAGACCGTTGGGCATCGACATCGAGATCGAAGACGAGGCCTGGGCGGCGGCCCTGCCGGACGCCCAGCGGCTGGCGCTTGAGGCGGCCGAGGCGGCCACGGCCGAGGGCGGTCTGACCGTCCTGCTGACCGACGACGCCACGGTGGCGGACCTGAACGAACGTTTCCGCGGCAAGCCCGGCCCGACCAATGTGCTGAGCTTCCCGGCGCCGGCCAACCCCGAGAACCATCTGGGCGACATTGCCCTGGCCTATGGCGTCTGCGCCCGCGAGGCCGCCGAGCAGGGCAAGCCCCTGGCCCATCACCTGCAACACCTGGTGGCGCACGGCGTGCTGCATCTTGTAGGGTACGACCACCAGACGGAGACCGAGGCCGAGGAGATGGAAGCGCTGGAGCGGCGGATCCTCGCCGGCCTCGACGTTCCCGATCCCTACGCCTGATACAGATGGCCCATTCCGACGACGCCAGTCCGCCCGAAACACCCCGCGCCCGTCGGGGATTCTGGAACCTCTTCGGCCGCGTGCGCCACGGACTGGCCGGCGAGCCCGTCGCGGAGATGGAGGCGACCACCCAGGCCGGCGAGACCCTGGCGGCCCAGGCCCGCGCCTTCCAGACCCTGACCGTTGACGACGTCATGACCCCCCGCGCCGACATCGTGGCGGTGGAGTTCCACACCTCGTTCGAGGCCCTGGTGGCCCAGTTCAGCGAGACCGAGCACTCGCGCCTGCCGGTCTATCGCGCCACGCTCGACGACCCGATCGGCTTCGTGCACATCAAGGACGTGTTCAAGCTGCTGGCCAGCAAGGGCCGCCGCCCGGCCGGGGTGCTCAAGCGCCTGCGCCGGCCGGCGCCGGGGGTGCCCGGCTCGATGCGGGCGGCGACCCTGCTGGCCCAGATGCAGAAGACCCGCGTCCACCTGGCCCTGGTGATCGATGAGTATGGCGGCACCGAAGGCCTGGTGACCCTCGAGGACCTGATCGAGGCCGTGGTCGGTGACATCGCCGACGAGCACGACGAGGCGGCCGTCACGGGCCTGCGCGTGCTGTCGGACGGAACCATCGAGGCCAGCGCCCGGGCCCTGGTCGAAGACCTCGAGGCTGTGCTCGGCGAGGGCCAGATCGGCGACGGCGAGCACGAGGAGGACATCGACACGGTCGGCGGCCTGGTCATCGCCATCGCCGGCCGGGTGCCGCGCCGGGGCGATGTGATCCCGCTGTCGGCGGACTACGACATTGAGGTCATCGCCGCCGACCCCCGGCGGGTCAAACGCGTGCGATTCCGGCCCCGGCCGCCCGAACCCGGCGCCGGAGAGGCCCCGGCCGCGTGACGCTGGATCTCGCCCGCATTCCGCGCTGGACCCTGGCGCTGGTCGCGGGACTCGCCGCCGCCCTGGCCCATCCGCCGTTCGGCGTTCTGCCCGGCCTGCTCGGCTATGCCCTGCTGCTGTGGCTTGTCGATACGGCCGACGCCGAAAAGCCCCTGCGCTCGGCCTTCTGGCGCGGCTGGCTGGCCGGCGTGGCCTATTTCGGCCTGGGCACATGGTGGGTGGCCGAGGCCTTCATGGTCGATGCCGTCCATCAGGGCTGGATGGCCCCCTTCGCCGTGGCCCTGATGGCCGGCGGCATCGCCCTGTTCTGGGGCCTGGCCTGCCTGCTCTATCGCTGGACCGCCGTGGCCGGCGTCGCCCGGTTCCTGGTCTTCGCCGGGATCTTCGCCGCCTGCGAATGGCTGCGCGGCCATGTGCTGACAGGCTTTCCGTGGAACCTGCCGGGCGAGACCTGGAAGGCCGGATCGGCGATGTCCCAGACCGCCGCCCTGGTCGGCGCCTACGGCCTGACCTGGGTCACCCTGGCGATCGCCGCTTCGGCCGCCGTATGGCGCGACGGACGCGCGGGCCGGATCGCGGTCGGCGTCGCGGCCGCGACGCTGGTCGGACTGACCGGCTGGGGCGCCCTGCGGCTGGCCCGGCCGGCGCCCGACACGCCGAACGCCCTTCGGTTGCGCATCGTCCAGGCCGACATCAAGCAGTCCGCCAAATACGACCCGGCGGAGTTCCGGCGCATCGTCGATAAGTATGTCGCCCTGACCTCGCGGCCCTATCCCGGCGGGCGGGCGGCCGACCTCGTGGTCTGGCCCGAGGGCGCGATTCCCGACGCCATCGACAACTATCTCGCACCCGACACCTGGACCCGGGCGGCCATCGAGGGCGCGCTCAAACCGGGGCAGACTCTGCTGGTCGGGGCCTACCGCGTCGAAGGGACGCAGGCAGACTATCGCTTCTACAACAGCCTGGTCGCCGTTCGCCGTACAGGCGAGGGCCTCGAGCCGGCGGGGGCCTACGACAAGTTCCGGCTGGTGCCGTTCGGCGAGTTCCTGCCGCTCGACGGACTGATGGAAATCCTGGGTGTGAAGACCCTGGTTCACGTCGGAGACGGCTTCACGCCAGGGCCGCCGCCCCGACCGCTGCGGCCCGCCGGCCTGCCCGCCTTTCAACCGCTGATCTGCTACGAAGGACTCTACCCTGGCTATACCCGCGCCGGCGCCAGGGCTTCTGGCATAAGGCCTGACTTCATCGTCAACGTCTCCAACGACGCCTGGTTCGGCGTGACCAGCGGTCCCCTGCAGCACCTCAACCTGTCGAGCTACCGGGCCATCGAGGAGGGGGTTCCGATCGTCCGCGCCACCCCCACCGGCGTATCGACGATCATCGACGCGCGCGGGGTCTCCGACCCCCGCGCCTTGCGTCTTGGCGAGACCGGCGTTATCGATGCGGCGCTGCCCTCGGCACGCTTCAATACGCTCTACAGGCGACTTGGTGACCTGCCGTTCCTGGTCATGGTGCTCATTTCGGGCCTCATCGCGCCGCTCAAACGAGTGGCCCGACACTTGAATTCACTGCACAATAGGAACTACGGACAAAGTGAAGCGAAACCGGCATTTCCACAGATCAGGCCCTCATGACGACCACAACAGAAACTGACCGCTCCCCGAACCCCGTCGATCTGCACGTTGGCGGCCGCATCCGGATGCGCCGCAAACTGCTTGGTGTCTCCCAGGAGCGACTCGCCGACGATCTGGGGCTGACCTTCCAGCAGGTCCAGAAATACGAGCGTGGCGCCAACCGCGTCAGCGCCAGCAAGCTCTATGAGATCGCCAAGTCTCTGCAGACGTCGATCGCCTACTTCTTCGAAGGTCTGGTCGATCCGTCGACCGCACGAGCCGAAGGCGTGGCCGAGAGCGGAGCGGAGCCCTTCATCCACGACTTCCTGATGACCCCGGAAGGCCTGGAGCTGGCGGCGCTGTTTCCCAAGATCAAGCGTGGCCGCGTGCGCCGCCGGATCCTCGACCTCGTCCGCTCCATGGCCGAAGACGAGGAAAACGAGGCGACCGAGGCCTGACGGCATCGCGCCGCTTGCGGATATAAGGATATCTTTATAGGTTCTGCGAAGCCGCTCGTTCCGGGCGGCTTCGTCGTGTTCGGAGCCAAGCCGTGAGTCGATCCTCCTACCTCTTCACCAGTGAAAGCGTTTCCGAGGGCCACCCCGACAAGGTCGCCGACCGAATCAGCGACACCGTTGTCGATGCCTTCCTCACGGCCGACCCGGAGGCGCGCGTCGCCTGCGAGACCCTGGTGACCACCAACCGCATCGTCCTGGCGGGCGAGGTGCGGGCGGCCAAGCCCGGCGCCGACAAGGGCGCCAACAAGGCCTTTCTCAAGGATATCCTCCACTCGCTCGAGCCCAAGGTCCGGGCCGCGATCAAGGACATCGGCTACGAGCAGAAGGGCTTCCACTGGGAGAAGGCCAAGTACGCCAACTACCTGCACGGCCAGTCCGCCCACATCGCCCAGGGCGTAGACGCCAGCGACAAGAAGGACGAGGGCGCCGGCGACCAGGGCATCATGTTCGGCTACGCCAGCACCGAAACGCCGGAGTTCATGCCGGCGACCCTGCAGTACAGCCACAACATCCTGCGCCGCCTGGCCGAGCTGCGCCATTCGGGCGAGCTGCACGAGCTGGAGCCGGACGCCAAGAGCCAGGTGACCCTGGAATACGACGCCGACGGCCGCCCCGTGCGGGTGGTGTCGATCGTCGTCTCGCATCAGCACAAGAAGAAGATCGACGGCAAGACCCCGACCAGCAAGCGCGTGCTGGACCTGATCAAGCCGCACGTCCTGGCGGTCTTCCCCGACGGTCTGGTGACGAAGAAGACGGAGTGGCTGGTCAATCCGACGGGCCGGTTCGAGATCGGCGGCCCCGACGGCGACGCCGGCGTCACCGGCCGCAAGATCATCGTCGATACCTACGGCGGCGCGGCTCCGCACGGCGGCGGCGCCTTCAGCGGCAAGGACCCGACCAAGGTCGATCGCTCGGCCGCCTACGCCTGCCGCTACCTGGCCAAGAACGTGGTCGCGGCCGGTCTGGCCGACCGCTGCACGATCCAGATCGCCTACGCCATCGGCGTGGCTCGGCCGGTGTCGTTCCACGTCGACATGCACGGCACGGGCAAGGTCGATCCGGCCCTGCTGGAGAAGGTCCTGCCGGACCTGATCAACGGCGCGACCCCCCGCGCGATCCGCGAGCACCTGGGTCTCAACAAGCCGATCTACGCCCGCACCGCCGCCTACGGCCACTTCGGCCGCACGCCGGACAACGAGGGCGGATTCAGCTGGGAGCGGACGGATCTGGTTCCGGAGCTGAAGAAGCTGGTCTGAAACAAACGGGGACATGCACTTCAGTGCGTGTCCCCTTCTCACAGATCCGGAAAAGGGACACGCACTGAAGTGCATGTCCCTTTTCTGCTATAGGCCCCCATGCCCGTCACCCCGCAACAACCGCACGGCGCCCTGCGCAGCTATGGCCGGATCAAGGCGCGTCCGATCAAGGCGCGGCAGGCCGAGCTGCTGGAGAGTCTCGGCCCGAAGGTCGAGATTCCCGAAGGCCCCTTCGATCCCCTGAACCTCAAGCCCGACGCGAAGGCCGTCTGGCTGGAGATCGGCTTCGGCGGCGGCGAGCATATGGCCGGCCAGGCGGAGCGGTCTCCCGACACGCTGATCATCGGCGTCGAGCCGTTCCTGAACGGCGTGGCCAGCGCCCTGCGCCATGTCGAGGACCGCGGCCTGACCAATGTCCGCGTGCACCAGGGCGACGCCCGCGAGGTGGCCGCCCGGCTGCCGGACGGCTGCCTGGACCGGGTGTTCATCCTGTTTCCCGACCCCTGGCCCAAGTCGCGGCACCACAAGCGGCGGATCGTCCAGCCCGGGTTCCTCGTCGAACTGGCGCGACTGCTGAAGCTCGGCGGGGCCTTGCGCTTCGCGACCGACTGGGCCGAGTACGCCGACTGGACGCGCGAGCGCGTCACCGCCAGCGGCCTGTTCAGCGCCGTCGACGCCGACACGGCCACGCCCCCCGCCGATCACCTGACGACCCGCTATGAGGAGAAGAAGTTGGGCGACTGTCCCCCGGTGTTCCTGGATTTCATCAAGGCCTGATCCTCTCCCGGAGGGAGAGGTGGCCCGGCAGCGCCGGGTCGGAGAGGGGGGAACAACGGCCTCAAAGGGTCCGCGCCCGCTTCCGCCGCTATCGGCGCACCCCTCTCCACCATGCTCCGCATGGTCCCCCTCTCCCTCCGGGAGAGGTCAGGCGCTCGCATCTAGCTTTTCCCACCCCGAGCCCCGATGTGAGCGCCTCTCGCTGTTCATCACAAATCCGGAACCACCCGACCATGACCTTCTCCATCCACCAGGCCTCCGCGCCGGTGTTCACCCGCGCCCTGACCAATCTCTCGGCCATGATCGACAAGGCGCTGGCCGCCGGCGTCGCCGAGGCGACGCTGCTGGAGGCCCGCCTCGCGCCGGACATGCATCCCTTCCCGCGCCAGATCCAGATGGCCTCCGACAGCGCCAAGGGCGCCATCGCCCGCTTGGCCGGCGTCGAGCCGCCGTCGATGCCCGACACCGAGACCACGATCGCCGAGCTCAAGGCGCGGATCGCCGCGACCATCGCCTATGTGAACAGCGTCGATCCGGCCGCCTTCGACGGCGCCGAGGACCGTGAGGTCGTGCTGAAGTTCCCGCAGGGCGAAATGACGTTCACCGGTTGCGACTACCTGACCGGCTTCGCGCTGCCGAACTTCTTCTTCCACATCACCATCGCCTACGCGCTGATGCGGGCGGGTGGCGCGCCGATCGGCAAGATGGATTTCCTGGCCGGCGCCCGCTGAGAATCCGGGGCTGACAAGAGCGGCGGGAGGGCCTATACAGGCGCTCACATCGTTTGAACGCGCTGGATGGCGCATTCGAGCGGCGACCGGAAGGTCGCCGCTTTTTGTTTGGGTTTGGGACGCATGCGCGCACGGACGGCGGAGGACGCTGGGCTGCTCGACCTGCTCGATCCGGTCGCCGAGGCGGCGGGGTTCGAGATCGTCCGTCTGCGCCTGATGGCCGGCAAGGAGCGCCGCCGGCTGCAGATCATGGCCGAGACACCGGATGGCGAGATGACCGTCGAGGGCTGCACGGTGCTGTCGCGGGCCTTTTCCGAGGTGCTCGACGCCGCCGATCCGATCAGCGGCGAGTACACGCTGGAAGTCTCGAGCCCCGGCATCGACCGACCGCTGACCCGGCTGAAGGACTTCGACACCTGGGAAGGCTTCGAGGCCCGCATCGAGCTCGACCGCCTGGCCGACAACCGCAAGCGCTTCAAGGGCGAGCTGGCGGGGACCGAAAAGGACCAGGTCGGCATCAATATCGAGGGCGAGGCCGAGACCACCCTCTACATCCCGTTCGACTGGATCCTCGAGGCCAAGCTGGTGCTCGACGACAAGCTGATGAAACACGGCGCCGAACAACGCGCCGCCCGCCTGCAATCCGACACCGACCAAGAGTCCTGAACCAGGGAAACCCCACCATGGCCACCGGCATTTCCGCCAACCGGCTCGAACTCCTGCAGATCGCCGACGCGGTCGCCCGCGAAAAGGGCATCGAGAAGGAGATCGTCATCGCCTCCATCGAGGAAGCGATCCAGAAGGCGGCCCGCAGCCGCTACGGCGCCGAACACGACATCCGGGTCCATATCGATCCGAAGACCGGCGAGACCTCGATCAAGCGCTATCTCACCGTCGTCGAGGACGACGCCGAGATCGACGAGGAGACGCTGGGCCGCATCCGCATCAGCGACGCCCTGGCCCTCGACCGCGACGCCTTCGTCGGCCAGGTCACCGACGAGGAGCTGCCGCCGTTCGAGTTCGGCCGGGTGCAGACCCAGATGGCCCGCCAGGTGGTCACCGGAAAGGTCCGCGAAGCCGAGCGCGAGCGTCAGTTCGAGGAGTTCAAGGACCGCGTCGGCGAGATCGTCAACGGCAGCGTCAAGCGCGTCGAGTACGGCAATGTCATCGTCGATCTGGGCCGCGGCGAGGGCATCATGCGCCGCGACCAGTCGATCCCGCGCGAGAACTTCAACATCGGCGACCGCATCCGCTGCTACATCTACGACGTGCGGCGCGAGACCAAGGGCCCGCAGATCATGCTCAGCCGCGCCCACGGCGGCTTCATGGCCAAGCTGTTCGCCCAGGAGGTGCCGGAGGTCTACGACGGCGTCATCGAGATCCGCGCCGTGGCCCGCGACCCGGGCAGCCGCGCCAAGATGGCCGTGGTCAGCAACGACTCCAGCATCGACCCGGTCGGCGCCTGCGTCGGCATGCGCGGCTCGCGCGTCCAGGCCGTGGTGGCCGAGCTGCAGGGCGAAAAGATCGACATCATCCAGTGGAACCCGGACGAGGCGACCTTCATCGTCAACGCCCTGGCCCCGGCCGAGGTCTCCAAGGTCGTCATGGACGAGGAGGACGAGCGCGTCGAGGTGGTGGTGCCGGACGAGCAGCTGTCGCTGGCCATCGGCCGCCGCGGCCAGAACGTGCGCCTCGCCAGCCAGCTGACCGGCTGGCAGATCGACATCATGACGGAGTCGCAGGAGAGCGAGCGCCGTCAGAAGCAGTTCGCCGAGACCACCGCCCTGTTCCAGGAGGCCCTGGACGTGGACGAGGTCATCGCCCAGCTGCTGGCCACCGAAGGCTTCGTCTCGGTCGAGGACGTGGCCTATGTCGAGCCGCATGAAATCGCGGCCATCGAGGGCTTCGACGAGGACACCGCCGACGAGCTGCAGGCCCGCGCGCGCGACTTCCTCGACAAGGAGGCCGCCGCCCAGGACGCGCGCCGCGTCGAGCTGGGCGTCGAGGACGCCGTGCTCGAGATCGAGGGCGTCACCCTGCCGATGGCCGTGGCCCTGGGCGAGGGCGAGGTGAAGTCCGTCGAGGACCTTGCCGGCCTGGTCCCCGACGACCTGCGCGGCTGGTTCGAGAACAAGGACGGCGAACGGGTCCGCGAGCCGGGCATTCTGGAGACCTTCGCCCTCAGCCCCGAGGACGCGGAAGCGCTGATCATGCGCGCCCGCATCGTCATGGGCTGGATCGAGGCCCCGCCGGAGCCGGAATACGAGCCCGAGTTCGAGTCCGAGGGTCTCGACAACCCCGAGGATCTCGACCTGGCCGTGGCTGAAGGCGAGGCGCAGGACGCATAAGGGAATGGACTAGGGGTTAGGGATTAGGGGTTAGCCGATCGCGCCGACCCTCAATTCTTCACTAGCCCCTGGCCCCTGGCCCCTAGCCCCTAGCCCCTAAACTCATGCGCCCTCCAGCCACCCACGCCCAGGCTTCCCGCGAGCGCCGCGACATCGTCTCCGGCGAGGTCATGGACGAGGCGCGGCTGATCCGCTTCGTGGCCGGTCCGGACGGGGTGGTCACGCCCGACCTGGCGCGCAAACTGCCGGGTCGCGGCATCTGGGTGGCGGCCGACCGGGCCAGCGTCGAGACGGCCGTGAAGAAAGGCCTGTTCTCGCGCGCGGCCAAAACGAAACTGATCGCGCCGGCGACCCTGCCCGACACCGTCGATTCCCTGCTGATGCGGCGGCTCCTCGACGGGCTGGGCCTTGCGCGGCGCTCCGGAGACCTTACTTCGGGGTTCGAGAAGGTCATGTCGTCCATTCGCGGCGGCAAGGCGGCCTGGCTGATCGAGGCGTCGGACGGCGCCGCGGACGGACGGCGCAAGCTGCTCGGCGCGATCCATTCGAGCCCTTCCCCGCCCCACCTGTTCGGCCTTTTTTCCTCCGAGGAATTGGGTTTGGCCTTGGGGGGCGAGAATGTGATACACACCGCCTTCCTTGCGGGGCGAGCCTCCGGACGCTGGACATCGGACGCCCAGCGGCTATCAGGCTTTCGCCCGCTTCTCCCTGAGAGCTGGCGCGAGGAGCCGTAGTGGACCGGGCGGTGACGCCTCGGTCCCTTCGCGGTTTGAACTAGACGATTAAGGCCGGATACGCCGGCCGTGAGTTAAGCGAGACGCATGAGCGACGAGAACGACAACGGCCGGCCCGCCCGCCCCTCCCTCACCCTCAAGCCCCGCGCGGGCTCGGTGAACGCGGGCGTGGTCAAGCAGACCTTCAGTCACGGCCGGTCGAAGACGGTGGTGGTCGAAACCAAGCGCGTGCGCACGCATGCGCCCGGCGGCGGCTCCAATCTCGCCGGTCCCTCGGCCGCTGAAAAGCGCACGACCTACGAGCCGAGCCGCGCTTCCGGCGGCGCCCGCCCGTCCGGTCCGTCCGGCCCCGGGGGCCTGTCGGCCGAGGAACACGCCGCCCGCCAGCGCGCCATCGACGCCGCCCGCGAAGCCCAGGAGCGTCAGGCCGCCCAGGCCCGCGCCCGCGCCGAGGAAGAGGCGCGCCAACGCGCCGCCGAACAGGCCGCCCGCGCTCCAGCTCCGGCCGCCGCCCCGACGCCGGTCGCGCCCGCTGCTCCGGTTGCGGCGCCCCCGCCCGCGCCGGCCGCTCCCGTGGCCACCGCGCCGGTGGCTCCGACGCCCGCGCCCGCTCCGGTCGCGCCGGCTCCCGTCGCCCAGGCTCCCGCCCCCGCCCCGGCGGCGAACGCCGCGCCGAACCAGACCCGCACCTACGAGCCGTCGCGCGAACGCCGCGACGACCGCACCAGCACCACCACCTACCGTCCGCCCAGCGCCGGCCCGTTCAACCAGCGGGCCCCGCGTCCGGACGCCGGCGCCAATTTCGGTCAGCGCACGCCGCGTCCCGAGGGCGATCGCGGCCCCCGTCCGCCGCGCGAGGGGGACTCCCGTCCGCCGCGCGAAGGCGCCCGGCCCGGCGAAACCGTCCGCTATTCGGCCCTGGCTCCACGCCCGGCCGCCCGGCCCGGCGATCGCCCGGGCGCCGCGCGTCCGCCCCGGCCCGGCCAGCCGGCCGCCGCGCCGGCGACGCCCGAGGTTCAGCGCGCCACGCGCTCGGCCCCCCGCCCCGGCGGCGCGGCCATCGACCGCCGCCCGGACGAGGATGACGATCGCCGCAAGGGCGCCGCGCCCGGCAAGGCCGTCTCGCGCACCAAGGGCGAGCCCAAGCGCCGCGAAGGCCGCCTGACCATCCAGGTGCTGGCCGGCGACGATGAGGGCGCGGCCGAACGCATGCGCTCCCTGGCCTCGGTTCGCCGGGCCCGCGAACGCGAGAAGGAAAAGCGCCGTGGCGGCGCCGCCGAACAGGCCCGCGTGGCCCGTGAAGTGGTCATCCCCGACGTGATCACCGTGCAGGAGCTGTCCAACCGGATGGCCGTGCGCGGCGTCGATATCATCAAGTTCCTGATGCGTCAGGGCGTGATGCTGAAGATCAACGACGTGATCGACAACGACACCGCCGAGCTGGTGGCCACCGAGTTCGGCCACACCGTGCGCCGCGTGTCGGAGGCCGACGTCGAGGAAGGCTTCCTCGACGCCGAGGACCACGACGATCATCTGGAGCCGCGCGCGCCGGTGGTCACCGTCATGGGTCACGTCGATCACGGCAAGACCAGCCTGCTGGACGCCCTGCGCGCCACCGACGTGGTGGCGGGCGAGGCCGGCGGCATCACCCAGCACATCGGCGCCTATCAGGTGCGTCTGAAGGGCGGCGAGCGCGTCACCTTCCTCGACACGCCGGGCCACGCGGCCTTCTCGGCGATGCGCGCCCGCGGCGCCAACATCACCGACATCGTCATCCTGGTGGTGGCGGCCGACGACGGCGTGATGCCCCAGACCATCGAGGCCATCCAGCACGCCAAGGCGGCCGGGGTTCCGATCATCGTGGCGGTCAACAAGATCGACAAGCCGGACGCTAACTCCACCCGCGTGGTCAACGAACTGCTGCAGCACGAGATCGTCGTCGAAAGCCTGGGTGGCGACACCCAGATGGTCGAGGTCTCGGCCAAGGTCGGCACGGGCCTCGACGAACTGGTCGAACGCATCCTGCTGCTGGCCGAGGTCCTCGACCTCAAGGCCAACCCCGACCGCACGGCCGAGGGCGTGGTCATCGAATCCAAGCTGGACAAGGGCCGCGGCGCCGTCGCCACGGTGCTGGTCAAGCGCGGCATGCTCAAGCGCGGCGACATCGTCGTGGCCGGCGCGGCCTGGGGCAAGGTTCGCGCCCTGCTCAACGAACGCGACGAACAGCTGACCGACGCCGGCCCCTCGACCCCGGTCGAGATCCTCGGCCTGGACGGCACGCCCGATCCGGGCGAGCCCTTCGCCGTGGTCGAGAACGAGGCCCGCGCCCGCGAGCTGACCGAATACCGTGTGCGGGTGAAGCGCGAGCGGTCCGCCGCCAGCGGTCCGATGGCCGGCGCCTCTATGGCCGACATGATGGCCAAGCTGCAGGACAAGCGGATCAGCGAGCTGCCCCTGGTGATCAAGGGCGACGTGCAGGGTTCGGTCGAGGCCATCGTCGGCGCGCTGGACAAGATCGGCACGGACGAGGTCCGCGCGCGGATCATCCTGTCCGGCGCCGGGGCGATCAGCGAAAGCGACGTGATGTTGGCCAAGGGCGCCGGCGCCCCGCTGCTGGGCTTCAACGTCCGCGCCTCGCGTCAGGCCCGCGACCTGGCCGAACGCGAAGGCGTCGAGATCCGCTACTACGCGATCATCTACGACCTGATCGACGACATCAAAGGCGTGCTCTCGGGCATGCTGGCGCCGATCCAGCGGGAAACCTTCCTCGGCAACGCCGAGGTGCTGCAGGCCTTCGACATCTCCAAGGTCGGCAAGGTCGCCGGCTGCCGGGTCACCGAGGGCGTGGTCCGCAAGGGCGCCAAGGTCCGCATCGTGCGCGAGAACGTGGTCGTGCTGGAACTGGGCACCCTGCAGACCCTCAAGCGCTTCAAGGACGAAGTGCCGGAGGTCAACGCGGGCCAGGAATGCGGCATGGCCTTCGCCGGCTTCCAGGACATCCGCGCCGGCGACCAGATCGAGTGCTTCACGGTGGAAGAGGTCAAGCGCCAGCTGGCGTAGGGCGCTTCATGGTTGGAATTGGGAAGGGCGCGGGGGGAAACCTCCGCGCCTTTTTCTTTGGTGGGCGCCTGTTACGGTGCAGTCCTCAGGTCAAATTGAAAAGGTTCGCCATTCCGACTTACGCGGCCCGCGCACCTCGACGCTGGTCGGATGGAAAAACGCCATGCCCTCGCTGGGCTTTGGAGGAACGGCGTCGTCTTCTTCGACGATCATGCTTCCACACCATTTTCCGGCGACATCGGTGAAGACAGCGGTTCTGATCTCACCGCTCAGCCATTGTGAAGTCAGTTCGATAGCCTCCCGCGCAGCACCGGCGGCGTTACTTTCCCGATCGGGAAGGTGCGTCTCCCAGTAGCCGAACTCGACCGTGAGCTCCTCGTCCGAGCTGTCTATGAGGATCGGGTCGATTCCCTCACCATTCATCGTGGCGATTTCAAGCAGAAGGTAGCCAGGCTCCCATCGTGTCCAGCGTCCGTCATGAGCTTCGGCCCAGTCGGAAAGAGCGTCGAATATCTCCCTCGACCATTCGTCGATTTGGTCTGACGAGGAGCGGGCGAAAGGTGTCCCTATTGGCTTTGAATGGCGCATAGGCGGGTCCTTTGAGTCGGTCAGTTTCCCGCCTGTTGGTAGCGTCGGCAACCACCCGGAGCCGACTCTCTGGTCAAACACGCCAAGGGATTCGCCCATAGACACCCTGCCATCGATCTCTTGCAGGCCAGCGTGCCGGTCTATCCAGCCTGGTCAAGGGTGGGCCCTCGGCCCATCGCTCCGCGACGCGAAGCGCCCTTGAGCAGGCTGGATAGACCGGCGATCCTCTCGCCCTGAGATCAGGGCCGATTGCGGCCCGAGGGGGATATGTGGAAGTCAGCGGAGATATCGCGCTCGGCGAGGGGCGACGGGCCGGCATCTGGGTGATGCAGCGTCTGTATGGCCGCGCCTGGACCTCGATCCCCCTGGTCATTCTGTACGTGATGGCGGTCGCCACGGTCGTCATGGCCATGAACGACTATCAGGCCGGCGGCTGGACATGGCTGGTCCTGGCGGTCGCCCTGGCGCTCTACATCGGCTGGGCCTTCATCGTGCCCCTATTGGCCAGGCGCCTCTGGACGAGACGGGGGGCGGCTTCGAAGGAGCAAACGCGATACCGCGTCGAGGATGACGGCCTGCACGTCGACTCCTCCGTCCGCACCATGGTGATTCACTGGCCGGCCGTGCTCCAGCTGGTTCAGGGCGGCCCCTACTGGCTGGTCATGCTGCCGGAGTTCGCCTGTCCCCTGCCCAGGCGGCTGTTCGCCGACTCCGCCGGCGAGCACGCCTTCATCGGCGCCTGTCTCGAACGCATTACCCCCGAAGCCAGGGCGCGCAGCCAGAAGGCCGTCGCCTTCGTCGGTTAGGCCCTTATCGACACCTCGCCGTCGATTTCTTGCAGACCGACGACCCTCTCGCCATGAGGTCAGGGCCGGAACTGGCCCGAGTATCCTTCTTCCCCTACGGGCGATGGGCATTCAGCGGCGACCCTAAGGCGCGTGCCGCAATCCCAGCACATCCTGCATATCGAACGCCCCCGCCCCCCGGCCGGCGACCCACCGCGCCGCCGTCACCGCTCCGCGCGCGAACAGCGAGCGGTCGCGCGACGAGTGGCTGAGGGTCAGGATCTCTTCCTCGCCGGCGAAGGTCACGCTGTGCTCGCCGATGATGCCGCCGCCGCGCATGACCGAAAACCCGATCTCGCCCGGCGGACGGGCGCCGGTCAGGCCATGGCGCGCGGGCTGCATCACGTCGCTCAGCGCGACGCCGCGACCGCGCGCGGCCGCCTCTCCCAGCATCAGGGCCGTGCCGCTGGGCGCATCGACCTTGCGGCGGTGGTGGGCCTCGAACACCTCGATGTCGAAGTCGGCCGCGTCGAACGCCCGGGCGGCCTGCCGCACCAGGCCCAGCAGCATGTTAATGCCCAACGAGAAGCTGCCGCTGCGCACGATCGCGATGCGGCCGGCGGCCTCGTCGATGCGGCGAGTCTGGTCCTGCGACAGGCCAGTCGTGCCGATGACCAGGGCCACGCCGCCACGGCCGGCGGCCTTTTCGGCCAGGGCGACGGAGGCTTCCGGTGTGGTGAAGTCGATGACCACGTCGGCGGCGGCGATGGCGGCGTCGATCGTGACCAGCCCCTCGCCCTCGACGCCCGGGCGCTCGAAGCGGGCGACGACCACCACGTCGTCGCGCCCCTCGCACAGGGCGGCCACCGCCCGGCCCATCCGGCCGAGCGCGCCGGCGACGGCGATCTTCACGGGAGCGGCGGGCGGCTGGGTCATGGGCAAGGCTTAGCGCGACATCCGCCCCGCAACAAACCCCGTCATCCTCGCCCTTGTGGCGAGGACCCATGCACGGCGACTTTTCCGGCGAGGACCGTGTGCATGGGTCCTCGGGACAAGCCCGAGGATGACGGGCGTTGTGGCGGGTAAAGTTGGGCGCACGGTTGTCCCCCCCGCCCGCGCCCGTTAGGTTGCGCGCCTCTCAGCCCACCCGACGCGACCGGCCTGACGACCGGTGACGCCGCCCCAGCGTTTCAAGGACGTCCGCCTACGCCATGAGCGATTCCGAGAAGAAGACCTTCGCCGACGCGGAGGCCCTAGCCTTTCACCAGTTTCCGACCCCCGGCAAGATCGCCATCGCGGCGACCAAACCGATGGCGACGCAGCGGGACCTGAGCCTGGCCTATTCGCCAGGCGTGGCCGTGCCGGTGCTGGCCATCGCCGAGAATCCGGACCTGGTCTACGACTACACGTCCAAGGGCAATCTGGTCGGGGTGATCACCAACGGCACAGCGATTCTGGGCCTGGGCAATCTCGGCGCGCTGGCCTCCAAGCCGGTGATGGAAGGCAAGGCGGTGCTGTTCAAGCGCTTCGCCGACGTCGATGCGATCGACATTGAGCTTTCCACCGAGGATCCCGACGAGATCATCACCGTGGTCAAGACCATCGGCGCGACGTTCGGCGGCATCAATCTCGAGGACATCAAAAGCCCCGAGTGTTTCATCATCGAGCAGCGCTGCCAGGAGCTGCTCGACATCCCGGTGTTCCACGACGACCAGCACGGCACGGCGATCATCTGCGCCGCCGGCCTGATCAACGCCTGTTTCATCACCGGCAAGAAGCTCGAGGACGTGAAGGTCGTGCTGAACGGCCCGGGCGCGGCCGGCATCGCCTCGATCGAGCTGATCAAGGCGATGGGCGTGCGGCCCGAGAACGTCATCGCCTGCGACTCCAAGGGCGTGCTGTACCAGGGCCGCACCGACGGCATGAACCAGTGGAAGAGCGCCCACGCGGTGGACACCGACAAGCGCACCCTGGCCGAGGCCGTGGCCGGCGCCGACGTGCTGCTGGGCCTGTCGGCGGCCGGGGCGTTCACCAGGGAGATGATCGCCAGCATGGCGCCCAATCCGGTGATCTTCGCCATGGCCAACCCGGACCCGGAGATCACCCCGGAGGAAGTCCATTCCGTGCGCAGCGACGCGATCATGGGCACCGGCCGCAGCGACTATCCCAACCAGGTCAACAACGTGCTGGGCTTCCCCTACATCTTCCGCGGGGCGCTCGACGTGCGGGCCCGCCGCGTCAATCACGAGATGAAGATCGCCTGCGCCAACGCCCTGGCCATGCTCGCGCGGGAAGACGTGCCGGATGAAGTGGCCGCCGCCTATCACGGCCGCCAACTGAAGTTCGGCCCGCAGTACATCATCCCCTCGGCCTTCGATCCCCGGCTGATCTGGTACATCCCGCCGTTCGTCGCCCAGGCGGCGATGGACACCGGCGTGGCCCGCAAGCCGATCGAGGACATGGACGCCTATCGCGCCTCGCTGGCCCAGCGGCTCGATCCGACGGCGGCCTTCCTGCAAAAGATCTCCGGGGCGGTGATGAATAGCCCCAAGAAGCGCATCGTGTTCGCCGAGGGCGAGGAGCCCAGCGTGATCCGCGCCGCCTACGCCTTCCAGGCCCAGGGCTTCGGCGAGGCCATCCTGTGCGGCCGCGAGGAGCTGGTGAAGGAGAACATGAAGCTGGCCGGCCTCGACCCCGCCGAGGTCAACCTGCAGATCGTCAACGCCCGGCTGTCGGACCGCAATCCCGACTATGTCGATCACCTGTACCAGCGGCTCCAGCGCGAGGGCTATCTCAAGCGCGACGTGCAGCGGCTGATCAACCAGGACCGCAACAGCTTCGCCGCCTCGATGGTCGCGCTGGGCGACGCCGACGCGATGATCACCGGCGTGACCCGCAGCTACGACCAGGTGCTGGAAGAGGTCCTGCGGGTCATCGACCCGGCGCCGGGCGGGCGGGTGATGGGCATGTCGATCGTGCTGGCCAAGGGCCACACGGTGTTCATCGCCGACACCAACGTCACCGAGATGCCCGAGGCCGACGAGCTGGTCGAGATCGCCTGCGAGGCGGCCCGCGCCGTGCGCACCCTGGGCTTCACCCCGCGCGTGGCCTTCATGAGCTATTCGACCTTCGGCAACCCGATGGGCCTGCGCTCGGAGAAGGTCCGCGAGGCCGTGGCCATGCTCGACGAGATGGACGGCGTCGATTTCGAGTACGAGGGCGAGATGCCGCCCGAACTGGCCCTGGAGCCGGAGTCGCGCGGCAACTTCCCGTTCATGCGCCTGACCGGCCCGGCCAATGTGCTGATCATGCCGGCGATCCATTCCGCCTCGATCTCGACCAAGCTGGTCCAGGCCCTGGGCGGGGCGACCGTGCTGGGCCCGGTCCTGCTGGGCCTGAACAAGTCGGTGCAGATCGCGCCGCTGTCGGCCTCGGTGTCGAAGATCCTCAACATGGCTCTGATGGCGGCCTACGACCAGCCGCTCGAGCCGACGGCGGAGTAGGGCCATGGCTTCATGATCAGCGGAATGCCCGTTTCCCCGCGCTAGACGGTTCGTTCGATCGGACCCGGGGCGGGTCCATTGGAATTCGGTGACAGTTTGCGAATTCGCTTCCTGGCTCCCTGAGATGGGAACGGGGCAAGAGGCGAATTCGCAAACTGTCACCGAATTCCGCGTCACCGCTCCCGTCCGCGAAGGGTCATCCCATGACGCGCGTATCCGACGCCGCGATCGGCGTTGATTTCGGCACGACCAATACGGTCGTCGCCTTCGACCAGGGCGGAGGCCAGGCGGGTCTCGCCGGGTTCAGCCACGATGGCCAGCCATTCAACGCCTTCCGCTCGGCGCTGAGCTTCCACGCCCCGGCCGACGATCCGGCCGGCCGGGTGGTCGAGGCCGGGCCCTGGGCCATCGACGCCTATGTCGAGGAGCCGCTGGAGACGCGGTTCATCCAGTCATTCAAGAGCTACGCGGCCTCGACCCTGTTCACCGACACCGAGATCCTGCGGCGGCGGTTCAGCTTCGAGGACCTGCTCAGCGCCTTCCTGCTGAAGCTGCAGGCGCACGGCGGGGCCGAGCTGGCCGACCCGCCGAAGCGGGCGATCGTCGGCCGGCCGGTGGCCTTCGCGGGCTTACGGCCCGACCCAGCCCTGGCCCTGACCCGCTACGAGACGGCGTTCCGGCGGCTGGGGTTCACCGACATCCGCTATGTCTACGAGCCCGTCGCGGCGGCCTTCTTCTTCGCCAAGCGGCTGGAGGGCGACGCCACCGTGCTGGTCGGCGACTTCGGCGGCGGCACCAGCGACTTCTCGCTGGTCAGGTTCACCCACAAAGACGGCCGGGTGCGGTCGCAGGCGCTGTCCAACGCCGGCGTGGGCATCGCGGGCGACGCCTTCGACTACCGGATCATCGACCATCTGGTGTCGCCGAAACTGGGCAAGGGCAGCCTGTACAAGGCGTTCGACAACGTCCTGCCGATCCCCAACCGCTATTTCACCGCCTTCGCCCGCTGGGAGCAGCTGGCCCTGCTGCGGGCGTCCAGGGACATGCGCGACATCCGCCGCCTCGTGCGCGACGCGGTCGAGCCGGAGAAGCTGGAGCGGCTGGTCGAGGTGCTCGACGACAACCACGGCTACCGCCTCTACCAGTCGGTCTCGCGGCTGAAGGAGGCGTTGTCTGGGGCCGAGGAGGCGATGTTCAGCTTCAAGGGCGGCAGCGTGGAGATCGAGGGGCCGGTCAGGCGCGCGTCCTTCGACCGCTGGATCCAGCCGGAGCTGACGGCCATCGAGGGGGCGGTCGATCAGGCGCTGGCCCGGGCCGGCCTGACCGAGGCCAGGGTGGACCGGGTGTTCCTCACGGGCGGATCGAGCTTCGTGCCGGCCGTGCGGGCGATCTTCGAGCGCCGGTTCGGGGCCGGGAAGCTGGAGAGCGGGGCCGAACTGGTGTCGATCGCGACCGGGTTGGCGCTGCTGGGGGCGGAGGAGGATCTGGACGACTGGAGTGAGCGGGCGGGGGGTTAGTCTTTGCGTTTGGGCTCTCGTCGGATGCTCGGCAGGAAGCGCACCAGACAAACCAGAGTGAGCATCAGGCCGCCTCCGGTGCGGGAGAGTGTCTCTTGCTGGGCCGGCGACAGGCTACCGAGGATGGCGTTGAGCGCTGGCAAACTGCTGAAGAATAACCACAGGCCCAAACCGGCGCCCGCGAGGTGCAGAAGGCTGACCATGGTCGTGTTGAGCCAGCGCGCCGCGCGATGTTCGAGGGAGGCCTCTCGATCCAATCCGTCGGTCATCATCCGTCCCGCCCTTCATCTCATGGCGAGATCATCGCCGGACGGGTCAGGTTGCTCAAGGGCGCTTCGCATCGCGGAGCGATGGCGCGCAGCGCCACCCTTGTCCAACCTGACCCGTCCGGCACGCTGGCCTGCATGAGTTTTAGGGTAACCCCTTCGCGGGATGGGCGGATTGTTTGTGTGGGCCTCTCTAACCTTCAAACAGCCCACTGATCTCATCCATCGCATCCCCCGTCAGCGCCGCATGTCGCCGACTGCTGACCAGGCCCTGGCCGAGAAACGCCCAGTAGAGGAAGGTCGCACGCTGTTCCGCCCGCTCGGCGTTCACGCCCGATGCCGCCAGCAACGCCGCGATATGGCCGATCCGCCGGGCATCGACCGCCGCCACGGCCGCGGCCACCCCCCGGTCCTCCGCCGCCCAGGCCCGCACGGCCCGCTCCAGGGTCAGCTTCATGCCGAAGGCGCGCCGCATCAGCCGCCGAAAGCGGTCAGGCGCGGCGGTCCCGTCAAGGTCCTGGATCACCTGGTCGGTGGCGACCTCCCGCCAGCCCTGGAGCAGCCGGGCGCGGAAGTCGGCGATATCCTTGAAGTGCCAGTAGAAGCTGCCGCGCGAGACCTTTAGCGCCTCGGCCATCGGCCCGACCTTCAGTCCCGCCGGGCCGTGCTTGGCCAGGGTCAGCAGGCCGTGCCGGATCCAGTCGGCCTTGGTCAGTCGGTCGCTCATTCGCTCACCATACACTGCTGTATTGACTCGGGCCAATCACGCATTCATAGCAGAACCATACCGGAGTGTATGGTCGTGGACGGACACAGTATGGCATTGGCGGCGGCCGGGGTCGTCGGGAGCGTCACGGCGGTGGTCCACGGGGTGCTGATCGAGCGGTTAATGGTCCGGCCGTTCGATGCGATGCTGGCGGGCGACCGCCAGGCGTCCCTCGTCATCCGCCGGCTGGTCTCGCCGCTGCTCCACTACAGCACCGTCAGCTGGTTCCTCGGCGGCCTGGTCCTGATCGCCTCGACCCTGTGGTTCAGCGCGGAAGCCAGGCTGGCCACCGGCCTGATGGTCGGCGGCCACTTCCTCTATGGCGCGCTCGGCAACGCCTGGGCGACGCGCGCCCGGCACCCGGGCTGGATGCTGCTGGCGCTTGCGGTGGGCCTGATCGGCTACGGCCTCTACGGACCCGGCGCCTGAGACGACGAGAATCGCGTGGATGACGTTCGGGGAAGCTTGCCCTGGTTCCCGGCCCCCCGTTAGGTTGCTGAAAACAACCAACCCGCCCGGGAGGCGCGACCGCCATGGCCATTTCGCTCTACGACATCACCGTCGGCCAGTATCTGCAGACCGTTGGCGCCGCCACCGGGTTTCTCGATCGCGGGCTCAAGCACTGCACCGACGAGGGTTCCAACCCCGACGATCTGGTCGGCCAGCGGCTGGCCGGCGACATGCTGCCGCTGTCGTTCCAGGTCTCGTCGATCGCCCACCATTCCATCGGCGCCATCGAGGCGGTGCAGAGCGGGGTGTTCAAGGCCACGGGCGGCCCGGCCATGCCCGAGACCTACGCAGGCCTGATCAAGATCGTCGCCGACGCCGAGGCGGCGCTGAAGGCCCTGACGCCGGACGCGGTCAACGCCCTGGCCGGCAAGGACGTGACCTTCGAGTTCGGCCCGAACAAGATGCCGTTCACGGCCGAGGGCTTCCTGCTGTCGTTCTCGCTGCCCAACTTCTACTTCCACGCCTCGACCGCCTACGACGTACTGCGCGCCAACGGCGTGCCGCTGGGCAAGCGGTACTTCCTGGGCGCGCTGAAGCTGAAGGGGTAGGCGGCAAGGCCAACTTTTCGCCGCCGCCCCGCTGCATCCGTTCGCCGGACCCGAGGCCTCATAACTTCGGGTGACGGAGCGCGCCGATATGGGCAGGACCATCACGCTGGCGACGCAGGGCGGCCGGCGGATGACGATCAGCTGGTACGAACCGGGCGAGACGCACCGGGCCCATCGCCATGGCGAGGCGCAGGTCTCCTGCCTGCTGGCCGGCGACTACGCCGAGGACAGCCCGTCAGGGCCGCGCGAGGCGTTCGGCGCGATGGTCAGCGTCAAGCCGGCAGGGTTCGAGCACGAGAATCGCTTCGGCGCGGATGGCGCGCTGATCCTCTCGGCGGCGCCGCCGGAAGCGCCTTTCGTCAGTCGCTACCGCATCGGCCGGGCGCCGGCGGGCCGCGCTCTGCTGGCGGCGGGACCCGCGGGGTTGGCGGCGCTTTGCGTCAGCCTGACGGACAGCGAGACTGACGCCCGGCCTGCGGCCTGGCTGGACCTGGCGCGGGCGCGGCTGGCCTCCGGCGCGGCCTCGACCGAGGTGGCGCGGGGTCTGGGCCTGCATCCGGTGCGCTTCGCCGCCCTGTTCCGGGCCGCGTGCAATGAGCCGCCATCAGCGTGGCGGCAGGCGCGGCGACTGTCGCGCGCCGTGGCGGGCGTGGTCGCGGGACACGGGCGGCTGGCCGACCTCGCGGCGGAGGCCGGGTTCTCCGACCAGGCCCATCTGACCCGGGCGATGAAGGCCGCGACCGGCTTCTCGCCAGGCGCCCTGCGCCGCCTGTTCGCGACCGCCTGACGATTTCATCCGTTCAAGACGGCATCCCGGCGACCGCCTAGGCAGGGTGCGAAACGACTGGAGATTTCCCATGCTTCGCCGCCTGGCCGGACTGACCGCCGCCGCCCTCGCCCCGCTGATCGGCGCCACGGCGCTCGCCGCGACGCCGGCCGAGGATGCCGCCTTCCGGCGCGACGCCGACGCCTTCATCGAACGGGCCCTGAAGGAGATCGACGTGACCCCCGGCCTGGCCGTGGCCTTCGTCGATGGCGACCGGACGCTCTACGCGCGCGGGACTGGACTGGCCGACACCGCGCCGCCTCTGAAGGCTGACGCCGACACGCGGTTCTATATCGCCTCCAGCACCAAATCCTTCACCGCCCTGGCCATCGCGTCATTGGCGGCGAAGGGAGAAGCGGATCTTGACGCGCCGGTGGCGACCTGGCTGCCGGACTCCGGCCTACCGCCGCGGATCGCCGCCCGGGTGACGCTGCGCCAGCTTCTGACCCACACCTCGGGCCTCGACAACAGCCCGATCTCTTTCCGCGCCGCGTTCAGCGGCGACCATACCCCGGCCCTGATGCAGTCGCTTCTCGCCGCCACCGTCGAAACGCCTGACACCCCGGCCGGGACCTTCCGCTACAGCAACGCCGGCTACAACCTGGCCACCCTGCTCATCGAGCGAAAGACCGGCCTCGACTGGCGGGCGCTGGTCCGGCGCCAGGTGCTGGATCCGCTGGGCATGACCGCCACCACGCCGTTCGTCTCCCGGGCTGGCGGTGTCCTGGCGGCTGGTCATGTCGCGGGCCCGGACGGGTCGCGCCTGCGGTCGCCGTTGCGGAAGTCCGACGCGACCATGCAGTCGGCGGGCGGCCTGGTCTCGACGGCGCGCGACATGGCCCGCTGGCTGCAGGCCCAGCTCAATGACGGCGTCGTCGATGGTCGCCGCGTGTTTCCGACAGGGCTGGTCGCGTCGACCCACCGGCCTGTGGCGACCCAGGACGCGACCTTCGGGCCCTACCGACGGACGGGCTACGGCCTGGGCTGGCAGGTCGGGAGCTTCGGCGAGGATCTTCTGGTCCACCACTTCGGCGACTTCGCCGGCTCCCGCGCGCACGTCTCGCTGCTGCCCGCCCACCGGCTGGGCGTGGTGGTGATGGTCAACGAGGACGCCGTGGCCGGCGGTCTCGCCGATCTGATCGCCAACTACCTCTACGAGCGTCGCCTGAACCGCCCGGACGTCGAGACGCGCTATGTCGTCCTGCTCGACCGGATGAAGACAGATCGCGACACGCGCCGGGCGCGCCTTGCCGGCGCCAGGGCCCAGTTCGCCGCCCGCCCGCGCATGCTGACCCGGCCCGACAGCGACTATGTCGGCCGGTACGAGAACCCCCTGTATGGCGAGTTCATCGTCAACCGCACGGACGCGGGACTGGTGGTGACCATGGGTCCGATGCGGGCGGCCGCCCAGGCCTTCACCCAGCCGGAAAGCATCCGCGTCGAACTGGTCCCAGGGCAGGGGCAGCCCATCGTCTTCCGGCTCGACGAGGCCGGGCGGGTCACCGGCGCACGCGCCATGGGGGCCGACTTCGTCCGCCGCTGACTCCGCCGCCGGCCCGTTTCAGGCCCGCGCTTGAAACCACGGCCGCAACCGCCGCAGCGCCTCCTCGACCTCCGGCGTCGAGACGGCGAAGCTGATGCGGATGAACCTGCGGCCCTCGACCGGGTCGAAATCGACGCCGCTGGCCGTGGCCACGCCGGTGTCGCGCAACAGGTCCATGCAGAAGGCCAGGCTGTCGTCGGTCAGATGGGCCACGCTGGCGTAGATGTAGAAGGCGCCGTCTGGCGGGGCGATCTCGCGCAGGCCCAGCCCCGGCAGGGCTTCCAGCAGCAGGGCGCGGTTGCGGCGATAGACCTCGACATGGCCCTCCAGCTCTTCGGCGGCGTCCATGGCGGCCAGGCCCGCGTGCTGGCTGAGCGAGGGAGCGGTCAGGAACAGGTTGCCGACATAGGCGCGGGCGCTGGCGACCAGGTCGCGCGGCGCCAGCAGCCAGCCCAGCCGCCAGGCGACCATGCTGAAGTATTTGCTGAAGCTGTTGACCACCAGGGCGGTCGGCTCGAATTCGAGGATCGAGCGGCAGGGCCCGACGTAGCTGAGGCCGTGATAGATCTCGTCCGAGACGATGCGGATGCCGCGCGCGCGGCAGACCCGCGCGATGGCCTCCAGCTCGTCGGCGTCGATGATCGTGCCGGTCGGGTTGGCCGGGCTGGCGATGATCACCCCGGCCGGGGCCGGGTCGAGCGCGGCGATGTGGGCGGCGGTCAGCTGGAAGCGGCTCTCGGCCCCGCAGGCGATCTCCACCGGCTCCATGCGCAGGGCCTTGAGCGTGTTGCGATAGGCGACGTAGCCGGGCCGGGCCAGCGCCACCCGGTCGCCGGGCGAGAAGGCCGCCAGCAGGGCCAGCACCAGGGCCGGCGAGGCGCCACAGGTCAGGATGATGCGGCTCTCCTCGACCGCGACGCCGTAGGTCTCGGCGTAGTGGCGGGCGATGCGCGCGCGCAGGGCCGGGCTCTCCCAATAGCCCATGCCGTCGGTGTCGAGCACATGGTGGGCCGCGGCGATCGCGGCCTGCGGCGCCCCGGTCGAGGGCTGGCCGAACTCCATATGGATGATCGACCGGCCCCGCGCCTTGAGCTCATGGGCCAGGCGACTGATGGCGATGGCGTGGAACGGTTCGATCTGCGCAGTCATGGGGGCGTCACAGCGTGAAACGGCGGAGAGCGCAAGAAGAATGCTCCCCCATCGGGGGAGCTGTCGGCCCGAAGGGATGACTGAGGGGGTCGCCCGCGACCTGAGCGGACCCCCTCCGTCTCGGCTATCGCCGATCCACCTCCCCCGATGGGGGAGGATCGCTACGGCTCCTTGACCAGCGTCGGGCTGTCCAGGTCCAGGGTGTCCAGCGGGATGACCTGGGCGTTCGGCACGGCCGTCTTGATCGCCTCGCCGAACAGTTTGGCGTCGCCGACCACGATGGTGCTGGCCTTCGAGGGATCGAAGATGTCGGCCGCGAAGGCTGACACCTGGTCGGCCGTGACCGCTTCGATCTTGCCGGTGAACAGGTTCATCTCGGAGAGGTCGATGTCGTAGACCGCCAGCCCGCCCAGCGTGCCGGCCAGGCCGTCGGTGGTGCCCAGGTCACGGCCGAAGTCGCCGACCAGCACCGACTTGCGCGCGGCCAGCTCGGCCGGCGTGGCCGGCGTGGTGGCCATGCGCGAGAGCTCGCCACGGATCAGGGTGACCACCTCGGCGGCCGACTCGTTCTTGGTCTGGGTCGAGGCGGTGAAGCCCCCGACGATGCGCCGCGCCGACAGGCTGGAGCCGGCGCCGTAGGCCAGGCCGCGCTTGACGCGGATCTCCTGGTTCAGCCGGGCCGAGTAGCCGCCGCCCAGCACCGTGTTGGCGACCATCCCGGCGTAGTAGCGCGGGTCGCTGCGGGCGATGCCGCGGCGGGCCAGGGTGACGGCCGCCTGGCCGGTATTGGGCATATCGACGATGATGTTGCGCACGGGCGGATTGGCGTCGGCCGTCGGCAGAGCCGGCAGCGCCGCGTCCGGCCGTTTCCAGCCGCCGAAGGCCGCCTCGGCCAGGGCGAAGCCCTGTTCGGGGGTCACGTCGCCGGCGATGACCAGCACCGCGTTGTCGGGCCGCCACCACGCATCGTGGATCGCCAGCAGGTCGGCGCGGGTCAGCTTCGGCAGCGACGTCGGCGTGCCGCCGGCCACGTGGCCAAACGGCGAGCCGGCGTAGATGATCGGGGCGGTGACGTAGCCGGCCACGGTCCCGGGCCGCTTCAGCGCCACCGAGAAGCCGTCCAGCGCCTGGTCGCGCACCCGGTCCAGCTCCGCCTGGGCGAAGGCCGGGTTCAGCGTCACGTCGGCCATGATGTCCATGGCCGCCGCGAGGTTCTGCGGCATGACGTTGAGCGTGACCGACGACGATTCCCAGCCCGAGCTGGCCGAGAGGTCGGCGCCGAGGGCCTCGGTCTGGCTGGAGATCTGCACCGAACCCCGGGTCGTGGTGCCCTCGGTCAGCAGTTCGGCCATCATCGACGAGGCGCCGGCCCGGCCGGCCGGGTCGATCGCGGCGCCGGACTTCACCGTCAGTTCGGCGGTGACCAGCGGCAGGTCGCTGCTGCGGGCGACGATCACCCGCAGGCCGTTGGCCAGGGTCTTCTCGGCCGGCGTCGGCAGCACGGGGGCGACCGGCGCGCCCAGCGCCGGCGGCGCGACACGCTGGCCGTCGGGCGCCAGGCTGACCACCTGGCCGGTGAACCTGGGTGAGGCCACTGGTGTGACAGCCGCTGGGGCCGGACCGGTCTCGCCGGCCGGACGCTGGCCCTCGTCGAGATAGCGCACCACCACCAGTCGGTCGTCGGCCAGATACTTGCGGGCCACGCGCTGCACGTCGGCGGCCGTGACGGCCTGCAGCTCGGCGATGCCGGTGTTGGCCTTGGCCGCGTCGCCCTCCATGACCAGGGCGTAGCCCAGGGCGAAGGCCCGGCCATCGATCGTCTCCCGCTCGCGCACGGCGCTGGCGACCATCTCGGTCCTGGCCTCGGCCAGCTCGGCGTCGGTCGGCGGGGCGTCGCGCAGGCGGCGGATCTGGGCCATCAGGGCCGCCTGGCCGTCCTCGACCGTCTTGCCGCCGGCCATGATCGCGCCGACCCAGAACAGGCCCGGCTGGGCGTTGAGGTCGGCGCTGGAGAAGGCCGCCTGGGCGATCTGCTGCTCATAGACCAGGCTGTTGTACAGCCGCGATGACTTGCCGCCCGACAGGATGGCGTCGAGCACCGTCAGGGCCGCGGCGTCGGGATCGGACGCGGCCGGACCCTGCCAGGTGATGGCCACGGCCGGCAGCGGCACGTTGGGGGCGTAGCTGGTCACGGTCCGGGCGCCGGCGCGGGCCGGCTCGCGCACGGTTACGCGCGGCAGCGGCCCGGCCGGAGTCTTCAGCGATCCGAAATACTGATCGACCCAGGCGTTCAGCTCGGCCTCGTCGAAGTTGCCGACCACGATCAGGGCCGCGTTGTCGGGCCGGTAGTAGGTGGCGTGGAAGGCCAGCACGTCGTCGATCGTCGCGGCGTCGAGGTCCTCGATCGAGCCGATGCCCGGACGCTTGTAGGGGTGGGTCGTGTAGCTGGCGTTCGGAATCACGATGCGGAAGAAACGGCCGTAGGGGTCGGCCAGCACCCGCAGGCGCAGCTCCTCCTTCACCACGTCGCGTTCGGACTTGAAGCTGGCCTCATCGACGACCAGCGAGCCGAGACGCTCGGACTCGGCCCACAGCAGCTGCTGCAGATGGTTGGCCGGCACCACCTCGTAGTAGTTGGTGAAATCCGACCAGGTGGAGGCGTTGTTGAACCCGCCCACATCCTCGGTCATGCGATCGAACGACTCGCCCGGCAGATTGCGCGTGGCCTTGAACATCAGGTGTTCGAACAGGTGGGCGAAGCCCGAGCGGCCGGCCGGATCGTCCTTGGCGCCGACGCCGTACCAGACCTGGACCGTGACGTTCGGCGTCGCGCGGTCGAGCGCGTAAAAGACCTTCATGCCGTTGGCCAGCACGCGGGTCTTGAAGCCGATCGGCGGGACCTCGGCCGAGGCCGGCGCGGCGACCGGCGCGGGTGCGGCCTGGGCCCAGGCACCGCCCGCCAGGGGCGAGGACGACAGGGCGAGGGCGAGCAGCAGGGCCTTGGCCGGACGGTGCATGAGGAACTCCGGGAGAACTTTGCGCCGGACCCTAGCACCCGCCCGGGAAAGCGAAACCTTACGGTCCTGTCATGTGGCGTACTGGACGGAAAGGTTGCGGGCGAGCAAGCTCGTCACACAACGGGAGGCCTCCATGAAAGCTCTTCATCTCGCCGCGCTCGCGGCCTGCCTTGTGTTTGCCGGCGGCGCCGTCGCCGTCGCCCAGGATGCGTCCGTCGATGAGATCGTCGTCACCGGGTCGCGGATCACCGAATATGATGCGCTGCAGACGCCGCATGTGGTGCTCAAGCGCCGGGCCGATAACCTGATCACGGTGGTCAAGGTTGTCTGCGACACCCGCGACGAACGGCTGCGCAAGGAAGAACTCAAGGCCACGCTGCGCAACATGATCAAGGCCGCGGGATCGGGCTCGGGCATTGAACTGGGCCTGGGGGACGAGGTCGTCGGGCGTTTTGACGCCACCATGCTGGACGCCGTGATCGTCCGCGACAACAAGCCGGACACCAGCTACGCCAAGGTGATCATCAAGACCCGCATCCTGCCGACCGACGGCTATGACACCGCCACGGGCAGGGTCGAGGCCTTCGTCGAGCGCACCACCAAGGCCGGGCGGACCGAAATCCTGCTCGACGACGACTGGAACCTGACGCTGATCGGACCCGAGCGCTATCGCGTCGAGATCATCGCCCTGGTCGCCGCCGACGCGAAGCGGTCGGCCGGGGCGTTCGGCGAGGCCTACGGGGCCAGGGTCGACGGCCTGCAACTGCCGGTCAGCTGGTATCAGTCCGGCCCGCTCGAGCTGGCGCTGTACATCCCCTACCGGCAGACCATCGAACGCTAGTGACCCTGCCGAAGGTCGCGGGCGCTCGTGGCGGGGCCCCGCGAATTTCATCAGGGCGCGCGACCTTCCGCCTCCGCCTCCCGCCGCAGGGCGCGCAGGGCGTCGGCGACGTCCGCCCTCATCGCCGCCCTGGCGATGAACGGGGGCGCGGGGAAGGGTGAGCTGGCGCGGTTCTGGTAGATTACCAGGGTGTGGCCGTTGGCCATGGTCTCCAGCCGCCAGCCGCCCTTGCAGTAACGAATGTCGCCCGCCGTGCAGCGGAAGCGGATGGCGCCCGGCGGGTCGAAGTCGGAGCGGAACACCGTGCGGAAGGTCGGCAGGATGTTGTTCCAGCGCACGGTCATCTCGCGCACGTCCCAGGCCCCGCCGGGGTCGCGGCTGGTAACGCGGCAGGTCTTGACACTGGGGGCCATGCGCCCGGCCCGGCCGCAGTCGAGAATGGTGCGCCAGACCACCTCCCGCGGGGCGTTGATCTCCACCGCGCCGTACACGACGCCGGACACCCCGCCGCCGTCGGGGCGCACCTCGGCATGGACGCCGCCGACGGCCAGCCTTGCCAGCACCGCCGGACCGGGGACCCAGTCGGCCTGGGCCGCGGCGCCGGTCAGAAGCAGAAGCAGGGCGGAGAGGATCAGGCGCATCGCGTGTCCTCTTCCCGCCCGTCAGCGTGTGATGCGGTTGGCGACAAGGTCATCGACCACCGCCGGATCGGCGAGGGTCGAGGTGTCGCCGAGGTTCGACAGGTCGTTCTCGGCCACCTTGCGCAGGATCCGGCGCATGATCTTGCCCGAGCGGGTCTTGGGCAGGCCCGGGGCCCACTGGATGGCGTCGGGCGCGGCGAACGGGCCGATCTCGCGGCGCACCCATTTCACCAGGGCGGCCCGAAGGTCTTCCGTGGGCTGAGCATCGGCGTTGAGGGTGACATAGGCGTAGATGCCCTGGCCCTTGATGTCGTGCGGGAAGCCGACCACGGCGGCCTCGGCCACGTCATGGTGGGCGACCAGCGCCGACTCGATCTCCGCCGTGCCCAGGCGGTGACCGGAGACGTTGATCACGTCATCGACCCGGCCGGTGATCCAGTAGTAGCCGTCCTCGTCCCGCCGGCAGCCGTCGCCCGTGAAATACTTGCCGGGATAGGTGGTGAAATAGGTCTCGATGAAGCGCTGGTGGTCGCCGTAGACCGTGCGCATCTGGCCGGGCCAGCTGTCGGTCAGGCAGAGGTTGCCGCTCGTGGCGCCCTCGAGCACCAGCCCTTCCGCATCGACCAGCTGCAGCTTGACCCCGGGCAGCGGCTTGCTGGCCGAGCCTGGCTTGAGCGCCGTGGCGCCGGGCAGCGGCGAGACCAGGCAGGCGCCCGTCTCGGTCTGCCACCAGGTATCGACGATCGGGCAGCGGCCCTCGCCGACCACGCGGTGATACCACAGCCAGGCTTCCGGATTGATCGGCTCGCCGACGCTGCCGAGCAACCGCAGCGATTTGCGCGAGGTCGTCTTCACCGGCGCCTCGCCGTCGCGCATCAGCGCCCGCAGGGCCGTGGGGGCGGTGTAGAAGATCTCCACCTGATGCTTGTCGATGACCTCCCAGAACCGCGAGGTCGTGGGGTAGTTGGGCACGCCCTCGAAGATCAGGCTGGTGGCCCCGTTCGCGAGCGGGCCGTAGACGATGTAGCTGTGGCCGGTGACCCAGCCCACGTCGGCCGTGCACCAGAAGATCTCGCCGGGGCGGTAGTCGAACACCAGCTCGTGCGTCCAGGCCGCCCAGACCAGATAGCCGCCCGTGGTGTGCAGCACGCCCTTGGGCTTTCCGGTCGAGCCCGAGGTGTAGAGGATGAACAGCGGATCCTCGGCGTTCATCGGCTCGGGCGGGCAGACGTTGGACACCCGCGCCCGCTCCGGCTCATAGGCCACGTCGCGGCTGCTGTGCTCGAGCCACTTGGCGCCCGTGCGGCGGATCACCAGCACCTTGTCCACGTCGGGGCACTGGGTCAGGGCCAGATCGACGTTCATTTTCAGCGGCACGATCTTGCCGCCGCGCACGCCCTCGTCGGCCGTGATCACCAGCCGGCTGTCGCAGTCGAGGATGCGCCCGGCCAGGCTGTCGGGCGAGAAGCCGCCGAACACCACCGAATGGACCGCCCCGATGCGCGAACAGGCCAGCATGGCGTAGGCCGCCTCGGGGATCATCGGCAGATAAATCGTCACCCGGTCGCCCTTTTCGACGCCGTGCGCCTTGAGGACGTTGGCCATACGGCACACCTCCTCGTGCGCCTCGCGGTAGGTGATCTTTTTCGAGTCGGCCGGGTCGTCACCCTCCCAGATGAAGGCCACGTCGTCGGCGCGGGTCGGCAGGTGGCGGTCCAGGCAGTTGACCGAGACGTTCAGCACCCCGTCGGCGAACCACTTGATGTGGAAGTCCTCGCGGTTCCAGGAGACGTCCTTGACCTGGGTGAACGGTTTCATCCAGCTCAGCCGGCCGGCGACCTCGCGCCAGAAGCCGTCGGGGTCGCTATCCACCCGCGCGCAGGCGGCCTCGTAGCCGGCGGCGTCCATATGGGCGCGCTCGGCCCAGGCCTGCGGAACCGGAAACACCTGCCCGTCACTCACGTCCATCTCCCTTGCCTTCTTGTTGCGCGCGAGTATGCGGATGGCGGTCGGCGGCGCAAGGATGCCGCCGCGGGAGTTTTCCAATGCTGCTCGCCAAATCCACCTGGCCCGAGATCGAGGCCTTCCTCCAGCGGTCGAAGACGGTCGTGGTTCCCATCGGCTCGAACGAGCAGCACGGCCCGACGGGCCTGCTCGGCACCGACTGGATGTGCCCGGAGATCATCGCCCACGAGGCCCAGAAGGGTCGGGACGACCTGCTGGTGGGGCCGACCTTCAACATCGGCATGGCCCAGCATCACCTGGGCTTTCCCGGCACCATATCCTTGCGGCCCACGACCTTCATCGCGGCCATCGGCGACTGGTGCCGGTCGCTGGCCGGGCACGGCTTCACGAAGATCTATTTCCTCAACGGCCACGGCGGCAACGTGCACACCATCGAGGCGGCGTTCAGCGAGCTCTACGCCGAGGCCAGCTTCGCCGGAAAGCCGCGCGGCTTCGCCTGCCGGCTGAAGAACTGGTGGGACCTGTCGGGCGTGAACAGCCTGGCCAACCGCCAGTTTCCCGTCGGCCACGGCAGCCATGCGACGCCGTCCGAGATCGCGGTGACCCAGTGGGCCTATCCCGACGCCATCAAGTCGGCCAACTACGCCCCCCAGATCGCCCCGACCGGCCCGATCCGCGAGGCTCTCGACTTCCGCGCCCGCTACGCCGACGGCCGCATGGGCTCGGACCCGGCTCTGGCCACCCCGGAGAAGGGCGGCGACCTGGTAACCCTGGCGGCGAAGGGGCTGATCGAGGACGTGGCGGGCTTCGCGGCCGAGGTGGCGCCGTAGGGCCCCCCGGGTCACGCCCGGGCCGGGATGACAGTGGGAGACGGGCCGCCTAAGTCTTGCCCATGACCACCGCCGACGCCGACCACGAGACCCGCGCCCGCGCCGAGCTGGCCGCCTGGCGCGCGACCATGCTGGCCGAGCCCTCGCCCCTGGCGAAGGCGGCCAAGGGCCTGCAGATGCAGGTCAACCGGATGATCCCGGACAAGATCCACGCGGCCGTCACCAAGGTCATCGAGCAGATGACGCGCGGCATCCTGGCCGGCTCGGACTTCGTCAGCGGCCCGCCGCTGGCCGTCGGGTCGCTGCGCGACCGCGAGGCGCGGGTGCGCAAGGCGATCGACGGCTATCGCAATGTCGCCACCCTGGAGGGCGGCGCGACCGGCGCCGGCGGCTTCCTGCTGGCGGCGGCCGACTTCCCGGCCCTGATCGCGATCAAGATCAAGCTGCTGTTCGAGATCGCCGGCCTCTACGGCCATGACGTGCGCGACTGGCGCGAGCGGCTGTACATCCTGTCGATCTTCCAGCTGGCGTTTTCGGGCGCCGACCACCGCCGGGACGTGCTGCTGGCCATGACCGAAGGTCAGCAACCCGCGACGCCCGAGGACTTCGACTGGCGCAAGTTCCAGCAGGAGTATCGCGACTACATCGATCTGGCCAAGCTGGCCCAGATGCTGCCGATCATCGGCGCGCCGGTCGGGGCGATCGTCAACTGGCGCCTGGTCGAGCAGCTCGGCGAGACGGCGATGAACGCGTATCGGCTGCGGTGGTTTTCCCGATAGATCGTCATCCTCGGGCTTGTCCCGAGGACCCCTTTGTCCGCGACCCGACCGCTTCAAGCCGGAACGTCGCCCCCGCGTCGCCTTGCGCGCCCTCAGCCGGTCATGGCGATGGGCCCCCTGGGCGACCTGTGGCATGATGTCGGGCATCGACGGCGCGATCGACTGGCTTCAGGATAGCCCGCGCCAGGACCATCCGCAGGACCGATGGTCGCCCATGCCCCGGAGGGCCGCCATGACCGATCCCGTTTCCCCCGACCCGATCCGGCCGCCGCCGCCGGCCCACAGCGGAGCGGCGGCCATCGTCCTGATCGGCGCGGGCGTCGGCCTGATGGTCGTGGGCCAGACCATGCTGCACATGCCGGCGATGGCCTATGTCGGCCTGGCGGTGCTGGCCGTCGGTCTCGTCTTCGGCGTGATCAGCCAGAGGGGGACATGACGCGGACCGCCAGCGTCCTGATCGCCGGCCTCCTGCTGACGGCCGGTCCGGCCGTGGCCCAGGCGCCGCCCGCCGCGCCAGCGCCGGCCGCCATCCCCTGCGCCGGGCCCGAGTTCCGCCAGTTCGACTTCTGGGTCGGCCGCTGGGACGTCTATGCGACCGGCTCCGACACGCTGGTCGCCCACAGCCTGATCGAGCGGCTCTATGGCGGCTGCGCCATCCGCGAGAACTGGATGCCGCTGACCGGAACCGGCGGCGGCAGCCTGAGCAACTACGTCGCCGCCGAAGGGGGCTGGCGCCAGACCTGGCTCGACTCCAGCGGCGCCCGCGTGGAGTTCACCGGCGGCTTGACCGGCGCGGCCATGGTCATCACCGGCTCATGGCCCGGCGCGATGACCCCCGGCCAGGACGCCCTGGTGCGGATGACCTACACGGCCGCCGCGGACGGCTCGGTCCGCCAGTTCGGCGAAGCCTCGACCGACGGCGGCAAGACCTGGGCGACGACCTTCGACTTCACCTACCGCCCGGCGACGGCGGCGCCCTGACCGTTCAGACGACCGGGCTGACGACCAGGAACCGCGGGTCCTCGACCCAGGGCATGAACTCGCCCATCACCGCCTGGATCACCGGCCCGCCGAGGTCCTCGGCGATGAAACCGTCGAGGTCGTCGATGTCGAACACCTCGACATAGTCGATCGGGGGCGTTCCCTCGCCGATCAGCAGCCGTTCGACCCGATGGTTGGTGAAGGCCGCGACGCGCCGCACGCCCCGGATGTTGGGGTAGTCGTGGTCGCGCACCCAGGCCTCGAACGCGTCCCGGGCGACGCCGGCCCGCAGTCTGTAGGTGATCATCACATTGGCCATGACGCCCTCCGTTGTCCTTTCGTGCAGACTTGGCGCGGATGCCGTGGAGAACCAGACCCGAAAAGGGGGGCTGGCGCCGCCTTGAGCTTTCCTCTGCTTGCGCCCCCAGGTCCGGGGGCGTAACGGGAACGCGCTTTTCAGCGAAGGAGACTAGCGATGGGCTACCGGGTCGCCGTGGTCGGCGCCACGGGCAATGTGGGCCGTGAGATGTTCAACATCCTCGAGGAAGTGAACTTCCCCGTGGACAGGATTCACGCCATCGCAAGCCGCAAATCCATTGGTGTCGAAGTGTCCTTCGGCGAGAAGATTCTCAAATGCGAGGATCTGGAGCAGTTCGACTTCTCGACCGTCGATATCGTGCTGATGAGCGCCGGCGGGGCCGTGTCCAAGGCCTGGGCCGAGCGGATCGGCAAGGCCGGCCCGGTGGTGATCGACAATTCCTCGACCTGGCGGATGGACCCGGACGTGCCGCTGATCGTGCCGGAGGTGAACCCCGACGCGGTCGAGGGCTTCACGAAGAAGAACATCATCGCCAACCCGAACTGCACCACGGCGGGTCTGCTGGTGGCGCTCAAGCCGCTGCACGACGCGGCGACGATCAAGCGGATCGTCATCTCGACCTACCAGTCGGTTTCCGGCTCGGGCAAGGAGGGCATGGACGAGCTGTGGGCCCAGACCAAGGGCGTGTTCGTCCTCGGCGCGCCCGAGCCGAAGAAATTCCCCAAGCAGATCGCCTTCAACGTGATCCCGCAGTGCGACTCGTTCGTCGATGACGACTCGGGCGACACCAAGGAGGAGCGCAAGATGGCCGACGAGACGCACAAGATGCTCGACCCGGCGATCCGGGTCAGCGCCACCTGCGTGCGGGTGCCGGTGTTCGTCGGCCACGGCGAGAGCGTCAACATCGAGTTCGAGCGCGCCATCAGCGACGACGAGGCCCGCGAGATCCTGCGCGAGGCCCCCGGCGTGGTGGTCATCGACAAGCGCGAGGACGGCGGCTACGCCACGCCCAAGGACATCCAGGGCGAGTTCCCGGTCTATGTCAGCCGCATCCGCACCGACACCACGCTGGAGCACGGCCTGTCGCTGTGGGTGGTCTCCGACAACCTGCGCAAGGGCGCGGCGCTCAACGCCGTCCAGATCGCCCAGCTGCTGCACGACCGCGGACTGATCAAGCAGCGCGCCCTGGCCTGATCAAGGACCCCCGCAAGAAGCGGGTGGATCATTCAGGGGGCCCGGGACCAGTTTCCGGGCCCCTTCTTTCTGGAGTTTTCGCCATGCCGCCGGCGAAGGACGAAGGCCGCGCCGCCCTGACCGCGGCGATCGGCTGCTACACCATCTGGGGCCTGCTGCCTCTCTATATGCATGCGCTGGGCGCCGCCAGCGTGTCGCCGCTGGAAATCACCGCCGAGCGGACGGTCTGGGCGCTGCTGTGGGCGGCCGGGCTGGTGCTGCTGGCGCGCAAGGGCGAGGAACTGCGCCGCGTGCTGGGCGAGCCCCGCACGCTGGGCCTGCTGCTGGCCTCGGCCCTGCTGATCGGCGTCAACTGGCTGATCTACGTCATTGCCGTGAACAGCGGCCGGACGCTGGAGGCCAGCCTCGGCTACTATATCAACCCGCTGATGAACATGGCCGCCGGCGCGCTGTTCTTCCGCGAACGGATCGACCGGTTCGGCATGGCGGCCATCGCGCTGGCCGCCGTCGGCGTGGCCGTGCAGACCGCCGCCGTCGGCCACCCGCCCCTGCTGTCGCTCGGTCTGGCCGTCAGCTTCTGCGGCTACGGCCTGATCCGCAAACAGGTGCGCGCCGACGCCCAGACCGGGCTGCTGGTCGAGGCCGCCATCCTGGCCCTGCCGGCGCTGGCCTATGTCGTCTGGCTGCAGCGGCAGGGCGTCGGCCACTTCGGCGCCGGGACCTGGACGACGGTGCTGCTGCTCTGCGCCGGCCCGCTGACCGTGGCTCCGCTGGCCCTGTTCAGCTGGGCCGCGCGGCGGCTGCCGCTGGTCTGGCTGGGCTTCATCCAGTTCATCGCCCCGACGCTGCAGTTCTTCGTCGGCGTGGCCGCGGGCGAGGCCTTCACCCCCACGCGGGCGGCGGCCTTCGCCTTCATCTGGATCGGCGCGGCGGTGTTCGCCTTCGGCGCCTGGCGGCGGACGCGGCGGCTGGCGTAGGTCGAAGGGGACGTGGACCCGTCACCGAGTTCCCAGCGCCCTCGCCACCGCCGCGGCGAACACCGCCCCCGCCGCCGGAGCATGCTCCAGGAACAGGTCCGGTTCGATCGCCTCCAGCTCCATCACCCGCAACGTCCCGTCCGGGTGGCGGATCAGATCGACGCGGCAATAGGTCAGGCGACCCGGCGCGGCGGCGAGCACCATCCGGGCCACATCCAGCGCGCCCGGCGGGGGATCGATGGGGCCGATGGTCGAGCCGAACTGCGGCTGGACGCGGAAGTCGCCCTGTCTGGCCACCTTGCCGACGGCATGGCTGAACACGCCGTCGAAATGCAGCAGCGAGATCTCGCCCTCGCCGGACACCGCCGGCAGGAAGGGCTGGATCATCGCCGCGCCTGAGGGGCCGCCGATCAGCGTCTCGCCCGGCCCCAGCTTTACCGTCTCGTGCGAGCCGCCCGACACCTGCGGCTTGACCACCAGGGTCTCCGCGCCCAGCTCGGCGCGGGCCTTGGCCACCACCGCGTCGTCGACGTGATCGGCGAACACCGTCGGCACGACCGGCACGCCGGCGGCCTCCAGGTCGGCCAGATAGGTCTTGGTGGTGTTCCAGCGCAGGATGGCCGCCGGATTGAGGGCCCTCACGCCCTTGGCATCGAGCGTATCCAGCATCGCCAGCCAGTCGGCGGCGTCCTGGTGGTAGCCCCAGGCCAGCAGTGGCAGGACGGCGTCCACGTCCGCCTCCGCCGCCTTCGGCCATTCCATGGCGACGACCTCCAGCCCCGCGCCGGAGAGGGCGGCGGTCAGGCGGTCGAAGGCCGGGCCCCAGACGCGGACATAGGGATTGTGAGCGGCGGGGGTGAGCAGGGCGATGCGGGCCATGGCTTCCGCCTACTTGAGGCGGCCCCGGGCGACAAGGCCGGGTTTGCCCCGCCGGGCCTTGTCCTGTAACCAGCCCCGTCCCCTTCACAACGCCAGAACCCCTGCCATGCCCGAGCTCTACGACGTCGCCGCCATCGGCAACGCCATCGTCGATGTGATCGCCCCCTGCGACGACGCCTTCCTGGAGGCCCAGGGCCTGGTCAAGAACAGCATGCAGCTGATCGACGAGGGCCAGGCCGAGGAACTCTACGGTCACATGGCGCCGGGCATCGAGACCTCGGGCGGCTCGGCCGGCAACACCGTGGCGGGCGTCGCCAGCTTCGGCGGCCGGGCGGCCTTCCTCGGCAAGGTGGCCGACGACCAGCTGGGCGAGGTCTACGAGCACGACATGAAGGCCATCGGCGTGGCGTTCGACTCCCGGCCCCTGACCGGCGGCCCGCGCACGGCCCGCAGCCTGATCAACGTCACCCCCGACGGCCACCGCACCATGTGCACCTTCCTGGGCGCCTCGACCGAGCTGGGCCCCGACGACATCGACCCGGCGATGATCGAGCGGTCGAAGATCATCTTCCTCGAGGGCTATCTGTTCGACCCGCCCGAGGCCCGCCGCGCCTTCGCCAAGGCCGCCGGCCTGTCGCGCGCCGCCGGCCGGCTGATGTCGATCACCCTGTCGGACTCGTTCGTCGTCGAGCGGCACCGCGACGTGCTGCTGGCCTTCATCGAGACCGAGTGCGACATCGTGCTGGCCAACGAGGCCGAAGTGAAGGCGATGTTCCAGACCGACGACTTCGAGGCCGCGTCCCAGGCGCTGATCGACCGCACCCGCATCTGCGCCATCACGCGGGGCGAGGCGGGCTCGGTCGTGCACGCGGGCGGGGCGTCGCATGTCATTCCGGCCTGTCCGGTGGAAAAAGTCGTGGACACGACCGGCGCCGGCGACCAATACGCGGCGGGGTTTTTGCTGGGCGTGGCTCGCGGACGGTCGATGGACGTCTGCGGCCGGCTGGGCGCCCTGGCCGCGGCCGAGGTGATCGGCCACTACGGCCCCAGACCCCAGGTCTCGCTTGAGGCCCTGGCGAAGGCGGAAGGACTGATCTGATGGCCCGCACGGCCGAGGTGGTTCGCGAAACGAAGGAGACGCGGATCCGCGTCGATATCGATCTCGACGGAACCGGGGAGGCGAAGGTCTCCACCGGCATCGGCTTCTTTGACCACATGCTGGACAGCTTCGCCCGCCACGGCGGCTTCGATCTGACGGTCGAGACCAAAGGCGACCTGCACATCGACATGCACCACACCGTCGAGGACACCGGCATCGTGCTCGGCCAGGCCGTGCACAAGGCGCTGGATGGCTTCAAGGGCGTACGGCGGTTCGGCTGCGCCTACATCCCGATGGACGAGACCCTGACGCGTTGCGTGCTGGACCTTTCCAACCGGCCCTATCTGATCTGGAAGGTGGCGTTCAGGACGCCGCTGGTCGGGTCGATGGACACCGAGCTGTTCAAGGAGTTTCACCACGCCTTCGCCATGAACGCCGGCGCCTGCGTGCATCTGGAAACCCTCTACGGCGACAACAGCCACCATATCGCCGAGAGCGGCTTCAAGGCCCTCGCCCGCGCGCTGCGGACGGCGGTGGAGCTGGATCCAAAGACCCATGGACGGGCGCCGTCCACCAAGGGCTCGCTCTAGGAAATCTCCATGCAGAGCGTCGCCCTGATCGACTACGGGTCGGGCAACCTGCGCTCGGCTGAAAAAGCGCTCCGCCGCGCGGCGGAGGGTCTGGCCGCGCCCGTGGACATCGTCGTCACCGCCGATCCCGACGTGGTCGCGAAGGCGGACCGGCTGGTGCTGCCTGGCGTCGGGGCCTTCGCCGCCTGCATGGGCGCGCTGACGGCGCTGGACGGCATGGTCGAGGCGATGATCCAGGCGGCCATTGGCCGTGGCGCGCCGTTCCTGGGCATCTGCGTGGGCATGCAGCTGCTGGCCGACCGGGGGCTGGAGTTTGGCGAGACGAAGGGTCTGGGCTGGATCGGCGGCGACGTCGCCCGGCTGACGCCCGCCGATCCCGCGGCCAAGATCCCGCACATGGGCTGGAACGCGCTCGAGGCGGTCGCCGACCACCCCTTGCTGGCCGGCCTCGGCGAGGGCGCGCACATGTATTTCACCCACAGTTTCGCCTTCACGCCCAAAGATCCGTCGCATGTGATCGCCAGTGTGAACCATGGCGGCCGCTTCGCGGCGGCCGTGGCGCGTGACAACATCATGGGGGTGCAGTTCCACCCCGAGAAATCCCAGACCCAGGGCTTAAGGCTGCTGGCGAACTTCCTGGAGACGCCCGCGTGATCCTCTATCCGGCCATCGACCTGAAGGACGGGCGCTGCGTGCGTTTGCTGCACGGCGACCTGAACAGGGAAACCGTGTTCAACAACTCGCCCGCTGACCAGGCGGGGGTGTTCCAGAAGCAGGGCTTTTCCTGGCTGCACGTCGTCGATCTCAACGGCGCGGTCGAGGGCCGCCCGATCAATGGCGAGGCCGTGGCCAGTATTCTCGACGCGGTGTCGATCCCGGTGCAGCTGGGCGGCGGCGTTCGGACCATGGCCGCCATCGAGGGCTGGATCGAGGCCGGGGTCAGCCGCGTAATCCTGGGCACCGTCGCCGTGAAGGACCCGGCGCTGGTCAAGGCCGCGGCCCGGGCCTGGCCCGAACAGATCGCCGTGGCCATCGACGCCCGCGACGGCAAGGTCGCGGTCGATGGCTGGACGGGTGGTTCGGACCTGGGCGTCATCGAACTGGCCAAACGCTTCGAGGACGCGGGCGTCGCGGCCCTGATCGTCACCGACATCGGCCGCGACGGGGCCATGACCGGGGTCAACATCGACCAGGTCGGCGAGGTGGCCGATGCGGTGGCCATACCCGTCATCGCCTCGGGCGGCATCGCCTCGGTGCGCGACATCGAGCTGCTCAAGGCCCGCAAGGGCGTGGCCGTCGCCGGCGCGGTGCTGGGCCGCTCGCTGTACGAGGGCGCGGTCGATCCCGCCCAGGCGTTGAAGATCGCCGGCTGATGCTCAAGGTCCGGGTCATCCCCTGTCTCGACGTCAAGGACGGCCGCGTGGTCAAGGGGGTCAACTTCGTCGCCCTGCGCGACGCCGGCGATCCCGTCGAACAGGCCGCCGCCTACGACGCGGCCGGGGCGGACGAGCTGATGTTCCTCGACATCACCGCCAGTCACGAGGGGCGCGGCGCGATCCTCGACGTCATCGCGCGCACGGCCGACGTCTGTTTCATGCCGGTCTCGGTCGGCGGCGGCGTGCGCACGGTCGAGGACGCCCGGCGCCTGCTGCGGGCGGGGGCCGACAAGGTCTCGATCAACACCGCCGCCGTCGAGGATCCCGACCTTGTCGCCCGCATGGCCGACGCCTTCGGCGCGCAGTGCGTGGTCGTGGCCGTCGATGCCAAGGCGCGACCTGACGGCGGCTGGAATATCTTCACCTACGGCGGTCGCAACGACACCGGCATCGACGCCGTCGCGTACGCGGCCCGGGCGGTCGAGAAGGGCGCGGGCGAGATCCTGTTGACCTCGATGGACCGCGACGGGGCCAGGACCGGCTACGACATCCCGCTGCTACGGGCGATCACCGGCGCGGTCGGTGTTCCGGTCATCGCCAGCGGCGGGGCCGGCAATGTCCAGCATCTGGTCGAGGCCGTGAAACTGGGCGGTGCGGACGCGGTTCTGGCCGCCTCGATCTTCCACTTCGGCGACGTGTCGATCCCGGACGCCAAGCGCGCCATGGCGGCGGCGGGCATTCCAGTGCGCGCTGTCGAGGAGAAGGCGGCATGAGCCGGCTGTCCGACGTCATCGCCCGGCTGGAGGCCGTCATCGAAAGCCGCAAGGGCGGTGATCCGGCCACGTCCTGGACCGCCCGGCTGCTGGCCGACCCCCTGCTGGCCGGCAAAAAGCTGATCGAGGAGGCGGGCGAGGCCGTCGAGGCGGCGGAGTCCGGCGACCGCGACCATCTGGCCGCCGAAGCGGCTGATGTCCTCTACCACCTGCTGGCGCTGCTGGCGGCGGCGGGGGTGTCGCCGGATGACGTAGCCGCGAAACTGGAGGCGCGCGAAGGGACGTCCGGCATCGCGGAGAAGGCGTCCCGGGACCAATAGCACCGTCATGGTTAGCCCCGGACTTGATCCGGGGCTAACCATGACGGTGGTGGGGTGGGGTGGAGGTTAGGCCGCCACCAACCCCAGCCGTTCCGCGTCCGCCGTGGCCGACAACGCCAGCGCCGCGAACATTTCGGCGCGGTCGGGGCCCAGCTTCGGCGGATAGTATTTGCGCTTCAGCGCCCTTGGCGTCGCCCAGGCCCGCAGCACAGACCCCAGGGTCGCCGGCCGCTTCAACCAGGCGGACGAGGGCTCGAGCATGTGGAAGCCGCGCATGAAGGCCCGCAGCAGGGCTGGATCGGAGCGGATCGCGGGCGTGAGGGCGTCCTCGGCGAAACTTTTCATCAGCCGCGCCTTGAACCGGGGCCGGTAGGCGGGGTCCAGCGTGTTGCGGGCGCGGCGGATGGCCTGGCGATCCTGGGTTCGCATGTCCCGGAAATAGGGGCGGATATCGCGATCGACGGCCCCCTGGTAGGCCAGGGCGCGGGCGGCCGGATCGGTCTCGCGGGCCAGCACGTCCTTCAGCAGATAGGCCGCGATGGCCGCGAACGAACAGCCCCGGCCATAGAGTGGATTGGTTCGCGCCAGGCCGTCGCCGGCGAAAAACAGGTTCAGCGCGATCGGCCTGCCGTTCCTGACCGTCGAGCGCCAGCGGCTCTTGAGATCGCCCATGCCATGGACCTTGCCGACCGGCTCGGCGCGGTCCGCCGCGATCCACGGGGCGACGCCGGGCAACAGCCGGCAGATGTGGTCGAAGGTCTCCGGCCGCATGATCGCGACCCGCAAGGTCTCCTCGATCTCGGGCGCCGACAGGGTGATCGAGAAGCAGCCGTTATCGGCCGGGAAGACGCCGTACTTGATGAAGCCCATGTCGCCCGCGCCGGGGACCGGACCACGCTCGGGCGGCGTCTGACCCGGCAGCAGCCGCCAGTGGCGGGTGTAGTAGAGGATGCCCGCGTCCTCGCTTTCCTCGTCCCAGGTCACGCCGTGCTCGGCCAGCCAGTCGAAACCCTGGGAGGTGCGGCCGGCGGCGTCGATGACGATGTCGGCCCGTTCCTCGCGCTCCGTCTCGCCGTCCTTCACGCGCAGCCCTTCGCAGACGAAGCGCCCCTCGGCGTCGAGACCGCCGAGCAGGCCGGTGACGTTGACGTTGCTGTGCAGGGTGACGCCGGGCATGCGCTCGACATACCGGCGCATGACCAGCTCCAGCGTCGTGCGGCGGCTGGTGATGACGGTCAGGATCTCGTCGCCTGGCTCGGGCCGATAGCGGTCCTTGCTGGCGGCGGGCAGGCCGTCGGCGAACTTCATCTCCTGGCAGCCGGCCGCGCGCAGCTCGTCGAGCAGGGCCGGGTGGTGGTCCAGCACCAGATTGCGCAGCCGGGCGAGGAAGGCGTGGCTGTGACGCAGATGGCCGACGCCGCGC